>Ga0206845_1036_pt1 | contig 47684 bp, 41 predicted proteins | sample Alteio_BWOrgCont_19_FD_152887 | JGI IMG/M metagenome (GOLD analysis project Ga0206845, IMG submission 152887) | Enriched cells from forest soil in Barre Woods Harvard Forest LTER site, Petersham, Massachusetts, United States -... | ecosystem: Environmental > Terrestrial > Soil > Temperate forest >...
TTCTTATTATTATTTCTTGGCATAGGCCTGACTTATTTAATCATCGGCTTATATGCCGGTAGAAAAATTACCGATAAAGCGGATTATTTTTTAGCCAGCCGCTCTTATGGTGTGTTTGCGGTGACCCTGACTTTAGTTGCCACCCAATTAGGCGGTGGCATGATCCTCGGTACCTCTAATGAAGCCTATCAGGTCGGCATTTATGGGATTGCTTATTCAGCAGGAATTTTTCTAGGCTTTATGGCTTTGGCCTTAGGACTTGCGCATAAACTGCGTGGGTTTAATGTAGCGACCACCGCAGAATTGTTTGAAACGGAATACCAATCCAAATTCTTACGTAAACTAGCCGCCCTCATGATGATTTTATCCTTATGTGGCATTTTAGCCGGACAAGTCGTGGCCTCACGAATGTTTTTACATGGTTTAGGTGTGCATCACGAAGGTATCTTTTTATTGTTCTGGGGATTTGTGATTTTTTATACCGTGATGGGCGGACTTAAAGCGGTGGTATTAACCGATATTTACCAAGTGTTATTTATTTTTGTATTATTTATCGGCTTGTTTTTCTGGATCCAAATGCAGTACCCGCCCTCTTCCATGGATTGGTCACCTGCTCCTAATGCGCTTGCAGAAGAAATGAATTGGCAAACCCTGACACCCATGTTGTTACTGCCTTTTTTATTTTGCATGATCGAGCAAGATTTAGCGCAACGGTTTTTTTCCGCACGCACGAAGCGCGTCGCAACCGGGGCCGCTTTAGGCGCAGCCTGTTTAATTTTAATTTTTGCATTAATCCCCGCGTATTTTGGCATACTCGCCAAAGCGCTCGCCGTAGACATCCCGCCACAGACCAGTGTACTCATCGCACTGATGCGCACGCTTGTTCCAGATGTAGTGTTGGCGCTGGTTGCCTGCGGGTTACTGGCCGCTATAGTCTCGACCGCCGACTCCCTACTGTGCGCCATCAGCTCTAACCTGGCACAAGATTTTGGCACCCTTTCAAAAAATCCACACCGCGAAGTCCAAATTTCACGGCTGATTACCTTAGCAAGTGGCATGCTTGCCATTTCGATTGCTTATTTTATGGATAATATTTTAGAAGTATTAGTGAAAAGCTATGAGTTACCGGTAACGTGTTTATTTGCGTCTATATTTTTATGTTGTGTGTTAAAGCGCGTATATAAACTCGCAGCACTTTTGTCCGTATTTGCAGGCTTAAGCGCATTTATTTTCTTTAAAATTTTCCCAATTTCATTTCCAAATGAAATCATCCAAATTGTGTGTTCATTTTTAGGGTATGGTTTAGGATGGGGGATAGCACGGCATAAGCGTGCTTAAATTTCTTTCAGCGTTGCTAATACATTATAATAACCATTGCCAAATGGGCATGATTTCAATATAAAAAGAGTGATCTTCACGGACCACTGTTTCATTCCCCGCTTGATTTTCTGTTAGTATCAGCCCTTTAGTTAAGCCAAATGCTTTCATGGCAGCAATCAGGCCGTCGAATTCACGCAACTTGGTCTGGGCATTTTCCAAATCAGCGCATACTTGAATTACGGCCTCAATATGATTACCTTTACGCAATAAAAAATCACATTCTTTATCTTCACGATAAAAATAAATTTCTGGACCATGAAAACGTCTTAATGCTAAATAAACCATATTTTCCAGCAATCTCCCTCTATCTTCAGAAAAACGAAATCCTATCGACTGCGCAAGACCCGCATCAATAAAATATACTTTTTTGCTGGTATTCATTTGTTTTTTTAAAGATACATCATAACGATTAATGAAAAAACATAAATAACTATCTGCTAAATGGTGGCAATATTCGGATACCGTTGTGGCACTTCCTAAGCCTAACAGTTTCCGCAATGCATTAAAACTAACATCTTTTCCTATATTGCTCGCCAAATAATAAACCAGTTCTTTTATAGGCCTTTCATTAGTTAATCGATATCTGGCAATAATATCCCGATATAATACACTCTCATACAATCCCTGCAATATTTCAATTTTTTGTTTGCGAATATACTGCGGGATCCCGCCTATTTTATAAAAGGCATTAAATTGTTTTTTAATTTCAGCTTTTTTAACGGTGGTGACTCTTTCTAAGTTTGGCGCTTCAATCTTCTGATAATTCAAAAATTCTTGAAATGAAAACGGTAACACTTCGATTTGCACATACCGTCCGGTTAATCGCGTGCCCAATTCTTTGCTAAATAATGTCGCATTTGATCCCGTGATAAAAATACGTTTGCCTTCATCATGGAGGCGACGAATAAACCGTTCCCACTGTGGGATATTTTGAATTTCATCAAAATAAAAAGTATCTTCTTCACCATAAAATTCCAAAAATAATTCTAATAATACTTGAAAATCTTCGAGTTCAAAGCGTACTAACCGGTCATCATCAAAATTAAGATAATAATGTGTATGTCCTTGCGCATGACGCAATGCCTGCATCAGCGTAGATTTTCCCACTCTACGCAATCCAGTCAGTACCATCACTTGTCCCGTTTGGGATAATGTTTGAACATTTGTCATCATCGCACGGGGCACATAATCCTCGGGTAGACGGATTTGGGCTTGCTCAAGTATGACTTGCTTTAAGGTGGCGAGCTCTATCACAATATATCTCCATAGCTAATGGAAATATATTGGATAAATCTTCCATTGTCAATGTAAAGAATAGGCTGCCTGTAAATTTTTATTGTAAAAACAAATACTTAACATCTATCTTAAGGTAACAAACTCTTCGGCGAGCGTCGGGTGTACCGCTAAAGTATGATCAAAATCAGCTTTAGTGGCGCCCATTTGTAGGGCTACGGCTAGGCTCTGAATAATCTCGCCTGCGTCCGATCCGACCATATGCAGGCCTAAGATTTTATCGGTTTTTTTATCAGTAATCAGTTTCATCAAGGTTTTCTCATCACTGCCACTTAAGGTATGTTTTAAGGCACGAAACGTCGTCTGATAAACATTCACTTCACCGTATTGTTTGCGCGCATCCGCCTCGCTCAGTCCCACGGTGCCTATATTCGGCTCGCAAAACACCGCAGTCGGAATTAAGGTACTTTGCAAACGCCGATTCATCCCAGCAAATAAATTATCCGCAACGATATGACCTTGTGCGATAGCAAGAGGCGTAAGCTCTGGGCCGCCGGTGACATCACCGATGGCATAAATATGATCGGCACTGGTTTGATAGCGGTCATTGACGATAATGCTACCATCATCACGCTTCTTCACCATAGCTTCAAGATTAAGCCCTACCGTATTTGCCCGTCTTCCTGTGGCCATAAAGACTAAATCTGTGGCCTGTGTTTCATTTTCAAACTTAACCTGTAATTCCGTTTCGGTTTTATCAATGGCAAGCGGGACATGATGGGATAATAACTTAATCCCCTTTTTCTGCAATTCCTGCCCTATAAACTCACGCACAGTTAAATCAAATCCACGCAATAATAACTTATCTCGGTAGACAAGCGTAGTATCGACGCCTAAGCCATTAAAAATAGTGGCGAACTCAACTGCAATATAGCCTCCGCCTATGATAATCGCGCGATGAGGCAGTGCATCCAAATGAAACGCTAGATCGGATGTGATCGCAAGATCTTTACCGGGCAAATCCGGTACAAAGGAATGTGAGCCCGTTGCAATTAAAATATATTTCGCACGGTAGTTTTCATTTTCAACCCGCACGGTGTGAGGATCTAAAAATTCAGCAGCCCCATGAATAATTTTCACCTGAGCATCGATTAATAGTTTTTCATAAATCTGATTTAAACGCTTTATTTCTTTATCTTTATTGTTACGCAAGACCGTCCAATCAAAACGAGGATTATCAAATTGCCAACCAAAACCTTGTGCCTGCGCGCTTGTTTCATGATACTGCGAAGCATAAGCAAATAATTTTTTAGGCACACAACCCAAGTTCACGCAGGTGCCGCCCAGATCACTTTTTTCTATGACCGCAACGCGGGCGCCATGTTTGGCGGCAATGCGACTCGCGCGTACCCCACCGCTGCCGGCACCGATGACTAAAAAATCAAAATCAAATTTCATATTCTTCCACCGCGGCTACATTTAAATGTTTACTATTTTTGATGCCTAAAGCTTTTAAATCTTCCGCACGTTTAATGAGATTACCTTTGCCGCTGGATAATTTATTCTGAGCTTTATCATAAGTGGCCACACAGCCTTGTAGCTTTCTTCCTAAATCATCCAGATCTTCTACAAAGCCTACAAATTTATCGTATAAATCTCCAGCTTTGGTGGCGATTTGTTGTGCATGCCGATTTTGATATTCGAAACGCCAAATATTTTCTATGGTGCGCAGTGTGGCTAATAAAGTAGACGGCGTTACCATCACAATATTACGGGTTAATGCTTCGCTGAATAGTTCCGCATCCACTTGGCAAGCAAATGAGAGTGCGCCTTCGATGGGAATAAACATCAATACAAAATCTAAAGTCTTAATGTCCACTAATTTATGATAATCTTTATCGCTTAACACTTTAATATGATTGCGTATGGCTGCCACGTGCGCGAGTTTATCGCTCTCATTTTGGCCTGAACAATATCGCTCATACGCATTGAGTGAAACTTTAGCATCGATGATGATGTCTTTATTTTCCGGCAAATGCACGATCACATCCGGTTGATACGCCCGACCTTGCTCATTATGCAAATGAACCTGCACCGTATATTCCCGGCCTTTGACTAAACCTGATTTTTCCAACACCCGCTCTAAAATCATCTCCCCCCAAATGCCTTGGGTTTTGCTCTCGCCTTTTAATGCTGACGTTAAATTCACCGCATCAAGACTCATTTGTTGATTCAGCGTTTTGAGTTGAATGATTTCTTGAGTCAGCGATAAGCGGTCTCGACTTTCTTTCTCATACACATCATGCACTTTTTTCTCAAATTCTTTTATTTGCTCACGCAGCGGCGTTAACATGCCTTCCATATTTTGTTTATTTTGGTCGGTAAAGCGTTTACTTTTATCTTCCAAAATAGTTTGGGCGAGATTTTGAAATTCATGTTTTAACTGTTGTTTAGTTTCTTCTAAAAACAAGATGCGCTCAGTGTGCTGTTTCCGCTCTTGCTCAAGTAAGGTGGTCAATTGCACGACTTGTTGCTCCAGCTGTTTAATGTGTGCGGATTGATGAGTGACTAGATTTTCTGACACGGTTAATGCGTGATGTCGCATCACAAGCAGTGCGGCTTCTTTACTGGTTTTGCCATGATAATAAATGAGGGTAATGATTAAGCCCAGGCTTAAGCCTCCAATGATCAAGGTCATGATGTCCATTGCGTTATCCTTATTTATCCCTCAACGTCATTGTAATTCTTTGTATCCGCTGCATGCAAGGTAAAGCCTGTCAGATACACATCAAACCGTAATAATTTGCTTTTAATGCATAGACTGGGAACAGTTGCATCTAGCGTTGGGGCCTGCAAGGCACGTTTAACCACCACGCGTTTTCGTGCACAACGCAATGCCACGCTTAATAACGCATCCGCATCATGGGTGTGTCCACTGTGCTGCTGTAAAAATTGCATGTTTTTATTCGGTAAGGCTGATTTATGATGAACAAACATGGGATCTAAATAAATGACATCAGGATAATCCTCTGCTGCTAACTGCTTTAAATATTCTTTTGCATCGGTAATGAGCACCTGCATCCGGCTTGCAACGGTCATGAGTTCACCTGCACGTTGAGCGCGCGTGACTCCATCTTTTAATAACAGCCCCATAATGGGCTCGCGCTCCAATAAAATCACCTGTGCGCCAAAATAGGCGAGCATGCACGCATCGCCGCCAAAGCCTGCTGTTGCATCGAGTACGGAGCTAGGGATCTGTGGTTTTAAGCCGACAGCGCGCAGTAAAGGATCCCGCCCGCGCATCGTATGCAAACGATGTAGAAATTGGGGGGCAAGAAAATCCACTAAAATGGGCTTGGTGTTTTTTTGCCAAACTTCGATGCGATCGGGCATGACCGCTAGCACTTCATCAGACAGAGGATCGATATCGGTTATCACCGGCAGTTTAAGCAAGGTTCCCAAGGTTAATGCGCGATCTGCACACAACGGTGTTCCGGCAAATACGGCCTCGATCATGAATGTGACAACCTGTGGATAACTTTGTGCATAGTATTAGGGAAAAATGAGTAGCTTACCAGAAAATAGGCAAAAATGCGACGTAGGGAAATAACTAAAATTTATAATGAGTTTAAAAATCAATAGATTAGACAATATCAACGCTACTGTTTTATTCAACAAAAACAGGGAGGTTGGTTATTGTACAGAGGAAGTAATGTGGACAAGGTTTAAACACTCTGCTGCGAGCAACGCCATCCTTGCGTCTTATATCGCTTCCCTAGAAAAATAATTTTAGCAGGGATTTTTAAAATTGAAAATTTTTTATTACATCGGAGGAGTAACGCCACTCCATAGGGCAATTAAACTTGAGACTAATCCTATTAAGCCACCAAACACCGCGCCCCAGACCACTAGCCAGCCTAGATGAACCCGGATCATATCTTCGACCATTTGTTTGACGAGTTGCGGGGTCAGTTCTTCTAATCGATGCTCAATTACCGCAGAAATTTTTTCATGGATTTTTTCTGTGGTCGCACTGGCCATGAGTTTTTTTTGCACTGCTTGCTGAAAACTATCGGTTTTTGCAATCGCGAGGATGAAGCCGCGCAATTTCTCTACAAACGGCTCGCGCAAGCCTTCCAGTCGCGACGGTCCACCCAGCATATTGAGCATGCTGCCAAATGAAGACTCCATGATCACCTGAGTAAAGGCATCAAAAGCCTGATTTAAATCTAGCGTCTCAATGACATCATCAAATGACACATGCGATGCAGTAGGCTGTTCGGGATTGCCTTTTAAAAAACGTTCAATGTTTTCTTTAGTGAAAAATTGTTGCATCAGCAAATGGGAAATGCCACGCTTAAATTCTTGAAAATGGGCTGGGACCACACCTGAGCCATACAGGCCCGGTACTTTTTCAAACAGCATGTAAATCGCAAGCCAATTGGTAATGCCGCCGGAGAAGGCAAATAAGCCCACCGATAACACGATGTTTTGTTTGCACAACAAACCCACTGCGATTAACGCTAAGCAAACAATTTGGGTGCCCAGATTCTTATTCATATGCTACCCCAAATACGTATAGGCCGACAAACCTTGCTCGAGCCGCGCTAAATATTGTGATTTTTTATCGGGAGATAAATTCACTTGGGCCATTTTGCGTCTGAATGCAGCCAGTAATTCTTTGCTGTCAAAGCCAACATAACGCAACACATCACTGACCATATCGCCGCATTTAGCATGTTGCAAACTGTAGGTGCCGTCTTGATTTAACTGCACATGCACAGAGTCCGCATCACCAAATAAATTATGCATATCGCCTAAAATTTCTTGATACGCACCGGCTAAGAAAAATCCTAATAGGTAAGGTTTTTTCTCATCATAAGCCGGCAAGGGTAAACTGGTTTCAACGCCCATATTATCCACGTATAAGCCTATCTGGCCATCGGAATCACAAGTCAAATCTTGAATGATGCCACGCTCAGATAAAACTTCATCCAAGCGCGAAAGAGGCAATACCGGAAAGGGTTGATCGAGCGCCCAGGCATCGGGCAGAGATTGGAATACTGAAAAGTTAGCAAATATTTTAGTCGCTAATTTTTCATTGAGCTCATCTAACACCCGTGCATGGGCACGCACCAAGGGATTTAACCTTTCACGGACTTCTTTACAAATCGTATGATACAAATATTCAGCCTGGGCCCGTTGCTTTAAATCAAGGACACCGTAAACAAATAAACTTTGTGCTTCATGCATGCCGTGTAAGGCATTGTGGTAAGCTTCTGTGGGGGATAATGTTGATAGTGCCGATAAGGTGCTCGCCAGCTCTTGCAACACACTCGGATCTTCTTGCGTCACCGCGGGCAAGTCATGACCATTAGTCACTTCTCTATCCACTAAATTAGTAATCAATACCGCATGATGGGCCATCATCGAGCGCCCGGCTTCGGTTATCACATGCGGCTGCGGTAAATCATGAGTTTTGCAGCCTTCAGAAAAAGTCCGGATCACGTTATGCGCGTATTCTTCTAAGCTGTAATTCATGGAAAAATCCGCACGGGTTTGGGTGCCCGTATAATCGACGGCTAAACCGCCCCCAATATCAATAATTTGAATATTCACGCCTAAATGGTGTAATTCAGCATAAAAACGCACGCATTCTAATAAGCCATGTTGAATATCACGAATGTGCGCAATCTGTGAACCCATATGCATATGTAATGCATGGAAACAATGGAGTAAATCATGATCTTTTAGACTTTTTATCCCAGATAAGACTTGCTCACACGATAAACCAAATTTAGCCTTTTCACCCCCGGTATTTTGCCAACGCCCTTTGCCCATGGACGCAAGCCGCACCCGAAACCCAATTTTAGGCGTGACTTTCATGCGCTTGGCTTCGCTTAATACCACTTCTAATTCGGAGAGTTTTTCAATAATAATATAGACTTGATGGCCTAATTCATTACCAATCAAGGCCAGTTGAATGTATTCTTTATCTTTATAACCATTGCAAATAATGATCGCTTCTCTGTCTGCAGGACACAGCGCTAATACAGCCATTAATTCAGGCTTACTGCCGGCTTCTAGTCCCACCCGCGCATCGGGCGTCGCTAATACATGTTCTATAACTTGTCGCTGTTGATTCACTTTAATCGGATAAACGGCGGTGTACTCGCCGGTATAATTAAATTTAGATCTTGCCTCGGCAAAGGCCCGGGTGAGTATCTGTGCCCGATGCTGCAGAATGTCAGCAAAGCGTAACAAAATAGGTAAGCTCAAACCTTGCGCTGCGGCTTGCTCAGCAACATCGGTTAATACTACAGATTGTTCGCTGTCTTGGGCACGGGGCCGGGCACATAAATGACCGGCATCATTGATAAAAAAATAGCCTGCGCTCCAACCGGGAATGTTAAATAAACTATTGTTTTTTTCTATATTTTTCATATACCTACACTGTATAATTGAGCTTTTGGACCAAAAATGCGATTATATCACTTTTATACTTGAGGTAGGGAAAAATGATGGACTGTTCTGCCATTGAACGTTTAACGGATAAGATTTTGCAAGCCTTGCCGCCTAGCCTAGTTGCCCTGTCAGAGGACATCCGTGAACTGATACGGGATCAGGTAAAAGAGCAATTACTTAAGCTGGATTTAGTTCCCAGAGAAGAATTTGACACCCAATGCGCGGTCCTTGCCCGCACCCAAGCCAAACTGAATGAACTCGAGCAGGTGTTAGCCGATATAGAAGCAACACGCAATTCTGCTTAATGTCATAAATTACTTGCCTTGTCACAACAAAGATCATATATTCATCAAATAAACGCTATTGTTGATTATATCATCGTTACGCACGCACAATTGTTACATATCAAATAACAGGATCACGGATGTCCTTTGCACAGCTTTACTCTCGCGCACGCTTAGGTTTAGATGCACCGCTAGTCATGATAGAAGTTCATGTTTCAGGGGGCTTGCCGCATTTTGATATTGCCGGGCTTGCTGAAACAGCCGTTAAGGAGAGTAAGCACCGCGTCCGCAGTGCCCTGATGAACAGTCAATTTGAATTTCCCCCCGGGCGCATTACAGTTAATCTCGCACCCGCTGAGTTACCTAAAGAAGGCGGGCGCTTTGATTTGCCCATAGCTTTGGGCATTTTAGCCGCGACACGGCAAATTCCTGCGCATCTTTTTCAAGAATATGAAATTGCCGGCGAGCTCGGCTTATCAGGCGATCTGCGGGGCATGACCGCAAGCCTACCGTTTGCACTGCAAACGCATCGCGCGCAGCGTAAATTTATTTTGCCCTACGCTAATGTTGAAGAGGCTGCGTTAAGTGAGTGTGAATTATATCCTGCGCAACATTTACTCGAAGTGAGCCATCATTTCTGCAAGCCGTGTCTCACGCCTTATCTCAAACCCGCTAATATCGAAGCTCACACTTATACGGTAGATTTTTCAGAAGTCATCGGACAGGCCCAAGCTAAACGTGCGTTAGAGATCGCTGCAAGTGGTGCCCACCATCTCCTGATGTTAGGGCCGCCCGGCACAGGAAAAACCATGCTCGCCGAACGGCTCCCCACGATTTTACCGGTCATGAATGAGGAAGAAGCCATAGAAGTGATGGCCATACATTCCATTAGCCAGAAAAAAACCGCCATCCAGCACTGGGGTGTTCGGCCTTTTCGCAACCCGCATCATACCGCATCGGGTGTCGCGCTCGTCGGCGGCGGCAGCGACCCAAAACCCGGGGAAATTTCTTTAGCGCATAATGGTGTGCTGTTTTTAGATGAATTGCCGGAATTTAATCGTAAAGTGTTAGAGACCCTGCGTGAGCCTTTAGAGTCAGGAAAAATTAATATTGCGCGGGCGGCGAATGCCGTCCAATATCCTGCGCGCTTTCAACTGCTTTGTGCGATGAATCCTTGTCCGTGTGGTTATCTCGGTGTGCAAAACCAACCGTGTCGCTGCACTAGCGAGCAAGTGTTACGTTACCAAAATCGGATCTCAGGGCCTATTTTAGACCGAATTGATCTGCATGTTAAGGTGAGTCCTACGCCCGCTCATGTTTTTTTAAAACCACAGGCGGGCTCAGAAAACAGCGCATTAATTAGCGCGCGCGTACGCAAAGCAAGAAATCTCGCACTCATGCGCACCGGTCTTCCCAATGCCCAACTCGGCAGTGCGCAATTAAAAAATTGTTGTAAACTGGATACGCAGACCGAGCATTGGCTGGAGCCTGCGCTCACTCAATTTAATTTATCCAACCGGGCTTATCATAAATTATTAAAAATCTCTCGCACGATAGCCGATCTTGCCGATGCCGCAGATATTCAATTAGAACATGTCCAAGAAGCGTTGGCTTATCGTGGAGAAATGGGGCGAAAACGTTAATGCTGATTTGCACACACCGCTTTCTTGTATTAAACTAGACTGTAAACCAGTTGATTAAAGAGAAGCACGATGCAAGAAGTAGGTTCATTTTCAGCTAAAACACATTTGCCTAATCTATTAGATGCCGTCTTAAAGGGGGAGGTATTCGTGATCACTCGACGTGGCAAACCTGTGGCCATGCTCTCTCCCATAACTGAATCTCAATTAAACCCCGCACAGGCCATTGAAAAACTGAGAAAACTGCGCACAGGGGTCAGTTGGCAGGCAAAGGGTTCGACTCAAGAAGCACGTGAAGAAGGACGTAAATAAATGACTTTCATATTGGACTGTTCTGTAACCATGGCTTGGCTGTTTTTAGATGAAATGAATGATTATACCGAATCCATATTAGATGCTTTACAAAAAAATAAACGCGCGATCGTTCCTGGTTTATGGACTTGGGAAGTATCCAATGTTTTATTGGTAGGAGAGAGACGGGGACGAATCACCCATGTCCAAGCAATTGGTTTTTGGGAAATACTCAAGGCACTGCCCATTATTATCGATGAACAAGCCGTTATACATGCCCACGACACCACTTATCATTTAGCCCACGAGCATAAAATATCCGCTTATGATGCCGCTTACTTAGAAGTGGCCTTGCGGCAACAAGCTCCCCTAGCAACCATGGATAAACAGCTAATTAAAGTTGCTCAAGCCATGGGGGTTCATGTTTTATAACTTACTCCACCCACATCTCAACCAATCCTTAAAACCTTACAGCGCAAAACTCCATCCATTATAAATGACAATTCGGATGCACGCCCCGCGCCTTGACCTCCTCGTAAATTATCATGGCCTCGGGCATATCCAAGTTTAAATCCGTCATCCGCGTATGATAACCCGGATGAGTCAATAAAAATTCTGGCGGTTGACTGCCATATTTGGCTTCCATGTTTTTCCAGACCTCAACACTTGCTTGTGGATTAAAGCCTGCACGCGCCATGATGTCTAAACCGATAAGATCCGCTTCAGATTCTTGCGCGCGACTATAGGGAAGTAAAACTCCATACTCGGCGCCTACGCCTAATAATGCTTGAACATTGGGATTGACCCCAGATGAATTAGCTAGCGACAAACCCATTTGCGTTGCAGCTTGAGTGGAAATACGCTCATTACTGTGCTCTGCGACCACGTGTGCAATTTCATGGCCGATAACCGCGGCCAGTTGATCTTGGGTCGTGGCAACCTTTAGCATTCCCGTATAAACACCGATTTTTCCACCCGGTAGGGCGAAGGCGTTCGCTTCTTCACTAGCAAACACTACAATCTCCCAGCGATCAGGATCACCGTCATCATTCAGCAAACCCTTTAATGTGGCGCGTGCCACACATTGGACATATAGATTGACGGCAATATCATGAGATATCGGCTCTTGTTTTTTCAATGCAGCGAAAGCTTCTGATCCCATCTGGTCTAACGCACTAGGCGAATATAATAAAAACTGTGAGCGCCCAGTGGGAGATGTGCTGCAAGCACTTAATAACACAATCATGGTGATCAAAAAAATACGCATTTTTCCCTCAATAAGTTTAATGTCCGGCTAATAAAATATAAACTGCGCCACTGCCACCGTCCCGAGGTATCGCTGAACTAAAGGCTAATACCTTAGGGCTTTGAGGCAACCACTGATACACTTTACCGCGCAAAACAGCATTGCCATGGCCGCCCTTGCCATGAATAATTATTAAATGACGTAAGCCTTGTCTAAAGGCTCGTTCTAAAAATTGTGCCACCGCTCTTCTGGCTTCATCCACTCTCATTCCATGCAAATCGAGTGTTACTTGTGGTCGCATTTTACCTTGTCGCAATTGGAGTTGCACGCGGTATTGTAAGCCTGGTCTAGCAAAAAAAATCGTTTCCGGTTGTTCTTCATCATTATCATAAAAAAGAAGTGTGGGTTCTGTGCTTTTTTCTCGCACTTCAGGATAGATACTGTGCACACGCGGTGTGGGTTTTGACGGGGAAGAATGGGTGCGAGGATCCGCTACTTTTAGAGGCACCACCCCTTTCATGGCCTGCTGCAATAGTTTTTTATCTTCTTCGCTTAAATTTGACATATTGAACTTAGGGCAAAATCGTGATGGGAGTCCCATCCTCGATCACGTGCCACAATTCATGCATTTCATCATTGGTGACGGCGATACACCCTTCAGTCCAATCGCCTTGTTCAAGAAACTCTCTTCGAGTCCCCTTTCCTTTCATGCCATGGATCATGATGTGATTCCCTGGAGATACGCCCAGCTCGCGTGCATAATCAATATCATCTTCATCGGGATAACTTATTCTGAGCGATAAAAAATAAAGGCTATTAGGATTTCTACCACTAATAATATAATGACCTTCAGGAGTACGGCTATCGCCCTCTTGTACTTTATGACCTATAGGGTCTTGGCCTAAACCAATGTCATACCTTTTATAAATTTTATTATTACGCACTAGCGCTAACTCGCGCTCGGATTTAAACACCACAATAAGATCCGGCGATGGCTCTTTTTTTGGGGCACAAGCCGTTAAAAAAATACCTGCGATTAGGCACGCGACAAATTTATAAGTTGTATTCATGCAGACAGTATAGCTGGAACGCTATTTATTGCACTGACTTCAATAAGTGATCTAGCGCTGCAAGCGTATCAGCATCAGAACATTGTGGGCAAAGCCCTTTAGCCGGCATGGCCTTAAAGCCTTTCAAGGCATGTTCCTTCAGAACATCCTGTCCCTTAGCTAAATGCGGCGCCCATCCGGCTTTGTCTGCATATTTAGGTGCACCGGCCGTGCCCGTGTCGTGACAAAACGCGCAATTTTTCTTATAAAGGGCTTCGGGTGATAATGGTGCGCTGGCAGCAGCCGCTGCGGCGGCCGCTTGTTCGGAGGCGCCCGCAACATTCACTTGACCGACAGGCGCGGTATTTTCTTGGATAGTTTCAGCGCGTGTTTGTGCGTGGATAACTTGTGTCATCATTAGACTTAAAATAATTCCAGATAACACCACTACACTGCGCCCTAACATAAACACTCTCCAGTTAATTTGAACGCGTATGATATCAAAACTACGCAGATTCTTCCAACGCAACCTGTGATTCAGATACGAAAAATTTGTGTGCAAGATATAAGCTCGAGGCATTCGCAATCACCCCAACCACCAAACCTTCTAATTGATAAGGGTTATTTAACACATATTGCCAAATCCACATCCCGACGGCCCCACAAGCGGCAGACAACAAATAGACCCAAGGCTGGGTGCGAAAGCCATAAATCGCTGCAACCAAAGGAATGACCATCATCGGTGCCCAGAAGTGATAAGCATAGATTAAAATATCTAAGACACTGACTATTTTCACCGCTAAGATCACTGAGCCTATCCCTGCAAATAAAGTGACCCCTTTTGCTACCATAAGTTCCTGACGATGGCTGAGTGTATTTTTGTAGAGGGGTTTAACAATGTCGTTCGTAAAGGCCACACTCGCTGCATTTAAAAATGACTCTGCAGACGACATGACTACACAAATGATGCTCGCAATCACGATCCCGACGATGCCTATAGGCAAAGCGGTTTTCACAAGAAAAGGAACCGCTAGATTGGGATCTAAATCAGGCTGTAAAGCTAATGCCACTAAGCCTAAACATCCGGTCACTGCAAAATAAGGAATAGAAAACAAGCCACTCCATAAGGTGCCTCGCGCAATACTTTTCACATCTTTACCAATGAGTAAACGCTGTAAATAGGGAGGAACTAAAGTCTCACCCAGCATAAAGGTTAAAAATAAAGAAATAAAGGCCATCCACGTAAGTGAGGATCCTGGAATGGAAAGATGATCTGCAGGGATCTGGGCTAATACCGCATCCACCCCACCCGCATGGTATACGCTAAATACTAAGGCTAAAGGCAAACCTAGAGCCAATATACCAAACTGCACCACCTCAGTAATCACCACGGCACGGATCCCACCCAAGGTGACATACACTATCAAGGTGCCACAACCTAAGAGGATGCCCCACATGCGCGAGATCCCTAAAAAGGTTTCAAACACATAGCCCATGGCGCCGACTTGCGCGCCGATTATCCCCACACACAGTAATACACCACAAACACCTGATACTAAACGACCGGGCACACCATAGGCCTTCACCATAATATCGCCAATAGAAATCGCCTCTCGGTGAGCTTCCATCCGGGGAGCAACATACTTGGCGACAAGAATTTCTTTTAAACTAAATCCCCAGAGCGCAAAAATATTGACTATGCCCCACATAAATACTTTTTCAGCATTGCCTAAGGTAAACCCACCGCCAATAAATGCGGCAGAGAGGGTAGCAAACACTACCGGCGCCGTATAATTTCGTCCGGCTACGGCGTATTGTTTTAAATTCTGAATTCCACGACTGGCATATAAGCCTAAACCCATAATGCCGATGAGGTAAATGAGTACAATTGCGTAATCAATATGAGCTAACATTTTTTTCTCTATAAATATAGGGCAAGGAAGACTTCGGTAGAAACTCTATTTACTATAGACAGGATTGTCAAATAAATCTGATGAAATAGTAGCAAGACCTACCGCTATTTTACGTTAAAACCGGGTGCGCAGGTGATTTCTTAAGTTAGGGTTAAGAGGCCTGCGCGCCAAAGCATCTGTGCAAAGAGTAGAGTAGACCATATCTATTTTTATGCGTATGATCCTAGGCTTGCGCCCGTAGCTCAGATGGATAGAGCGTTGGCCTCCGAAGCCAAAGGTCAGAGGTTCGAATCCCCTCGGGCGCGAAGACTATTTACTCACCCTTTCTTACTTTTTCTATCAAGTAATCGAGCACTTGCATCAGCTTTTTGGGATCTTGGGTCAAGCCAATATGGGTTAAATACTCGCCATTGACGACCACAGCGGGAACAGATCCCACTTCCTCACTTTGTCTTAATAGCTGCGCCTGGGTCCATAAGCGATTAACATTAAAACCTTCATAAGCGGCATTAAACTCATCCAACTTCACACCATGTTGGGATAACAACAGGGCTATTTCAGATTGGGTTTCTAATGGTTTACGATCTTTATGGACAGCGTTAAAAATAACAGGATTGAGTTCATGGACCTTACCCATTTGCTCTATTACAAAATAAGCTTTAGCCAAAGGCTCCCAGTTGGGACCAAAGGAAACCGGGACCCGACGTATGGCCACATCTTTGGGTTGCTTAGCGGCCCAAGCATTAAAATCACCTTCTAGTGCGTAACACCCGGGGCATTTATAACTAAAAAACTCTGCGACTTGAATTTTGCCTTTATCTTGCGCCAAGTAAGTTTGTACGACAGCTTGCTGCGGCACGGTATTAGGCAATTTGATGTAATGCACGCCTTCGATAATTTCATTCGTTTGCGGTGCGGGGGTAGGTTGCGGTGCTTCTGCGGCATACACTGCGCTTACACACACTAAAGATAATACTAAAAAGATCCATTTACGTAACATGATAACTCTCCCATTAAATTTAATCCTAAAGCAACGTGAAATCGCGCCCCTAAAAAAACAGATTAATGTAACCCGGAAACATAACTGGCCACTGCTTTAATTTCATCTTCACTCATACGCGCGACCACTTGCGTCATCATATCATTGACGCCGCCTTTGCGTGTCCCAGAACGAAATGCATGCAATTGGGCTTCAACATATGCCGCGTTCTGACCGCTTAAAGCCGGGAAGCGTGCAAGCGTATTGCCTTCTCCGCGTGGACCATGGCAAGCGATACAAGCCGGCACACCCGCTTCAATATTACCCCCACGATAAATACTTTGTCCCAACTCGACTAATGCAGGGTCCACTTCGCCAAGTGTGACTTTTTGACTCGCATAATAAGACGCTAAATCTAACATATCTTGTTCAGATAAATTCGCCACCATGCCAAACATAATGGGATTATCACGTTCACCCCCAGGGCCTTCTTTAAATTCATGTAAGCTTTCTATGATATAACTTTCATTTTGGCCGGCAATCTTCGGGTAATCGGGAATAATGCTATTGCCATCCGTACCATGACAGGCCACACAGGTACTTGATTTGGCTAAACCGCGTTCTGCATCGCCGGGTAATAAAGGCTCGGTAGCGCTAGTGGGTGTTGCAGTTGGAGTTGGAGTAGCTGCTGCGCTTGACGTGGATTTTGCAGCAGGTGTGGGCGTTGTTGCAGGAGTAGCTGCCGGTGCCGGGCTTGCTGCCGCAGGTGCGGGTGTTGTTGCGGGAGTAGCTGCTGGTGTCGGACTTGCTGCCGCAGGTGCGGGTGTTGTTGCAGGAGTAGCTGCCGGTGTCGGACTTGTTGCCGCAGGTGCGGGTGTTGTTGCAGGAGCCGCTGCGACAGCAGGTGTTGCATCAGCCGAATTCGCGGTTTGCTCCGGTGCAGCCCAAGCGATAGGCATCATGCAACAGAGTAAAAGAAATAATTTCAGCTGTTTCAAAGCAGCCTCCCTTTAGAATAATAAAGTCGGTGAATCATAGCATGGTGCACGCGAGTCATCAATTCCACCTTGACCCCCAATTCATGGTACCCTATGCACCATGAGTAATATATTTTCAGCCGCCCAATTTCTTAAAACCGTCGTCAAATTTGCAGATCTGCCCACAAGCGAGGGACATGAAATTGCATTTTTGGGGCGATCTAACGTAGGCAAATCCAGCACCATCAATGCCCTGACCCAGCAGCGCGGCCTGGCGCGCACCAGTAAAACCCCTGGACGCACCCAAGCCATTAATATTTTCACCCTCAAGCCTGCCACTTTAAAATTAATCGACTTACCCGGTTATGGTTTTGCGAAAGCGCCTCCCGCCGTGATTAAAGAGTGGCACATGTTGATTGATGAATATCTCAGGCATCGACCCTGTTTAGCGGGACTCGTTTTAATCATGGATATTCGCCACCCCTTACAAGGCATGGATCAAGCGATGCTAGATTGGTTATTACGCAGCGAGACGCCTGTGCATCTGGTGCTCAATAAATGCGATAAATTGAGTCGCATGCAAGGGCAAATCACCATGCAAAAATTAGAAACTGCGCTTGCCGACTATCCTTTAGTCAGCATGCAATTATTTTCAGCCTTTCGTAAAATTGGTTTAGAAGAATTGCGTAAAAAACTGATAGGGTGGTTTGAACTGCCCGCAAATGTAACATAATAAAAAGCCCCTAGATCCTTGCGGGAGGCTAGAGGCCACGCAGTCTCAATCGACCGCTAGGCCCGATCACCGCTTTCGCAGTTACTCGGGTAGTCCTAATAAATTAGACCCCATATGTTCCAATTAGTTTTCAAAGTGACTTATCACCATAGGCTTTGCCTACAGAGAATTGCCCCTCGGGACAGTGTTCTTCTTTATTAATTTTAAATCGCAAAAGTAATGATAGCTTAAAGAGTTGAGGCCTCACTTCACTTTTGTTTGGCATAGAAATACAATTTCCTCATTATAGATCCCCATTAATGAGAATTTATCAATGGTTTTTAGCTGATTTTTAAATAGGGTTATTATTTAATAGGTTATGCCGCGCCGCTTTACAGGGAAGGCCATTTAAAGAGGGGCTAATGCGCCTCATCCCAATTATTACCCACTCCAGCATGGGCCAATAAGCTTACGCCTAAATTGGCGGCTTTTGCCATTTTATCCATTAATATGGGCGTTAGGCTCTCGATGAGTTCGTTTTTTACCTCAAAAACAAGTTCATCGTGCACTTGCATGACCATGCGGGCGTCAATTTTCTCGGCGATAAAATAATGATCGATAATGATCATGGCGAGTTTAATAATATCCGCGGCCGTGCCTTGCAGCGGTGCGTTAATGGCTGCGCGCTCAGACGCCGTGCGTAGCGCCATATTACGTGAATTAATTTCCGGTAAATATAAACGCCGGCCAAAAAAAGTTTCAACAAATCCCTGACTGTGCGCAAGATTACGGGTATTTTCCATATACGCTTTTACGTTTGGATAGCGTTGGAAATAAGTGTCAATATACGCTTTTGCTTCATGACGTGAGACATCGAGTTGTTTTGCTAAACCAAACGCGGACATGCCATAAATCAAGCCAAAATTAATGGCTTTCGCATTGCGACGCTCGATGTGTGTCACCTGTTCTGCCGTCAGATTAAACACTTCCGCCGCCGTTGCCGTATGGATATCCAAGCCTTGATGAAATGCTTTTTGTAAACCGGGATCATCTGCTAAATGTGCCATGATGCGTAATTCAATTTGCGAGTAATCGATGGCCACTATTTTATAGCCCGGGGGTGCGATAAACGCTTGTCGAATGCGGCGTCCTTCTTCGGTGCGGATAGGAATATTCTGTAAATTCGGATCAGAGGAAGATAAGCGTCCGGTCGCAGTCACTGTTTGTTGGTATGACGTATGTATGCGTCCGGTTTTGCCTTGAATTTGTTCGGGCAACTTTTCAGTGTAGGTGGACTTTAATTTACTTAAACTGCGGTATTCTAAAATCAGCTTGGGCAGTGGATAATCAAGCGCCAACTCTTGCAATACCGATTCGGAAGTCGAGGCTTGGCCGGTGGGCGTTTTACTGTGGGTTGGTAATTTTAATTTTTCAAATAAAATCGCTTGCAATTGTTTGGGCGATTCAATATTAAAACTCTCCCCCGCGATCGCATGAATTTCTTCTCTTAAAATATCCAAACGCGCGCCAAGTTCTTTACTTTGTTGTTGCAGCAATTGCGCATCAATCAATACGCCAATGCGCTCCATGCGCGCTAAAACAAAAATCAATGGCATTTCGATACTTTCAAAGACTTCTTTAAGCCCGGAAACTTTATCAATTTCTGGCCATAAGTGATGATGCAACTGCAAGCAAATGTCTGCTTTTTCTGCTGCAAAGGCAAGTGCTTTATCTAGAGGGATCTGATTAAAGGGGAGCTGTTTGCTGGCTTTACCTGCGATTTCATCATAAACCATCATGTGATAATTTAAATATTTCGCTGCAATTGCAGTTAAATTATGACGCGTGGCCGTTGAATTGTACACGTAAGATTCAATGAGTGTATCAAATTGTGCCCCACGAAATTCTATTCCCTTTTCAAAAAATAGATTGAGCAAGTTTTTTAAATTCTGGCCCACTTTGGCCTGTAAAGGATCCTCTAATAAGGGTTTTAATGCAGAGAGTACCTGGGTGAGATTTAATTGTTGCGGTGCATCGATATAATCATGTGCAATGGGAATATACGCGGCAACACTAGGGGCTAGGGCTAATGAAATTCCGATAATTTGCGCACCGCAACTTTCAACATCAATGGCCCATAAGGGTGCTGCACGGATTTTATCTAGCCAAGCCTTAAATTGATCTTCAGTTAAAATCAAGGAGTAATTTTTTTCTGCTTCTGGCTTTATTGCAGGGGTAGGCAGCGTGTGTTGCTGTTCTAATTCTAATAGCCAGCCTTTAAACGCTAAACGATCAAACCAGGTTTTAAGTGTAGCGTTATCGGGTGCGCTGCGAACCAATTCGTGTGGGCGCACATCCAGTGGCACATCACATTTTATGGTGACCAATTGTTTAGACAAGGGGAGCTCTGCAAGTGTAGCCCGTAAGTTTTCCCCAATTTTGCCTGTGATTTCGCTGGCATGAGCGATGATGTTGTCCAAGCTACCATATGCCTGCAGCCATTTTGCTGCGGTTTTAGGGCCAACTTTAGGCACGCCCGGAATATTATCTGAGGTATCACCGGTCAGGGTCAGTAAATCGATAATTTGCGAAGGAGCGACGCCAAATTTTTTTTCAACACCCGCAGGGTCTAGCTCTGATTCCGTCATGGTATTAACCAAATGGATCTGCGCACTGACCACTTGTGCCATGTCTTTATCACCCGTTGAAATCAAAGTCTGCATCTGTTGCTTTGCGGCTTGCACCGCCAATGTCCCCATCACATCATCGGCCTCGACGCCCGATACACATAACACAGGTATGCCCATGGCTTTAATAATGGTGTGGATAGGTTCTAATTGTTGCACGAGCTCAGGCGGCATGGGGGGACGATGCGCTTTATATTCTGGATAAATCTCGCTACGAAATGTTTTTCCTTTGGCATCAAACACCACAGCCATATGACTAGGATTAATTTCATGCAATAACTTACGCAGCATATTAATCACGCCATAAACAGCCCCCGTCGGTTCACCTTGCGAATTGGTGAGTGGCGGCATGGCATGAAAAGCGCGGTATACGTAAGACGAACCATCGACGAGGACAAATGGAGCAGGCATGAGCAACCCTTAAGTATGGGATAAAGCTAAATACTACGCCTGTTAAAATAAAATGTCGACATTCCACCGTGCAACAATCCTAGACATAATGCTCAGACGCAGACTGTAAATGGGCATAGGCAAGCACTAACCATTTACTGCCTAATTTTTCAAAATTCACTTGCACACGTGCATGCTCGCCTTGGCCTTCATAGGCGAGCACCGTGCCTAGCCCAAATTTTTCATGCTTAACCCGTGCCCCGAGTGGAAACGGCAAAAAGGCTTGAACAGGATTAACCGGCATCGACACGGTTCGATAGCCACCCCCACTTGCTTTAGGGGTTTTGCGCACCCGCACTGGGGATAAAAATTCTTCTGGAATTTCAGTGATAAAACGAGAGGGCGGGCTCATGGCTTCTCGGCCATGAAAACGTCGGCATTGTGCGTAACTTAACACCAATTTTTTCATGGCACGCGTCATGCCGACGTAACACAACCGTCTTTCTTCTTCGACATGTTTATGTTCGGCTATCGCCATTTGATGCGGAAATAACCCTTCTTCTAAACCACACATAAAGACTAAAGGAAATTCTAAGCCTTTTGCTGAATGCAGCGTCATGAGTTGCACGCAGGCTTGATGGGGATCCGCCTGCTCCTCACCTGCTTCCAGCGCAGCATGAGCAAGAAAACTATTTAAGAGTGAACCTTCATCATGTTCGGGGTGGTATTGGCGTGCCGCGCTAATCAGCTCTTCTAAGTTTTCTAAGCGAGATAACATTTTATCGCGATCCGTTGCTTTATATTGCTCAATTAAGCCACTGCCTTTAATCACCGCTTCGACTTGCTCATGCAAGCTATGCGCATTAAAAGCCATTTCCCGCAGCGCTTCAATTAAAGTTAAAAACTGCTGCAAGGCTTTGGCCGCGCGCGCAGATAATACATCATGTTGGATTAAAAACACCGCGGCATCCCATAAGGATTGTTGAGATTGCCTGCTTTGCTCGCGAATAAGTGCTTGCGTTTGCTCACCAATACCGCGCGTCGGCCAGTTGACTACACGCTCAAAAGCCGCGCCATCATGGGTATGCGCAACTAAACGTATATAAGCCAACGCATCTTTAATTTCTGCACGCTCAAAAAACCGCTGCCCGCCGTAGATCCGATACGGTATTCCGGCCTGAATTAAAGATTCTTCTAACACCCGTGATTGCGCATTGGAGCGGTATAAAATAGCGACCTCAGCAAACGAATGCAACTGGCCCCATTTTTTAATTTCTGATGTGACAAATTGGGCTTCATCAATTTCATTAAATGCTTCGTAAAGCGCAATCGGTTCACCCTCACCGTCTTGGGTCCATAATTCTTTGCCTAAACGTGCAGTATTATGGCTGATTAAGGCATTGGACGCCGATAAAATATTTTGCGTCGAGCGATAGTTTTGCTCTAAGCGGATCACTTGGGCTTGCGGAAAATCTTGGGTGAACTTACGAATATTTTCAATTTTCGCGCCCCGCCAGCCGTAAATGGATTGATCATCATCTCCGACTATAGTGAGAAAGTTACACGCGCCCGCAAGTTGCCGCAGCCATGCATATTGGATAGCATTGGTGTCTTGAAACTCATCCACTAAAATATATTGAAAGCGTTGCTGATAATGCTCGAGCAAGGCTTTATTATCACGCAATAATTCATACGTCCGCAGCAGAATTTCTGCAAAATCCACTACGCCTGCCTGCTGGCACATCGCTTCATAGGCCTGATAAATCTTCAGCTGCGTTTTTACAAATAAATCAAAACCCGGTTCAATGTGATGGGGCCGCAAGCCCGCATCTTTTTTACTGTTAATAAAGCCTTGTGCTTGTTTAGGTTTCCAACGCGTATCATCTAAGTCTAACGATTTAATGACCCGCTTAATGTAACGCAGCTGATCATCGCTGTCTAAAATTTGAAAACCTTCGGGCAAGCCCGCATCCTGCCAATGCATGCGCAACAAACGATGTGCTAAACCATGAAACGTACCGACCCACATTTTGGCCACTGAAGTGTTGAGTAACTCACCCATACGATTGCGCATTTCTTGCGCAGCTTTATTGGTGAAAGTGACTGCTAAAATCGCGTGGGGAGAAACGTGTTGTGTGGTGATGAGCCATATCATACGATGCACTAAAACCCGCGTCTTACCACTGCCGGCGCCGGCTAAAATCAGTTGATGATTCGGTGGCGCACTCACCGCTTGTTGTTGTTTTTCGTTTAAAGTGGCTAATAATTCATTTATCATGATCAGGGCTTCGCTATAGATTTAAGTGGAAATATTGCATCATTGAAGATAGGCATAGAATACCTGCAAATGAGGGGAAAACCAACTGATAACCACTCCTCTAATTCAAACCGTGCGTTACGCCTTTGCTTGGACAGCGCAAGGCTCTTTAATCGTAGTATGATTTAAGTCATTTGTAGGTTTAACCGTGGGATATTTATAGAGCACTAAAAAATTAGTGTTAGCCGTAGTATTTTGTGGAAATTTTATCGCAGGGTGCTTGGTCTGTGTCTCCAGATAATCTTTTGCATTAAATTGATATAATTCATTAAACGGCACCAAACGTATCATATTATTCCATAACAGTTGCACACTGATCACTTCTTGAAACATTAGACTGTAATACTGCGCAACCCCGATCATTGCTTTGCAATGACCATTGATCAAACATGCAGCCAGCTCCGGTAACTGAGTGTATGCCGCATTCATTAATAGACTGTTGATACGATAAGGATCTTGAAAAGTATATCGGTTGAGGTATAGGGAATCAAAGATTTGTTCCCACAGTGTAGTGGTCTCATCTTTTTTAAGGTTAACAAAGCTTTTTGGCTCATGCACCATAGCGCTGAAAATGTCTTTTATCGTCAAAGTTTGGTTATCTCCATATTCCAAATGAATATCTCCGGCTATAACCATGAGACAGACAATCAGGTATTGAAACATGTGCGATACTTTCCCATGGATCAATAATTTAGGATCTGTTTTACTACTTTCAGAAAAATATTCACCGTTACTAATTATTCCTATCATGATCTCGATAGGGATTAAACCCAGTAATTTCACCGCACTTTCACCCAATCCAAACGGTTGCAGAATATTTAAAATGGCACGCTTTAATAAAGAATTTAATTTTAAGGGTTTAAAATCTGCATTGGGAACAATAATCTCATAACCCATGTGCATTTTTTTTTGATAAGATTGAGACAAATGCTTACTGGGTAAAAAACCGTTGGCCTCTTTTATAATTTCTTTTTAAAGTGCTTTCAAATAGTGGCAACACCAATCGGGGCGATGCATGGTTTCATAAATAATAATCAGCGCATTTTTAAGGGCTGTTTTTTTATCGGGCGCTTTGCCAAAAGTTTCTTGTTCATTGGCATCCTGTATGCCTATATCCTGCAGTTTCGGTGCTTCATAATGACGAGCAAACTGATCCGTTATCCCTTGAGATAAATCAGTAAGGTATGACAGTTTGAAATATTTTATTTTCTTAAGCAAAAAATCTTGTATTAAGTTATCAGCAATATGCTGATAAGAAGAGGGAACATCATACATTTGTCCATGATGGAAATGACATAAGCTAACCAGATCATCAATTTGATTCGTTTTTTTTGCATGCTGTAGTAATGCTTCGACAAACTCATAAGAGGTATGCTTTGCGGCTAAATACAAGACATTGTAATTTCCATTAATAAAACCTGCGAGCTTCGCGCCCCGCTCGAGTAAACAGTGCGCAGCCGGGATGGCATTTTTACCGACTGCCACCATTAAAGGGCTGATATAAGACATGCCCTCATTTTCTTTCTCTAGTTTTGCGTAAGCATTTTGATCAAAGCCTAGGGCGAGTACTTGGGCTAATAATTCAGGCTGATTATGATAGGCCAGATAATGTACCCAGGTCGCATCGGTAAATTCAGCGAAGTCAAATTCTTGTTCTTTAATCGCTTCAAGTTCATCAGCGTTAGCACGGTCCAAAACTTCCCTAATAAAGGCGAGCGCATCATCAGGTTCTGAAAAAATATCACGATCTCTTAAAGATGTTAAGGATTTCATTGACTTAAGTTTTGCCTTTTAAGGGTTTGAAGAATAATTTATCATAATCAACGTCCTAAAGCAAGCAAGTCAACTTAATATGGACTTAAGTCTGGCCTACTTGCCTCTAAAGGGCACCCCCGAAAAAATGTTGACTATGATAAGATCCGTACCTTATTAAAACTTAAGGAAAAAAAACACCATGTCTACCGTCACCGCCGTGAGAAAAAATGGTTACATTGCCATCGCCTGCGATACCCTCATTAAATGGGGCAGTGAAAAAAATGCAGCCAAGCACGTGATAAATCACAATAAAATTATGACCATTGGAGAAAACTATATTGCGGTCACGGGCCCTGCGGCCGGTTACCATGCCCTAAAGCATTTCTTTTTGAATCAAGAAGGGGAAGTCTTGTTGCGTAGCCCAGAGGATATTTTCTTATACTGGCGCGATTTCCAAAAAGCATTAAAAGAAGAGTATTTTTTTGAATCCAAGTCTGAAGAATCTGGTTTTGAGACCAACACTTTAGATGTGCTACTGATCAATCCTTATGGCATTTTTGCTGTCGGGTCTTACCGTGATATCCAACAATTTGCTCATTATTATGCTTATGGGGCGGGCAATGAATATGCGTTAGGCGCCATGTTTACGCAATATGATAATCCGAATCTAGATGCAAAAAATATTGCCGAAATAGGGATTAATGCGGCGGCAGAATTTAGTGACAGCACTGCGCTGCCATTGATTTCCCATGTCATTAAAGAAGTACACCATGACTAGTGATTTCGTGTTGCCCCCACTCATTGCCCACCGGGGCGCAAGCGGCATTGCTCCGGAAAATACATTAATGGCTTTTGCCACCGCGCAGCAATTGGGGGCGAAGTGGGTCGAATTTGATGTCATGCTGACCCAAGATAACATGGCGATAGTGCATCATGATGACACGTTTGCCCGGATCCTAGGTCTTAATCAAACGGTGCACCAGATGTCCTATGCTGACATTAAAACGTGTGATGCCGGCAGTTGGTTAGACAAGAAATTTTCTTTTGTGCGTATTCCGACCCTTGCGCAAACCTTAAGCTGCTGCGCCGATTTAGGTTTATCGCTTAATATCGAAATAAAAACGACGGCCGCTTTTGCTAAAGCTACTGCCGAGGAAACCTTAGCTGTCTTGTCAAAATTTAATTTTTATCATCCCGAGAATGTATTGATATCCAGTCAAGAGCCCCTTGCGCTAAGCACCGTTTATCAACAGGCGCCCGCTTATCGCTTAGGTTTAGTGGCTGATAATTGGGCGGATGTCGATGCGGCGCTAAGTTTAGACTTTAAACTTTACTCCCTTAATTTACATTACCCTATGATTACCCCAGAGAAAATGGCACAAGTCCAAGCGCAGCAATATCACGTGCTAGCCTTTACGGTAAATGATCGCGCGCTGGCTGAGTGTTTATTTAGCCTAGGGGTCTGCAGTGTTTTTTCCGATGATGTGCGATTATTGAAATAAGGTCAGTGAAATAATTCAAAACTGGATAGGCCATTGCATAGCCGTATGAAAGACTCGCAAAATTTGGATTTTTTCGCCTCTAATTGAATAGGGTACAAATATTCAATGATCTATTGTTGCAAATATAGTACAATTTGATCAACCCATCTTAGGAAAAAAGAGATCATGAATAAAATAATATGCAGCTTCGTTTACTTATTACTCCATATCCATACCGCATACGCGCAGACTGAGCTTTTTGCTTACATCACTAATGCGGCCGCACCTAGCCATGTGAGTGTGTGTCGCATCCATCCTGACACGGGTCAGTTTGAGACCTGTGAACCTGCTTATCTTGAAAATTTATCGGCGCCGATTGGGTTGGCCTTGGCAACCATCGATCACACCACTTACGCCTATATCAGCAACAATACTTATCCTAATTTTGTGTTGCGCTGCAGAGTTAATGCTGAACATTTAGAGGGATGTGGATTGACCGATGTCCCGTCATATACCGGCATTGCGATTCATAAAAGCGATGATCATTATGCCTACTTGGCTTACAGTGATTCTGTGGAAAAATGTCGTATCAGTGCAAAGGGTGAATTGGCGCGGCACGATTGTCATGATTCAGGGGCAGGACGCATCTTTGCAAATGGCCCTATTTTTATGCGCTTTCTCACTCTAAATCAAGAAAACTATGTCTATATTGCCAATGGCGATTATCAGCCTAATGCGAGCGTTACCCGCTGTCGCGTTGATGCCCAGGGTGATTTTACCGCCTGCAAAGATTCGGGCGCAGGCGCTAGCTTTAATGGTGCAGCGGATATTGATTTTGCCTTCATTGCGGGAAAAACGTATGCGTATATCACGGAGCCTACCGGCGTCATTAAAAAATGTATCCTGAATGACTATACAGGGCTATTAAATGAATGTGCTGCAACAGGTAAAGGTTTTCATGCGCCATTAGGTTTAAGCATTATCACCCTTGAGAATAAACTGTATGCCTATGTCGTTGATGGCGGATTTCGTGCACCGGTTGCAAACCTTGTGTACCACTGTAAGGTGGATAATTCTGGCGATCTTGATTGTGGCGATTCAGGTGTCGGACCTGTGTTCTCAAATCCTTTTGATATCGCGTTACTCGATCGTTGTGCCCCTGGCAAGTGTGGATTTTTTTAACTAAAATTACTCTACTATCCCTCTTACCCTTAGGTTCATCATGAAAAAATGGCTATTTTTACTCTGTGCGCTGCTGCCGCTCACCTTATTTGCAGATGAAATCGTCCGGAAGAAAATTAAAGTCGGTGGCTATATGTGGTCACCCTTTATTGAGTTACACGGCCGGAATTACCAGGGTTTAACCTTAGACTTAATCGATGCAGCCAACACCGCACAAGGGGATTTTGAATTTGAATTTGTCCTCACCACTGCGGAAAATAGACATAAAGATTTTTATCATAAAAAATTTGATATGATTTTTTTAGAAGACATCGACTGGGGCTGGAATGCTTACCCTGTTGCCGCGTCCACTCCGCTCGCTAAAGGGACAGAGCTTTATATCGCGCTGAATAAAAACGAGCGCACCCAAGTCTTTTTCCAAGATATGGCGGAAAAATCCATAAGCATGGTTAAAGGTTTTCATTATGCCTTTGCACAAAACAATACCAATGAAGCGTATTTAAAAGAGCATTTTAAAGAAATTCGCTTGCATGCGGATCCCACAGACGTGTTGCAAGATGTCCTCCAAGGCAAAAGTGAAATTGGCGTCATCAATAGTTTAACCTTAGAGTCTGAGATGGCTCGAAATCCCAAAATAAAAGATCACATTTTAATCGGCAAAAAATTTGATCAAGATTTTGTGTTAAGTATCCTCGCCCGCAAAGACAGCCCCATGACCATAGAGCAGGTCAATTTACTGATTGAGCGTTTGAAAAAAGAAGGCATGATGGCAAAACTGTGGGAGAAATATAAGATGGATCCTAAGGTGAAATAAGCATTTTACGGCTTGAAAATCAATTTTCTCTTTAAATTCATATAGATACGCGACTGACTCGCTCCAGGGCTGTGTAAGCCAAATCTCACAAAAACTCACAGGGATCTCTCATTGTGTTATCTATATGACCATGATAAGTTGTATGTCTGAACCACAACAAAAAAGGAATAACATCATGCCACGTACCACTGATAAACGCGTTCGCCTAGTCGATGCCGCAAAAAAGTTAATTCATGAACAAGGGTTTAATCTGACTACTCTCGCGGACATTGCGCAAGAAGCCCATGTGCCGCTAGGTAACGTTTATTATTATTTTAAAACTAAGGAAGCAATTGCCGAAGCTGTGCTCGCTAATCGTGCCCGGGAATTGCATGAAGCATTACAAGTTTTTTCTAGCGCTGCGAGTGTTAAAGAACGGCTATTGGCTTATCTTCAATCTGAAATCGATAATGTCGAGCAAACTGTTAAAAGTGGTTGTCCCATTGGTAGTCTTTGTCAGGAATTGGCAAAACAAGGTGGACCTTTGGCAACCGGTGCAACACAACTATTAAATGACACATTATTGTGGATAGAAAAACAATTTCAGGCGATGGATATGGGTGATCACTCACGTACACTGGCCAGACAATTTATAGCTACCATTCAAGGTCATGCCCTCTTAACCAATACTTTCAAAGATCCAAAAATCTTAGAACAATTAAAACCTGCTTTGAGTGCATGGATAGATAGCCTCGCACACACTAAGAAAGTGACCCCGTCTGTTGAGAAAATGGAAGAATATGCATAACGTTTCTTTGCCGTTTATGAGTCCCAACGCGTAAGGTAATACTTCAAGATGTATACATCTTGAAGTATTAAGGATACATCACGCTAATCTATCCCACCGTCACAGATTTTGCTAAATTTCTAGGTTGATCCACGTCAGTGCCTTTAATTAAGGCCACATGATAAGCGAGGAGTTGCATAGGAATAGAAAACAGTAGCGGTAATACACAAGCCTCTTTGACATTGCAGGTCAATTTTATAACCGTCTCGCCGGGTAAAGATAATTCTGCATTGGTAAAGACTATCAATCGCCCGCCACGTGCGGTCACTTCCGCTAAGTTACTGAGCAGCTTTTCAAGCAATTCATCATCGGGAGCCAGCGCAATTACGGGCATATGATTATCGACTAAAGCGAGCGGTCCATGCTTTAATTCACCGGCAGGATAAGCTTGCGCATGAATATAAGAAATTTCCTTCAATTTTAATGCCCCTTCGCGGGCAATGGGATAATATTCACCGCGGCCTAAAAATAACGCATGTTGCTTGTCCGCAAACGTAGGCGCAATTTTTTCAATCTGCGCGTTAAGCGCTAACACTTCTTTTATTAATTGCGGCAATTCACGCAACGCTAGGATCCGTTGTTTTTCTTTTCTGGCCTCTAAACCATGCCGACGGGCTAATACGGTACTTAATAAGATCAACGCCACCAATTGCGTGGTAAATGCCTTGGTTGAAGCCACACCAATTTCAGGACCTGCGCGGGTGAGCAGCACTAAATCGGCCTCACGCACTATCGCGCTCTCCGGGACATTACAAATCGCAAGCGTTGCCAGATAATTGTATTTTTTTGCATGCAAGAGCGCCGCTAAGGTATCGGCAGTTTCGCCTGACTGGGAGATGGCAACTAATAATGTTCCCTCTGGCACGATTATTTTTTTGTAACGGTATTCACTGGCAATTTCTACCGTGCAGGGAATATGTGCTTCGCTTTCAATGAGGTGTCTTGCTACTTGTGCCGCATGAAAACTGGTGCCACACGCAACAAAATGCAGAGCTTTAACTTGATCAAATAGTTTATCTGCGCCAGCACCAAACGCCGCATCAAACACATGCTCGGCACTAAAGCGTCCTTCCAAGGTAGTCCGCACCGCGTCGGGTTGCTCAAAAATTTCTTTTTGCATAAAATGACGAAACGCACCTTTCTCGGCACTGAGGTATAAATCTGGCGTTGCCGTTTTAATTTCTCGCGTCACTATGGCATCTCTTGCATCAAAAATATTCACTGCATGTTGCGTTAATTCAGCAACATCGCCTTCTTGCAAATAAATCAAACGCTGCGCAAAGGGCAGCAGTGCCAAATGATCGGATGCAAAATAATTTTCATCAAACCCAAGGCCCACCACAAGTGGCGCGCCATTTTGTATGGCAATTAAACAGCCCGGCTCTTTCGCAGACATTACGCCTATGGCATAGGCGCCTTTGAGATCATGCACCGCCGCATGTACCGCCGCGCGCAAGGATAATCCGCTTTTACGTTTATCATAAATCAAATGCGCAATCACTTCCGTATCGGTATCGGAAGTAAACACATAACCTTGTTGTTCTAATTGATTTTTTAGTTCTTGGAAATTTTCAATGATGCCATTATGCACCACCGCGATAGCATCAATTCCTCCAGATAAATGAGGATGCGCATTTTCTTCACTAGGCTTACCGTGGGTCGCCCAACGCGTATGGGCAATACCGATATGACTGTGTAGGGTCAAGGATTTAAGCGCATGCTCTAATTCTTTGACTTTACCTTGCGTACGCACGCGTTGTAATACCTTATCTTCGGTGATCACCGCAAGGCCCGCAGAATCATAGCCGCGGTATTCCATGCGCTTTAAGCCTTCTAATAAAATAGGGCACACATTACGTTGTACAATCGCACCGACTATCCCACACATTATTTATCCTTATTCCAATGCTCTATCGAGACTTGTTTTGAACGCGCAACCGTGAGCTGTTTGGCCGGCGCATCCTTGGTTAATACCGTTCCGGCACCGATCACCGCGTGCTCACCCACACACACCGGAGCCACCAATGCTGAATTCGATCCAATAAAGGCACCGTCTTTAATCACGGTTTGATGTTTATGCACGCCGTCATAATTACAAGTGATGGTGCCGGCACCAATATTCACACGCTCACCTACAATCGCATCCCCAACATAGCTTAAATGATTCGCTTTGCTGTCGGCGCCGAGTTGAGTTTTTTTCAATTCTACAAAATTACCCACATGGGCACGTTCGTGAAGATGACAGCCGGGCCTTATCCGGGCATAAGGGCCAATGACGCAATGATTTTCAATGTGGGAGTCTTCTATCATAGAATAAGGATTAACCGTAACAAAATCTCCGAGATGCACATTGCGCAATATCGTATGCGCACCGATGGTACATCCCTGCCCGATGATGACATCCCCTTCAATGATGACATCAATATCGAGCACCACATCTTGCTTGACAGTCAGCTTACCACGTATATCGACACGGTGCGGATCAATCACCGTCAATCCTTGCCCCATTAATTCTTCTATCTGTTTACGTTGCAAATAACGCTCGGCAATCGCCAATTGATTTTTAGTATTAATCCCAAAACCTTGCATCGCCTCATGTATTTTAAGGGCGACTATAGGATGTTTTGCCTGCAAAGCTAAAGGGATAATATCCGGTAAATAATATTCTTGCGATGCATTTTGATTGTTAATCTGTGGCAAGAGTGTGCAGAGGACACTCGTAGGCGCATAATAAACCCCTACCGCGGCCTCACGGATCGCTTTTTCAGTGTGACTGGCATCTTTTTCTTCTTTAACACCCACTATATTACCACTGGCATCACGTAAAACACGGCCTAAACCACTGGGATTTTCAGGCTCAAAGCTTAACATTCCAACGCCCTTCACCGGGGTGTGTCTTAATAATTGGGCTAAGGTATCACCCGTCAGTAGCGGCGTATCCCCTAATAGTATTAAGGTATGGTCTGCCTTGATTTGTGGCAACGCTTGCAGCACCGCATGAGCCGTCCCCAAGGTTTCTTTTTGTTCAATAAAGCGACAATTCTGTCCAGAGACAGCCAGTTCAATAGGCGCACGGTTATTGGGGCTGACCACCATATAAATCCCATCAGGATTTAAAAGTTTAGCCGTTTCAATAAGATGCAAGATCCAAGGCCGTCCAGCTAGCCCGTGTAAGACCTTAGGTTGAAAAGAGTGCATGCGCGTGCCTTTACCGGCCGCGAGTATGATAATGGCTAAATCTGACATCTCGGCATTGTTTCATAAATGGGGAGGATTGGCAACCGCGGCGCCAAATTGCGCGCTCATTGTAGCATTCGATGAAAGGTACTCACTCACCATAAGCTGATTAACCTATTTGTCCATTCAGGGTGAAATAATTTTAATTTTTGGATAATACGTTTTAAATCGTCGCACATCGCGCGTCAATAACTGTAGTGATGCAACCATTGCATGCGCGCCAATTAGAAAATCGGGCAAAGGCAGCGTACGTGTACCGCCTGCTTTGCGATATTTTAAAAAAGCTTTACCTGCCAAAAAAGCAGCCTCCCAGGATAGAGGTAAGCGGGTAAATACATGGGAAGGCAGCGCTGACTCAAGCTCCTCAATTTTCTGAAAACCAATAGAAACCTCAGCATAAATAATGGGATTAATAAATAATTGACTGTGATCGGCATGTTTTGCTAGCGTTTCAGAAGACCAATCAAACCATATCGGATCTTCAGTCATAATGTCCAAAATAACACAAGCATCCACCAGCACACCGGATGTCATTGTTCACCTCGTGTCAGCGCCAGAATTTCATCCGTACTCATTTTAACACTCGCACTTTTACGCAAATGTGCAACAATGCCTTGCCCGCGACGCTTAGTTTTTCCCTTAATCATTTGCAAATAAACTTTGCCCTCCTCTTCCACAAAATCAACTTCAGAATAGGGTAAAAATCCATATTTTTTCCTTATGTCTTCAGGGATAGTGACTTGGCCTTTTTGTGTGATGCGCATAACCGCCCCCATGCTAGTATTACTATTACTTTGTAAAGTAATAGTAATACTTCTATGTACACTTGTCAATCGCCCTTGAGTTTGGTCTAGACTATACTAGGGTATTAACTATGGGCAATCGAGAACAACTCATGAGTGCTAACCGTATCTTAACCAAAGCGCGTCTAGGCTCGCTCACTGATGACATTTTTGCGGTGGCGATGACCATTATGATATTTCGGTTAGAGTTGCCGGCTGATATCACTTCCATGCAATTGCCCGATGTGCTCGTACACAGTGTGTTAAAAGATCTGCTGATTTTGGCAGGAAGTTTTGTCATCTTAGGCTCGCAATGGATGGCCATGCATTTTCAACATGGCTTTTTAGTCAATATTGATCGCTCTTATTGCTGGTTAACCCTGGCTTTTTTATTAGTGTCCTGCGTGGTGCCGTTTTCTGCTAACTTACTCGTCCAATTTCCAGAAGATAAGCTGGTGATTTATTTTTATGCAGGAAATTTAATGTTATCGCAACTGACCCAATGGGCCACTATCTCTTATGCCACACGTAACAAATTGAATCACCCAGATGATGCTGCGCTTGCCTATACCTTTGTGATGAGAAGAATCTTAATCGCTCCGATTTGTTATATTTCTGGGATATTTCTAGCTTCTTGGAGTATCCCGCTTGCATTCTTTGTAATGATTTTACCGCCCGTACTTTATATATTTCCTAGCTCATTGGATAAATTTACCCGAGTGAATTAATCTGGAGCGTTTATAATGTGTAAACCGACTTTTCGAGTTCATCAAGTATTTTCCGAGTTTCCGATACCAACTGATCATTTCTTAATGACGTTCTTAAAAATAACCGTCTAATATTATGATAGGCTTGCTGCATATTTTCTCTAAATACATGGGATTCATCTTCTAAGGTTTTGTTTTGAATATCATATTTTGTGGCTTCAATAAACGCATATAATTCGAGCACACTTACATTAAATTGATTGCTATTTTTTATATAATGAGCACGTCGCAAGGGTTGATGAGCCACTATCTTGAAGAGTTCATTTAAATGATCCAAGATTTTTTCTTGCAAATCAAAATAGAATTTACGCGATAAATTCACTTTCCTAAATACCACATGATCGAAAATGATACAGATCGCAAATGCCACTAACGTAAATATGAGGTACTCAAATAAAAAATTAGCCACCGCATTATTGTCACTTTTATAATAATCTGAACCCAACACGCTTAAAGCCACAATAAACGCCGATTGATAGATAAAATTTCTGCCTACGAAATAATATGTAAAAAACAGAAGTATAGGTATCATAGCAATGATAAAACGATAATCAATTTGTCCGAAAACCCAAATAAAATAGCCTATAAAAAGACCCAAAATGACCCCAAACACGCGCTCGCGCGTGCGCTGCAAGCTGGTGCCTTTATCAAAACCTGCGTAGATAAGCATAAGCGTAAAACCTATCCAACCCGCATGTTCGTGCAGAGTTAATAATTGAACCCCTATGGCCGCAGAAAAAACCAGACAAATCTGAAAGACACGTGCCTCACGATACGATTTTCTACGTAAACCCACAAACAAAATGCCTATCACATTTTTTTCACTGTCAAAAATAGGATCATATTTAGTATAATATTCGACACCAAACAGATTGACGGAATCAGCAGAGCTGACACCCTTTTGAATTTTTTGATAAGCAGGATTAGAATGATCCAATAGCGTGCCTAATGCTACCGTACCATCGCGTTTTCTTGCGGTTGTAGCAATTCTGATGTATTCATCACCGATTTTTACAAACACAGAGGCAATACACTTGTTCTTTTTAGAAAATGAATCAAGCTTATCCGCATCACTGAGGATTTCATCTCCCATTTTGAGGGTCGGAACAGTGGCCCCGCCTAAAGTTTGTAACTGCTGGGTATCTAGATTAAATGGGCCCACAAATTGAGCAGCAAACTGATCGGATAAAGTATTAACATCTGCTTCAGTTGAATGTTTCCACCACACCATGCGCGCACTCTCCACTCTTTAATATCATTTTCTTAAACTAACGTTACAACGCCAAGCATAGATAATTCCAAGAATGGATAAGCTTATCTAATTCATTGAAGGAAGTATTTTTTACTTCACATGGTCGCTCGTGTGCAACTGCAACTTTAAACGTATTTAATTCTGTAATCAGCAAGTTGATCCTATCCAGATCCAGAATTAATTCATCATGTTCAGGCACGCAAATTTGTAAGTGCAGATCATTAATAAGACAACTTATTCTCAAAACTGAATAGCAAGGAAAATTGCGCGGCAGCATATTAGCATAGCGAAATAAACGGGTGGTATGACCTTTCACGGGGTCAAATATAATTTCTTGATTTTTAAGTAGAACCGCTGCATGCGCAAGCGTATGCTGTATCAATAGGAGTAATGTTCTTAACCATAAGCGGTAGTAATAGCTTAACGGAAAAAACAAAAGTGCCCCGACAACAATCACCAGGGCGAGCAATTGGGTTAAACTATTATTTACAATATAATAAAAGTTAGTATTTAATTCTTGATATAACAGTGAATAGGCTCCCATGGCCAAGGCAACAGGAATAATGCAGACCACATAGACTTGCTTATTTATAAATAATAGATAAAGCAGTAAAGAATAAAAAAATACCAGTACAAAAATAAACCAATAGGCAGCAAAGTAATTGAACATGAAAACGGTAATGATGGTAATCACCATACAATGCAGCATATTGCGATACTTTTCAGGTATGGTTAGTCCTGCAATTTCAGCAACCATACTAAAAGTAGGCGCAAAGAAAAAATAAAAATAAGGGTTAGGAATAGGCAACACAGCATTTACAGCAAAAAGGATCATGACCACATAAACGACTTTGACACCATTGACGCGCTGCTCGCCATAGGGATCATACGCATCCATCGCTTTATTCAGTTTTGATATACACATACGCGCTTGCCCCAGGATTAAATGGGTAGTCTGGATCAGGATCCAAAATTTCGATTTGTATGGGGAAACGTTGTGGCTCTAGTAACCATTGGTTGGTCGAGTTAATTTTTTGTTGTTGCGTTCCGGGATCGGTAATTTTTCTATCCGCTGCCCACATGGTATTGACCACTTTACCGTGAAATATCCTATCAAAATAATACGTGCGTAACATAATAGTGGCTTTATTACCTACGCGCACATTACGCAAATCTGTTTCATTAAAATTTGCTTGCACCCACCAGGTTGACGTATCAATAAATGAAAATAAGGGTTTATGAATTTCAACGGGTGTGCCGACACCGATATATAGATTATCAATCACCCCATCTGCAGGTGCTGTGACTACGGTGAGATCTAGATTCACTTTGGCATTGTCCATGTCTGCTTTTAATACTTGGATCATTTTTTCTTGTTGGACTATCTGCTGATCTTCCACGGCAATTTGTCTTTTGAACGACTCCATGGTTTTTTCTTGCGATAATAAATTATAGTGCAACTCTTTAACTTCTAGTTTTGACAATGCTTGCGCTACGTTTTGAGCATTTTTTAAGTCATATTCATATTTGGCCCGCTCAAATTCAAATTTAGCGGCATTTAAGAGCGCTGTGGTTTTTTCTGTTTGCCGTTCAATGACTTTAACGTGTTCGATAGCCTCTTCATATTTTGCTTTAGCACTTTCATAAGCCAATTGATAAGGCGGTTGATAGACTTCAAATAAAAGATCGCCTGCTTTAACCACACTACCATTTTCAACATAGATTTTCGTGATAAACCCAGAGACATCGGCCGCAATCGGTGTGACGTTAGTCACTAAAAACGCATGCCCCGTAAAAGGGATTAAATAGGAAAAAATATAATAAATAAAAATAATCGCACTGGTGACAATGACAATGATGGGTAAATTAATTTTACTTTTTGCTACTTTAAATATCTTCAGCATCGCTAATGTCTAGTCCTTTAGTATCGGGTGCATAATTGTAACCCACGGCTAAATCTTGATAAAGATTCACTATGGTCATAAATTGATCCAATTTATATTGATTCACCTCAATAGCCAGTTCATGCAATAAGATCCGCACTTCAATCAATGCCAGATAACTAATAATACCGCGTTGATAGAGTTCATTATTTAAATTATACACCTCCCTGGTATGTTGCTCGGCTGTTACAAGATTAGCTAAGCGTTTAGTGTATAAATCATGGGCGGATAAATCATTATTTACATCGCGCAATACCCGCAGCAAAGTATCCGTATAACGGTAAAAAGACGCTTTATTTAAACCTTTAGTTTTGGCTATCTCGCCATAAACAGAAGCCTTCAAAACAGGCACCTGTAATAAAAATTCATTAAAATCAAAATACTGGCCCAATTCCCAACCACTGGGCGTCGTTGCAATGTCACCGTACGCACCTCTTAATTCAATTGTGGGTAATAAATGTGAAAACGCAACACCTATGCCTTCATTGGATGCGGCTAATTCCTGTGCGGCTTGTTGCATATCGGGTCTATTTTCAATGACATTAAAGGGTAAGGCACCGATAATCATCTCTTGGCCATTTAATTCTGCAAATGTCCGCGTAGGCGTTAAGCTCCCAGGGGCTTCATTAATTAAATAATGCAAAGCGTTCTGGCTGATGACGACATTTTGTTGGACAACTTTTTCTCTCGCCTGGACACGCCGCCAGGCTGCTTGTACCTGCTCAACTTCCATTTGTGGGTATAAGCCCCCTTCATGCATGTGTTGCGCAATGTCAGCCCACTGTGAAAGATCTTTTTCCAAAGTCCGTAACAATTCTAGCTGTGCTATTTGACTAATATAATTAAAATAGCTGCCTGTGACTTGGCCGATCACGGCCAAACGCACCCCATCGCGCATCGCTAGGCTGACGTTTAATTCATAGCCTGCTTTTTTTTGTTCTTTTATTTGTTTAAAAATATTGACTGCATAGCGAGGTACAATCGCAAGAACGACCCCGGGAAATCCCAAATCTGGCCAAGAAGAATAACCCCCTATCGCATCCACTTCGGGGACCCATTGCAATTGCACACGTTTGAGTTCACCTGCAGCGGCCTCAACATTGGCCATGGCCATTTGTAGCGTATTATTATAAAGTAAGGCGTTATCCACCAGCTCATTTAAAGTAGGATCATCAAATTGCTGCCACCACGGCAGATGGACCAAATCCTCTTCGGTATTTGTATAGCGTTCATCACTGGCATGCCATGTACTGGGGATGTCTAATGCCAAATCATCGGGTGTGTATCCTGATAGACTGCAAGAAGCCAACAGGACACTTAAGATCATGATGAAGATTTTTTTCATCCATTTATTGTAGCTGAGTTTATGCGCAATCATTTGTGAAGCATGAGGCTTAACATCAGGTGAAAGAATTAGATTATTATAATAGCCTCGTCTATGCTTAGTCATCATGCGCTTACTCCTTTTAATATTATGTTGCTTTTTTTCCACCCTGGTGTGGGCACTTAACGTTTTGCCCTCCAGTGTGCAACCGGAACGACAAACCACGCGAACGCCCACGGCATCTGTTCCCTATTCACCCACGGATTTACTTTCCGTTTCGCCGACCGCGCCTAGCGTTGACGTCAGTGTCCATACAGTTTATTTTTTGTTCAATGGTTTTATTTTTGAAGGGGCGACCTTACTGTCTGAGAGGGAAGTTCTACCTCTTTATCAAGATAAACTCGGCAAAGAAATTACGTTGGCGCAGCTTTATGAAATTGCTAATAACATCGAACAACTCTATATGGCCGATGGGTATATCCTCACCCGGGTGATCATTCCAGCGCAAGAAATTGATCATGGCGAAAAGATTAAATTGATCATCGTGGAAGGGTTTATCGACCAGATTGATATTGAAACGGACAATGCTAGCCTCAAAGCTTTTTTAACGGAAATGGCCGAACCTATTTTGGAATCTAAGCCGCTTAAGCTTACTGATTTGGAAGCAGCGTTACTGCGGATGAATGATCTGCCCGGCATCAGTGTCCGCAGCGTGTTATCCCCTTCACCGACCACCGTTGGGGCCAGCCGTTTGACGATAGAAGTGTATGAAAAAGATTATGCAGCCGTAGCACATATCGATAATCGCGGCACGAAGTGGACAGGGCCCACAGAATATCTGGCTAGCGTCACCGCCAATAATCCGGGGGGTTATATTAGCGAAACCACACTAGAAGGCACGGCGACCGACCCGTGGCATGAAATGCAAGCCGCCAGCATCACGCATATCAAACCCTTTGGACAATACGGTGCGTTTTTTGAAGGCGTACTCAATTACAGCCAAGTCAATCCCGGTTATACCTTAACCCCTTTAGACGTGCATGGTTACAGTAGCTCATTACAACTTGCGACCCAGCAAGCGCTGATTAGGCAACGCTCGCATAATTTATCGGCGTGGATGCGCTATGATGTGTCCAACAGTAAAACCAATAGCCTGGGTGAATTATTATATTTAGATCGCATAGAATCGATAAGGGGCGGTTTTGTTTTTGACCTCACCGATAACTGGCAAGGTTCTAATTTAATCACCGGTGAAATTTCTCAAGGGGTTAATTTATTTACCGGTCAAAATGAACCGCATATTTTACGCTCGCGTTTTTTCGGCACGAAAGATTATACCAAAGTGAATGCGCAAGTGACGCGCTTACAACAGCTGCCCGATAATTTCGCAATTTTCATCAGTGGACAAGCGCAATATTCGGCCAATCCCCTGTTGGTTGCGGAAGAATTTGGCGTCGGCGGTGAAGATTATGGTATTGGTTATGACTATTTTGAAATCAGTGGCGACTCCGGTTATGCCGGACGTTTGGAGTTGCGAAAGTCTTATTATCCTGATTACTGGGGCTTAAATTTTTTCCAACCCTATGTGACTTATGATGGGGGCCAGGTGTTTCAAAAACAAGATGGATTTAGTCAAAGCCTCGTGTCTTTAGGCGGCGGCTTTCGGATGAATGTAACTGAATTTTTCACCGGCCAGTTAGAAGTCGGCCAACCGCTGACAAGAAAAGTCGCCTCTACCGACAGTAAAAATGCACGGGTATTTTTTTACTTTACCGCACAGCTTTAAATACTTACTCACAAATCCTATATTGACGATAGGGTTATCAGCCTTAGCGCACACGAAAAACCTGTATTTTTCCCCTCCAAACGTGACCTATTGTTTAAGGAACTTTCTTGGCTAGTGACGCTTGCCCTAAGCGCTTCATTTCTCATTGGTTTTTTTCATGAAGGACAGGACATAGGTTGTCTTATCTGTGGGTGCATAAGTCATAAAAATATCCAGCGTCAAAAAGTCGTACACTTTTATTTGACACTAAAAGAATAAAAACGCCCGTTTTGATGTTGCAGGGTAAACCTATGCCGTTACACCTATCTTCTTATAAACAAGCCATGACTATGCTTATGGCTGTAAGCTTGAGTGCGCTTTCGCTGCCCCTGTATGGCAATCCTACAGGGGGTCAAGTCGCATCCGGCAATATCACCATCCAAAATAATGGCAACGTGGTTACCATCAACCAAAAAGGAAGTAAAGGGATTATTAATTGGAATACCTTTGATATCAGCCCCGGTGAAACGGTTAAATTTAATAATAAAGGCGACACCACTTTAAATCGCATTAACAGCAATACTGAGTCCACCATAGACGGTAATTTAATTGCCAGCGGTAAAATATTTTTAATTAATCCGCATGGGATCGTTTTTGGCCTTAATGCCCAGGTGAATGTGGGCAGTATTGTTGCGAGTGTGGCTAATATTTCTGACAGTAATTTTTTAGCAGGCAATTATGATTTTAATAATGCGAGCAATGATCCCAATGCAGAAATTATTAACCATGGCCATATTTCAACGATTGCAAAAAATGGTTTAATTGCACTCGTAGGTCCTGGCGTTGTCAATGATGGGGTGATTCAAGCGAATTTAGGCAAAGTCGCACTCGGCACTGGGGATCGCTGGACGCTGGATATGACGGGGGATGGCTTAATTAATTTTGATATTGGGCAAGCCAGTGTCTCAAAACTTTATCATATCGACAATACCGGCAGCATTATTGCCAATGCGGGCAGTATCATGTTGACTGCACAAGCGGTGAGTGATGCGGTACATAGTGTAATAAATGTCGATGGGATTGTACAAGCGCAATCGGTGGCCAAGGTTAACGGTAAAATTGTATTTGGCGGCGCACAACAAGTGAATGTGAGCGGAACTGTCGATGCTTCCGGCACCGCAAAAGGTCAAACCGGTGGACAAATTGAAATTACTGGCGATCAAATTGAAGTGGGCGCCAATAATACACCGGCTACGATCACGGCCAGCGGTGATCAAGGTGGCGGCAGCATTTTAATTGGGGGCGATTCACAAGGCGGCGGCACGCTGGCCCATGCGCAAAACACTACAGTTGATGCCGGATCGGTATTAACCGCTGATGCGATTACTCAAGGCGATGGCGGTAAAGTCGTCGTCTGGTCGGATAATACTACTGAATTTCACGGCACTATCTCAGCCCAAGGCGGCGCGCAAGGCGGAGATGGCGGCTCGGTTGAAACTTCGGGTATGCAAAGTTTAGATGTTTCTAATGCGAGTGTGAATGCCGGAAGTACGAGTGGGAAAAATGGATCATGGTTACTTGATCCAGGTACTGACACTATTGATGCATCGCAAGCAAGTAGTATTGAGGCAGCGCTAGAATCGCATACCGATACGACTATTCAAGCGCAAAAAGATACAACCACCAATGATCCGGGCGATATTGATGTGACGAGTAATATTACTTGGGATACGAATTCGACGTTGAATTTGATTGCGGATAATAATATTAATGTCGAGGCGGTGATTAAGAATGCGCCTAATCCGCTTAATACTGATCCGCTTAATACGAATCCGCCGAGTGGGAATTTGAATTTGCGTGCGGATGCGGATGCGGATAATGTGGGTACGGTTAATTTCTTATCAGGTGGAAAAGTTGATTTCTCTAATAGCGCAGGGAATGTTAACATTTTCTATAATCCTGCATTCAAAGGTGTATCGGATCCACTGCATCCTTTTGCAGGAGTTACACTAGCAACTTATGGTACTGATGGCAGCGTCGTAATGGGCAGTGGACATTATAATGCCTATGTATTAGTAAATAATTTAACAGATTTAAGTAGCATCAGTTCTACACCCAGCGCACTGGGATATAGCTTTGCTCTAGGTGCAACGATAGATGGCGGTGGGATTAATAATACCACTATAAATTCTATCGGTACTTCCAGCGCTCCTTTCACTGGAACATTTTTTGGTAACAGTTACACCATTCAAAATTTAACGATCACAAATAGTGCTGGCCAGGCCGTAGGTTTATTTGGCACAACCAGTGGTGCCAATTTAGATAATATTCAGTTAAATAATATTAATATTGCCGCAGGTGGCCAAGATAATGTAGGCGCCGTGGTCGGACAAATGAATAACAGTTTTCTGCAAAATGCCATCGTACAAAATAGTACCATTAATGGCCAAGATAATACTGGCGGCGCAGTCGGTAATGCCACTAATAGCACCCTAGCGCAAGTTTTTGTTAATAATACCACCGTCAAGGGCACGGATAGTCTAAATAATCTCGTGGGTAATAATGTAGGTGGTTTAGTGGGTAACTTATCTGGCTCTACGGTTACTCAATCGGTCGCTAATGCAACGGTCAGCGGTAATACCGCTGTGGGTGGCGCAGTCGGATCTGCAGATAGCGGCAGTAATATTAATAATTCTTTTGCCGTCGGACAAGTGAGCGCTACTGATCAAGTCGGGGGGTTTAGTCGGCATTAACGCAGGACAAATCACAAATGCCTACAGTGCCGCTCAAGTCACCTCGAATGGCACAGAAGTCGGCGGTTTTATTGGTGAAAATGACGGTGGCACACTGACTAATACCTATTGGGATAACCAGCTTTCTACTCAAGCAGTAGGTATCGGCAATAGCCCATTTAGTACTGCTGTGACAGGCCTCACTACACAGAATATGACGAATCCTAATCTACTCACGCCATTAAATTCCGGTTCTAGCCCCGCACCTTGGGCAATCGCAAGCGCCGATCCGACTAGTTCGACAATTAATCCTTCTGAACCTTATTTGTCCTGGTGCGGTCCTGATTGTATCTTCCGCGTAAATTTAGGACCTAATACTACCGGTACGGGCACTGGTACTGGCACTGGCACCGGCACCGGCACTGGCACCGGCACCGGCACCGGCACCGGCACTGGCACTGGCACTGGCACCGGCACCGGCACTGGCACTGGCACTGGTACGGGCACCGGCACCGGCACCGGCACTGGTACGGGCACTGGCACGGGCACTGGCACTGGCACTGGCACCGGCACTGGCACCGGCACCGGCACTGGTACGGGCACTGGTACTGGCACTGGCACCGGCACCGGCACTGGTACGGGCACTGGCACTGGCACCGGCACCGGCACTGGCACCGGCACCGGCACTGGCACCGGCACTGGCACCGGCACCGGCGAACATGGAAGCACAGGAATAGCTACCCAGACTCATAGCGCGACTCCACTCGAAGCGCGTGAAGTGATCGTACAACGTACCGCAGAAGGATTATATGAAACCTTAACGGGTACAGTATTACCGAATCCCCCGGAAGATCCTTTGAAATGCCGGTATGTGGAAACCCGGGCCGATCATAAAGAAATTTATATGTGTGAGTTAAAGAAAGATAAGAATCATAAACAGTTTGATTAGCGAATTTAGCTAATCTATTTTTGCTCTCTTGTATTATCAATATTTATTGTGCCACAATAAATAGTAATATAGGGGCACAACAAGTAATGCTTACATCCATAGTATCACAAGAAGGTCAAATCACCATTCCTATAGATTTGCGTATCCAATTGGATTTGCAACCTGGAGATAAAGTTGCACTCCATGCGCATAATCAAGAAATTATATTAGTAAAACTAAAAAATGATATCACTGCTTCATTTGGTATGTTATGCGTTGATAAAAAAATCTCACTGAGTGATATTGAACAAGCAATTAGACTAGGATCTTTAGGTGATCACGCTTGATACCAATGTATTAGTTCGCATTTTAATTGATAATCAAGATAAGGCACGCACACTTGCTCAAAAGGTTATACAATTTTTTATTCTGCAAATTGGATAAATAAAACTGATTTGAATATTGATTCGTGCTTATGAACTAGAAAAATCTCAAGTGATATTCATACTTAACGAATTATCTAATAATACAGCCTATGTTTTAATTAAGCTTTTTTCAATATGTTTTCACAACTTACTAAAATCAAAATGCCTCAGATTGCATATTTTATAGTTTCTTCCACTACCATTTTTGTATTAAATATCAATAGGTTAGTCCGTTTATAAACGTGGATCATATTAGAGCCGTGAATTTACAGCCTAAATTCATTGACTTAGACTAAGCCGAATATCGACAATCTCTTTAGATTTAATAAATAATTTTTAATTTTTTACCCGTGGTATAGATAGCAAAAATTCCACTGCTTTTTCATCATCTATAATGCGACAAATAATATCTCCCTGCATATTTTTCATTGCTTGTTTACAAAATGTTAGGCCTAATCCAATATGTGAAATTTTAGTTGAGTAATAAGGGTCGAATAGGTGTTCCAGTTCAGAGGATGTTATTGGCATGCATTTATTTTTTATTGTTAAATAATAATTTTCATCACCCAAAGTTGAAGAAATAAAAACCGTAGGATTTTCACCAGCATTGGCTTCTATCGCATATTCAGCATTGGATAATAATTCAAATATAATATATTGGATTATATCCTCATTCCCAATTACAGTTGACTCTTCTAGATCAGTATGAATAAGAGATTTATCTTCTAAGCTATAAGAAGATTGGTAATTGTCTATGGAAGATTTTACACATTTAACAATATCTAGTGGTTTATTTGATGAACATAAATTTTTTGAAAGCAGCTTATGATTCCAGCGAGCAATTTGTTGTTGAACATTTTTGACAATAGACTGATTGATTTTTAAAATTTCTTGATAATATTCTAATTGACTATTTGTAATCAGCGGAACATCCAAACCTGCTGTTTTTGCCGTTTTATATGCACTCAGTAAAATAGGAAGTAGCTTTTCATCCATATGTTTTAAATTATTTTCTATGGTCAGCAATGGTGAGACAAGGTCGTGACTGATGATTGACCAGACATGTTCTAATTCATTAAGTTCTTTTTTATGTTGCATAATACATTCCCCTGCATTTACTCAATTAATTTATAAAGCACAGCCATGGGCTCCATAAAAATGGAATATAATGATTATACAACAAATTTGTTCTAAAAAGGTGGGGTTTTAGTCACAAACTCTTTAACCCATGGCAAGTCACCAAAGTGACTTTTTGGATATCCACTCGCTAAATAAAGTTCAGTAAATCCTAGCTCATATAACTCCTTGGCAAACATTTCTCCGCTGATAGCTTCACGTAAATTAGAGTCAATATAAATAGGGGTATTTTTTGCCAAGGTCGGTAATATTTTTCGTAAATCCGTAATGCGATTAAAAGTTCTAATAAAAATGTCCTTGTATTTTGCCTCCATTTCCCAAGCCCTGGTGAGTGTTTTATCATCATCTAGAAAAATTAATTGAGGGGCATCTTCACTGGCTAATAAAATTGGAATAAAAGGTGAGTAGTTTTTAGGAATAATTTTTACATTTAGCGCTTCTGCATAGGATCGTACATTTTTCTCTTCATAACGACTAGTGACTAAAATAGAATGATTACTTATATTTAACTGTTCAATCAATTCCAGTCCAGACTCATTAGAACCCAATAATTCATAATCAATTAAAAACTGTATTTTTGATAAATCAGTTGTAGTGCAAAATTCATCAAATGCCTTGCTATGATGAAAATGCTTTAATGTAATCTTAGAAAGAAACGGCTGACATCGGGATGTCCAAATAGCATGAATAGACTCATCGTCATCAAGTATTACTAAAGCTGTGTCATTCTTTAAAATCAGCTCCTCTTGAAACCATGAAGGTGTTTCAGATAAAGGTAAGTCAATAATAATTGTTGTGCCTTGATTAATTTTAGAAGACATATCAAAAGTTCCATTACAGCTTTTGATTAATGCAATAGCACTTATTATACCAATACCCGTTCCTTGCTCTTTGTTATGACTAAAACCGCCATGCTTAATTTTATCTAACATTTCAGAAGCAATTCCTTTCCCTGTATCTTGCAATACTATGTGCGCTTGATCATGTTGTTTTTCTAATCGAACAGTAACGACACCTTGATCCTCAATGGCTTCAATTGCATTATTTAATAAATTAGAAATCATACGTTTGAATTGCACTGGATCAACGACAACAAATAGGCCAAATGCTAAAGGATCAATTTCTAAATTCAGCTCAACATCTCTTTCATTAATCTGCGCTTGCTTCTCTGATATCAGATTATTTAAGAGACTTGATAACAGTTCTGGAGCTAATGATTTTTGTTTTTTCTCCAAATCTGTTGCACCTAATATTTCTTTAGCATCATCACGATATTCTACTAACAAATTATTTGCAATATCATTAATCCGGCGAACTGCATTTCTAATCAAAATACGTTGATCTTCGGGTATAGCGGATAAATTTCTTAGTACTGTATTTAATGCAGCTAAAGGGGAGCGAATGTCGTGTGATACTTGGGCTGCGCTTTCAATCAAAATCTGTTTAGCTTTGAGCTCAGCTTCGCTCTCAAATAAAGCTTGTTTAGCTTTAATCTCAGCTGTTATCGATTGACGCCTGAATTTTTCTATGACTTGCTTGTTGCGTGAGAAAATACCTCCTATTACTAATGCCGCAGCAAACGTAACCATGATCGATGCTAAACTAATAGGACCCGGATTATAAGAAAACGGGTTTGGTGAGAGGTAAATAAAAGCAAAATACCCAAGAGTTGCGCCTAAAAATAATAATACAACCGAAGTAATGACATTAAATAATAATAAGACAAAAAATAAAGCAGAAATGCAATTCATTAGCCATAGTGTGCTGCCAT
>Ga0206845_1038_pt1 | contig 46357 bp, 41 predicted proteins | sample Alteio_BWOrgCont_19_FD_152887 | JGI IMG/M metagenome (GOLD analysis project Ga0206845, IMG submission 152887) | Enriched cells from forest soil in Barre Woods Harvard Forest LTER site, Petersham, Massachusetts, United States -... | ecosystem: Environmental > Terrestrial > Soil > Temperate forest >...
TATGGAAAATGAAGAAATCCTTTCCACCTTCTACGGCAAAACCGTTTACAAAAAACAAAAAGGCGGCTGGGCTGCGAAATTCAATCCGGAATTGTACAAGGGCATCAAGCTGGCGCATGATCTCATCGATGCAAAAACCGGCAAGGTAGTTGCCGAAGCCGGCAAGAAAATGAACGTTCGCACCGCCAAGAAATTCGCAGAAGATGGCCTTAAGGAATTCCTGGTCGCTGACGAACAATTCACCGGCAAATATATTGCTAATGATATCGTGAACGCAGAAACTGGCGAAATCTATGTTGAAGCCGGCGAAGAAATCAACGCCGCGGCACTCGCCAAACTCGAAGTCGCCAATGTGAAAGAAGTGTCCGTGCTCGATATCGACCACGTGAATGTCGGCGCGTACATCCGTAACACGCTGATCGCCGATAAAAACCTCACCAAGGAAGATGCGCTCATCGATATTTACCGCGTGATGCGCCCAGGCGAACCGACTACTCCGGAAGCCGCAGAAGCTCTTTTCCATTCGCTCTTCTTTGAAGCGGAACGTTATGATCTCTCGGCTGTCGGCCGCGTGAAAATGAATGCGCGTTTAGGGTTAGATCTCCCAGAAGATACGGGCATTCTTACCAAACAAGACATCATCAATGTGGTAAAACTCCTCGTCGGTCTTAAAGACGGCGTGGGCGTGATCGATGACATTGACCATCTGGGCAACCGCCGCGTTCGCTCGGTGGGTGAGCTCATGGAAAACCAGTTCCGCATTGGCTTGCTGCGCATGGAACGCTCCATTGTTGAGCGTATGAGCTCGGTTGATATCGATACTGTCATGCCGCATGACCTCGTGAACGCAAAACCCGTTGCGGCCGCTATCCGCGAATTCTTCGGCTCTTCGCAATTGAGCCAATTCATGGATCAAACCAATCCGCTTTCGGAAATCACCCATAAGCGCCGCCTGTCGGCCCTTGGACCCGGCGGCCTGACCCGTGAGCGCGCAGGCTTTGAAGTGCGCGACGTGCATCCGACGCATTACGGCCGCATCTGCCCGATCGAAACGCCGGAAGGCCCGAACATCGGCCTAATTAACTCGATGGCGACTTACGCGCGCGTCAATAAATATGGCTTCATCGAAAGCCCGTACCGCAAAGTTGTCGGCGCCAAAGTAACCGATGAAGTGATTTATCTCTCGGCTATCGAAGAAGGCAAATATGCCATCGCGCAGGCCAATTCCAAGCTCGATGAAAAAGGCAAATTCACCGATGATCTCATTTCCTGCCGCCGCGACGGCGATTTCGTTCTGGTTGCTCCCGACCATATCGATTACATCGACGTAGCCCCCAAACAGCTGGTTTCCGTGGCCGCTGCGCTGATTCCATTCCTCGAAAACGATGACGCAAACCGCGCGCTCATGGGCAGCAACATGCAGCGCCAGGCTGTGCCGCTGCTGCGCTCCGAAGCACCGCTCGTTGGTACCGGTATGGAAGAAGTCGTGGCGAAGGACTCCGGTGTAACCACCGTTGCCCGCCGCGCAGGCATTGTGGATCAGGTAGATGCTACCCGTATCGTGGTGCGTACCAGTGAATCTCTAGAAGATGGTTCGCCGGGCGTAGATATTTACAACCTCGTGAAATTCACCCGCTCCAACCAATCGACCTGCCTCAACCAGCGCCCGCTGATCAAAGTTGGCGACGTGGTACAAAAAGGCGACATCCTGGCTGACGGCCCGTCTACCGACCTCGGTGAACTGGCGCTTGGCCGCAACGTGCTCGTGGCATTCATGCCGTGGAATGGTTACAACTTCGAAGATTCTATCTTGATCTCCGAACGCATCGTGAGCGAAGACGTGTTCACCTCCATCCACATCGAAGAATTCGAAGTGATGGCACGTGACACCAAGCTCGGCGCGGAAGAAATCACCCGCGATATTCCCAACGTCGGCGAAGAAGCATTGCGCAACCTCGACGAAATCGGCGTGGTGCATATCGGTGCGGAAGTAAAACCGGGCGATATTCTGGTCGGCAAAGTGACGCCAAAATCAGAATCGCCGATGACGCCGGAAGAAAAGCTCTTACGCGCCATTTTCGGCGAAAAAGCATCTGACGTTCGCGACAGCAGCTTACGCCTGCCTCCGGGCGTGGCCGGTACCATCGTGGGTGTGCGTATTTTCAGCCGCCGCGGCATTGAAAAAGACGAACGCGCACTCTCGATCGAAAAAGCCGAAATCGAACGCCTTGCCAAAGACCGCGACGACGAACGCGGTATTATCGAACGTTTCGTGTATGGCCGCATGCGCGAGCTCCTGATGGGCCGTAAGCCAAGCTCTGGTCCGAAGGGCTTCAAAGCCGGCTCGCAGATCAGCGAAGAAACGCTCGATCAGTTCAGCAAAGGCCAGTGGTGGCAGTTCTCCATTAAGGACGATAAAGCCAGCCGCGAAATCGAGCAGCTCAAGAAGCAGCTGGATAACGCCGTTGCGCGCATCAATCACAAATTCGAAGAAAAAGTGGGCAAGGTGCAGGCCGGCGACGACCTGATGCCGGGCGTACTTAAAATGGTGAAGGTTTTCGTAGCGGTAAAACGCAAACTGCAACCCGGCGACAAAATGGCCGGACGTCATGGTAACAAGGGTGTGATTTCCAAAATCGTGCCGGTTGAAGACATGCCGTATCTCGAAGATGGCACACCGGCGGACATCGTGCTGAACCCGCTTGGCGTACCAAGCCGTATGAACGTGGGGCAGATTCTGGAAACCCATCTCGGTTGGGCATCGGCCGGTATCGGCAAGCAAATCCGTGGCATGCTCGAAGACGTGCAAAACCAGCACAGCAAAGCCGCTGTGAAGGCACTGCGCGAATTCTTGGCTGAAACCTATGGCGATAAAGACAACAAAAAAGAAATTGGCCACATGTCCGACGAGGAAATACTGGAGCTCGCGGGCAACCTGCGTAAAGGTGTTCCGTTTGCAACGCCGGTGTTTGACGGCGCACATGAAGAAGACATCGTGGTGTGGCTCAAAAAAGCTGGCCAGGACACATCGGGCCAGGTGCAGCTGTATGATGGCCGTTCGGGTGAAGCGTTCGATCGCAAAACCACTGTGGGCTATATTTATATGCTGAAACTCCACCATCTCGTGGATGATAAAATCCACGCACGTTCCATCGGGCCATACTCGCTCGTCACGCAGCAGCCGCTGGGTGGTAAGTCGCAGTTCGGCGGACAGCGCTTCGGAGAAATGGAATGCTGGGCGCTTCAGGCGTACGGCGCGGCTTATACCTTGCAGGAAATGCTCACGGTAAAATCCGATGACGTAGCGGGCCGCAGCAAGATCTATGAATCGATCGTACGTGGTGACAACAGCTTCGAGTCTGGGATCCCTGAGTCCTTCCACGTTATGGTCAAGGAATTGCGCTCGCTGGGCTTAAACGTAGAATTGATTGAGAAAGAAGCGTAATCGCGGTTCCGGTGAATCATTGGAATAACGTTACGCAACAAAACAAAAGGTGACATATGGCAAATGAAGTAATGAGTTTTTTTGGTCAGCAGCTGACGCAGACCAAACAATTTGATGAAATCAAAATTTCGATCGCAAGCCCGGAGAAAATCCGCAGCTGGTCGTTCGGCGAAGTCAAAAAGCCAGAAACCATCAATTACCGCACCTTCAAACCCGAGCGCGACGGTCTGTTCTGTGCGCGTATTTTCGGCCCCATCAAGGATTATGAATGCTTATGCGGCAAATATAAACGCATGAAATATCGCGGTATCGTGTGCGAAAAATGCGGCGTTGAAGTCACCACCTCCAAAGTGCGCCGCGAGCGCATGGGCCATATTGAGTTGGCATCTCCGGTTGCGCATATCTGGTTCCTGAAATCGCTGCCGAGCCGTATCGGCATTTTGCTGGACATGACGCTGAAAGATCTCGAAAAGATTCTCTATTTCGAATCATACGTAGTCGTTGAGCCGGGCCTCACGCCGTTTAGCGTAGGCGAGTTGCTCTCGGAAGAACAGTTCTACGATGCACAAGACAAATATGGCGATGGCACATTCACCGCGCAAATCGGCGCTGAAGCCATTAAAACCATGCTGTCCGCCGTTGACCTCAAAAAAGAAAAAACGGAAGCGCGCGCCGCCCTTGCGGAAACCACCTCGGAAGCCAAACGCAAAAAACTTGTAAAGCGCCTGAAACTCGTTGAAGCATTCCTCGAATCTGAAAACAAACCGGAATGGATGGTGCTTGATGTAGTGCCGGTGATTCCGCCTGAACTGCGTCCGCTGGTGCCGCTCGATGGTGGCCGCTTCGCGACCTCGGATCTTAACGATCTTTATCGCCGCGTCATCAACCGTAACAATCGTTTGAAGCGCCTGCTCGAACTGCGCGCACCTGACATCATCGTGCGTAACGAAAAACGTATGTTGCAGGAAGCCGTCGACGCCCTGTTTGATAACGGCCGCCGTGGCCGCGTGATTACCGGCGCGAACAAACGTCCGCTGAAATCTTTGTCTGACATGCTCAAAGGCAAACAGGGTCGTTTCCGCCAGAACTTGCTTGGTAAGCGCGTGGATTATTCCGGCCGTTCGGTCATCGTGGTTGGTCCGGAGCTCAAACTCCACCAGTGCGGTCTGCCCAAGAAAATGGCGCTCGAACTGTTCAAACCGTTCATCTATGCCAAACTCGAAATTTACGGCATCGCCACCACCATCAAAGCCGCTAAACGCATGGTGGAATCAGAGCGTCCCGAAGTGTGGGATATCCTGGATGAAGTCATCCGCGAACATCCGGTGCTGCTCAACCGCGCGCCGACGTTGCACCGCTTAGGCATTCAGGCGTTTGAACCTGTGCTCATCGAAGGCAAAGCTATCCAGTTGCACCCGCTCGTTTGCACCGCATTCAACGCGGATTTCGACGGCGACCAGATGGCCGTTCACGTGCCGCTTTCGATTGAAGCGCAGCTGGAATCGCGCGTGCTCATGATGTCGACCAATAACATTCTCTCGCCCGCATCCGGCAAGCCGATCATCGTGCCGTCGCAAGACATCGTACTTGGGCTTTATTACATTTCGCTGGAATCTGACGGCGAACCCGGCGAAGGCATGATCTTCGCTGACACCTCGGAAATGCAGCACGCGCTTGACGCAAAAGCCGTGACGCTGCACAGCAAAATCAAATGCCGCTTTGCCGCAATGGACGAAAACGGCAAAATGGTGACGCAGATTGTGTCGAGCACGCCGGGCCGCATGCTGGTTTCGGAAATTTTGCCGAAACACGTGAAGCTGCCGTTTACGGTGGTCAACAAGCTCATGACCAAAAAAGAAATCTCGAACCTGATTTACGAAGTGTATCGTCACTGCGGTCAGAAAGAGACGGTGATTTTTGCCGATCGCCTGATGGCGCTTGGATTCAAGCACGCAGCGCGTGCGGGTATTTCCTTCGGTAAGGACGACATGATCGTGCCGGAAACCAAAGGCAAGCATCTGGCGCACACCTTCAAGGAAGTGAAGCAGTTCGAGCAGCAATATGCTGACGGCCTCATCACCATGGGTGAGAAATACAATAAGGTGATCGACGCTTGGTCGAAATGCTCCGAAGTTATCGCTGATGACATGATGAAAGAAATCTCCGCTGCGGGCCGTACTAAAGACGGCAAGATGAAAGCGAAGAACATCAACTCGATCTTCATGATGGCCAACTCCGGCGCACGCGGCTCGGCTGCGCAGATTAAGCAGCTTGCCGGTATGCGCGGTCTTATGGCCAAACCTTCTGGCGAAATCATCGAAACACCGATTATTTCGAACTTCAAAGAAGGCCTGTCGGTTCTCGAGTACTTCAACAGCTCGCACGGCGCACGCAAAGGTCTGGCCGATACGGCTCTTAAAACCGCCAACTCCGGTTACTTGACGCGTCGTCTGGTTGACGTAGCACAGGACTGCATCGTGTCTGAACGCGATTGCGGTACACTGCGCGGTATCGTGATGAAAGCAGTGATCGATGGCGGCGACATTATCGTTGCGCTGTCTGATCAGGTTCTCGGCCGTACCTCGGCTCGCGACGTGCATCATCCGTCCACCGAGGCGGTAATTGTCGGCGCTGGTCAACTCATCGATGAGTTGGTTGTCGACAAAATCGATGAGGCCGGTATCGAAGCCGTGATGGTGCGTTCCGTACTCACTTGCGAAAGCAAAGTCGGCGTGTGCGCGCATTGCTATGGCCGCGATCTGGCGCGTGGCACCGAAGTTAATATCGGCGAAGCCGTGGGCGTTATCGCCGCGCAGTCGATCGGCGAACCGGGCACACAGCTCACCATGCGTACGTTCCATATCGGTGGCGCGGCACAGCGTGGCGCGGAAAGCTCGAGCGTTGAATCTTCGCATGATTCAACCTTTACGCTGTCCAACAAAAACATCGTCACCGATTCGCAAGGCCGCCTCGTGGTCATGAGCCGCACCTGCGAAATCGTATTGCGCGATGAGAACAAGCGTGAACGCGCTCGTTTCAAAGTGCCGTATGGCGCGCGTTTGCTGGCTAAAGAAGACGAAAAAGTCAAAAAAGGCCAGAAGCTCGCCGAGTGGGATCCGTTTACGCTCCCGATCATCACCGAGAAAAACGGTATCGCGCATTACCGCGATCTCGTGGAAGGCGTTTCGCTTCGCGAAGTACTCGACGAATCGACCGGTATCGCATCCAAAACGGTGACCGACTGGCGTCAACAAACCCGCGGCGCGGATTTGAAACCACGTGTCGCACTGCGTGACAAAAAAGGTGAGATCATTACGCTGGCTAACGGACTGGAAGCACGTTACTTCCTGCCGGTAGGCGCGATCCTGAACGTATCCGACGGCGCGAATGTGCATGCCGGCGACGTGCTGGCGCGTATCCCGCGTGAATCGACCAAAACGCATGACATCACGGGCGGTCTGCCGCGCGTGGCCGAGCTGTTCGAAGCACGCAAACCGAAAGATCATGCCATCATTTCTGAAACCGAAGGCGTGGTTGAATTCGGTAAGGATTATAAAAACAAACGCCGCGTGATCGTTCGCTCCAAAGACGAAGCCATTGAGCCGGTGGAATATATGATTCCGAAAGGCAAGCATATCACCGTGCAGGAAGGCGACTTCGTGCAGAAGGGCGATCTTCTCATGGATGGTAATCCGGTTCCGCATGATATCTTAAAAGTCATGGGTGTTGAAGCGCTGGCCAAATACATGGTCAACGAAGTACAGCAGGTTTATCGTCTGCAGGGCGTGGTCATTAACGACAAACATATCGAAGTCGTGGTGCGCCAGATGCTGCAGAAAGTGGAAATCGAAGCGCCGGGTGAAACCACGTTCCTCGCTGGCGAACAGGTGGACCGCGAAGAATTCGATGCCATCAACGCCAAGACGATCGCCGAAGGTTTCAAGCCCGCCAGCGCATCGCCGGTGTTGCAAGGTATTACCAAGGCATCGTTACAGACACATTCATTTATCTCGGCCGCATCGTTCCAGGAAACCACGCGCGTGCTCACCGAAGCGGCAGTGTCGGGCAAGGTGGATACGCTCACGGGCCTTAAAGAGAACGTTATTGTGGGCCGCCTGATTCCGGCTGGCACGGGCGCTGCGGTTAACCGTCTGCGCAAAGTGGCCACCGAGCGCGAAAAAGAAGCGATCATCGAGGCCGAAGCCGGCAACGACAATCCGCCCGCACTTGCTTCGACGGGAAGCTAAGATTATGTAGCCAGCGATCGGTAACGTTATTTTTACCGATCGCTGCTATACATAATCTGCCATGACTCAAACCAGGCAATACTCGCTATTGATTGCGCTGCTCACCCTCGCAGGTGCGTTTGCACGCATATATGGCCTTGGTATCTGGGGTTATTCGTTCGATGAGATGTGGCATGTCTATGTCGCCAAACAACCAACGATAACAGACGTTTTCTATACCAACCTTACGGTCGACGGCCACCCCGCCCTGCCTTACATTCCCTGGCATTATCTGCTGGCCGCATACGACATTCCCTGGATGGCGCGCGTGCCATCCGTGCTGGCCGGCATCGCTTGCATTCCGCTGGCGTATCTGACCGGCAAAGAAATTTTCGTACATAAAAACGGCGGGATTTTCGCCGCGTTTTTTACCGCTTTCAGCCCGCTGATGATTGAGCAGTCGGACGTCGTGCGCGGCTACATGCTGATGATGTTTTTCCTCTTCATCACCCTATGGAGCGTCTACCGCTACCGACACACCGCGCAGTTTCGATATATGCTCCTTTATTTCTTTTCGGCCTTTGGCGCATTCTCATGCGAATTTTCCGCTGCGCCGATCATTGCGTTCGCCGCGCTATACCTGGTTTACGGCATCCACCGGCAGCCTTACCGGAAACCCTTCGCTTACAGCCTTTGGGCCATCATGCACCTCATGCTGTTGGCTTATTTATTGTGGTTCATGCAGTTGTTTTTTGCCATCAACTCTCCCGATTTCTTCAAAGTCCATCTTTCGCTGAAACCGCACGACAGCCTGCTGACCATGGCAGCACGCATCGTCATTTATTTCTGCAATTTCATCAACGACAACAATATTTTTCTCTATGCGGGCCTGGCATCCGCGCAGCAGGCCCTGGCGATAGTGTCGTTTGTATTGCTGTGGCTTGCCGCCATGGTAGGCTTCACGCGACTGCTGCGCGACAGAAAGTGGCATGCGCTCGCCGCCAGCTTTATCCCCGCCATCATCACCATCGGGCTGGATCTCGATGATAAAATTTCCATGGACACCGACCGCCACATGATCGGGCTGGTGATTCCGCTCATCATCCTGCTTTATTACGGCGGCGCATATTGCCTGCGCAGCTGGCGCAACTATTTCACACCCATCACCCTTGCCGTTACCCTCATACTCTGCCTGTTTTACGGCGCCTACGGCAACACGTGGCGCTATGTAAGAACCGAAGAATTCCACCTCACACATGAGCAAATCAAAGACATGTTCACATTTTTAGACGAGCATGTCGCGCCCGGCGACGCCATCCTTACCGACTGGGAAGGTTACTATCATTTCTGGGAAAATCATCAACACTGCCGTGCGCGTTTCATTTCGCCGCTCCTGTCGGAATATCCGTGCTATAAAGCGCCCGTGTATATCATCAGCGAAGATGCGCGCAACGCCACGTTCCTCATGATGCCCATCACCCTGCAACAAGCCGCGCAGCAGCTCGACGCGCTGCGTGCCTTCGTGCATACGAAAAAAATATGGCTGCTCAATATCGAAAATATCGACGGCGTGCTTAACGCGCAGATGGCCCAGCGTATACTCCTGCGCCGCATTTCCAAGGCTGAGCAAAAAAACCATGCGGCCGAGCTCGGTGAAATCATCGCCGAACAGGAGGAATTCGCGCGCTACGCCTATAAAAATGCCTCACCGAAAAAAATCGCTTACGCCTATAATTGCGCCGATCCGGGTGGCGACGTTGAAATTGGGGCCTTAAGCGACTGCGAACTGGATCTTTCCATCCTGGCGCTGCCGAAATCAGCGTTTTACGAAAAAATCATCCGCCATGTGGCGTTTCACGACCCGCTGGCGCTGCTTGAGCGCATCAATCAGGAATGATAATCGAATTTCTTGATGTGCATGAGGCCCAGCCGCTGCAACCTTGAAAACAAGGTGGCGAGCAGGATTTTGACTGCATATTTCATGCCGTTGACGTAGCAAATCTCATCGCCGTAAAAGGTGGGAATGGCGATTTCCCTGAAGCGCTGCTTGGTGTCGATCATCTGGATTAAAATATCAGTATCGAAATCGAAATAATTGGCGTTGCGCTGGAACGGCACGGCTTTTAAGGCCTTGGTGGAATAGACGCGGTAGCCGCTATGGAATTCGGAAAGATGCGAGCCGAGCATGAGATTTTGTACCGTCGTCAGCACAATATTGCCGATGAATTTATACATCGGCATGCCGCCCCTCAGCGCCGACTGCCGGTCCATCATGCGCGAACCGATCACCACGTCCGCCTCGCCGGCAAGCACAGGTTCGGCGAGTAACGGGATTAATTTCGGATCATATTGCCCGTCGCCATGCAGCAAAATCACTGCGTCGTAGCCATGATCGATGGCATATTGATAACCCAGTTTCTGGTTGCCGCCGTACCCCTGATTGACCGTATTGCGTTGAATGATCATCGGCCGGCCGGTGCGCTTGGCGTAGGCATGGCACACCGCCTCGGTATCGTCGGGCGAGCAGTCGTCGATCACCAGCACGTCCACATCAGCCAGCGTTTTGTTCCACACGTTCTCAGGGATGGTATCCAGCACGTGCTCGATATGCGCCCGGGCGTTATAAGCAACTATAAAAACCAGTAATTTTTGTGTTTTTTGCATAAGGTGCTTTTATCCTATCATAATTATGTTACAACTCCATGACAACCCTGTATTTTTATGAACAAAACACCCCTTATTTTATTCGGAAAACACGCCTGCCTGGCGGCGCTGGCCAACCCATTACGCAAAATCAAGCGCGTATTGGTAACTAAAAACACACAAAGTGAGCTGGGAAAAGCATTAGCGGGCGCAAAAAATGTCTCGCTGGTGGACGGCCACAAACTTGACGCCATGCTGCCTGCGGGCGCCGTGCATCAGGGCATTGCCATAGAATGCGAACCGCTCGATCAGCCTGAACTCCAGGAATGGCTGCGCGAGGCGCTCGAAAAGCCGGTACTCATGCTCGATCAAGTATCTGACCCGCATAATGTCGGCGCAATTTTGCGCTCAGCTGCGGCATTTGATGTCGGCGCCGTCATCGCCACCGACCGCAACGCGCCCGCCGAATCCGGCGTGATGGCCAAATCCGCATCGGGCGCGCTGGAAATGATTCCGATGATTACCGTTATCAATCTCGTGCAAGCCATCGAGATTTTAAAAAAAGCCGGTTACTGGATTTACGGGCTCGATGGCACGGCGACACAAAATATCGCCGATGCCAAGCTCGATAAAAAAACCGTGCTGATTCTTGGCGCAGAAGGTGCGGGCCTGCGCCGCCTGACTGCCGAACATTGCGACGTGCTGGTGAAACTTCCCATGTCAGGCAAGATGGAAAGCCTCAACGTTTCCAATGCTGCCGCCATTGCACTCTATGATTTATTCCGGAGGGGGTTATGAAACGTTTTCACATCTCTTTATCTGTTGCCGATTTTGCCGCATCGCTAGCCGATTACAGCAAGCGCTTAGGCGTAGCGCCTTGTGTGATTTCTGATGGGCGTTATGCGCTGTGGTGCACCGATATCCTGAATTTCTCCATCAGCTGCAAACCCGGACAGACGCCAGGAACCGTCCGCCATATAGGCTTTGAGGATGATAAGGAAGTAACGTTCCGCGAAGAAAAAGATGTGAACGGGTTCATCTGGGAATATTTTTCATTCTCAGCCCAGCGTCAGGAAATAAACGAGAAATTCCCCGGCGCGAAGACGGTGGACTAATTGCTTCGCTGCATGCGCAAGCCACCGGCCAGCAGGCGCTGCGCGGCAATGACATAAATCGCCACCAGCAAAATCATATCCGCCCAGCACAACGCGCCCCAGCTGTTATATTCATACCAATCCGCGAAAAAAACGATCGAGAGCGGGTTTGACAGCAACGCGGAAAAAGCGACCATAATGGCCAGCGGCAACGCGACGTAAGATTTCTGCCGATAGAGCGTATAGGCCTGCGTAAAAACCGCGACCTGGCAGAAGGGCAGATAAATAAAATAATGTGCCCACGAAGTTTGCACCAAGAGCGGCAAAGTGAGAAAAATAACACTGAGCAACAATGCATCCCATAAATACGCCTCCGCATCAGCCTTTCTGCGCTCAGCCAGAAGCTGCATGAGGTAAACCAAACCGGCGTTCAAAACCGCCAGCGCGATCGACCCATACGTGATGACAGCGGCCCATTCATATAGCGAAGGAAATACCCTCATCATCACATGTTCGAGGTAATGCGAACTGTAATCGCCTATTAATATTTTCATGGCGCTTTGCATGGTCGTCTGCTGGAACTCGAGCCAGTTGGCAGGGCCAATGGCGAGCATAGGCAGCACGAAAAAAAAGAGTCCCAGAAACGCGGCGAATTTTAAGGCAGTACGCCAGTCGCGCTTCCCCAGGTAATAGACAACAAAAATAAACGGATAATATTTAAATGCCGCCACCATGGCCAGCAGCATTGCCGACGCCGTGCGCTTGCCGCGCCAATAAAGCCAATGCGCTGCGAGAATAGTGGTCGTGATAAAAAGTCCGACCTGTCCCCATTCCATATTGCTGATCATCGGAAACGACGTCACCATCAGGCAAACATAAAGGGTCTGGAAGCGGGGTGATGGCGGCAGCAAACAAATCACCGTCAGCAGCAGCATTTCCACGAGAGTCCAGGCAAGAAAAGCCTCGCCGTATCCGAAAAATTTAAACGGCACGAATAGCAACCCCGCAAACGCCGAATATAAATAACCCGCGCCGGGCAGGTGCGAGGAGAAGAAATGAGTTCCCGTCTCCAAATAACCGTTAAAGTCGGACAGGGAAAAGACGTGATCCAGAATGCCTTTAAACCGCAGGGGTGCAAACCGTATAATATAATAGTAGATAAACGCAGCGCTTAAAATTAATATGGCGCGGATAATGGTGTGTTTCTTTGCTGCTGGCATGCCATGGTTTTTGTTTTGTGGTTGCTTAACCTAACGTTTTTGTATCGCGTTGTCTATCTATGGCTTTTGAATCCCTCCGTGATTTTATCGATGCGCTGGAAAAAACCGGCAGGCTCAAGCGCGTCAAAACGCCCGTTTCGCCGCATCTGGAAATGACGGAAATTGGCACGCGGCTCATTGCTGAAAACGGCCCAGCGGTGCTGTTTGAAAATGTGGTTGGCCACAGCATGCCCACACTCATCAATTTATTTGGAACCGTTGATCGCGTGGCGTTTGCGCTGGGGAAAAAACCGGAAGAGTTGCGCTCGATTGGTGAAACGCTGGCATTTTTAAAACAACCTGAACCGCCTGCGAATTTGCGCGAAGCATGGGACATGTTGCCGCTGGTCAAAACCGCCATGGCGATGAAACCAAAAACCGTTTCGAAAGCGCCGTGCCAGGAAATCGTGCTCACCGGCAACGACATCGATCTTGCCAAACTTCCCATCCAAACCTGCTGGCCGGGCGAGCCCGCGCCGCTCATCACCTGGCCGCTTATTGTCACCAAAGGCCCAAGCGATGGGGCGGAAGACAATTTTAACCTCGGCATTTACCGCATGCAGGTGTTGGGTAAAAACAAAACGCTCATGCGTTGGCTCAAGCACCGCGGCGGCGCGCAACATCACGCGCGCTGGGCCAAAGACCAAAATAATAAAATTCGGCGCGATCCCCTGCCCGCCGCGGCAGTCATTGGCTGCGACCCCGCAACGATTTTAGCCGCTGTCACGCCGATTCCGGATAATGTTTCGGAATACCAGTTTGCGGGCCTTCTCCGTGGTGAAAAAGTGGAACTTGTTGATTGTAAAACCGTGCCGCTCAAAGTCCCCGCGCAGGCGGAAATCGTGCTCGAAGGGTTCGTAAGCCTCGATGAATACGGCGATGAAGGCCCGTATGGCGATCACACCGGATATTATAATTCGGTGGAAAAATTCCCGGTGTTCACCATCACCGCCATCACCATGCGCAAAAATCCCATATATCTCACGACCTACACCGGCCATCCACCCGATGAACCAAGCGTGCTCGGCGAAGCGCTCAACGAAATTTTCATTCCGCTTTTGCAACAGCAATTTCCCGAAATCGTCGATTTTTATTTGCCGCCGGAAGGCTGCTCATACCGCGTGGCGGTGGTCTCCATCAAAAAAGCCTATGCCGGCCATGCCAAGCGCGTGATGATGGGCATCTGGTCGTTTTTGCGCCAGTTCATTTACACCAAATGGGTGATCGTGGTGGATGACGACATCAACGTGCGCGATTGGAAAAGCGTCATCTGGGCCATTTCCACGCGCATGGACCCGGTGCGCGATCTCACTCTCATCGAAAACACGCCGATCGATTATCTCGACTTCGCCTCTCCCGTTTCGGGGCTGGGCGGCAAGTGCGGGCTTGACGCCACCAATAAATTTCCGGAAGAAACCACCCGCGAATGGGGGAGAAAAATCAAAATGGATCAACAGGTTATCGATAAAATAGACGCGCTGTGGCAGGAGCTTGGCCTTAGCAATAACGATAAGCCCTCGCGCTAAAAAGACTTTTTTAACCTGATTGGCGTAAGCTCAAGCCATGATCCCCGAAAAAAATAACGATATCGAAAAACACTCGCAAACTGCGCTCGCGCTGATGCTAAAGCATCACGTCTCGCCGCTGCCGGAAAATTACACCGTGTGGTACCACTACGCCATCGGCAAAAACAAGGAGCTGATGCGCGAAGTCGACATCATCCTGCAAAAAAATCTGCCATTCACGCCGGAAACCGGATCGTATCTATACAACAAATATATCGTCGGCCACAAAGACAATAAGGTCGTCGATGAAACCGCCGGCAACGCGCAGAAAGTCCTGCTCGAAGTACTGAAAGTCATGAACGATTTTTCCGGCGAGACGAAGGATTACAACAAGGGCGTCGACCAGTATATCGACCAGATCAGCAAGGTTGCGGGCGACGGCGGCGGCGACATGAAAAGCATCGTCAAGCAGCTCATCGCCGCCACCACGAACCTGAAACAAAGCGGCGAAAAAATCAGCAAGAAGCTCGACGAATCCAAGCACGAGATCGATACTCTCAAGAAAAGCCTGCAGCAGGTCACCACCGAAGCGCAACGTGATTTCTTAACCGGCGTCTTCAACCGCAAGACATTCGAAAAACTCATCGACGAAGAAATGCTGCACGCCAATGAGAAAAAATCCGATCTGTGCCTGATGATGATCGACATCGATCATTTCAAGCAGTTCAACGACAAGTTCGGTCATTTGCTCGGCGACGAAGTACTCAAAACCGTCGCACGCACGCTCACCCACACGCTCAAAGGACGCGACATCGTAGCGCGTTTCGGCGGCGAGGAATTCATCGTCATGCTGCCGGAAACGCCGGTCAACGGCGCCATGAAAGTCGCGGATGAAGTACGCCAAAGCATAGCCAGCAAGGAACTCAAGCGCAAAGACACCGGCGAAAATTTCGGGCGCATCACGGTTTCCATCGGCATATCGCGCTTCCGCCACGACCAGGACACATTGCCGCTGTTCACCAAACGCGCCGACGATGCACTTTACCAATCCAAGCATAATGGCCGCAACCGCGTAACCTTCGAAGCGGTTTGAGCAAACAAGCATAGCTTGTTATCACTTACACTTTTTTAACAGGTCTTCCTTTAATATCGGTGAATGAATCAGCATCAAAAAAAGATGATAGCGGGTTTCACACTCATCGAATTATCGATCGTGCTCATTATCATTGGCCTTGTCACCGGCGCTATTCTGGTAGGGCATGAGATGATTGTGCAGGCAGAGCTGCGCAAAGTCGTCAAAGATATAGAGCGATACAAAACAGCGGTCTCCGCATTTCGCCTGAAATATAATTGCTTTCCAGGCGACTGCCCCAACGCCACCGATTTCTGGGGCTTATCACCAAATGCTTATACTCCATCTCCGGGTGGTATAGCCCCCAGTGGAAATACAGGGACAGGCAATGGAAACGGGGATGGTCAAATTTTTAACTATGAAGTCTATGCGGATAATAACGGAGGCGTGGCTTATGAAGCCGTCTTTTTTTGGCAGCATCTGAGTTTGGCTGGCCTTATTGAGGGAAGCTATTCAGGCATCAAAGATACTACGTTTTTTGGTTTAGTGGCCGGGGTGAATGCCCCGCAAACGATAAGTAACGGCGGCGTGTCTTACATAACCAGCCCCCAGGCAGGAGTCACCGGATGGAACTACGATTCTCCCAGCTTATGCTGCAGTGCATTTGGAATCGGGACTTCTGACTCCGGCGGTTTATTTGGCAGCCCTTTGTTAAGCGCCAGCGAAGCGTTAAGCATCGACACAAAGTATGATGACGGCATGCCGGGCACAGGTCAAATCATCGAAAATTCTTGGAATGGCTGGGGAAACCCGAACTGCACTACCGGAACCGCATGGAATACCAAACAGTATGACACATCGGATAACTCAGTTCAATGTGCCCCAAAGTTCATTTTTAACTTGGAGTAATGGTTGAAACCCAGTAACCTACGAAGTGATATGGCTATTTAATAGTTTGACTTTTCCCCCCCAACCCCCTAAAACCGTCACTCTTTTGGGGAATTTTTTCCTATTTTAAAAGACCTAATCTCGCTAGGCCGTAGCGAAAATAGCGTTTTTTAAGAACCGTAACGCAAGCGTGCAATTTCGTACGTGCGCAACGGAAGCTTGAAAAACGCTATTTGCAGCCAGGCATAGTAGAGATTAATGGGCTCGTAGCTCAGGTGGTTAGAGCGCACGCCTGATAAGCGTGAGGTCACAAGTTCAACTCTTGTCGGGCCCACCATTTCTTCTTGGTATCACTGCGAGGCACAAAGGCCGGTGATGGTATATATGGATTCCTCTCAAAATCCGCCCCATAATTTGATGGATTTTTGCCACTGAAATCGATAGCTTCTCGCTAATATTTTCGAGGATACCATGAACGAACTGCTGCGCGAAATCGAAGAAGACATACGCCGCGAGCGTATCGACAAGCTGTGGGGCCGCTTCGGCAAGCTCATGGTGGGCATGAGCATCGCCATCGTGCTGGCGACGGTAGTCATCGTCATCATGCAAAACGCCCGCCGCACACGCGAAGAACAGCAGACGGCGGTGTTTATGCGCGGCATGGACCGCCTGGGCGTAGCCGACGACAAAGGCGCTATCGCCGCCTTCACGCAACTCACCAATGACGACAGCTCGTCCTATTACGGCATGGCCATGCTACGCAAAGCGCAGGCACAGAAAGACAGCGGCGATAAAGACGGCGCGGCAAAAACCTATGCCGCCTTGAGTGCACATGATGACGCGTTCGGCGAACTGGCCAAAATGCTCACCAATCCCGATGCGCCGCTCAATCCGCAAAAATCCTCGCCGTTTTATGAATCGCAGAGCGAATGGCAAGGCTGGCAGCTGGTGAAACAGGGCAAGAAGGATGAAGCCGCAAAAATTTTCATGGCTCTGCGTGACGATGAAAACGCGCCGCCATCGCTGCGCGAACGCATGGACGTGGTGTTGCAGCACATCGCGCCGGAAAAATTATCAGAAAAATTAAATGAAGAACTGACCAACGCCAAGGCGCCCGCCCATGAATAAACGCCGGCTGCTTGTAATCCTGCTCACCTTATCTCTTAGCGCGTGCAGCTGGTTCCCCTCCTGGATGGGCGGCGACAAAAAAGAACCGCCGAAAAAACTCGAAGGCGAACGCATCGCCGTTTTGCCGGTAAACAACGGCTTCGAGCCTGACGACAGCCTGAAAAACACACCTGTCACCCTCCCCGCCCCGCTTGAAAACGCCGACTGGACACAGCATACGGGCGGCCTGACCGCTTCCACGGGCAACCTGGCGGCAAAAGGCGATCTTTCCCACATTACGCACGCGCAGGCTGGCGACGGCGAGGAATTCGAATCGCAGCTGCTTATCCGCCCGGTGGTGGGCACCACACCGGCCGGCAGCACCGTATTTGCCATGGACGCGGTGGGCAACATCTCCGCGCATGACGCCACCGACATCGGAAAAATCCGCTGGCAATCGAAAGGCGTGTCGGAAGAAGACGAGCCGCTCATCATGGGCGGCGGCATGGCGTATGACGACGGAAAATTATATGCGGTTTCAGGCCGCGGCATAGTCGTCGCCATTGACGCCGCCACCGGCAAGGAAATCTGGCGCAAAGCCATCCGCGTACCGTTCCGCTCGGCGCCGCGCGTGGCGGCTGGTCGCCTGTTTGCCACCACGCTCGACAGCCAGGTGTATGCGCTAAACACCGCCACCGGCGACATTGTATGGACGCACCGCGGCATCAGCGAATCGGCAGGCTTGTTGAATCTCGTCTCGCCTGCCGTTACCGGCGACATGGTGATTGTGCCCTATGGCTCGGGCGAGCTTTACGCGCTGGGAATCGCCGACGGCAAAGAACTGTGGAACGAATCGCTCATGCCCGACAAGCGCACGCAGGCCGGCGCAGTATTCACTGACATCGGCGGCGACCCCATCATCGACGGCAGCGTAGTGATCGCCGTCAGCAGCGGCAGGCTCACCAGCGTATTCAACATGGCAAACGGCCAGCGCCTGTGGAACAGGCCTATCGGCTCCATCAATACGCCGTGGCTTGCAGGCGATTATCTGTTCATGCTGGCCAGCGACAACACACTCGTCGGCATGGTCAAATATGACGGCCGCATCCGCTGGGCCACGAAGCTCGCCACGTTCGCCAACGAAAAAGACAAAAAAGATCCCATCACCTGGCACGGCCCTGTGATGGTAAGCGGCCAGCTTGCTGTGGTGGGTTCAAACGGACAACTGGTGCTCGTAAACGCCGCCGATGGTACCATCGCCAAAACGATTCCGGTTGAGGAAAATATCTTCACTTCGCCGGTCGTGGCGGGCGGACGCATGTATCTCGTTGGTCAGGACGCAACGCTCTACGAATTGCAGTAACGACAGCAAAAATTATTTACATGGCCAAGCCTGAAAATAGCTCGGATTCTAATAGTGTCATGGCGGAAGCCAAACGGCGCATGGCTTCTTTTATTCCCACAAATGAAAGTAATATAGCGTTACTGCCTTATGAATCCGATGATCCCGACGCACCTAAGGAACCCGCGCTTAGGCTTATATTTTTAAATGGTTCTGAACTGGATTTTTCGGTGGACAAGCTTTGTGATAAGCTCGCTGAAAAAGATATCGTGTTTTATTGCGAGGAACGTGTGGATGGCGAAGCAGTGCGCACCAAAAAACAATTTAATAATCGCGCCACTCTAAAAGGCATTCCTGTAAACGAATATGAAAATGAACCACCCGCTATCTATCTTATTTGCTCCGCGGAAGAACTAGCTCAAAAATTGCCTCCGTCCAGACGGGCTCTGGATAATTCATGACCTTCACCCTCGCTATTGTCGGCCGGCCAAACGTCGGCAAATCGACTTTATTCAATCGTTTAACAGGAAAGCGGCATGCGCTGGTCGATGACATGCCGGGAGTCACGCGCGACCGCCGCGAGGGCGATGCAAGCCTTGCGGGTCTGGAATTCAAAGTATTTGATACAGCGGGACTCGAAGATGCGCAGGAAGGATCGCTTGCCGCGCGCATGACCGCGCAAACTCAGTCCGCCATCAAAGACGCAGACGTCACGCTCATGGTGATCGACGGGCGGGCGGGCATCATGGCCGACGACAAACATTTCGCGGCGATCTTGCGCAAATCCAGAAAACCGGTGCTGCTGGCGGTGAACAAAGCTGAGGGCGGCAAGGCCAGCGCCACCATCGCGGAGGCCTATAGCTTAGGCCTTGGTGAACCAATTGCCATTTCCGCCGAACATGGCGAAGGGCTGGTGGATTTATACGACGTACTGGCGAAATTCGAAGGCAACGACAAAGGGGAAACTCCCAGCGAAGATGCACCGCTGCATCTGGCCATCATCGGGCGGCCGAACGTCGGCAAATCCACGCTCATCAATAAAATGATCGGGCAGGAACGCGTGCTCACCGGCCCGGAGGCAGGCATCACACGTGATTCCATCGCCATCGACTGGACATTCGAGCACAGCAAAATAAAACTGTTCGACACGGCGGGCATGCGCAAAAAATCCGGCATCGTGCAAAAAGTTGAGAAGCTCGCGGTGGCCGACAGCTTGCGCGCCATTCAATATGCGCAGGTCGTCATCCTCGTCATCGACGCGCAGGCGCCGCTCGAGAAACAGGACAACACCATCGCCGCGCTGGTGGAGCAGGAAGGGCGCGCCATGGTGATCGCCATCAACAAATGGGATTCGGTGGATGACAAACCGGCCTATATGAAAGCCATCGAAAAGCGCCTGGAAATCGTGCTACCGCAGGTGAAAGGCGTTGCACTGGTGCCGATTTCGGGCAAAACCGGCTATAATATTTCGGCGCTGATGAAAGCGTGCTTCAAGGCCTACGCGCAGTGGAACCGCGAGTTCAGAACCGCCGAGCTCAACCGCTGGCTCGAGGATGCGCTGCTCGTGCACACGCCGCCAATGGTGAAGGGACGGCGCATCAAAATCCGCTACATCACGCAAAAATCCACGCGGCCGCCGACCTTTATTTTATTTTCCAACACCGGCGACATTCCCGAATCCTATATCCGCTACCTCACCAATTCCATGCGCGAGGTGTTTAGCTTGCCGGGCGTGCCGATCCGCATTAAAATCCGCAAGAACAAAAACCCATATGCCGGATTCGAGCCAGAATAATGTCCCCCGCCATTGAAATCAAAAAACTCCACAAAACCTATGCCGATAAAAAAGGCGGCAGCAAAGTCGCGCTTAAGGGCATTGACCTCGAAATTCCGCAAGGTTCGTTCTTTGGCCTGCTCGGCCCCAACGGCGCAGGCAAATCGACCATCATCAACATCATGGCGGGGCTGGTGCTCAAATCCAGCGGCAGCGTGGCCATCATGGGCAACGATATTGAGCGCGACATGCGCAAAGCAAGACTGGCCATCGGCGTGGTGCCGCAGGAGCTGGTGCTCGATACGTTCTTCACCGTGCGCGAGGCGCTGGAAATCCACGCGGGTTATTACGGCGTGCCCGCGGCCAAACGCAAAACGCAGCAAATCATCGACGCCATGGGCCTTTCCGACAAAGCCGACATCAACGCGCGTAGGCTTTCGGGCGGTATGCGCCGCAGGCTGCTCATTGCGAAAGCTTTGGTGCACACGCCGCCGGTGCTTATTCTCGATGAACCCACCGCGGGCGTCGATGTGGAGTTGCGCACGCAGCTATGGAATTACGTGCGCGCGCTCAACAAAAACGGCACCACAGTGCTGCTCACCACGCATTATCTCGAAGAAGCCGAGGAGCTGTGCGACACGATTGCAGTCATCAATCACGGCGAGCTAGTGGCGTGCGACAAGAAAACTAATTTACTTCGCAGCTTCGACAGCAAGCAGCTCGTCATCACGCCTGCAAAACCCATCGCGGAAATCCCCGCGGCCTTACAAAAATGGAAAAGCGAAATCAATAGTGAAGGCAAGCTGCTCATCAATTACAAACCGAGTAAAGACGGACTGCAGGATATTTTCGATGCCGTGCGCGCCAGCAACATCGGCATCACCGACCTCACCACACGCGAGGCGGATTTAGAGGATATTTTCCTGCATTTGACGCACAGCCAAGTGGCTTGATTATATATTCCGGATCGGCCTAGTTTGCGCTAGGATGAAATCTCGGCCACAAGCCAACATCCGGGCAACTTTACCCCTCCCCGCGAAATTCAAATAACCATATGAAAAACAACAATTCACGCGTGAAATAAGGCCGAAAACTGTACCTTTTTGTACCGTATAAAACGGGAATCGCGCTATTTTGCGCTGGGGTGCGCGCTTTCCCACTCGGTGGCCAGTTGCTGGCCTTTAGATACTTCATCCGCTGTCATGAGCTGTTTCATGGAGTCGATGGATTCATCGGCTTCCTTGTCGCCATTATCATGCGAAATGATCAGCCATTTATAGGCCTGCACGCTATCCTTGGGCATGCCGCCCATGCCGTTCTGGTAGGCCGCGGCCAGAATATATTGCGACTGCGCATCGCCGGCTTCCGCCGCCTTGCTAAACCAACCCACGGCGTTTTGCAGGTTTTTATCAACACCCATGCCGCGATAATAGGCGATGCCCAGGTTAAATTGAGCGCCCGAATCGCCCTGATTTGCTGCTTTCTGATACCACGCAATCGCCTGCTTGTCGTCGCGCTTCAGCCCGCCAATCCCTTCATGATAGGCCCCCGCCAGATTGAACTGCGCTTCCGGATCGCCCTTATCGGCAGCTTTATTCCACCAGCTGATGGCCTGCTTATCATCTTTTTCAAGGCCTCCCAGCCCATCGTGATACGCCGCGCCGAGCATAACCTGCGCCTGGCTGTCGCCGCCAGCCGCCGCTTTTTGCCACCATTCAACCGCTTTGGCATCATCTTTGGGTACGCCCTGTGCATTATAATAGAGCGATCCCAGCAATCTTTGGGCTTCCGGGTTGCCACGATTTGCGGCATTTTGCAAGTGAGCGACCGTATTTTTGCCAGCATCCTCCGCAAAAGAAGAAAATGGCAAAAAAACAATAAGAAATAAGAGTATAAACCTGATCATCTGTATATATATTCCCGTAGTTATTTTAGACGTATTATACAAATTAGCAAGTACCAGCATGGTTACATAAAAGATACACACTGAAAAAATCATATAAATTGAAAAATTAGACAAGACATCCACAGAATTATCCTATAAAATATATCCAAACTAGGCAAAATTTTCCTGTTGTCTAATTACTAAAATTGTGTTAACCATATCGCCATTAGTTAACAGTTAGGTAATGATTTATGACGAAGTATACGCCCGGCAACGATAAGAGCCGTGAAAAAAACTTGCTGGAAGAGCTGCAAGCCTCGCTGGTAAAACGCTTTGGCCGTTCGCCTTCCCAACTTGAACCGCTCGTGTTCGAATTCACCAATGACCGCGGCCTACTGCACCAATATTACCGCCTGCGCGAAGTCATGTACCGCAAAGTGTTCAACACCGATAAATTCGTGGGGACCGAAGATATCCACGATAAACTGAGTCATATATTGATCGCGCGCCGCGGCAGATTATGCGTCGGCGGCTGCCGGCTCACCATCCGCGAGGCAGACGAAGATTTCCTGCTGCCCATGGAAAGTGCGGATTTCAAATTACGTGATGTATTCCCCAACCTGCCGCTTAAAAAACTGCGCCACGGCGAAATCTCCCGCTTTGCCATCATGGATGAAGATGACGATAGGCTTGAGATCATGGGCCTGCTCAGCCAGCTGATCATTGAAAAATGCAACAGCTCCGAACTGGGTTACGCATTCCTCAAATCCAGCCTGCCGATGGCGCGAAACTGGCGCAAAATCGGCCAGACGCTGTGCGGCCTCAAGAAAATGCGTATCTGCACGGAAGTCAAAGTGCCGGAAAATCCGATCCACCCTGAAATAACCTGGTATCTCACGGAAATTCCGCTGGCCGCGTCGGAAAACGTTGCCACGCCGTACGAAGAAGTGCTCGCCGCCGCGCCCATCGATTCGCTGGTGCACTGATCACTTAAGCAGGCAATAGCTCTTCATAGACATCAAGCGTTTGCGCGCACATTTTCTCGAGTGAAAATTGCTGCGCGTGAATATGTGCGGCTTCGCCCATCTCCTGTAGGCGCTTTTCATCCAGCGTCAGCGCGCGCTCTATAGCCGCCGACAACGCCTCTACATTCCCGGGTTCCACCAGCCAGCCGGTTTGTCCATCCACCACCGTTTCCTGCGGGCCACCATGGTTGGTGGCAATCACCGGCTTGCCCATCGCCTGCGCTTCGAGCACCACGCGGCCGAACGCTTCCGGCTCGATCGACGTCGACACCACAAAACGCGACAACAGATACGCCTCCGTCATATAATTCGTGTGGCGTGCAATGCGCACATGCCCTTCAAGCCCAAGCTCAGTAATCAGTTTCTCCAGCTCATGGCGATAACCGCTTTGCTTTTTATCATCGCCCAGGATCACCGCAAAAAAGTTACGATGCGGCAGGGCGCCCAGCGCTTTGAGCAGCACATCCTGGCCTTTCCAGCGCGTGATGCGGCCGGGGCATAAAATCATCGGCAGCGCTTCCGGTAAATGCCATTCCTTGATCAGGCTAATGATACGCGGCTGCGTGCGCGTGGACGGATTGAACAGCTTCAAATCCACGCCGCGGTGAATGACACGGATTTTCGCCGGATCGACGCCATAATTTTCCTGCATATGTTCGGCGATGAAACGGGAAATCGCAATCACGCGCTCACCGCGCGTCATAACGGCGTTATATTTGCGCTTCCAGCGGTTCTGGATGTTATAGGTGCCGTGAAACGTGGTCATGAAATGGCAGTCAGTTTCTTGCGCGGCATACCACGCGCTCCAGGCGGGTGCACGTGAGCGGGCATGCACGATATCCACCTGATGCTCGCGGATAATTCTCTCCAGCCGCTTGATATTCTTGTGCATGACGAGCGGATTTTTGCTATCCAGCGGCAGGGTGATATGCTTGGCACCGCACGCGGTAAGCTGCGAAACCATAGGACCGCCGGCGGATGCCACCAGCGCCTTACCGCCCGCCTGCTGGATCGCGCGAGCGATCTCAAGCGTGCCGCGCTCCACGCCGCCTGAGCGCAACGCAGGCAGAACCTGCAGGATAACCGGTTGTTTATCTGTCATAGGATTGTACTATAGGAAGCGAAAATATTTTTCGAGCGAAATATGAACAATATGTTTTGTTAACAATAATACAGTATCATGGAGTTTCTTTACTTAAAAAACAATCGGAGCACCCAATGCCAAGATTAGATGCAGATTTATTTTATACAGGCGACGAGACGCTAAGTATTGCCCTTGAAGAAATTCGCAATGTGGATCAATTTCAAAAATCATGTGCTGAGATAGGGGGTGGCGAGTTCATCAGTAAAAATGGCGATGACGGGGCAGAAGCAAAAGCAAAAATTAACCAGGATAAGGTGGCAATTCGTGTACGCTTACTTGAAGATGGAGCAGGCTCATCTCGAGAGTCAAAGAAAAAAGTGATCAATTTTTGCCATAGCAAAACAGGCGGTGAAACTCAGGTGGCACAAGTCCTTTGCATGAACACAATCGATTATTATTTTGAGGCCAAACCCGCTGTAGTTGATGTGCTTGAGAACCAAGGAATTATTAGTAAGGATGATGCGACACTTCTAAAATCGATCATTGCCCGACGAACCAACCCGCATCTATACGATCCAAAGTCTCAGGATTTCAGGGGCAGATTTGAATCTTAACATTGATGCAACCCTCTTTTCTTAAATTGGCGGATGGCCGCAAACTCGCCCATCACCTCACCGAAGGCAAATCGCCCGGCGTGATATTCATGGGGGGCTTCAAATCCGACATGAACGGCGCCAAGGCCACCGCGCTGGAAACCTATTGTGTAAAACACGGCCACCGCTTCGTACGATTCGATTACACCGGGCATGGCGAATCTTCAGGCAAATTCGAGGATGGTACCATCAGTGCGTGGAAGCAGGATGCGCTGGATATATTCGATAAATTAGGCGCGGGAAAAAATATCCTCATCGGTTCCAGCATGGGCGCGTGGTTAGCGCTCTTGGTAGCACTTGAACGACCTGAAAAAATATCGGGAATCGTCGGCATCGCCAGCGCGCCGGATTTCACCGAAAACCTGGTCTGGCAAGCCCTCACGCCCGCGCAGCAAAAAAAGCTTCTCGAAAAAGGGCAGGTCCTCATCCCCGATTGCTACGGCGAAGCGCCCTACCCCATTACCCGCGCACTGGTGGAAGATGGTCGCAAACATTTGCTGCTGGATAAGGAAATTCCTATTCATGTTCCCGTGCGCCTCATCCACGGGACAGAAGATAATGATGTGCCATGGCAGGTGTCGGTTACGCTCATAGAAAAACTCGCCACGCCGGATGTCCGCTTGCAACTCATCAAAAACGGCGACCATCGTCTTAGTGAGCCGCAACATTTATTCAGCATTGCGCTGGTGGTAAAGGAGTTGCTCGACGTCTACAAAAACGTCATATTGGCCGAATGAACTGTCGCGCTGAATCTCGCCACGGCTTTACACTCATCGAGCTTTCGATTGTGCTGGTTATCATTGGTCTGCTGACAGGGGCAGTGCTCGTCGGCAGGGATATGATAACGGCTGCCGAGCGCCGCGCCGTCATTTCAGAGGAAGAAGGTTTACAGACCGCAGTAAATACCTTCAAAACCAAATATAACTGCCTTCCGGGCGATTGTCTCAATGCCTCCGATTATGGCTTCACCGATCCCTCTGGTATAATTAATCAATACGTCCCGCAGACTAACGGCAATGGCAACGGCGACGGCATTATCGGTATTCAGACCGGTTATTTATTTGATGGATACAACAATAATGATTACGAGCGCGTCACATTCTGGGAACAATTAAACCAGGCGGGCCTGATTAAAGAAGCGCTGAACGCTTCCATATATCCCGGTGTCGGTACGGTATATAGTTCGCTGCGGCAGAATCAGTGGATCGCCGGACATATCAGCACACCCATCGGCAACGGATTCATGGATTCAAATGTTTTTGCCATCGTTGGCCCTCTCGGTTGCACGTTTCAAACCTGTGGCGGCGCGCATTGGTCAGAATCGTTGACCTCTGAAGAAGCCTATTCCATCGACAGTAAAATAGACGACGGCTTGCCCAACACCGGCTCAGTCATTGCCACAGTAGTCGAAAATTTTATATATACTCAACCAAATGCGCCTGATACAGGAGCAAATCCTCCCAACGAGTGTACCAATGTATTCGCCGCCAATAGTTATGCCAACCCGGCCATCAACACCAATATTCGCTGCGAGTTGCTGTTTAAAATGCAGACACAACCTTAACCTCGAGAATCCTTGTTTTCCCCTAGTCTTTGCACCTAATCCGCGGCGCGAACGATAAGGATGTGATTGTAAACTGCTTAGCATCGCCCTTGTGGTAAAGAGGTTGCCCGACGCCCACAAGATTGGCATATTGGCCGGATGGATTATCGCGCCAAACTTTCCCGCGGCTTTACACTAATCGAACTTTCGATTGTACTGGTTATCATTGGTCTGCTGACGGGCGGGATTCTCGTAGGGCGCGATCTTATCGAGGGTGCGGAGATTCGCAAAACCATTAGCCAAATCGATAAGTTCGAAACGGCGGCCAATAGCTTCAAACTCAAGTACGACTGCCTTCCCGGCGATTGCGCCAATGCCGTAGCACTAGGGTTGGGCACAGCTGGCGGCATGGGAGACAATGGCAACGGTAATGGGACGATCGACTATTCCATATATTACGGATCGGAACAGACTAATTTCTGGTACCATCTCCAGCAGGCCAACCTCGTTACGGATGTCGTCCAGCTGAATGATTTTCCCTGCGGCGGTGGCGGTAATGCTTCTAACCCCGCTATTGTTCCCACGGGGGGATATTGCCTGTATGGCAACATTCCCAATGGCGGCAAAGTCGCCGTCTCTTCCTATGCGTCATATGGGCCGCCCATTACCCACGGTCCGAACTGGTTCTTTATTGGTAACATCGCCTCATGGATGCAGACGTTAGACTGCCAGGGTAATGTCAATGGCGATTTGGATCCAGCCAACGCTGGCCCCTGCGCATGGCTATCGCCGTACGAAGCCTATGCCATCGACAGTAAGATTGATGACGGCCTGCCTTTTACCGGCAAGGTCCATGCTCATTCGGGCAATTATGGGGGATCCGGTACAGACGGCTATTCGCTTGATTACGGCGAGCCTACAAATATAGGCTTTGGCGGCCCTTACGGTTATGTCGATTATTCGGACAGTAATCTCCCATCGGGCGGCACGACACCTTCGGGTGAAGCGGCCTGCGTCACCGGCCCAAATCCGCACACCGGCGGATGGACGGCATATTTTTCCTCCACTTATAATGTGACGCATTCCAATCCCGGGGCGTGCTCCTTAAGCGTGCTGACCAGTTTTTGATGTAACGTGCCGCAGCAGGCATTAAAAACCCTTTGCACCCTCTAAAATTTGGCATTATGAGTAGCACTTCACCCATAGGAAGCTCCATGAAACCCATCGCAAAACCCAAAAATCCCTGTTTTTCCTCTGGCCCCTGCGCCAAGCGCCCTGGCTGGTCTTTGGATGCATTAAAAGATGCCGCGCTCGGCCGTTCGCACCGTGCAAAACTTGGTAAAAATAAATTGGCTGAAGTCATCGACCGCAGTAAAAAAATCCTTGGCATGCCAGAAAATTACCTGCTCGGCATCGTCCCCGCATCCGACACGGGCGCCATTGAAATGGCGCTGTGGTCTATGCTTGGACCACGCGGCGTGGACGTTTTTGCGTGGGAAAGTTTCGGCTCCGGCTGGGGCGCGGATTGCAAAAACCAGCTCAAAATTTCCGATCTCAATGTTTACAAAGCCAATTACGGCAAGCTGCCCGACCTGAGCATTGCCAACTGGGACCGAGACACCATTTTCACTTGGAACGGCACCACGTCGGGCGTGCGCGTGCCGAACGGCGACTGGATTTCAAGCGACCGCAAAGGCCTCTCGATTTGCGATGCCACTTCCGCCGTATTCGCCATGAATATGCCGTGGGACAAGCTCGATGTCGTAACATGGTCCTGGCAAAAAGTGCTCGGCGGCGAAGCGGCGCATGGCATGATTGCGCTCAGCCCCCGCGCGGTTGAACGTTTGCAAACTTACACGCCCGCATGGCCGCTGCCGAAAATTTTCCAGATGACTAAATCAAGTAAAGATGGGGGCGGCAAACTCATCGACGGTATTTTCAAAGGCGAAACCATCAACACACCATCCATGCTCGCCGTTGAAGACGCGCTCGATGGCCTGAAATGGAGCGAATCGGTGGGCGGCCTGGCCGCATTGGTGAAGCGTTCTGAGATGAATCTCGCCGCAGTGGCAGTATGGGTCGCGGAATCCAACTGGGCGGAATTCCTGGCAGAAGAAAGCGACATCCGCTCCTGCACCTCTATCTGCCTTAAAATCAAAGATAGATGGTTCACGTCGCTCGATGCCGACGCCCAAGCCGAAGCGGCCAAAAAAATCGCCAGCCTGCTTGAAAAAGAAGGCGCGGCGTATGACATCGGCGCTTATCGCGATGCACCGGCAGGCCTTAGAATCTGGGGTGGTGCAACGGTAGAAACCACTGACCTCGAAGCGCTTTTCCCTTGGCTCGATTGGGCTTGGGGAGAAGTGAAAGCAAGCGCCAGTAAGGCTGCGTAAATAATGCCATTTAATCCAACGCAAGAATGGGTGGATTCTTTGGTAAAGAAGGTATGTGACACGGTTGCGGTAGATGCGTGCAAAAATGATGCCTTTGCAAATTTTACACCCATACCAACAGAAAAAATGGCACTCCTTACACATTCGGGGATATTAGAAAGAATGGTGCGTGGTTATGTTACTGAATTTATTAGCCAGACCGATCAAAATATTCCGGATTTAAATACAGGCTATGATCCTAAATTCAAAGATGATCCTGAACAGGATTTTGCGTATTGGAAACCGTATGATGAGCGCACTATAGCAGCTATTGTGCATACCAAAGCTTCTGTAAAAAAGGCCATCGAGGCGGGGTTAACCAAGGACCAGCTTATATCATTGTGCAGAGCAGTGATTACCACCTGCATAGAAAAAATGCGTGATCCTTATTTTAATCATGAGCAATTTACTACTCTGGACGAACAGGCTAAAATAGCAGCGCCTTATCAAGCATCGGTTGCTAGAGATAAGAATGCACTATATCATTTTATTGACCTGTGTTTTGAGGAAAAAAACCGCTCTTACACCCAGAATTTGTGATATTCTTATATTGATTGGGACATAAAAATACGCCAAAAGGATATTCCATCTTTATTAACCTCCCCAATAAAAAGTAAGGAGAATTTCATGCCTAAAGTCCTCATAGCCGACAAACTTTCCCCCCAAGCCATCGACGTATTCAAAGAGCGTGGCGTGGAAGCCGATGTGAAAACCGGCCTGCCGCCGGAAGAACTCCTTAAAATCATCGGCGAGTATGACGGCCTGGCCGTTCGCTCCGCCACCAAAGCCACCGCCGAAGTGCTCAAAGCCGGGAAAAAACTCAAAGTCGTCGGCCGCGCGGGCATTGGCGTCGATAACGTCGATATTCCCGCCGCCACCGCCAACGGCATTGTGGTGATGAACACGCCATTTGGCAATTCCGTCACCACCGCTGAGCATGCCATCACGCTCATGATGTCGCTCGCGCGCCAGATTCCCGAAGCCAACGCCAGCACGCATGCGGGCAAATGGGAAAAGAACGCATTCATGGGCGTAGAAATCGCCGGTAAAACGCTCGGCCTCATCGGCGCGGGCAATATCGGTTCCATCGTTGCCGATCGCGCGCAGGGCCTTAAAATGAAGGTAGTTGCGTTCGATCCGTTCCTGTCCAAAGAGCGTGCCGAACAGTTGCATATCGAAAAAGTCGAACAGCTCGATGAACTCCTCAAACGTGCGGATTTCATTACGCTGCACACGCCGCTCACCGATTCCACGCGCAATATTTTGAATGCCACATCTTTTGCCAAATGCAAAAAAGGCGTGCGCATCATCAACTGCGCACGCGGTGGGCTGGTCAATGAGGCCGACCTCAAAGTGGCGCTGGAATCAGGGCAAGTGGCTGGTGCGGCGTTTGACGTGTTTGAAGTCGAACCCGCCAAAACCAATCCGCTGTTTGGCATGAAGCAGTTCATCTGCACGCCACACTTAGGCGCATCCACCACCGAAGCACAGGAAAATGTGGCTGTTCAGGTGGCCGAGCAGATGGCAGATTATCTCACCACCGGAGCTGTCACCAATGCGCTGAACATCCCATCCATGTCGGCGGAAGATGCGGCGAAATTAAAACCGTATCTCACACTCGCCGACCAACTTGGCAGCTTCGCGGGGCAGCTCACCGAAACCGGCCTGAAGCAAGTCAAAATCGACTATGAAGGTAATGCATCCAAGCTCAACACCAAACCACTCACCGCCGTTGCGCTTAAAGGCCTGCTCTCGCCTTTGATCGAAGGTGCGAACATGGTTAATGCTCCCGTGCTTGCCAAAGAACGTGGCATCGAAGTCAGCGCCACCAGCCATGATAAATCGGGCGATTACCAGACACTGATCCGCATCACGGTGGTCACCGAAAAACGCACGCGCACGGTAGCCGGCACCTTGTTCGGCGATAAGCCACGCATCGTGGAAGTCAACGGCATCAAGCTCGAAGCCGGTCTCGGCAAGCGCACGCTATTTGTGAATAACGACGACAAACCAGGATTTATCGGCGCACTTGGTACGGTGCTGGGCAAGGCGAAAATCAACATCGCCTATTTCCATCTAGGCCGTAATGACGGCGGCAACGAGGCCATCGCGCTCGTCGAAATTGATCAGGATGTGCCCGCCGATGTACTGGCTGAAATTTCAAAACTGCCCAGTGTAAAACAGGTGAAGCTGCTGAAGTTTTAAATGCAACGATAGGGGATAGTATGGCAGATGATGAATCGGATTCTGACGCGAACCCATCCCTCAAAATTGCGCAGCCTGTTGCATTTGAGAATCGCGATTATTTAAGTCCATCTTGCGACCAGGAGTTATGGGCTGACATGATGGCGCATGCAAGCATATCGCAAAAAACCGTAATAAGGCGCGAGTTGGCTGCGGAAACGCTGGCCAATCTCAATGGTTTTATGACCGCCATTAAAGCTATGCCTGATTTGGGATATGATATAGCGAACATACACGCGTTAAAAAGCGCGCTGCATGCAGAATCCATTTCTGACGTGGTTTACTGGAAACCAGAGCATGAGTTGGCATTGCATGACATGGGACGACCACAGCAGCCTCATATATCCATTACCCTTACTGAACAAGAATTTGATCGGGCGCTGGCAGATTTAAAATCCATACAAGATAAGCGCTATGTGCCGAATAGAACCATATCTCAGATGGTAAAAGGTGAACGTTGGAGTTTAGAATTAATGTTGGATGGGCTTGATAAAATCCACGCACTTAATACGGAATTAAATAACTGGCAGTCTATTGAGAAGCCTGATCCAGATGGACCATCACCGAAAAGCTCTTCACCTACAAGACGTAATTTTAGTAAAACGGCATAACGAAAATCGAGGTCACCCATGAAACTCTTCTTCTCACCCAATTCGCCCTACGCCCGCAAATGCCGCATCGTCGTCATTGAAAAAGGGCTGGAAAGCCGCGTGGAATTCATCAACACCGATCCGTGGGGCGAGTCTGAGCTCATCAAGGTCAATCCGCTAGGCACCGTGCCTGCGCTACTCAAAGACGACGGCACAGCGTTGTGCGACAGCTCGGTGATCTGCGAATATCTGGACATGCAGTCCACCACTCACTCGCTTTACGGCAAAACGACGGACAAGCGCCTGGCAGCCCTCACCTTCGCGGCGCTGGCCGAGGGCGTGATCGATGCATCGGTCGCCTGCGCGATTGAAAATCTGCGCCGCCCGGCAGACAAGCGCTGGCCGGAATGGACCCGGCGCAAAGAAGGTGCGGTCATCCGTGCGCTGCCGCTGCTTGCACCTTATGCGAAAGACACCGGCATTTCCATTGGCACCATTACACTGGCCGTAGCGCTCAGTTACGTCAACCTTCGCATCCCGCATCTTAAGTGGCAAAAAGACTATCCGGCGCTCGCCAGCTGGCACGAAGCGTTCAGCCAGCGCCCATCGATGGAAGCCACCAAGCCCGTGCAGGCTTAAGCCATGGCCAGTGACGCCAAGCACCGCCTGCTCTTCCTGGATGGCGTGCGCGGCTGGGCGGCGCTGATGGTGCTTTTGTTTCATGTATTCATTCGCTTTTTATCGCCGACCACGCCCGCATATCGCATTGCCGCGCTGCGCTTCATCACCGACGGCCAACTGGCGGTATTTATTTTTTTCACCGTCTCGGGTTTTGCACTGACGGTCAAGTTCCGCGAGCGCCCCGATTTTCAGGGCATCGTACGCGAAACCGTTACGCGTTATTTTCGCCTCACCCTGCCGATTTTTATCACCAGTTTTTTCGCCTATGTCTTCATGAAAGCGCATCTGCTGTATAACCTCGGCATCGCGCAGGCGACGCACTCGCCACAATGGCTCGGCAGTTTTTTTAATTTTGAACCGTCCTTCGGCGGGCTGCTTGGCTCGTCATTTTTCTGGGTGTTCATCGGTAGTTACCGCCGCACGCTCTACAATCCCAACCTGTGGACCATGACCACCGAATTTCAGGGTTCGATTCTGATTTTTATTTTGGCCGCGCTGTGCCTGCCCAATGCGGATGGCAAAAAAACGCTGTCCTGGCGCTGGCCGCTGCTGCTTTTTTTTCCGGCGATTATTTTTCCGGATCTCGATTGTTTTATTTTCGGATTTTTGCTGGCCGGATTATACCGCAAAAAAATTATGACCGCGCGCTGGATCGGTGCGGCGGCCGCGGCTCTCTTTGCCGCTTTGGTTTATTACCTGACATTTTTCAAACCTGCAAACGACTATATCCTTGGGTTTTCCGGCATGTTTCTGGTGGGCGCTGTTAGCTTTTCACCCCATCTCAAAGGATTTTTTTCCAGCCGCCTGTCGGTTTTTCTGGGCACGATTTCCTTCCCGCTGTACCTCATCCACATTCTGGTCATTTGCTCGTTTTCATCGTGGCTTTTCGGCCTGGGCGTGTCGGTGGATACTATCGCGGCGCTCACCGTTGCGGTGTCCCTGATCGCGGCATGGATTTTAGTGCCGATGGAGGAATTCAGTATCAATGCAGCGAAATGGATTGGCAACGCTGTTTGCGGCCAGCGCTAGTAGTAATTACTCCATATATTGTCCGCCATTGATGGACAGCGTCTCACCGGTGATAAATCCGGCTTCGTCGGCAGCGAGGAAAATCACTGCGCGGGCGATTTCTTCCGGCTCGCCTAAGCGCCCAACGGGGATGCCGCCTAGAATCACTTTCATCACATCGTCCTTGATGCTCTTTACCATATCAGTGGCGATGTAGCCCGGCGCGATGGCGTTAACCGTAATACCGCGCGATGCAGTTTCACGAGCCAGCGACTTGGTAAGCCCAAAAATCCCGGCCTTAGCGGCAGAGTAATTGGTCTGGCCGAACTGGCCGAGCTGGCCGTTCATCGAGCTGATGTTGATGATGCGTCCGAATTTTTTATCGCGCATGGAATCCACCACCGCGCGCGACATGTTGAACGCTGAATTCAGGTTTGTGGAAATCACCAGCCCCCAGTTTTCCGGCGTCATTTTATGCATGGCCGCGTCGCGCGTGATGCCGGCGTTATTGATAAGAATTTCCACCGGGCCGCCGAGGTCTTTGGCAACCATCTGCGCACCCTGCTGGCAGGCCTCAAAATCGCTGATGTCCCATTTATAAGACTGGATGCCGGTGGCTTTGACGAAGGTTTTGGCCGCTTCGTCGTTGCTGGCGTAATTGGCCGCAACTTTGTAACCCGCGTTTTTAAGCGCGATGGAAATGGCCGCGCCAATGCCACGCGTGCCGCCGGTAACAAGTGCAATTCTTTGTGTCATACGTTCCTGCTATGTTTATTAATACGTCACCATGACGCATGTATGTTTATCGCACATACCTTGAAATGCCGCGAACCAGTTGGCATCGCAGGTAACGGCCGTTGCCGAGGAAGCGGCGCAATGCTGCATGGCGTCTTTGATGAGCGCATCCATTTTAGGTTTTACAGCCTTATTCGAGATATTATTCTTGTTGATGGCCACCGGCGGCAGGTTGCAATCTTTGATCACGCCCACGCAGTCGCCGTTGACCTCGCAGCTTTTATCGAGCGTCTCGAGAAAATCGGCTAGCGTTTTTTTTGCCGAATCGCACACCACACGATGATCTTCCACTTCACGGTCAGCCGATATTTTGACATACAGCGCCGCGCCACCACCTACCGCGAGCACAACAACCAGCGCTATGAACAGCCATTTTTTACGGCGCAACATGATTTATCTTTCCACGCACATCGCCACGCCCATACCGCCGCCGATGCACAGCGTCGCCACGCCTTTTTTGGCGCCCAAGCGCTCCATGTTATAAAGCAATGTCGTCAGGATGCGTGCTCCCGACGCGCCGACCGGATGCCCCAGCGCCACCGCACCGCCGGTGACATTGACTTTGCTCACATCCCAGCCCAGCTCACGGTTGACCGCAATGGCCTGCGCGGCAAACGCTTCGTTGGCTTCGATGAGATCGGGATCGGTGATTTTCCAACCGGCTTTTTCCAGCGCTTTGCGCACTGTTGGAATTGGCCCAGTGCCCATAATCGCCGGGTCGACGCCAACCGAAGCCCAGCTTTTAATGGTCGCCATAGGCTTGAGGCCGCGCTTATCGGCTTCCGCGCGGGTCATGAGCATGACCACCGCTGCACCGTCATTAATGCCCGATGCATTGCCCGCCGTTACGGTACCTTCCTTATCGAACGCAGGTTTTAATTTCGCCAGGCCTTCAATGGTGGTTTCCGCGCGCGGGCCTTCATCGGTATCCACCACCACATCGCCTTTTTTGGAGGAAATGGTGATCGGCACGATCTGGCTTTTGAAATATCCGGCTTTGATCGCCGCCGAGGCTTTTTGCTGCGAGGCGAGCGCAAATTCATCCTGATCGGCGCGCGTGATGCCGAATTTTTTGGCCACGTTTTCCGCCGTTACGCCCATGTGAATATTGTGGAACGGGTCAACGAGCGCATCATAGAGCATGGTGTCGACCATCGTCGCCGGACCCATTTTGACGCCATTGCGCAAGGGAATCGCGTGCGGCGCCTGGCTCATGCTTTCCTGCCCACCTGCAATCACGATAGTACTGTCGCCGTTTTTGATTGCCTGAAAACCCAAGGCTACCGAACGCAGGCCGGAACCGCACAGCTGGTTCATGTTCCATGCCGGCGTTTCTTTCGGGATGCCCGCATCGAGCGACGCCCGGCGCGACGGATTCGGGCCACAATGCGCGGTTAAAATCTGGCCCAGAATCACTTCGGAAATATCAGCCGGATTCACGCCCGTGCGCTTGAGGAGTTCCCTAATGACTTCCGTACCGAGCTTATGCGCGGGCAGGCTGCTTAAACCGCCGTTGAACGTGCCGATCGCAGTGCGTACGGCATTGACAATAACGACATCATTTCCAGACATACGAAACCCCCTGATATTTATAGGTGCCTCGTATGTAGGGAGCGCGCGCTAAAATGTCCAGTAGTTTTGCAATCAATAGATTGCTGCGATGCAATAAGATTATGTGCGGATGACCGATTGCACAGGGGTGGTTTGCTCAGTGCCGACCTGTTGGTTGATTTTTTGCGATTGCGTATTATCGGCGATTTTATAAGAAAATGTTTCCGACGTTTGTACAACATTTTGCATGGTTGCATTCAACGCCATACCCACACCCGTAACAGCAGCAGCGGCCGCCTTTAAATAATTGGGAATGGCTGCCTGGATTTGACGAGCGTTGCCAAGGGGTACATCATTCTTGGTGAAATTATTATTATCCGGTATAAGTAAATTTCTCAGTTCGCCATTTATAGCTTTATTTTCCTTGTTTATTACATCGATGGATTTAATTCCCTTTTCCTTCATATCCGAATTTTTCTGCGAACGGGGCGCATTAATATCCGGCTGCTTGCCCTCTTCATGTACCGCTGACTGAATGATGGTATTACCTTCTTTATTGGTGGTACGCACCATATACGTAGTTTCGGGATTGGCGTCCCCCTGCGGTCTGATTACCTGAATACTTATTTCACCGTTTACCTGCTTAGCCTTTGCAAAATCGGGGCTGCCGGCCGGCGCTTCATGATCAACGAAGATGGCTTGTTTACCCAGTGGTTTTCCATCTTTACCCACGGCCACGGCATATTGGCTGTTTGTGGTTTCCTTGCCCGTGGTGATATCAATCGTTTTGCTGTTTCCAGCATATACCCTCACGCCTTCGGCATCCGTCACGCCCATCTCTTTAAGTAACGATTCTTTCTTCTGAGGATCGTTCTGCGCATGTAAAACAACATCGGTTCCCGATGTGGAGAATTGATTGAAGCCCAAGGTATCTGAGTTACCAACAGGTTTCAATTCCGCAGAGAAAAAATTGGCAATATTGTCCATTCCGTACACGGGAGCGCCTGTTTTTCCCGTATATTGGCTCGTCACCCCCTGGTAATTATCTTTTGGAACAACCTCCCTGATGCTCTCCAGCGCAGAAAGAGCCGTTCCATATGCGGTAGGGTTAATTTTTATTTCTTCGGCCATGCATATTCCCCTTAGTTTATACTAACATATTTCATGGGCGGGAGTGTGAAGCTTTTGTGAAGGCGGCAAGCTCAAAAAAACCAGCAATACATTGTAATACATTAATTTATATCTTTTATCCACTCCGCCAAGGGCTGCCAGAGTTCGCGCCTGGCATTGGAGCCCACGATCATCCCCACATGTCCCGCGCCGGGATAAATCGTTTCGGCATGCGGCATCATGGCCGCCAGCGGCGCAGCGCAGTCATACGGCACCACATGATCGCTTTTGGGCATGGCAATAAAGGTTAAAATTTTTATTTTTTTCGGATCGATGTTTTTGCCTGCAACCTGCCAACCGCCCTTCATCAGCTGATTTTCCTGCACCCAGCCAATCAGGCAGTCGCGCGCCACGCGAGCGGTCATCGGCACGCCGTCATTGACCCAATGCTCAAGCGCAATAAAATCTTTCGCCGCACGGCTATCGGCTTTAAGGCCAGCAAAGCGGCGGAATTTTTGCTCGAACACCCACGGATCGGTCATGTAAAATAAAGATTGTATCATGCGCGCGGGTAAATGTTCTTTTGCGCCGATCATAGACTCCACCATCGGCAGCCATTTTTTATCGACCACAAACGGCGCGAATTCCCGGCAGTGAAAATCCCACGGCGTAGCCAGTAGCGCAAGCCCGGATATTTTTTTAGTGTTCAACTGCGCCGCCGCTAAAGCCAGTACACCGCCCATGCAATAGCCCACAAGCGCCACTTTCTGCTTCGACATACCATGCATAAAATCGATCGCCGAATGTAAAACCGCGACATAATCCTCACAGCCGAATTTTTTTTCTGCATCGCCCGGCTCCCCCCAGTCCAGCACCAGCGGATAAATGCCCTGCGAGGCTATATAACGCAGCAAACTGCGTTCTTCTTCCAGATCGAGAATGTAATAGCGGTTGATGAGCGAGGGAACAAACAGCGCCATCGGCGCATCAACCGGCGCGCTCGCGCCATAATCCAGAAGCCTTGCACTCCCGTGCCGCCAGATGGAGGCGGGTTCCTCCACATTGCGTTTATAGTCGCTGTCCTGATAACGCAGGAGCCCCGCGAACAAATCATTTACGCGGTTTTTTGCTTCCTCGGCGATGGCTTTTTGTAGTCCCGGACTTGCATTGTTCTTCGATTGCGGCCAGGCGGCGTTCGCACATTGCCAGGCGAAAGGCGAGCTCAGCCAGCACCCCATGCTGAGCAGCAGGTGCATCGGAAGGGTTGGCAGCGGCGGGACGTTGGTTTGCATGTGTTTTGGCCGATTGCATGGACTCGAACATTTCCAGCATAGCGTGGATAAATTGTTTGTCACTCATGACCGAAGCAATGTGTTTTTGCCACAAATCCATGAAATCCTTAGCCATTTGCTGGTAGGGGTTATCGGCCATGTTTTATTAATAAAGGTTGCGGGTTTGCCCAAAAAATGCTAAAAATTGATGTGATTCTATATGTTTGATGGCTATTCGTCTATTATTTAGATGGGTGTCCATCGTTACTGATAGGTGACTTATGAAAACTGCTACTGCTGCAACTGAGCAAAACCCGGTCGTGATCAAGAAATACGCCAATCGGCGTCTGTATGACACCGGCACCAGCGCGTATATCACGCTCGAAGATTTGTGCGACCGCGTGAAAAAAGGCGAGGATTTCGTCGTGCTTGATGCCAAGACCGATCAGGACCTCACCCGCCAGGTGCTCACGCAAATTATTTTCGAGCAGGAAACCAAGGGCCTCCAGCTGTTGCCGCTAAGCTTCCTGCGCTCGGTCATCCGCTTTTACGACACCAAGATGCAAGGCGTGATGCAGCACTATCTGGATGCCAGCATGAATAGCTTCATGAACAATCAGGAACGCATGAGCGGCATGGTCGGCAAGGTGATAGGCAAGTCCGGCGAAGCTTATTCGCCGTTCGGCCAGATCGAGGAGATGACGCGCCAGAATGTCGCGCTGTTTGAAAAGACGGTGCAGATGTTCAATCCGTTTGGAAATATGTTTGGTGTAGGTGAAAACCGGCAGGAAGAAGAAGCGCCGGTGATGCAGAAGAAACGCGCTAAGCGTTAAGTAATACCTTATACCGTTGGTGTCTTATCGCTGCCTTTTAATTTAATATCGCCTTCTAATCCCAGAGGCAATCCTGTACCGCTACCATCATTAGACACCACCGTGCCATATCCTGCGGCACCTTTTGCAGCTCTCTTGGCAACGTTAAGTATATTTTCTGTATTCATCTGCGCGAACATTTGCTGTGGGTCTAAAGTGGGAGATACGCCAGCTATAGCAGCAGCCATAGTAATAACACGGTTAGTAGCACCGGAAATTAGCCCACCCCAGCTCACCATTGATTCTGACATCCTAATGACTCCTGCCGATAAGTCTTGTTATCTTCATACTATCGCATCCAGAAAAAAATTGGATGACAGTTTTGTGAAGATTACCCTTTGTATATGTGACGGCATTGTTAAATACTGTAACTTATTGATTTTATTAATTTTCTCCATGCGCTGCTTCCAGCAGGGCCACGGAATCGCTCTGGTACATTTCGGCGACTTTGAGCGTAATTTCGTCCGGCGGCGATTTCCCCTCGCCCGACACGATAATTTCGCCATACGGCGTAAACTGATAGAGATCCAGCGAACCGTTTTTCTGCGCTTCCAGAAATGACTGGTATTTGGGGGGGCGGACGGCGGCGAATAACCAGAACGGATTGCCATTTTCCAGCATGCCATAGACCAGCACGATAATGCGCGCAAGTTCGTCAGCGTTAGGGTTTGGTTCGGTCATGCAGCTGTTATTGTGGTGACATATCTTTCGGTTATATCCTATTTACCCTGCAATGGCCAGAGGGGATTATTACTCACCGCGATCCATACTTCTATTATCATGGCGCGGTGTTGTTGCTGGCTGTGATGACGGACGCCGAGATTTAAGTTTTTCTGGATCCGAAATAGTTTTGATGTCACCATCGCTTTTTTTCGTCGGATCAATGGGCGGAGCCATCATTGCTTCTAATTCTGCTTGTTGCCTTTTTAGTTCCTCTGCTGCCAGACTTTCCTGTAGCTTCTCAAGCGAAGTTTTTTGACGTACAATCGATTTATTCTCATTACTATCACCCATAAGTTCTCCCCATCTCTCTATAGTTAATTTTCATTAACTATACGCATTTTTACATGAATTTCAACTGTTTTATGCAGCCTTGCTCTTCACAGTTCCGAGCAATGTGCGCATAACATACTGCAAAATCCCGCCATTTTTGTAATACGCCACTTCATCGAGCGTATCGATGCGGCAGCGCAGCGGCACGGTCTGTGAGCTGCCGTCCTTGCGGGTGATGACCATATCCACTTTCATGCGCGGCTTGATGCCTGCGGCAAGCCCTTTGAGTGTAATGGTTTCATCGCCGGTTAAGGCCAGCGTTTTGCGGTTCTGCTCACCATGAAACACCAGCGGCAAAATACCCATACCAACTAAGTTGCTGCGGTGAATGCGCTCGAAACTTTCGGCGATCACGGCTTCCACACCAAGCAGGCGCGTGCCTTTAGCCGCCCAGTCGCGGCTTGAGCCGGTGCCATATTCCTTGCCGGCGAATACCACGAGCGGGGTTTTATCGGCCTTATATTTCATGGCTGCGTCGTAGATGCTCATCTTCTCACCTTTATAAAGCGTGTTGCCGCCTTCTTCGCCGCCGAGCATTTCGTTTTTGATGCGGATATTGGCAAACGTGCCGCGCATCATCACTTCATGGTTGCCGCGGCGCGCGCCATATGAGTTGAAATCTTTCGGGTCGACGCCGTTGGCCTGCAGATATTTCGCTGCCGGCGAGGTTTTGGAAATATTGCCCGCCGGAGAAATATGGTCGGTGGTGATGGAGTCGCCGAATATTGCCAGGACTTTTGCATTGTTGATATCGTGCGTGGCATCGGTGGCGTTTTTGTTCATGCCTTCAAAGTAAGGCGGGTTTTGCACATAGGTGGATTTGCCTTGCCAGCCATAGGTTTTGCCCTGGCCGACGGGAATGGTCTGCCAGGCTTTTTCGCCCGCGAACACGTCGGCATATTTGCGTTTGAACATGTCGGCGGTGACGCATTTCATCACCACATCCGCCACTTCTTTGTTACTCGGCCAGACATCTTTTAAATACACCGGCTTGCCATTGGAGCCCATGCCCAGCGGTTCTTTGGTGATGTCGATATTCATGCTGCCAGCCAGCGCATACGCCACCACCAGCGGCGGCGAAGCCAGATAATTCGCTTTCACCAGCGGATGCACGCGGCCTTCGAAATTGCGGTTGCCCGAAAGCACGGCGGCTGCCACCAACCCATTATCTTTAATCGCGGTTTCGATTTCGTCTTTTAAAGGGCCTGAATTGCCGATGCACGTTGTGCAACCGTAACCCACCAGTTCAAAGCCGATGCTATCCAGATCTTTGGTGAGGCCGGATTGATTCAGATATTCCGTCACTACCTTGGAGCCCGGTGCGAGTGAGGTTTTCACCCACGGTTTCGGCTTGAGGCCCAGCGCCGCCGCTTTGCGCGCCACGAGGCCAGCGGCCATCATCACGGAAGGGTTGGAGGTGTTGGTGCAGCTGGTGATGGCGGCAATCACCACATCGCCATGGCCCATATCATAGCTGCCCACTTTTATGCGTTTATCGGCAGGCGTTTTTTTCTCCTTATCGAGTTCCGGCAATGTGCTGGAAAACGACGTATGCGCAGCCGACAGCGCCACGCGATCTTGCGGGCGTTTCGGGCCGGCGAGCGAGGGTTCCACTTTGCTCATGTCTAATTCTAATGTGTCGGTGAAAACCGGATCAGCATAACTCGCATCGCGCCACATGCCCTGTGCTTTGGCGTAGGCTTCCACGAGTACTACGCGGTCTGCATCGCGGCTGGTGAGTTTGAGATAATTGATGGTTTCCGAATCGATCGGGAAAATACCGCATGTCGCACCATATTCAGGCGCCATGTTGGCAATGGTTGCGCGATCGGCGAGCGGCAGATTATCGAGCCCCGCGCCATAAAATTCCACGAATTTGCCCACCACGCCTTTTTTGCGCAGCATGTTGGTGACGGTGAGAACCAGATCGGTCGCCGTTGCGCCTTCAGGGAGTTTGCCGGTGAGTTTGAAACCCACCACTTCAGGAATGAGCATCGACACCGGTTGGCCAAGCATCGCGGCTTCGGCTTCAATACCGCCCACGCCCCAGCCCAGCACGCCAAGGCCGTTGATCATGGTGGTGTGCGAATCGGTGCCGACGAGTGTATCGGGATAGGCGACACCATCTTGCGTCCACACGGCCTGCGCTAAATATTCCAAATTCACCTGGTGGCAAATGCCGGTGCCAGGAGGAACTACGCGGAAATTATCGAATGCTTTCTGGCCCCAGCGCAGGAATTCATAACGCTCGCCGTTGCGCTCCATTTCGATATCGACATTTTCTTTGAATGCACTCGCCGTGCCGTAATGATCGACCATCACCGAGTGATCAATGACTAAATCTACCGGTGAAAGCGGGTTGATTTTGGTCGCGTCACCGCCGAGTTTGGTCATGGCATCGCGCATAGCCGCTAAATCCACCACCGCCGGAACGCCGGTAAAATCCTGCATCAGCACGCGCGCTGGGCGGAACGCAATTTCGCGATCGGAGGTCTTGTTGGTATACCATTCGCCAAATGCCTCGATATCTTCGCGGGAAACACTCACGTCGTCTTCAAAGCGCAGCAGATTTTCCATGAGAATTTTGATAGAATACGGCAGGCGCGATAGGTCTTGCCCCAATGCTTTATAAGCCGCCGGCAGGCTATAATAGTCGTAGGATTTGCTGCCTGCTTTGAGGCTGGATTTGCTGCCGAGGGAATTTTTGCTGTTGTGTTTCACGCGCGGGTCTCCTTTTATAGGGATACAACTTTGAAAAATATGATATTAAGGCGCAATAGTTAAATGTTCGTTTAAGTAACTGTACCAAATTAATTATGCTGATTTGTGAAGATATTAGCTGCGTACGCGGCGACTCTATAATTTTTAAGAATCTCGGCTTTTGTTTAAGCGAGGGCACACTCCTGCTACTCAAAGGCCCTAATGGTTCGGGGAAAACCAGCCTGCTTAAAATCCTGTGCGGCCTTCTGCCGCCTGATTCCGGCCAGATTTTATGGAACGGCGAATCCATCGCAACCAACGATGCATTTAAAAACGATCTCATGATGATTGGCCATAAAAGCGCGGTGAAGGCCGATCTTACGGTTGAGGAAAACCTCACCTTCTGGGCCAAACTCTACAACACCGAACTGCTGCTGCCCGCCGCGCTCAAATTTTTTGACCTGACGCGATATAAAGATGTGCCCGCCGCGCAGCTTTCCGCCGGCTGGCAGCGCCGCGTGGCGCTGGCGCGCCTTATTGTCGCTCCGTGCAAACTCTGGCTGCTCGACGAGCCCACCAATTTCCTCGATGACGAAGCGGTGACGCTGGTCGCCAGCCTCATCGAATCGCGCGTGACGCAGGGTGGCATTGTGGTGGTGGCGTCGCACATCATGAATTCAGCGATTGCCGCACACACACTTTTGATGGGTGATTTTCGCTAACTCGCCAGTGCCACTTTACTCAATCCATCTTCCGCCAGTTTGCGCGTCAAAAATTCCTTGAACACCTTGATGCGTTTGGAGTTACGCAGCTCCATGGAATACATCAAATACACTTCCGTCACCGGCCCTTTGACGTCGGGCAGCACGCGGCTTATTTTTGACACACCCTGCGTCATATATTCGGGAAGTCCCGCAATGCCGATACCACTTTCCACGGCCTTGAGCATGCCAAAAAGACTGTTGATCTTAAACACCGACTTCGGCTCTACGCCAGCCGCTTCAAGCAGCCGGTTAACATCGGCAAACGGCAGGCGCGGGTCTTCACCGAACACGACGAGCTTGTGGTTTTTAAGATCCGCAGCTTTGGTCGGTACGCCGTGTGCACGCAGATAATCATTGGATGCAAAGGCCGAATTGCGCAAGGACGTAAGCTGCTTTTGAATGAGGTCCGGCTGCTTGGCGGGGAACATGCGCACCGCCACGTCGGCCTCGCGCATGGTAAGGTCTACTTCGCGGTCGGTGACGAGTAAACTTAAGCTGATTTCCGGATACAACTCGCCAAATTCGCGCATGTGCGGCGTGAGCCACGCCGTGCCGATCGCCACCGGAGCCGTAATTTTTAAAGGCCCGCGCGGGCGCTCCTTGCTTTCGAGCAGCGCATTTTCCGCCGCGGCGAGGCGCGATAAAATATCGCTCACTGTTTTGAATAAAATTTCGCCCTGCTCAGTGAGGAGTAACCCTCGGGCATGGCGATGGAACAGCTCCACCTGCAGGGTTTCCTCAAGCGCCGAGATCTGCCGGCTGATCGCCGACTGACTCAAATTGAGCAGTTCGCCGGCGCGCGTAAAGCTTTGCGCGGTGGCAACCGTATGAAATATGCGAAGTTTATCCCAGTCGAGCATGGGTTTTGTCTCCGGAGAGATATACTTATTACATTTACCAATAACTCACCAAATTGCAAGAAAAATCAGGTAATTATACCCACGGAGGGTATATCTTCACAAAAGCTTCATACAAAACATGGGGGAGATATGGTAAATTAAAGTTAATAATATATGGAGAAATTATGGCTGATTTAAAAATCTTCGATGATGGCGAATGGAAAGAAAGTGCAGAGGCGCATCAGCATATGCTGACAGAGCATGTGCAAGGTAAGCGCACGCCATCTGAAATGCTTGAGCATCGGGAGGAAGTACAACGTATTATTCATGTAACTCAAATGCTTTCAGATACCCTCGGACTCGAAGGCAATGAAGACAATAATGGTCCTGGTAAAGAATTAATGGCCAACCCAAAATGGAAAAAAACCTATCATCAGGAATTATTTGATCGATTGATGGAAATGGAAAAAATTCTCGACGAAAATAAGATTGGATATGCAGAGAGAAATATCGCCCTGCGTGAATATATCGAGGCGGTTGCAGAAGATTTTGTCTCCGGCAAGCATATTCAAAAAGCGAAATTTAATGAAAAAATATTTGATCCAGAAGAAGGCGAACTGACAGGTGAAACGCTGCTCAAGCAAGTTAACAATGCCATGCGTGCAAAAGAACTGCAAAAAAAATCTGCTAATCGCCGCGAAGGAAAATCCGATAGTAGCTGGGACCTTGGCGCCGCTTAATGCCCCGCTAAAAATTTCTCCGCTTCGAGTGCTGCCATGCATCCCGTGCCTGCCGCCGTCACGGCCTGGCGGAAAATTTTATCCTGCACATCACCCGCCGCGAACACGCCTGCAATATTGGTTTTCGTGCTGCCTGGCGTGGTGACCAGATAATGGTCATTATCCATCGTCACTTGCCCTTTGAAGATTTCCGTGTTGGGCGTGTGGCCGATGGCGATGAACGCGCCGTCGGTTTTATATTCAGTAATTTTGCCGGTTTTGAGATTTTTGAGTTTCACGGCAGTGAGCGAATTGGGATTTTCCGTGCCGATAAATTCTTCCACCGCGCTGTCCCAAATCACCGATACTTTCGGATTTTTGAACAAACGCTCCTGCCCGATTTTTTCGGCGCGAAGAGAATCGCGGCGGTGAATGAGCGTGACTTTCGTGGCATGGTTGGTGAGATAGAGCGCTTCCTCAACCGCGGAATTTCCGCCGCCGATCACCACCACTTCTTTGCCTTTGAAGAAAAATCCATCACACGTCGCACAGGCCGAAACGCCAAATCCTGAGAATTTTTTTTCGCTATCCAAGCCCAACCAGCGCGCGGAAGCGCCGGTTGCGATCACCAGCGTGTCGCCCGTGTAGGTATCGCCTGATTCGCCCACGGCGGTGAATGGCCGCTTGGATAAATCGACGCTCGCAATGTGGTCTTCCACGATTTTGGTGCCCACATGCGCGGCCTGCTTTTCCATCTGCTCCATGAGCCACGGGCCCTGAATGGCATGCTCGAAGCCGGGAAAATTTTCAACGTCCGTGGTGATGGTCAGCTGACCGCCAGGCTGCATCCCGCGCACCATGATAGGGTTCAAAGAAGCACGCGCCGCATAAATCGCCGCCGTGCAACCCGCCGCGCCCGAACCGATGATGAGGACTTTGGTGTGATGATTTGCCATAGGTGATAGGGGATGGGTTATAGGTTATGGGGTAAGAAATAAATCCTTACCACCTAAAACCTATAACCCACAACCTCTGCTTAAAGCTTCTTCGCATGTCCCTTGAGATATTCGGCCACGCCCTTGGCGTTGGCTTTCATGCCTTCATCGCCGCGTTCCCAACCGGCCGGGCACACTTCGCCATGCTCTTCGTGGAACTGCAGCGCATCGACCATGCGGATCGCTTC
>Ga0206845_1039_pt1 | contig 46175 bp, 38 predicted proteins | sample Alteio_BWOrgCont_19_FD_152887 | JGI IMG/M metagenome (GOLD analysis project Ga0206845, IMG submission 152887) | Enriched cells from forest soil in Barre Woods Harvard Forest LTER site, Petersham, Massachusetts, United States -... | ecosystem: Environmental > Terrestrial > Soil > Temperate forest >...
CGCCAACTACGTAAGCTGACATGGGGATTTCTCTACGGATTGCGTATATAGCGCCAAGTGTGACAAATGTTGTAGCGATTGCTTGATAACAACCCCTTTGCCAGTCATGTGGGCCAGTACCTACTACTGCTCCCCAGAAATATGGCTTTCTAAAGCGATCCCAATACAAAAGCCTATCGATAGCGATGGCGGCTGTAGTAACGCCAATTGCATGAGGAACAATTTGAGAAATTTTTGATGTCTGTATATTGTCTTTTTTCTCTGGTAAGTTTTCTTTATTTCCTTGATTTTCATCGAAACTGTCATTTGGCGTATTCCGCATTGTTTCTTTGAGAACTGATGATACTACTTTATATACCGTAACACCTGCCAGTGAACGTCGAGTGCCCGCAATAATACCGTCAAGGTAAGCACCTGGTTTTATAATAAACGTGAAGAATAACACCACTAGCGAACAATTTTTATTGATCATGATTTGTAATTTCATTATTCGGATAGGATTAGAGTTTGGACAGATACAGTGCTGCCGTAAAATATATTAACCGAAAATCAGCTATATGGTTTATTATTGGGAGCGTTAAGGCCATAGCACGCTGCTTCTTCTGTCTTAACCAATAATTTAATGTTCTTCGCTCACGTTCATTTTCGGCTTTTACATGATCGCCTTCAATTTTTATACTATCTACAAGCAGCTTCATAATGCCTATATGATCATCGTAGGTAAATTTTGATAAAATTTGATCTTGGCTTGATGGAGATACTGTCATAAGCCTGGATAGCGCCTGACGATGATTTACAAAAGGGTATGTCGCCTCTGCGGCATATGCGCTTTGCGTTGTACATACTACAGCAATACTATATACCATTACTATTTGTTTGAATTGCATGAACCCTCCTTTTTAAGCGCTGTGCAATGTTTGCGTAAAATATTTTCTACTGATTTACTGACAATAGAAGATGCTCTCTTTGCTATAACCACCTATGAAGAAGGCGCTTGTCCGCCGAAACCTTTACTTCTTTTGCAAGACCTCGAAGAAAAGGTGAAGGCCGGATAGCCATACGAAGCTTTAGCGAAGTATGGCGTCCCCAAGGGGATTCGAACCCCTGTTTCCGCCGTGAAAGGGCGATGTCCTAGACCGGCTAGACGATGGGGACTTGTGGTGAGCCGCGTTGGAATCGAACCAACGACCCACAGATTAAAAGTCTGTTGCTCTACCAACTGAGCTAGCGGCTCTTGCATATACGTCAATACGCTTTATATACGGTACAAATAGCTGTTAATTTTGTCAAGAAAATACCAAGGATCGCGCCGATTTACATTTTATGGTGAAAGTATTGGCCCATGCAACCCCGATATGGTAGATATGCGAACGTAAGGATATCTCATCACGGAGCATAAGTGTGAATATAAGAAAAACATCATTTTTGCTTCTGTTGCTTTTTACTGGCTGCTCCTCGCGAGTTCGTGATGCGCGAAAAACTGCATTAAATCGAGAAATAACACTGCGCGTTCAACCACGATCATATACAATGCAAGCAACGCAGAATCTTTCTGACTGTCACCTTACCCGTAACCAAGCTATTGGCATTGCTCTCCGTGAAGATGCTCTTCTGAATGCATCGTGGGCACATTTGGGAGTCGCTCATGCAGATCTTGAAGAAGCAGGATTGTATACGAATCCAACACTTGCCGGTGTATTCGGACCTACTATCAACCGAAAATTTCCTAATCCTTCTGCCGAAATATATATTACCCTTGTAGGAAAGCTTTCCGATGTATGGATTGTTCCCATCAAAGAAAAAATTGCAGAAGATGAACTGGCAATTGCTTCGTGGCAAACAACAACACAAATTCTTGAGACGATTAAATCAACGTGCATTGCTTATAACACATGCGTCTTTGCTCGCGATCAACGTGCTGCAGCGGAACGCCTCTTTGAAATTATTCAGAATAATAAACCAGAAGATGAGCAATCTCCTGACTATAATGCATATAGCTCTGCATTTCATAAGATCAAACTTGAGTTAGTGAAAAAGCGTTTAGCGTATCAAGAAGCATATATTCATCTGACTGCCATGCTTGGCTTTGATCCACAGGTTTCGTTTGAATTAAGCGATTCGTTTTTTGGAGATGAGCCAACACCATCAGATACCGGAGAATTGATACGATATGCTTATGAACATCAACCCTACCTTATTATTGCCCGTTTGCGTAAGCATCAAGCACTTTATAAATTAAAAGAGCGTGGGAGAAGAATATTTGAAAACGTTCAAATAGGTTTTGATTATCAACAAGATTCAACCAAAGATCGCCAATTTGGTCCTATTATTCAAACCGATATTCCTATTTTTAATACGCAACATGCAAGTACCGAGCGTGCGCGAGCTTACATTGTAGAATGTGAGCATGCGATTGTTGCCGCAGAGCGAAAATTGCATGAAAGTATATCCATTCTGGTGATACAGATCCAGGCGCTTGATGCAGAAATAGCTTTAAGAAAAATGCAGCAAGCTCCACCATTAACCGATGATGAATATCAGCATAAATCACCCCGAGAACATATAACGAACAGTATTAATTATTATGAGTCATTCATGACGCTTTCTAATGTACTTTTGCAAAGATCTCGACTTTCAGCGGAACTTGATTATACCATGGGAGCACGATGGCAAGATGTTATATCACCCTCTTTTATCAAAAAGGACAGTCTATGATTGACCCTTAATAATTGTGTTATCTTTAAGAGCACGAGCTTTATATACTAAAAAAAACACTCGTAATTGACATTGATACATGAAAGGACATTCAATGATGCATAAAAAAGGACTTTATATCGCGCTTTCAGCGTCGATTGCAGCAGGTATCATCTATTCTGTTAAATCACTTCTCTTGATTTTCTTCCCTGAGCATATGCTTAAAATGATGGGATATGCGATGCATCTTACACCAAGCGGTGTGAGCATGATTAGACCATATATTGCAGTAGACACACAAGGGTTCCTCATGGGACTACTGCATGTTATGGTTTGGTTCTTCTTCATTGCACTTATTTTTGCATGGGTGCTGTGTGCATTACGTTGCTACGCGGGTGAATGTCACTGCTGTCACGATAATAAATCGGGCATGCATGGCAATAGACCAGGTTGTCCTCCCGGCGGATCGTGCAAATAAGAAAGCGAAAGTAATAAAAAAGGTCTATGAAGAGATTATTTCTTCATAGACCTTTTCTGCTTAACTCGTAACTATTTGGTTGGAGGGGTTAACACATTGAAAAGTGTATACAATGCATCCAGGTGGGATGATTGCTTGCTAAAGCGACACATTTTGATCCAATGTGGTAATTCCTGATCATCATCTGAAGTGATAATGCCAAAGCCACATGAATGATAAAAATGTATAGCGCGTTCGTTATCAGCCCTTACGCAAAGACATATTCTTTCAACACCGATTTTTTCTAACTCATGGAGTGCTTTTTTGAGTAATAGATATCCGCATCCATAGTGACGATACGGTAATTTGATTGCCATGTAACAGATCTCTCCTGTCCATGGATCTGCTTCGGTCCTATTGAATATAATAAATCCAACAACATGTTCATTCATTGTACACACATACACTTGGCAAAAGTTTTCTTGGAGGAGTACTTTAATTTTTCCACTTCCGTTCAGCCAATAGACATTTTCTTCTGCAATTGCCGCAACCGCCTCATAATCATGTGCATCAAATGGTCGAATGCGTACAGAAGCCGGTTCTTTCTGAAGTATTGCTTTTTCTTGTGGATCGGGTTGGTCAGATTGCTCTACTCCCGAAATTACTCCCCAAAGATTCATAATGAATCCCAGGCAAGCAGCCCATTTCATATTTCTTACGTAATTCATACCACCTCGTATTTTTACTGAAAAACATCCCTCAACGAATCACTTTTTAATAGTATAAATCTTTTTGGAGCAAATTAAAAAAGCATTGTGCGTTCTGAACCATAATTGGATATTCAGTTTGAATTTTTTAATAATGGATAGGTTTTTAATGCCATGTGGTCAAGATTCTGCATGGTGAGTATCCAAAAAATATTCGATTTATTTCACGATACCAAAAAAGGAAAATACCCAGGAGCTGATGAGGCAATAGATCAAAAGACCGACCACGTCGATGATGGTCGTCAGTAAAGGGCCTGCAGAGTGAGCGGGGTCGAGCCCCAAGCGTTTCAAAATAAAGGGTAACGCGCTGCCGAGTAAGACAGCAACAATGACAATAACCGTAAGTGAAAGACTCACAGCAAAGCTGCCGACAAGGCTGAATGATGCATCGTGGTATAAAATACGATCAACAAAATAGGTGCGTGCAAATGAAAAAATCCCCAATACGACACCAATAATCGACGACATGAGCAGTTCACGTTGAATAAAACGACGACTGGTATCGATGTCAATCTCACCTGTTGCCATACCTTGAATGGCAAGAGCGGATGTCTGACTACTCGCATTGCCACCGGTACTAATTAATGTTGCAATAAAATACGATAAGAAACCGCACAGCAGATAATTATACCGTTGTACAATAATGCTTGAAAGCGTTTGTACTAAGAGCAGCACAATTAAAATTGAGCTTCTTTGGTACAATAATCGTCCAAATGATGTTTCAAAGTAGGTGTATTTGATCGGCGCCAATGCGGACATTCGATAAATATCTTCACTGGCTTCATCTTCAATGGTTTCTGCTAACGCTTCACTAGGAATGACACCAAGAAAAATTCGATCGTGCCCAACAACCGGTATATTACTTACCCCATAGTGCAACATTTTATTGACGACATCTTGGCGATCTTCATCAACATGTGCAACAAATTCATCATCACGTAAGATAGAGCTTAAACGTGTTGTCGGCGATTTGAGTACAAGATCTTCAAGATTAATATGGCCTACCAGCTCATTATTTTGTGTTGTAACGTAAATTTTATGGTGTAGGGCGCGACTTGGACGCAATCTTTGTAAAATATGAATGCTTTTAGCAACGGTGAGATCCTGCATTAACGTCAGCACGTCGGTGTACATAATACCACCAGCAGAGTCTGGACTAAACTGCAGTAAGGAAACAACGCGATCGCGGTCCTTTTTATGGAGTAATTTAAGGTAGCGCTTTAATTCCTCATCAGAAAGATCATCAAAAAAATCGGTTAAGTCGTCAATTGAAAGATGTTGTAAAAAATCGCTTCGCTCAATTTCTGAGAGCGTTTCAAGCATGCCTACTTGGAGTGTATAGCCACATGCGTGGAAAATACGAAGTTGTAGCTCTTCAGGGAGCGCTATGAAGATTTTACAGGCATCGTTGCGTAAAATACTTTCAAGCCACTCAGCAATGTCAGCAGGGTGAATTTTTGCAAGGCGTTGTAAGAGTTCTCGTACTTGCGGTGTGATAGCTCCCTGCGTAATTTCATCCATATGTTTCGCAATGTCTGCAAAAATTTCTTGCATCATCATAAGAATAACTCCGCTTCTAAGCAGATTGAACCTTGGTTACCGTCCGCCTTTCGATCTTGAATGATCCATTGTCCCCAATTATCGGTTTGACTTAAATAATGATATATTATTTAAGAAAAGTATACCATGATTCCCCTAAATTTTAGTCGTTGTACATAAAAAGAGTTACGAGGGAAGGAATATAGAGTAAACGCTGTTTTCTGTGTTTTTGACTACCTTTTCTACTCCTGTTATACTATAACTATCTTTTAAAATAAAAATCTATTTTGCAATAAAAGCGGTCTCATGAACAAGGAAAATCTCTCTTTCTGTGCAAGCGAGCTCGTGGTTAATGTTCGCCTTGATCAGTTTTTACATCAAAAGCTCCCTACACTTTCTCGGACGCGCTGTCAGCAGCTGATTGCAATGTCCTGTATTAAGGTCAACAATGTTATCGTTAAAAAGGCGAGCTTGCTCGTTAATACTCATATGACTGTTACGGTTTCGTTACCTCAAGAAACGCCGCTCTCGGCGCAACCTTCTCCTGTTGGGTTAGATCTCAACGTATCAGTAGTTGCAGAACATGACCGGTTTATGATTATTAATAAACCAGCGGGTCTCATTGTGCATCAAGCATCAACAACAGCGGATGAGCTGACGCTTGTTGATTGGATTCGTGCACGTCTTCCGTATTTAGTCCATGAAGGAGATCCTGCGCGTCCCGGCATTGTTCATCGTCTTGACAAAGATACATCGGGGCTGATGATTATTCCTAAAGATCGAGAAGCGCATGCCTTAATCAGTGATCTTTTTAAAGAGAAAAAGATGCAAAAAAAATATCTCGCTCTCGTTACTGGCCATCCCCTTCCTCAAGGAGCGATAACGTATCACATTATGCGGCACCCGACCATTCGTATCCGTATGACACATAGTTTCTTTTCAGGAAGAGATGCGTATACCGGATATGTGGTTGAAGAGTATTTTGAGGAACAGATAGCGTTGATTTCTTGTCTTCCGAAAACCGGAAGGACCCATCAAATTCGTGTCCATTGTGCTGCTATTGGACACCCTATTCTTGGTGATAGCGTATACGGTAAGCAATCGCCGCTCATTGCGCGTCAAGCACTTCATGCTGCTGGGTTATCATTTACGTTTGATAACCAAGAATTTTCATTCTATCAAGAACCACCAGAAGATTTTCAGAATGTAATTGCAGTGCTATCAGTTTCTGAAAAGAGCGATACGTAAACTTTCAGGCTAAGTGATTTAGTATTTTTTTAGCGTCGGTAAAACTATCTTTGTTAGGTTAAAGTTACTTTAGTAACCCGTTAAGTAATTGGTGAAAAGAGTGAAAAATGTATACGACTATTGCGCTGAAGTCGAGGCTTTATATATTGTACAACATGAAGCATAGTTCTCTCTACACTATGAGAAAGGTACAATGCGTTTTACCGTATGTTATTTTACTTTATATAGCATGTTTATGTATTTCTCGTTTAGTTTTGCCCTTGAACTATTGCAGTTTAATATGCAGTTGACTCTGTTAAGTAAACAGATATTGTCACCAATACCACTGCCGCCAACAGATTTTCCTTCCTGGTTTAATGCGCATGCGTATCTTATTTACAATAACAAGGAAGAGATGGAAGCTCGCTCAAGTGAGAAGCGTTTGAGGGATCCCGGTGCAAAAAATAGGCGTATTCAAATGACGCTTGAGCAGTTTGTAGAAGCACTTAAAAAAACAACTGACGTGCAATTTCAGCAGCTTAATGATTCAGTCGACAAAAGACTTTTAAGTCGAAGCGCTTTTATCGACACTAAACAATTATATCTTCAAAAACTGATTGTTCCTCCAACGAGTACTATACATTTCTTTGGCGATCTCCACGGTGATATTTCCTCCCTCGTCATCTGCCTGGCAAAGTTGCGCGCCCAAGGAGTTATCAATGAAAAATGTGAAATACAAGACATTAATCATCATGAACAATATATCTTTTTTGGTGGTGATTTTACCGATCGTGGTTGGTTTGGCGCCGAGGTGTTGCAAACGATTTGTCGTTTAAAAATAGTCAATCCAACACGCGTTTTTATCATACGCGGCAACCATGAAAAGGTAAGTATTAATAGGGATTACGGTTTTATCGAGGAATTGTTGCTCAAGTTCCATCTTGATGACGGCCAGGAGCAGAATATATTGTATTGGTTGAATTCATTTTATTCTTCACTTCCTGTAGTGATTTTTCTGGGAGTAAAAAATAAAAATAACACCAATTATCTCCTTCTCTGTCATGGGGGGCTAGACTTTTATGATCCAACTGCAACATTCAATCAAACAACGATACGTTTCGGCGACGCTGGTCTGGCGAGTACGGTGCTTTTATTTGAGCGGGTAAAATTTTTTTCAACATTATCTTCAGCAGTAGGTAATGTTACTATCTATGATCGTGAGAACCCCCAAAAACGAGGCGATATCGTCGATATCTTTAAAATACTTGCAGCACCAGATATACATTGCGGTTTTATGTGGAATGATTTTAATGCGGGGCGCGAAAAACACTTCCCTTCACTTAAGGAATTCTATGCTTTTATCGCGACGTCAGAGCTTGCTTCCCGTCGTGGATTTATTGTCGGCACTGTCATGAGCGATGCAATTCTCAACCAAATGACGTTAAATTCTTTCGGTCATAAGATCATTGGCGTGCTGCGCGGCCATCAACATAATGAGACAATGCCTCAGGCGTTGGGTGAAAATGTCAAGGATGGAATATCAGATCGCAACCATGGTATCTACAAAATACCTTTATCCGGTCATCATATTTTCACGAAAGTATCGAGTGTTGCGTATGGTCCTTCACCTTCATTCGTCACTCTAAGCCTGGCGAACAATCCATGGGTATGGAATATGAACAACTACTATCTCAATAATTTTTGGAATAGCTTCTCTAAGGCTGGATATCTCGATAATCTATTGAAGGGACGCGATTGGCACAGGACAGAAAAATTTTTAACAATATGGACAAACTCCTTCGATGGTAATAGTTCAGTGCTCATTAAGCAGCAAAAAAAATAAGCAAAAAAGGCGAAATGATGTGATTAGCTTTGATATTTTGAGGGAAATCACCATGCGTTTCATTGGCAGTTATATCGCTCTGTTTATAGCACTGGTGAATATATCTTCTACTTTTGCTCTTGAAGTGATACAGCTTCAAACGCAGCTGTCTACATTAAGCAGTTTGACGTCATCATCAACCGATCTCCCGCCGCTCGATTTAAAATCCTGGTTTGAAGCGCATGCATATTTAAATGCTGATAATGAGACCGAAATGGAGAATCGATCAATAAGAAGATCTTCGGGCAAAGATGATTTCAAATGCCTGCAGATAACGCTCAAACAATTTAAATCTATGCTTCAGCAAGCAACGGATATACAGTTTGCTCAGTTCAATCAATCCTCCCCAAAAAAAGAGGGCGGCCAATATTGTCTTCAAAAACTGATTGTTCCTCCAACAAGCACCATACATTTCTTTGGTGATCTGCATGCCAATATCTCATCATTGGTCTTCTGTCTGGCGCAGCTGCGGGCACTAAATATTATCGACGAGAATTTTAATGTCGTTGATGGGGAAAATGGCCCCCATTATATTTTTTTTGGGGGTGATTTTGCTGATCGTGGCTTCTATGGCGCTGAAATATTACAGACCATCTGTAGGCTAAAAATTAATAATCCCGAACGAGTTTTTCTTATACGAGGCAACCACGAATCACCAGCGCTCAATTACACGTATTATTTTCTTAATAAAGAGGTTCCAGAAAAATTCTTCTCCGATAATGAAAACGCACAAAAAAAGATTAGAGCATTCGTATCGCTTCTCAATGATTTTTATGGCTCGCTTCCTGTAGCGATTTTTCTCGGTGTTCAAAATCAATCTCATACTAACTATCTTCTCCTCTGTCATGGCGGATTAGAGTTTTATGATCCAACTTTATTATTCGAGCAAAAAACAATTGTTTTGCCCCGAAAGGGAAGTACTTTTTTGACACATCTTGCTAGTAAAATCATAGACTCTGATATAAGTAGTGTTAAAAAATTTGTATCGGAGCTTCCTCAAGAGGTTATGGTCATCGGTTACGACAAATGGCCCTTTGTAGGATTCAAGGACTTCGAGGAGAAGGTTGTACCCTATTATTATAGTACTTGTGGATTCATGTGGAATGATTTTAATGCGGGGGGAAAAGAATCTTTCTCTCTCCTCAAAGATTTTTATGATTTTTTACACAAGTCAGATTTTAATCGCAATCGTGGATTTTACTTCGGAAGTGACCTTGGCAATGCAATGCTTGATAAAATGACTCAGAATGCATCAGGCCATACAATAATTGGGGTTATTCGCGCTCATCAGCATAATGATACTATGCAGCAACTTCTCAGCGCTGAATTTAATAAAACACAAGAGAAGTATTCTATTGTAAACAGCGCCAATCAAAGTATTTATAAAATGCCGCTTGCAGCAGGATACAAATACCATATTTTTACTACCGTTTCAACATCAGCCTTTACACCCTCGCCTTCTTTTATTCGAGTCGAAATGGCACTCGATCCCAATGCATGGATATTGACCAATTCTTATATCGAAGACTTTCAGACCCATGTCTCAAAAGAAGCAATTGGTGATGAAACATATAGAAATGAACTGTATTCAGGGCAGCATTGGAAAAACAAAACACAACCACTTGTGACCTGGCAGAATGCGTTTGATGGTAATGCCGGTTATTTAGTGCACGAGCAAAACAAATTGAGGGCGATGCAGACTCAAACATGATCTTCTTCGCACAGCGAGCAGGAGTTCGAGGGCTATGGGCGGAATTGAACCTTAGTTGATAATGTAAACGTAATTGGGAAGCTTAATGGCATATCCCACAGCTGGCCCTGCACAATCGCTTTGTTGGTCGCCTACGCATCCAACAATCTTGTATCCATCAAGCTCTAATCGATGGCGCACCTGTTCTTTGTACTCTCGTGCTGACAGCTTATAGTGTTCGGGCGATCGGACAATAAGTTTATCAAAGCCAGTAATTCCTTCGCGATGCAAATTTTTCAAGGTTGCATCATATTCATCTTTACGGCGTCCTGTCAAAAAAATAACATGATAGCCGTGTTGAATAAGAAAATCATAGAACTTTTTTACCTCAGGAATAGCAGGAATTTCGCCTTTCATGATCCATTCATGATCTAATTCAGGCACATAGCCAAATTGTATATGCTTGAGAAACCAATACTCAGATAAAATTGTTTCATCGATGTCAAAGATGAATGTCAATTTTTTTTCGGGATCAACCTGTTTGCTAAAATGAGCCATGGCTTTATTCATTAATTGTGCAACCTCTTTGTGGTAACACTGAGATTCATAATAATGAGCAACATTATCACGTGCGACTGCTAAGTTTTGTGGGCGCCTACAGAATTCCCCCCGAGGTTGCTGAGCGGCGGCAATTGGTATAATAACATAATATATCCACCACAATGTATTCAATTTCATACAGCCCCCTTTATTTAAGCTTCATATCTTTACTGTATCGCGTATGCCTTTTATAATGCAATAAGAATATGATGCAGTGTTCGCGAACGATTTGTGAGATAAAAACACAAATATTGTTTTATCGCATCTCCCCCCGATAGACTAAGGATTAGGGATATAAACCGGAAACGGATTATTAAGGGGGGATTATGAAACGAGAGCGCTCATCCATATTGGAGACTATACCCAAAACATTGCCAGTCATTCCTACCATGGATGTTGTTGTGTTTCCGCATACTATTGTGCCATTACTGGTTCTGGACGAAAAAATTATTAAGGGGATTAATCTAGCGCTTGAACAAGATAATCGAATGGTACTTTTGCTTGCTTCAAAGAAGCAACCATCATCGTTGCAGGGAACAATTGGAACTAAGGATCTTTATACATTTGGAACTGTTGCAACCATTATGCGTCTTATTAAGATTCCTGATGGCGGTATTAAAATTTTGGTGCAAGGGCAGAGCAAAGCGCGTGTTGATGAAATTAAGACTGATGATGATATTTTAATGTCACATATTACGGTCATCGATATTCTTCGTGATACTTCGCGTTCTGAAGTTGCAGCTCACATAAAAAATCTTAAACATCTTGTTGAAAAAATGTCATTAAGCGGCCGTGGATTAAGTCCTGATTTTCACGCTATCTTATCCAAAATGCATGATGCAGAAAAAATTGCTGATTTTATCTTGTCGCATCTTAATTTATCGGTTGAAAAAGCACAAACTCTCTTGGAAATAGAAGAATTTCATGAATTTTTAAATGAGCTGTATATTCACCTCTCTAAAGAATCTGAGTTATCTGATGTACAAGAACACATTAAGTCACAGGCGCGTGACTCGATGAATCAATCTCAAAAAGAGTTTTATCTTCGAGAACAGCTCAAAGTTATTAAACGAGAGCTTGGCGAGGAAGATTCTGATGATATCGACCAATTTCGATCTAAGCTTGCTCAACTCGAGCTTACCGCTGAAGTGCGCAATGAGATACAGCGGCAGATTAATCGATTAGAAAAAACGTCTCCCGATTCTATGGAAGCAACCGTATTACGAAACCATCTTGACTGTATGCTTTCATTGCCATGGGGAAAAGAGACGATTGATAACCTTGATTTAAAACATGCGCGTGCGGTTCTTGATGCGGATCATTATGGGATGGAAGAAGTTAAAGAGCGTATTCTCGATTTTATCTCAATTAAAATCATGAAAAAAGATGGTTATAGTCCTATTTTGTGTCTCTATGGCCCTCCGGGGGCGGGAAAAACATCTTTGGGAATATCAATTGCAAAAAGTCTCGGTCGTGAATATTTTCGTGTCTCATTAGGTGGCGTTAAAGACGAAGCAGAAATTCGTGGGCACCGTCGTACCTACGTAGGCGCAATGCCAGGAAGATTTATTCAAGGTATGCGTAAAGTTCAGTCATGCAATCCCGTAATCATTATTGATGAACTTGATAAAATTGGGGCTGATTTTCGGGGTGATCCTTCAGCGGCGATGCTTGAAGTGCTTGATCCTCAACAAAATAAGACATTTTACGATAATTATCTCGGCATCCCTTTTGATCTTTCAAAAGCACTTTTTGTTGCCACGGCAAACTCTCTTGAAAGTATCTCAGAGCCTCTCAGAGATAGAATGGAGATTATTGAGTTGTCGAGCTATACTTTTGAAGAAAAAATTCAAATAGCGGAAAGACACCTTATTAAAAAATCGATATACGACACAGGACTTGATTCGCAGTTTATTATTTCGCCCGAGGTACTTTACGCGATTATCAATAACTATACACGAGAGGCTGGCGTTCGGGAGTTGGAGCGAATCTTGAAGAAGCTGTGCTCCAAGGCAACGCGTACTTTTGTTGAAGAACATATACTGCCGATTTTCACTGCCGAGAATATTGAGAAATATTTGGGACCATTTCGCTTTACTCAAGAAGATCATGATCCTGAACATCATGTTGGCATTTGTAATGGGCTTGCGTGGACTGCGGTGGGTGGCCAGATGATCAAAATTGAAGCGATTGCTATGCCAGGCCGTGGAAAATTATTGCTTACCGGTCAACTGGGATCTGTCATGCGTGAATCGGCACAAGCTGCATTGAGTTATGTTCGTGCGCATGCTCAAGAGTTTAGTATCGATCCAAAAATGTTTAGTACTCATGATCTTCATATTCATGTACCGGCAGGAGGGATTCCCAAAGATGGGCCTTCTGCAGGTGTGACGATGCTGACGTCTATTCTATCTGCTTTTACGCAACGACCTATAAAATCTGATTATGCGATGACGGGAGAAATTAATTTGCGAGGAAATATTATGCCCATTGGTGGAGTGAAAGAGAAAATTCTTGCTGCAAAACGAAATGGGGTACAGCATGTTATGCTTCCGTTAAAAAATAAGCATGATGTCGTAGGACTTGAAAAGTTGCTCATGGGCATTGAATTAATTTGGGTTGGTCACGCTAATGATGTCCTTCATCATGTTCTCTTGCCCAGCAAGTAATGTGCAGCGATGAAGCGAGTATTGACGATTGGCAGCGCTACGGTTGATATTTTTCTGCAACAATTTGACGCTCGGGATGTGCAAAGAATGCAAGAACCGTTTCCTGCGCTTTGTATCTCCGAAGGAGTAAAAATTGATGCGCAACAGATCCACACGACATTTGGTGGGGGTGCACTTAATGCGGCTGCAACGTTTTTGCGACAAGGGCATACTGTTTTTCCTTGTTTTATGATTGGAAGGGACCATTATGGAGCTATGGTTCTTGAACGTCTTGGTCAGTATGGAATTAATACACAGTATCATCATGTTTCGTCGATGAGTCATACTGGAACATCTATTATTATTCCTTCTCCACGGGGTAATGCTTCTTTACTCGTATATCGTGGCGCAAATAATGATTTAACCATGTCTCATCTTCCGCGAGAGCTTTATGGTGAAGTTGATATTCTTTATTGTGCGCCATTATCAGGCAATGCAGGAAATATTTTACCGGTAATAACACAGATTATGAGACCGCTGTGCTCCTTGATTGTCGGATGTCTGAACCGATATCAAGCGACGCAGTGGGATGTGCTCAAAGAGGCGCTTCCGTTCATGGATATTCTTTGTTGTAATGCGCATGAGGCGCGCATGCTGATGGACACTCTCATCAACAATCACTGCATGCGACCACAAGGTCCCCCGCAGCTGCATCAAAGTGACCATGATGTAGCGCTTCCCCAGTTGCTTCACCCGTGGAAAAGTACTCATCATGGTGGATACTATCTTATGCAATTGGCGGAATATATTACCGGTTTGGGTACACAGATGGTGATTATTACCAATGGCGCCGAAGGCGCATATATTATCACGCAAGAGGCACTTTTCTTTCAGTCGCTTATACCAGGACCTATCGTCAACACCGTGGGCGCTGGGGATGCTTTTGCCGCAACCTTTGCAGGACTCTATGCTGAGGGAAGTACCATTCAAGAAGCGCTTGAGCGGAGCTTGATCAATGTAGCGGCAGTGTTGCATGCTCCCGACGCTCATGAAAAATTGTTAATGACAGAGGAAATTACCACTTCTCAATATCGACATCAAGTTGCTCCACTACAACACTTTACCCGTGAAGTGCTCATTGATTGAAGGTGCGATATACCGACTTCCAATATGCTACTGAGGTATGATACTGCAATAACAGCAGTTAATACTTTTATATGTATAGGATCATGCATTTATAATGCACTCGACACTTAATAATATGCGTGGTAGTCTTCATTCGAAATTGCCTTGAAAATTAAGAGGTAGTGGCGTATCATGATGAATAATATCGTATTCTTTTTTAGTATTTTATTATTCTCTACGAATATAGTAGCCATGCAGTCTTTCGGAACCGTATTGAAGAAATTTACTACGCGCCAGGCTTTACCGCAATCTACCAATAATCGTTTTTTTAAAATTGGGGGGTGCGGTATATCGTTGGCGACTTTTGGAACACTATATGCCACCCTGGGAAAAGGGCATTTGCAAGACTTTGATCACACGCATAAGGTGGTTTCATGTCCCGATGCGATTGTCATATCAGCAAATACAAATCATATGCTTCCTGGTGAAGTATATCGATGCCTAGGACAGACCAGTAAGCAGCGCCCGTTCACTTATTCTGTTTATAATTCCAGTGATAGTGCTGGGCAATCACAAGTCCACTTTCCATTGTGGCGCTTATTAGTGTCAAAAAAGAAAGAGATCGTTGTCATACCTGATTCTTCGACATCTTCGGTGAGTATCGAAACATATCCTTTAGCGATGGCTGACTCGCATCAAAGAACATATTTTCCGTACAACGTAATTATTCAATTACAATTACGTGGTGGAGAGCCTGGGGATCGTATCTGTATTGAGTCAGCAGCACCACCGTGGGTACAGCTTAAACAGTTTAGTCCACTTGAACGGTTGTGGTGGCATGGAACTTCAAGCGATGTGCATAAAAATGCTTAAATATGAGGCACAAAGCGACAATAATTGTCAATACGTTTTACTTTGGGTGATGGTTTCAGTACACTGAAATCGTTTCAGCGCGACAACATTTAAAGAAAATAGGCTTTTTTATGGAATTTACTGGTACCATTATTCGTGTCAGCGGAATTGTCATTGATGTTGCATTTCCGCGCGACCATACCCCTTCAATTTATAATGAACTTCATATTCAAGTTCCTGCTGAAGATCATCAAGAGGAGCACACAATCAGTGTTGAAGTAGCGCAGCTTCTTGGTGATGGAATTGTACGTTGTATTGCATTGGAGCATCTTCACGGCATACGCCGCGGTCTTGATGTTGTTGATACAGGAGGGCCTATAAAAGTTCCTGTTGGAGAGGCGACACTTGGCCGGGTATTCGATGTTCTGGGGAGAACGATTGATGGTCAAGCACCCTTAAAAGAAACAGAAAAATTGCCTATTCATCGAGCGGCGCCCACATTTATTGAACAGCGTATTGAAGCGGTTATTCAAGAGACGGGAATTAAAGTCATCGATCTTATGTGCCCCTATCTTAAAGGCTCTAAGATCGGCTTATTCGGTGGTGCTGGCGTTGGAAAAACGATTTTGGTGACTGAACTTATTCGTAATATCGCTATTGAGCACCAGGGCGTTTCTGTTTTTACCGGTATTGGGGAACGAACACGCGAAGGAAATGAACTGTGGCTTGATATGAAGCGATTTAATGTGCTTGATAAAGCAGTACTTGTCTTCGGTCAAATGGGAGAGATGCCCGGTGCTCGATTACGGGTAGGACTGACCGGACTTACCATGGCAGAGTATTTTCGGGATGTTTATAAGAAAGATGTACTATTTTTTGTCGATAATATTTTTCGGTTAGTGCAAGCAGGGTCTGAGGTATCAGCACTACTTGGTCGTATGCCTTCCGCAGTTGGTTATCAACCAACACTCGCTTCTGAAATTGGTTCATTTCAAGAGCGTATTACTAATACAATGAATGGTGCTATTACCTCCATACAAGCGATTTATGTTCCTGCAGACGATATTACCGATCCTGCTCCCGCAGCAACGTTTGCGCATCTCGATGCGAGTACTGTTCTTTCGCGAAAGCTTGTTGAACTTGGTCTCTATCCTGCAATCGATCCGCTTGAATCAAGCTCTCAAGGGCTTGATCCTCATGTTGTAGGAGAAAAGCATTACTATGTTGCACAATCTGTTCAAAAAATATTACAACGCTATAAAGAGTTACAAGATATCATTGCGATTTTAGGACTTGATGAGCTTTCAGATGATGATAAAAAGCTTGTTAATCGCGCAAAGCGCATTCAAAAATTCCTTACTCAGCCGCTTTTTTCTGCTGAATTTGCCAGTGGTATAGCGGGAAAATATGTATCACGCGAGCAGACGGTGAGCGATTTTGAAAAAATTATCAGTGGCGGTTGCGATGATCTTCCCGAACAGGCATTCTACATGGTAGGAAAATTAGAAGAAGTGTATCAAAAAGCAGAAAAGCTACGTGCTGAGGTTGCATGAAATTGTTCATGATTAGTTCCGACAATGTACGAGAGATGGATGTTGAGTGGCTTGGTATTACAACTATGCAGGGACAATATATCATTGGAGCAGGGCATGCTCCTGCTATTATTCAGGTTAAGCCGCATTCAGCACTTATGCTTCACCTTCCTGGCGGTGCAGTAACATCGGTACCTATTTCAGGAGGTATTGTGCATGTTGATCGAACAGTGATTAATATTATTATTGTTGATTCGTTATGAATACGTCATCGCTTGGTATGATTATTTCAGGATCATTTACTGAGGGCTTTCATGTACGTCTTGTGTCGCATAGTGCACAAACGAGAATTAGGACGGGAAAATTTGTTTCGATTCAGGGTGATAAATGTCGTTTTTTCTCGTTGATTACTGATCTTAAATTGACGGTATCACATCCCGATATTTTACTTTTTCCGCCTCGCCCTGAAGAGCGGTTATTGCAAAAAATGCTGCTCATGCGCGACATGTCGGCGATTGCCATGGTGCGACCGTTATTAATTCTTGATGATGCAGGACGTATTTCATCGATTGATAGAATACCACCTCACTTTGCGCCCGTATACTCTGCAACGAACGATGATATTAGTATTATTTTTGGGAGTGAATCGACGCCCGGCCGCCGTTATTTTTCGTTAGGATCACCACTTGATATGAGCGCACCTCTCTGCATAGATCTTGATAAAGTTACTGAGCGGAGTACGGGTATTTTTGGGAAGACTGGTACAGGCAAAACATTTATTACTCGACTGATGTTGGCTGGCATTATTGGAAAAGATGCCGCAGTCTGTCTTATTTTTGATATGCATAATGAATATGGCGTACAAGCGCGGTCAGAACATCATGATCAACCGTTTGTTAAAGGATTAAAAACATTATTTTCTCATCGTATTGCGATATTTTCACTGGACCCTCATGCAACGCAACGACGTGGCATTTCTCCTGATCGACGTATACTGTTGACATATCAATCGATACGAATTGAAGATATTTTATCATTACAAGAAGAGCTTAATTTACATGCGACCGCATGCGAGGCAGCGTCGCTTCTTGCAGCTCGGTATCAACGCGATTGGCTTGCTACATTGCTTGCTCAAGGCGCTCATTTAAAAGAGCTTGCCCAACAGGTTGGTGCTCATCCTGAATCGATTGCTGCGTTATATCGCAAATTAAAAATCATCGAACAACTTCCTTTTTTTCAGCAGAGTGAATCTGAAACGCAGTCTGATATCATTGATGAGATGATGGATTACATTGATCGCGGCATTTCGATTATAATAGAATTTGGCAATTTTACTTCAACCTTTTGCTATCTCTTAATTTCTAATATTATTACGAGACATATTCATGCCCGATACACTTTGAAAACTGAACAATTTTTGGGGTCTCATCAGAAGCGCGATGAACCAAAAAAATTAATTATTGTTATTGAAGAGGCGCATAAATTTCTTCGACCCGCTATCGCGCGACAAACGACTTTTAGTATTATTGCCAGAGAAATGAGAAAGTATTATGTTTCATTGCTGATTGTTGATCAACGACCATCATGTATCGATAGTGAGATTATTTCCCAGATTGGCACTAAAATTGTTGCCCAACTTCATGATGAGCAAGATGTGCATGCGGTTATCTCGGGAAGTCATAATAGTCAATATTTAAAAACCATCTTATCAACCTTAGGCAGTAAGCAGCAGGCCCTTGTTATAGGACATGCTATCACCATGCCCATGGTTATTGAGACCCGGTCCTATGATGAGATTTTTTATCGTGATATACTATCTTTAATAAGTGTTACGAAGAATATTCCTATTCAGGATCTTTATACATCTTCACCGTCTCTTTAGCAAAGGACTATTAATTTCTTATGAAACAACATTTAATGACGACAACCCTTTCGACGCCGTTTATCTTTTATACTACCGTTCCTGATATTGATACCGAGGCGCAAAAGGAATTGCAAAAAGCATTTTTCTCGTTTGATCATGGTGATTCTGCTGAAGCGGATAGAGCATTTCGTGCAGCACTTGCAGCTGCACCAGCATCCTCGCACCTTGCGAGCAATGTGGGTGCATGGCGTATTGCACAAGGAAATATTCCTGAGGGAATAAGATTATTGCAAGCAGCTACTGAAATGAATCCATCCTGTGCCGGTGCTCATTATAATGTAGGAACTTTTTTTCTCAATAACCGCATGTTTGAAGAGGCGTTGTCTCAACTTGAAAAAGCACTTCAGCTTGATCCGGAAGGAGTCGCTATACATAATAATTACGGTGTTGTACTGTTTCATCTTAAGAGGTTTGATGAAGCTCAGAAATCATTTGAAACAGCTCTTGAGCTTAAGAAAAACTGTGATATTGCTGCTCATAATCTGGGGATGATTGCTTTTTCTCGTGATACCATGGAATTGGCTATTGCATATTTCCAAGATGCATTGCAGAGTAATGCGCATAATTTTTCAACATTAAATGCATTAGGATGCGCATACGCTTTACACGGTAATCTGGTGGAAGCATTAAAGGCCTTTCGCGGTGCACTGGCTATTAATGAATCGTTTCAAATGCCCTATTATAATGTTGGTTTTATTGCGCTCCATAAAGATCTTCTTATCTCAAATGCAGAAGCTTAAGTGAAAATTCTTGACTGATATTCCTCTTCCCCGTTACACTATCTCCCGTACTTTTTTACTCTTTACGCAGTGAGGACATTATGATCGCATTTACACTTGATAGTCTTATTTATATCCTCATTTCCATTTTGGTAATTTTATTGCTTTATCATCTCATCAGAAGAATGCTGTAATATTTTTAGCGTATCAGGGGAACATTCATGCGGCGAATAGTAGCACTGATAGCGGCGCTTGGCTTTTCGACTCTGATTCTTTTGTGGGGACGAACTCCTCGCGATATAGATACTATTCCTGAACTTTTCATTGTAGGAACAACTGCAGATTTTTGGCCATTTTCTTTTCGCAAAGATGGTATCATAACCGGTTTTGATATTGATATTGCAAAAGAAGTGGTAAAACGGATCAATAAGAAAATGATCATCCGTGATGTTCCTTTTGCTTCACTCATTGCACAGCTGGAGCTTGGAACGCTTGATATTGTCGCAGCGGGACTTGCTGCGACTCCTGAGCGTGAAGCCCGTGTTAATTTTTCAACGCCCTACGTAGGAAATAATCCGTTAGTCATAGTTTCATATAATCGATCAATACAACAGCTTGAAAATCTTCAGGGAAAGACGGTATATGTAACCGTAGGAAATGCGCTTACGTATTTAGGCAAGCTTAATCTTGATATTAAAATCAAAGTGATTAATAATGATGGTGTTGATATGCATACAGCGCTTGATATCATGGATAATGATGATGTGATCGTTACTGAATTGCTTAGTCTCGATCCTCAGATTATTCAGCAATTCAAGCTTTCGATTGTTGAGCTTGCCCATACCGACCAGCATACAGCGCTTGCAGTTGCAAAAAACTCACGTGTACTTCTCTCAGAAATCAATCGAGCTCTTGAAAGTATGGAGCATGATGGAACATTACAAAGGTTACGATCAGAGTGGTCGATAGGTTAAATGAACTTGACATTTTGAAAAACTATTGTTAATTTTCTTCTCGTTGCATGAAGCAGTTCTCTGTTGAGTACTTACAAGCCCTAAACGAACAATACAATTTGTATTGTTCACCCCCCTAACCCTTCAGCTTTTTTAAGTTGAAGGGTTTTTTGTCGCAACATTTTATTGTTTGACAATGTTTCGCTGAATGCCCATAGGGGTTGTGCTAAACGTGATGTTCAGATTTTTCTGATGAAGGGATGCTGTAACAAGGCAAGATGGTTCTGTTTCGCTGGCGCACGTTTTAAAAGGGTTGCGCATCAAAGGACGTATTACCACTTCTTCTGGTAAAGCGTTCGTAGTATATACGTAACAAACGAGATATAATAACATTTTATTCATGGTGTCACATCGTACCATGACTATTCATGCGCGAGCAATAAAAAAATAAAATTCTATATTTCGTATGATCCTGTTAAAACAGCGCGAATTTCTTCCTCAGGAAGTGTTGTCCATTCCCCTTGCTCATAACACCAGTCTTGCATATGAGAGCTTTCCTCAAGATACAATGCCACATTTTCAAAAGAGCCATGCAAGAGTAATGTAATCGTACTGTTATTCTTTTCGTGCTCTCCGAGACATCCATCGATAGAAAGTCCTGCAGTAAGTGCTGCGCGCAAGAGCAAGTCAGTATGCATTTTTTGACAGCCATCATCATAAAGAGGACGGTTTTTTTGTTCTCGTTGCTGTGCGCGAGATACGATCTGTTCAAGCTGATGAAGCTCATGATAAGCGGAATTATAGCGCCGGTACCATCCACTGTATATACAACACCACCACAATAAGCTCATGATGATTACCAATACCGTGGTGATCAACCATCGATGCGTTGGTGTGGAACGGGCTGCGTATAAATAGATTCGTTCTTTAAAAATCATGCTTTGTCCATTGCATTGGGTCAACGGGAATGTTTTGGATGCGCATTTCCCAATGAAGGTGATATCCACTTGCAAAACCTGTTTTCCCAATAGTACCTACTGGGCTTCCCTGCTTTATTCTATCTCCTACCATATGTTTCCCAAATGAATCAAGATGATAAAAAAGAGAAAAGATGCCACACCCATGATCAATGACAACGGTATTTCCACTCCACCCGAAGCGTTCCTGGATAACAATGATCCCGTCTTGAGGGGCCCAGACGACATGTTTGGGTTCAGAAACGATATCAATGCCATTGTGAGTATATTTTCCTCGGTGCTGTGTGGTACGAATAGTACCAAATTGCGTTGAAATGCGACGTATATCTGTTGGAGCATAAAAAGATCCGCGCCACAATTTTTGTTGGGGAGATTGCTGTACCAGCGATTCTAATTTTTCTTCGAGCAGCCGTTGATCAGAACCAGCGCTTTCTTCAGCTTCAATGTCTTCCTGTTTAATATTGAGTGTTTGCTGCGGAAAAGGAAAGAGAACGATTTGAAATTTTCCTTCTAGTATAACCGTGTTACCTACATAATCGACTAATTCGATAGAAAATGGATATTCATTAGGTTTTTCTTCAGCGCTTATAGGAACAAAGCTTTCATAAATCAGTGAATGAGGATCTTCAGGGACGCAGAGATATTCACGACTTAACATGCGGGTTGTTGCTGATTTAATCGGCTTGCTTACTTGAAACATGATATGCAATGTTCTTCCTTGAAAAACTTTGATATCAAGTTCAGAGCGAGTAAATGCTGCCTGAAGAGGAACGTTATCAACAATAAAAGATACCATTTCTACCGAACTGTTTTTATGATATGAACCATCAACCGCTTCAACTTTTAATTCATGGCGGCCGGCTGGTAGTGTTAAGGTTGGAATAACCAGCGGATATTCAGCATGTCGTTTGTTGATTTTAAAGTGGACAACGAGTGGCTTATCGTCCATAAAAATTGAGATATCCGAAACTTTTGCTTGGTCACGCATTGCAATGATACAGGGAATGTCGCCTGCGTAGTAAGCGCCTTCCTCAATGCCAGAGATGACAACCTCTGGTGCTTGTGTATCAAATATATAGCGATACATTGACCATCCTACAACGACTGAGCATACCGCTATGATCGCACATAATATATATCGAACAGGTGTCGTCACCATAAAAACTCCGTGATTCTCAGGATGGTACATTGATTACTTTATTAAATGTAGCATAACGAGTTTTTGGTAAATGGTACATAACAAAAATATCTTACGCTGAACAGGGTTCAAGCATTCTTTATGCCATAATGATGGGGTCATGGCCAAGGTTACCCAATAGGTTAAAAAACTGCTGAAGCTGAATCATTTTGCGAATTTATTGATATGGTATTTTCAAATGTGATAATATTTACAAATGAGGATGTAACAGTATTGCAAGAGAAAAGGACCATTTTATGAAAATTTTTAATAATAGCATGAAGCTATTATATATGGTGCTTGCTTCTGGAACAGGATTCATCGCGGCGAGCGAAATTGTGGTGAAGAATGAAGATCGTGATCCGGTAATAGCTGCTATTGTATATACCACTATGGGTCATACTTATGTTGTCCAGCCACCCAAAATAAACTATAAAATAGAATACACAAAGATTAACCCCAAACAGACAGTCAGATTGAAGCGATTGCCGATTCAGATTGGATATGACCGTGATTTAATTGTTGGCTCCGCGTACAATGCTGCGGAAATAAGAGAGATAATGAACGTTTTGAATGGATATACAGAGATCGATCTTGATAGAGGGATATTCTATCTCAATTTAGGGACTTTACAGGCCATAAATGAGGTAAGAATCGATGATGATAGTAAACCTATTAAAGTAAGATAAAAATGATTGCTCACTTTATATCAATTTCCGTTATTTATTCTTTTCTCATGTTAAATTTTTAAAATGAAAGGCACTTATGAAAGTAAATAGCATGAAAATATTCTATGCGTTGTTAATTTCTACAACCGGATTCCTGGCCGCGAGTGACGATATTAAAGTTGTTAACAAGACCCCCTACACTAGATTTGTTGCTATTGTATATACTACTGACAATCATACGAAGATTGTCCCCCAAGGTAAGGAACCTGAATATAAAAAACTTGCTAGTGGAGGTAGTAAGGAAGCTACAACGTTATTGAAGAGATTGCCGCGTAAGATTGGACTTGATCGTGACCTGCTCGCTGGACCTGAGACCTCAGAGACATTAGAAATTTTTAGGGGAAACAATCCAATATCTCGTAGGATACGATTTATTAATGTAGGGACTTTACAAAATGTCAATGAGGTAGAAATCAAAAAAACTGATGCAGATGTTGCCGATATTGTTAAAGTAAAGTAGAATATTCTGTCATTCGTTGAGCGACTATGCCTCAATGAATAAAAAATGTTAAAACCGTCTTCGTCTGTGTATTCAGATTGAAGACGGCTTTTTTATCATGATTAGAGTAACGGTTATGCTGTATCACCTGGATTATTTAAACGCGGGCTGAGTAAAATTAGGCGGGCGCTTTAGAAAATGTCTCATTTTGTATATACTGTATAATATCTCATATGTTCAAAGGATCTGTTATGACAAAGCATTATTTTACATATCTTGACCGAAAAAATATTAAGTTGTTCGTGACGATGACATGTATTTTCTCTTCGTTCTCAATGATTCAAAGTGCTGATCTAGCTTGTGCTGTTCATTCTATTCGCTCAACGCTTATTAAAGCGTGCGATATTTTAAACAATATGGGAGTACAGATTAATGTACCCTTTGCTACTATAAAGCTGTACGCCCAGAAAAATACCGCGAGCAATGATAAGCCTTTTTTTGAAAAGCTCAAAAATCAGATTATTGATTATAGACCACCGTTACTCATCAAATGGTGGTTTGACTTTGATATTAATAATGAACAACACCTTGCAATCGGAGTAGGAGTTGGTGTGGGATGTATCATCGCATCGGTGTTTTTGTTGAAAAAATATATTGCTTTGAGAGATGCAAATATTATAGAAAATACCAAAGCGACTAAAGATCTTGCCCAAGCAGTAAATAATCTTACTGGGGCAATAAAAAATGGTGATAATAAAACTATGACAAGCACATGAGTAGCGCGTTAATATTAACAATACCTGTACTGCCTAAGCTTCCCGGAGTGTATCTTTTTAAGAATGCTGAAGGGGATGTGCTGTATATTGGAAAAGCAAAATCGTTAGCTGCGCGTATTGCATCCTATTTTTCATCTGAAATGCATCATAACGAAAAAATTCAAGCGTTGCTCGATGCGTCAGATCATATCGATCACTACGTTACGCATCACGAATCAGATGCGCTGTTGCTTGAAGAATATTTGGTGCGATTGTATCAACCGCCCTTTAATATCTTACTCAAAGAAGGCAATCCGTTTTTATATCTGGTCATTACAAAGACAGAAATTCCTGACTTACTCATTGTACGTACTAAAGATCAGCCAGGTGTCTATTTTGGCCCCTTCGTGCAACGATCAGTCATTCGTCGGTGTCATGATTATCTCATAAAAACATTTCAGCTCTATCGCTGTAATAAACGCTTGCCGCATGGTTGCCTGAAATATCATCTTGGTATTTGTGCAGGGACATGCACGGGAACATTTGACGCAGAAGCGTACCGTACCCGCATGCATTTGGTAGAGCAGCTGCTTGCAGGTGATCGTGATGCATTCCTGACCACCCTTCGGGTAGGGATCGAGCGTGCACGTGCTGCGCTTCATTTTGAACAAGCCCGTCAATTGCATCGTTACGAACAAGAATTCGAAGATATTTTTAATGTTATCGATCGCAATTTTTCTCCAGTACGGTACCATCGTGAAGCGACACATCGTGCAGCGGCAGCCGCATTGACAAGTCATAATCTTTATCAAGAAGCGCAACAAGCACTACAACAGCTTATTAATATTCATACGCCCATTCGCACCATTGATTGTTTTGACATTTCTCATGTCCAAGGAAAACAGTTAGTTGGATCATCGGTCAGATTTACTGCAGGAATTCCTGATCGATCCCAATTCCGTCGTTTTTTTATCCGTTCGCTGACGCAACAAAATGATTACGCTGCATTGCAAGAGGTAGTAAGCAGGCGTTATCGCCATAAAGAAAACATTCCTGATCTTGTGCTTATTGATGGCGGTAAAGGGCAGTTAAGTGCGGTGAAGGCAGTATTAGCAGATGTTCCTATTATGAGTTTGGCGAAGCGAGAAGAGCGCGTTTTTATTGAACCACATGGCGATGGTACGCGGCTTGACATTTCTACGCCGCTCGGCAAACTACTTATTGCACTTCGTGATTATGCGCACCATCTTGCACTCAGTTATCACACCTTGTTAAAAACAAAGGGAGTTCATCAATGAATTTAGAATCGTACACTCATGCCGCACAAGAGCTCCTTCAGCAAGCAATCCGTTTGGCTACTGAGCAGCATCATGCAATGCTCACGCCGTTGCATCTTTTGGAGGCGACGCTGCATGCACCACTGTGTGTGACCTTGTACCAGCGAGCATCGCTTAATCTTCCAGAGCTTAAAAAACTGGTTGCGCAAGAGATCCAAAAATTACCTCGTGTAGAAGGAAGTCAATTATCATTTGATTATGCAACAGCACAGGTACTGGATCAAGCGTATAAAGAACGGACACAACTCAAAGATACGTATGTAAGTCTTGAGCATATTATGCTTGCACTGCTGGAACAAAAGTCTCTCCCCTCATCGATTCGGGAACTTTTTTCTCGAGCAGGTTTTACGGGGGCGTGGTTACGTACTGAAATGAATCGTATGAGAAAGGGAAAGACCGTGACGAGTAAAAGTGCAGAACAACAATATGAAGCGTTGCAGCGCTATTGTCAAAATATTACTCAACAAGCACGTGATGGGAAACTTGATCCCGTTATTGGGCGACATGAAGAGATTCGCAGAGTCATTCAAATTTTATCGCGAAGAACCAAAAATAATCCAGTTCTTATTGGGGAGCCGGGCGTTGGAAAAACGGCTATTGTTGAAGGAATTGCCCAACGGATTATTAATGAAGATGTTCCTGAAAGCCTTAAAAAAAGTACCATTTTCGCACTGGATTTAGGACTACTGCTTGCCGGCACAAAGTATCAGGGTGAATTTGAAGAGCGGTTAAAATCAATTCTGAAAACTATCGAAGAAAGCGAAGAGCAGATAATTCTTTTCATCGATGAGTTGCATATGCTTGTTGGTGCCGGTGCAGCCGGTGGTGGTGGTATGGATGCGTCTAATTTACTGAAACCAGCACTTGCACGTGGGCTGCTCCATTGTATTGGTGCAACGACATTAAAAGAATATCGGCAGTATATTGAGAAAGATGCTGCGCTTGAGCGACGTTTTCAAAAAGTGCTTGTGACAGAGCCATCTGTTGAAGATGCGATTTCTATTTTACGCGGACTTAAAGAGCGCTATGAATTACATCATGGTATTCGTATTAAGGACCAGGCACTTGTTGATGCGGTTAAACTTTCTGCTCGCTATATTCCTGATCGTTTTCTTCCCGATAAAGCGATCGATCTCATTGATGAAGCAGCGGCAATGGTAAAAATGTCGATCGATGCGCATCCTGAAAAAATTGATCATCTTGCACGTACCATCCGTCAACTTGAAATTGAAAAAGTTGCATTAACTAAAGAAAAGAATGATCCAAAATCTGCTGCGCGGCTTCAAGAGCTTGAAAAAGAGCTTGCTGATCTTAAAGAGCAGCATGCTACGCTTTTACAGCAATGGAAATCTGAAAAAGAGCCTCTTGAAAAAATTAACAAACTCAAAGAAGAAATTGAAGCAGCACAGATACAATTTTCAGCCGCCGAGCGAGAAGGAAACTTTGCCAAAGCGTCAGAAGTTAAATATGGAAAACTGGTGCAATTGAACAAAGCACTTACTGAAGCGCAAGCACAATTGCAACAACATAATCATCCCCTGGTTAAACAGGAGGTCGATGAGCGTGACATTGCGCTTGTACTATCTCGCTGGACCGGAATTCCCGCTGAAAAATTGCAAGCAAGTGAAACAGAGAAATTGCTTTCAATGGAGAAACTGTTGCAACAGCGTGTAATCGGGCAAGATGAAGCCATCGCCGCTGTAACGCATGCTATTCAAATGCATCGTACAGGGCTTACCGATCCAAACCGTCCTATCGGCTCTTTTCTTTTCCTTGGACCCACGGGTGTCGGGAAAACAGAAGTTGCAAAAACACTGGCGCAATTTTTATTCAATGATGTTCATCGTCTTATTCGTGTTGACATGTCTGAATATATGGAAAAACATGCAGTTGCGCGCCTTATTGGCGCTCCTCCGGGATATATTGGATACGAAGAGGGCGGTCAATTGACAGAAGCAGTGCGACGCCATCCGTATAGCGTTGTTCTTTTTGATGAAGTAGAAAAAGCTCATCCTGATGTGTTCAATATTTTTCTGCAAATTTTGGATGAGGGCCATCTTACCGATAGCCAAGGGAGGAAAGTTTCATTTAAAAACACTATCATCATTATGACATCAAATATTGGATCGGATCGTATTCTTGCAGCATCTGAAATCACTGAGAACGTTAAGCAAGAAATTGAATCATTATTACATAAAACGTTTCGTCCCGAATTTCTCAATAGAATCGATGCAACGGTATTTTTCCGCAGGCTCCGTGAAACTGACATGCGTGCTATTGTGCAACTGCAAATCGAAGAGCTTAAAAAACGGTTGGCTGAACGATCGGTTACCCTTATTATTGCAGAGCCGGTATTGTCACTCCTTGCTCAAGAAGGATATGAACCTGAATTTGGTGCACGGCCGTTGAAGCGAGTAATTCAAAACATGCTCAGCGTTCCTCTTGCGCAAGAACTGCTGAAGAATCCTCAAGCTCATAGTGTATATGCTGATTTGAGAGACAATGCTATTGTTATCTCAGCGCAATAGCAATTAATTACGCGCTAAGGCAATTTCGACACCTAAAATTCCTGCGAGAAGAGCGGGTATTCCTTGTTCCAACCTTCTTGTCTGTTGGACAGCGTACCACGAATAAACGCCGCTGCATGCCATAGCAAGGCGTAGAAGCTGCTTTTTTTCTAATTTGACTATAAAGGATGTTGCGCCATATTGAAAAGCTCCTCCGATCAGTGCAGAAAGCCATATTTCTTTGCGCAGCCATGAAGTGAGATAGCTTCTGAAGCCATTTGGTCGAATAATCTGTTCTTGCAGTGTTTGTAGTGGGGCATTGATTGAAGGATTTGTTGATACATGAGCATGTGCTTCGGGAGTAATGTCACTGTGTTGCGATGATGAAGGCCGTTGTATCATTATAGTGCTGCATACACTATTATTGTCTTGACATGGTCCCTCTGTGATATTAATGACGAATGGGTTTTCGCGATTCGATTGAGTAGCTTCTATCGCGGCCTCCATTGTTGTTGCGGATAACTCAGTACGAGACTCTTCGCCTTGTATTGTGAGGTAAAAACCCATGCCGATTATCAGTATACTTTTGAGACTAATAAATTTCATGAAGGACCCCTTTCCCCTATAAACGAGTGTTTATATACTTGTTGTACCATAAAGGATGCCTACAAGAAGAGAGTTCTTTGAAAAATTAACACGCAAGAAATATATTTCAAAAACGATTTTTTGTGGCGTGTTGTGCCGTGCAGAAGGAAAAGATTGTATCGTTTTTGCCATATTTTATAACTGCGATTATAAAATATTATTGACTTATTTTATCGAATTGGTACTATGAGGAAAAGCGTGAAGTTTCCTCATGGGTGCCTTTTTATGATATCATATCGATTTTTTACATGCTTTCGTATGTTTCTCGTGCAAGTAGCTTTAGCATCTCATTTGATTGCAGTTCCCGACACAATCCATCTACGATGGAAATGGGATGTGGTTGATCAAGGTCTTGAACAATCAAACGCTATTGCTCTTTGCAAGCACCATAATGTTATTATTGGCACCGCAACTTCTGAGTATCAAATTGCGGGAAGTGCGCAGTTTCCCGATTCAAATTGGGCATCATGGGAAAAACAGGTTCCCATTCAACCCTCATCATTTGCTTGTAATGGCGCACAACTTCATGAAGATGATATTAAGCTGCTTCAAGAGCTCGGTGTTACCGCCTATCGCTTCTCCGTCGATTGGAGTTGGATCGAGCCGCAACAGGGTTTATACGATTATCAAGTGATTGAGCACTATGCCACTCTTTGCCGAAAACTGCATGAAGCTGGCATTAAAGTCATGGTAACACTTCATCACTTTGTTCATCCGCAATGGTTTGAAGAAGCTGGCGCTTTTGAGCATGAAGAAAATATTATACACTTTGTACGTTTTTGTGAGATGGTATATGAAAATCTTGCTGATGATGTTGATTGGTGGTGCACCATCAATGAACCAGGAGTATATGTCTTTAGCGGTTATATTCGTGGAGTATTTCCACCCGGGGGCAGCTTGCCGCTTCTTAAGGGGCTTGCTCCTTCATGGGCACTTCCGAATAAAAAATCTGCTGCTAATATTAGGCTCGCTGCTCGTGTTACGCGTAATTTGCTTCAAGCTCATATGCAGGTATATCAAACATTGAAGCGCCTGTATCATGATAATCATATTGGCTTGAATGAGCCATCGATCGGTTTAGCGCATCAATACTTAACCTTCGAATCATTTCATAACCCTTATTCGATGAAGGGATTGATTGAGTCAAATGTTGCAAGTATTTTTACTTCATGGGTACATCGTGCTATTTTTGAGGCGCTTGCTACGGGCAATTTTTCCTTTGCTGGGGCACCGCTTCAATCAACCACACTACCAGATCTTCCTGATTCGTATGATTGGATAGGACTGAATTACTACTCACACGTGTTTATCGATCTTGATCATCCCGATAATCCTGCATATTATGACGAAGACATCCCTACCGATATGCCCTACGGTTTGTATGCTGAAGGTCTCTATCGCGCGCTTAAAGATGTTGCTACACGACTCAAGAAGCAAATCTACATCACCGAAAATGGTATCGCTGATCGCCATGATACCCGCCGTGATATATGGATCAAACGGTCTATTCATGCTATGTGTGTTGCACTACAAGAGGGGGTTGATGTTCGTGGCTATTTTTACTGGTCACTCATGGATAATTATGAATGGGATATGGGATATGATCAAAGCTTCGGTCTCTATGCTGTTAATTTTACGAGTTCACATTTTACACGATCTTTAAAGCCGGGCTCGCGTTATTTTGTTGATGTTGCACAAGCGGTTCGAGCGTGAGATAGGAATTTCTCGTCAGATATCGGGGAATAATCATCTCATTGTAACGGATTGGGATGAAACCAAACACTTTTAATGTTGATCTTGTGACGTACGGCATGGAACAGTTCAAGATGCATGCCAACAGAATTACTTTTAAGATAGATTCGGCGAGTGCTAACCTTTTGAATTCGATGTACCGGTGGAAGCGATGGTCCTAATATTACTACCGGTAGTGCCTTGCTTTCACAATATGATTTCAGGTAAGCATGGGTTGCTCGTGCGACATGATCGAGGATATTTTCATCTTCGTGGATGAGCTCAATTGCCGATAATCTTCCTGAGGGCGGATAACTGAGTGAGCTGCGATGAGCTTGTTCATATTCATAAAAATCGAGATATTGTTCTTCACGAAGATATGAAAAGACTGGATGTTCGATAAAGGATTGTATAATCACTTCGCCCTGTTTGCATGATCTGCCTGCGCGTCCCGAAACTTGAATGAGCTGTTGCAGGGTTACTTCAGTAGCATTATAGAAGGGTATTGATAGATTACTTTCTGCCCAAATAACACCAACTAACGTTACTCGAGGAAAATGATATCCTTTCGTAACGGTTTGGGTTCCAACGAGTATGTCTATATTACCTTCCAGCATTGCAGTAACGGTGGTATTCCATAAACGCTTTTCTCGTGTTGTATCGGTATCAGCACGGGCAATGCGCGCAGTAGGAAATCGTGCTGATAATAACTCGACTAACCGTTGTGTGCCAATTCCTTTTTTCAAAAAAGACTGTTCATCTGCAGGACAAGAAGGGCAATTTTTGGAAAGACGCATCTGTATGCCGCAGTAATGGCATATCAGCTGATTTCCCGTATGAAGCGTTAGCGTAACTGAGCAGGAATGACATGAGAAAAGGTACGAACAAGCACTGCATTGCACAAAGTTGTGCAAACCTCTCCGATTTAAAAATATAATAGTTTGTTCCTGTCGCGCGAGTCGTTGTGAAATAGCATGATGCAGTTGATCAGTAATCCAACGTTGCTCAGGCTCTTTCCAAAGCAATGATTTTTGGCTGAGTGATGCGCGTATAATGTGCGGAAATGATCCCGAAAATCGCTGTGTGAGCCGAAAAAGATGCCAACCCTTCGTCTTAACAGCGTGAAGGGAAGATAAAGAGGGTGTTGCGGATCCCATGATCAAAGGAATTTTATACCCTTGTGCTCTCATGAGAGCAATTTCTTTAGTATTAAGGCGGGGATTTCTTTTTTCTTGAAAACCACTGTCATGCTCTTCGTCAATTATGATCATGCCAAGATTTGATAAAGGTAATAATACGGGTACATGGACACCAACGATAACAATCGGTTCTCCTGCAGCAATTGCACGCCAAACGTGCTGTTTATTACGCGTAGATGTTGCTGAATGATAATCAAATACGGATATTTTGCCTGAGAAACGTTTACAGAGTAATGTGCTAAATGCTATTGCCAGCGAGACTTCTGGAAGCAGTAACAGTGTTGTTTTATTCTGTTGGAAAGCGTATTCCATCAGTCGAATATAAATTTCAGTTTTGCCCGATCCTGTTGCCCCATAAATAAGTGCTGGATAGTAACAAGGGTTGTCAATACGCGTGGCTATCGTTTGAACAATATTTTGTTGCTCGGTTGTTAATGTAACATCATGAACGGTTTGATTTATCTCTGCTTCATGGTACTGATTATTTTCTTCACGAGATGTTTTTATCTGATGTAATCGTCGATATAAATGAACCGGAGAAATTGCATAGTACTTGCTCACCTGGCGTATAAAGTTATGGTAGCCATTATCAAGAGGAAGCTGTTCTATTTCTATGATGTGTCTTACCAAATATCCTTTTGCTCCTTCATCAACGTGAGTATCATAGACTAAAGCCCGTTCAACACGTTTTTGAAGCGGAACGTGAACAATGCTTCCAACATGTACGGATTCTTGTAAAGATTCTGGAACTGAATAGGTGAGTAATCGTGCATATCCATTAAGCAAATTGACGGTGATGTACATATCAGTGATTATTTACCTCAAGCGACTCTTTTGTTATCACTATATCATATTATGCTTGATTCATTGAGGATAAAAGTTTCGCTACATCACCAAGAGGCGGGCTAAAATTACCAATTTTTAAGCATGAAAATTTTGTATTTTTTGGTTCCCATATTTTCATGCTTGTTCTGACTGACTGGTCAATAGTGTGAACGATCTCTTGATAAGCGCGTGTGATGCTTTCATGGACGTCAAAAGGATACTTCTGAGCATCCATCCCTAATGCACATTCAATATTATATCGTGCTTGTGTGGCACATTGTATTGTTTTTCGTCTTAGGAGGCGATAGCATAGTTCATACACTTCATCACTGATTTCTTGAGGCTGAAATTTTTCTACTAATTCACAATCCGCTGCTGTAGTAATACATAGATTCATGCGATCTAAGCTGTCAGGATGCGTGCCATATTGTTCTTTAAGCAGGTCTAAAGAGTGTTTGAATAAAAACAGTAAGCCATTGCCATATACCTTATGAAGCGCTTGGCGATCTATCTGACGCTGTATTGCATTGCAGAGATGAAGCTTAGAAAAAAAGAGTACTGCTCCATCTAATGCTGTTGCTTTTCCTATTAAGCGCATTGCTTGGAGATCGGCTTCATGCTCACTATGTTGGTTCATATAGTCTATTATCGGCATCTGAATGCTTATTTCTCCTAGAGAATGTCCAAATTCATGAGCGAGTACAAAAAGCATTTCAGCATAAAAAGATTCGGTGGGAAGTATCACAGAACTGCTCAATAAGCTATTATCTTTTGAAGGGGTGTTAACATAAATGATAGGATAATAATATTCGTTGTCGTGCGATCTTATTATGCCACAATGTAACTGCGCGGCGCTGTTGAGGCCTGCACATATACACAGTTGGGCTAGGGGAAAATATTTCTCACTGTTTTGATTTTCCATAAAAAGAGACCAGCGCGCCATGACCGGTCTCATAATGCTATCACAGGCCAAGAGATAGATTCTTGGAAGGATTGTCTGATAAATATGATCAATCTTTTTTTGATGATTACAAGGAGCTGTGCAGTGTTGCAAGGCACACTCCCTTTCTAAGCGACGGGATTGTATCATGTGCATATTCATTTGTTTAATGCGTGCTTTAAGGAGTAGTTGTGCCACATCATTTTCTGTACAGAAAGATGTCGTATTATGGGCATGATAGAGGCGCCAGCATCGTATTCTCGGATCATACTTATTATAAGTTCCACCATTAATAGCGGTAATATGTTTGTACAAAGCTGTTCCAGGAAAAATGGCACAATGAGTCAGATGCATTGCTACTGTTATCATAAAATATACTGCTACAATGCGCATCGCGATTTCCCGCTTTTTGATTGTGAGCCATGTGCTTATACTCAGTTTGATGGTATCATCTCTCCCTTGTCTATGGTTAATATTTGAAATATTTTTTTCATGATTTTTAAATATCTACCCTCACTTTCTTGAACTCTGCTCGTAATCCTCATATTCTGAAAGCGAAGTCTTCTGTGAGTGGTTTCAAGATTGGATTTAAAACGATGGAATATCTTTATGCACCATGGCGTGATTCTTATGTGACGCAGGGATCTCCAACAGAAAACTGTGTATTTTGCCTTCAAGCGCAAACTACTGATGATGCTCGTCATCATATTATTCAGCGACATAACCACTGTTTTATTATGCTTAATCTATTTCCGTATAATGCTGGTCATGTAATGGTTATACCCTATAAACATACAGCGGTGCTTTATGAGCTCAATCCGGAAGAGCTTCATGAAATAATGGAGGTAGTAACGCTGTCAACGAAAATATTAAAACAGTTCCTGAAGGCTGATGGATTTAACATCGGTGCAAATTTAGGTGGCAAAGCTGCAGGGGGTAGTATTGCAGATCATCTGCATATGCATGTTATTCCACGCTGGCATGGCGACACCTCATTTCTTACCACTACAGGAGAAATTAAACCAATATCGGTTGATCTTGAGGGCATGTATAAGAACTTGTATCAAGCGTTTAGAGGCTAGGTTCTGTTGAGTTTTTAAAGTAACTATATCAGAGTTCCAAAAGCAGAAAGAGATGCGAGGAAGTTTCGCGCTGATTTCTCAAGGCGGGAAAAGATGCATCATGAGTCAGCATCATTGAAAGGTATCGATTTTGATGCAGCAAATGGAAAAATATACTTTTACCAAAACCTTAAAAATCCTCATGGTTGCTTACAGCGTTGTGGTTTTTTCTGTGTTTGATATTCTTTTAACTGATCGCTGAAATGCTCTGGCAGTCAGCAAAAATACTATGATTATGGAGGGAATATATGGAATACAATTCGATACTAAAAACTGGAATTTTTCTTCTGCATATTATCGGTTTGATTCACATTAACGGTGCTCAAGCGAGTTCTGTTCGGTATAAATTTTTTGGTATGGCAGCGGCAACGGGCGCTCTGTTATATGCGCACAAACCAGTAATTGCGTTCTTTCAGGCAGGAGCAGAATCGCAGAAGGAGCCAAAGGGCATTAAATCCGTCATCATTACGCACCCGCTCAGTTTTGGTAAAAAGCTATGCGTCCCGGATGATGTTGCGAATAATTTTAGCAGTTATATTTATGCGCGAGAGAAAAAAACTTACAAGTATAATGTAGATGCGATGGATGAACTTTTGCATCGTAGCACGATAACAGATCCTTGTTTTACCACAAAATTGTTAAATAGATTGGCTCCCTATAGATTGGTTACTCATAAGACCCTATATACTAACGTTGGAACATATACATTTGGTATACGGCCCAAAGATACTCGTGCGGAAGTGCGATTTGATTCATTGCCATCTTGTCATAATATGAAAATGAATTCAATCACTTGGGTTGGTACAACTCAATATGATGAAATGCCAGGTCTAATCCTTAAATTGGACAGTTTTTCACATCAAATTTCGGGTGTACTTTCCAAAGATGGTACCACAGCGAGATTGCAGGTTGAGGTTGTTCAAGAAAAATATGATGGTTCACAGGAGAAATCTGTTTGGTATATAAAGCAATTTACGCGCAAAGGCTGTGAACAAATTTATCAAAAATTTTTTGCAAATGAAAAAACTTCTGAATTGATAAAAGAAGCCCGTATAGAACAATGTCTCAGAACTCCTATAAAATGTGTTATCCCAAGTGGAAATGATGTTATTCATCCTTAAGATAATTTTATTTTATACAATCATTACTGATAAGTTCTCCTGTGCATAAAAGCAGGCGAGATCTACATTTAAATCCGTCATCATTAGTAATAAGGCTTCCTATGAACTGTATAGTTGATGTTTCGAGAGGGTCCTTCATTTCAACAATGCAGTAAGATTCCCAAAAGCACCGATAAACGCGTCGAAGTACTTCCGTCTGACCTGATAGAAGATCAAACACGATATCTGCGGCAATGTTAGGCATATGAGCATGTATAAATGGTTCAGTTCTGTTGAGCGTATTCCATGCGTGTTTTGTCTCAATAATGCTGCAACAGTGTGACGTAGGAGCCTGCTCTTTAATATGATGCCTTTCAAGGAGCGTACACCATTTAATATTCTTTGAGACAGACGACGCGCATGTTGCTATCTGAGAAAGTGTGTCTTTATCAGTAACGTCATGTGGTGAAAATTGTATAAATTTTTTTTCTGTTGGTTCAGCGAACACTAACGATCGGGGAAATAATACAAAGGCATCTTGGATCTGATCGGTAAACCATCGTACATCATTTTCTGAAAGTCCACATTTCAAAGACAGTTCGGAAAGCAGCGGTGATGCTCGCCATCTTTGCTTCATTTCGTTCCAACCGCACAGGCACCAGACATGATCAGGATTGCGTTCAATTAATGTGAGAATGACTGTCAAAAGCTCTGCACAGTAGGGAGATGCGCCAATGATATTACCCAAAAAAATGAGGTATGTATTTTTTTGTATCAATTTGAGATTGTCATCAAGTTCACCTCGACGAGCAAGATCATGTAAAATTCTTGATAAAGAATGAAATGCGCCGTCTAAATCTCCTATCACAATACAACGGCTCAGAGAATCTCGCTGCTGTTGTAGTCGATATATAACCGCTTGTTGTTGATCAAGCTCAGATTGATTGTTGTAACGCGATTGATTGTGCTTGGTTAGTAAGACTTTTAAATCTTGAGCTTTCCAGAGCGGTGTACCGAATCCAAAAAACTGTAGAGTGCGTTTAAAAAAGTTTGGACGGATTGAATCATAAAAATGCCGATAAGAAGGATCTAATAATGTTACGAAGGGCTGTGTCTCATGTCCTTGCGTTTCAAACCAGATTTCTCTGGTGAGGGATTCTTCTCGCTCATCACTGGTCTTGAACTCTTGTGAATCACTCAATGGATACTCGGGAAGCATATGCGCGTACCACATAATATCGGGTAGCGTGGAAAACCCTTGCAGAACGGTATGCATAAAAAGCAGCATTATTATCCTATAGTGCACACTTACATTCATGAAAGCTCCTCGGATTCATAGACAAAAGGCTGCCATTCTACGGCATTTGTTGTTTCAAGCCATATTGTTTTCATCAAATCACGCGAATAGGGATTAAATGAAAGCGTAATACCTTCCCATGAATAATTTTGTAGCGAAGTAAAGTGAGAGAGCAGTGCTGTGTGAGTAGCAGGCCCTTTAATATGTTTGAGCGCATCAATTAATAAAGCAGTAGCTATATATCCTTCAAGAGAAAAAGTATCATATGGTTTATTCTGCTGGTCCATATGCTCTCGATATGATTGTACAATGGGCAAGGTGCTTGTGATGGGATTCGGAACAACATGAGTGCATATCATATTAAGGCCACGGTCTTTAAGAAAATTTCTAAAATGTGGCGAACTCAACATTGAAATGCCATATAAATCAACATTATAAAGATGCTCAACACCAAGCTGCTGGATGAATTCGTATGCAGCAAGCGCATTGGTGCACAAAAAGAGTACATCGCACTTATTTTTTTTAAATGAGTTGATCTGTGATTTGAAGTTTGTTGCGCCTCTTAAATGAGAAATTGCAAGAAGATCGTTAATTCCGTGCTTCGTAAGGCTTTTTTTGAAAGCTTCTAAGGCAGAGTGCCCAAATTCGTCTTCCTCATACAAGCAACAAAATTTTCTTTCCGGATAATTTTTAATTGCATAATCTCCGAGTGTACGTATTTCGTTACGCAATGAAGGCCTTAAAAATATTACCCCTGAATATGATTCTTGATGCCATTGAGTGCTACTTATTAAGGGAAAGAGAAGCAGTATATCATTACTTTTGACCTTATCGCGCAGATCATAGGCGCTGGCAGCATTAATGGTAAAGCATATTGTGGAAGTTCCATATTCTTGTTGTATGTCTTGGACATTTTGTAATGCCTGTTGTGGAGACGATCTATCGTCGAAAAATGCGATATGCAGCGTTGCGTCTCCTAGTATCAGATTATGATTTGCGGGAATAGTATAGGCAATTGAACCATCTCGTATTAATCGACCAATCATTCCTTGCCAGCGAGATAAATCGGTACTTGCTCCAATGATAATTTGTTTTAAGTTGCTTTGTCTATCAGTTATACCATCATGTATTTCAATACCCGATACGATAGAATATGAGGTTTCTTTTTTGAATTTGTTCTCAATTCTTATGTCGCGATTGAATAAATCGATGGTAACATCATCAATGCGATCCTTAAGATTTACAACGACAAATGAATCATAAAAAAAGTCATTAATGGCTCTATTAAAAATGCTGGGCCCCGAAAATACTGACCAAACCGTCGTTCCATTTTTTGGATCGATTTGCAATAAGCCTGCAGTTTTTTGAAAATCGATTGCACGACCGATGCTCACTATTGATGCGCGTACAAGATTCCTTTGAGGTGAAGGAATTTTATTTTCTAAACGGTATGTGCGTAAAAGAGGGGATACGCCTTCATAGGAATTTTTATCATTAAAAAAATCATCATATTGTGTTTCATTGAGCTCTGGGGTATTAATTCCCGATATTTTTATGAGATTGTGAGTCTCAGGAGATCCTATTGGATAGTCTATATATAAAGCAAGAGGCAATGTATCAAAAAACCTTTCCAGTGCAAATCTGAATTCTTTTAAAATCCGAGAACTGCCTTGAGGATTGATTGAAAAACCCTGCAATCCCAAAAGAGCTTCTAGCTCTGTCATAACTCCTTGGTCGAGCCATAAATCACGATCTTCATGGGGTCCTAAGATGTAAATTACTTGGTCGGGATTTTTAATCATGAGCAGTATGATAACTAATAAAAGTTCAATATTAACGTGAGAAACACCAACAATATTGGCATTGAAGATCAAGTAATAATCATTCTTTTGAATGATAAAGTCGTCACTGATAATTCCCTTACGGTGTAGTTCAGATAATGACCGTACGAGTGAATGAAATGCACCTTGTAAGTCAGTCAAAACAATCAGCTTGTCGTTTGTTTTTTGAAATAATTGTGCGACATGTCGATATCCGTATCCTTGTAATTCTCGAAAAATAATAAGTTGTTTTAAAAGTGACAAGCATGTTGCAACAATATCGACATTGTGTTTACGAAATATAAAATTCTTTATGGTTGTGAGAAATGAATCAGTTCTTGAGCGATAAAAATGAGAAAAGTCGGGATTTAGAAAATCGTGATTCTTGGGTATTACGGACTCTTCAATCTTTTCAGCATACGCCACTAATTCTTTTAAAGATGCAAATGCAACAAGTCGATATCCTCCCATGAAGCAAGAAAATATCAAAAGTTTACGCGCTATCTTGAGCATGGAGTTCCTTAAAAATAAATCCACAATAATGCACAGGTCGCAATAACGGTTAATGAAATGAGTATGATAAGTACTTTTTCCTGCCACACTTCTAACTGCTGTACTGCAAGATTTGCCAGAAAAATCAGGATGTAGATGCATAAAAAGAGTAAAAAGAGATAGTCAGAAATCATAAAATAACCAACGCGCGGTGATATTGACTCCATAACAAATCGGAATGCCACCAAGCCAACTACCGTTTGCATGGAAAGCGATACGCGAGAGCTCCAAAACTTGCGAGGCGACATGGAAAATGAGCAGAGACTTATGGCTAACATAACTAACATAGGTAAGAGTATTGTCATTAAATCGCGCATAGAGTCGCGTCGATAGTCAATGCCAAAGGCAACGGCTGGGTTAGTTATTGAAACATTAACTGCAGCGGATTCAATGCGCGATTCGATATACCCTGTTTGAACGGTATGATCCTGCTCTTGCCAGCCCTGACGGTCCATATTATCGGCAATTAAAAAGTCCTGCCGAGCAGCATCAAAAATAAAAATAGCGGGAGAAACGCCTTTATGGGTTAATACTAAATATAATTTATGGTCATCAGCAGGAAATCCACCATAGTTCATGCGCGTTTGAAAAGAGGCGCGTATGCTATAGCGTACAAAAATCTGGTCGCCAATAATCTGCGCATAAGGTGCTGAGCGTTCGATAATAGAGCCATTTTCAAAAGCTATACCATCAATAGTTTCCATCGAAATAACTGATGGATCAAACTTAAACCACAGGATGCCTTCAAAGGTAAATTTGTTATTAATAACGTTAAATTCATGAAATCTATTAATTATTAAGCCTGTTTGGATACTCCCTGAAGATCCTCCTAATGATCGGGTAAACGTTGTGGATAGTGTTTTAAGGCCATACGAGGAATCAAGCGTTGTAAATGACTGGAAGCGAAATATAGACATGACAATAACTGAGGTGACAATAAATATAAACCAGAGCATCACAAAGCGCGGACTAACGGAATCCGATCTCACATCAATGATTATATCATCACTCATAAAATCCCTTCATCGGAAATAAGTACAACGTTATATTCCTGAAAATGTCTCATAAAAGTCAAGATCACGAGCATTCTTATATTTAAGATCATGATTATTTACAGGCAACAAGCATTCAGGTTAGGGTAATAACAACAGAAGGGGATTATAGGTATGATTCATAAAAAACCCTCAGCTTTAATTATTCTTGATGGCTTTGGATATAATCCGTGCAATGATTACAATCCTATTAATTCTGAAACGATGCCTCATTACTTTCAATTTCTTGAAAAGTATCCCCATACACTGCTCAATGCTTCAGGAGCTGCGGTTGGCTTGCTCGAAGGCATGGCGGGCAATTCCCTGGTTGGGCACCTTACAATTGGTTCTGGTCGTATTATGGAACAGCCAATAAGTTTTTTTCATCGCGCAATACACAATGGAGAACTGGCCCATAATAAGGTTCTTGTTAAACGATTGAGAGAATTGTGTGGTACCAATAAACGGTTGCATTTGATGGGGCTTCTCTCAGATGGTGCAAGTCACAGTCATGAAGAGCTGTTATATGAGCTCATGCGTATTGCACATAAAGAAGGAGTTAAGCAGATCATTGTACATCCCTTTCTTGATGGAAGAGACGCTCCGCCGCGTTCTGCAGCTACCTACTTAGCACATCTTAATCAAGTGTGTGCAGAAGTTGGTGCGGTAATAGGTTCAATACAGGGCCGCTCATTTGCTATGGATCGCACGAATAATTATGAAGTAATACAAAAAGCCTTTCAAGCTCTTACTACGCCTACGCCGGTGTATACCGGTGGATGGCATCAGCTTATTTCAGCTTATTATGAAAAGAATATTACTGATGAATTTATACCACCCACTGCGCTTGTTCCTGAGTCATATATTCAAGATGGTGATGGTCTCATTTTCTTTAATATACGTGCCGATCGCGCTCGTATGCTTACTATGATGTTTCTTGAAGCGAAACATCCGCAGCTTGCATGGTTTATTACCAGTATTCCTTATCATCCACAATTCTCAACAGATGTTCTCTATAAATCTCAGCCTCTGTTTGACACGTTACCTGATGTATTGCGAGCTCATCATAAAAGTAGCTGCTATGTTGCAGAGAGTGAAAAATATGCTCATGTTACGTATTTTTTTAATGGCGGCAAAGAGATAACCAATCCTCATGATATGTATGTTGTTGTTCCTTCTCCGCCACCCGCTGAGTTTGAAAAAACACCACAGTTAGCGGCGTACGATATAACATCAATGACGCTGTGTTCTTTGCAGAGCAACCCTCGCGATTTTTATCTTATTAATTATGCAAATGCTGATATTGTAGGGCACACAGGAAATCTCTCAGCAACCAAAGAGGCTCTTTTTGATCTTGATCTTGAACTCGTTAAAGTCATTAATTATATTGTGGGCATGGGTGGCACAATCTATCTTACCTCCGATCATGGGAAAGCAGAACTTATGTTTGATCAAGTGACACAGCAGCCCTTCACTCGTCATACGGTCAACTCTGTTCCCTTCATAGTCATTAATCGCGATATACCCTCTTCTTATAAAATTCCTCTTTGTCAGCTTTCAGATATTGCTCCTTTTATTTTAAACAATATGCATCTGCCTATCCCTAAAGCTATGAAAAAAAGAGCTTAAAAGTTGATAAAATAATGTCTTAGGCTATGCTCAAATTATAAAGTATTTGATAGAGGGTTAAGGAGTTACAATACTATGAAATCAACCCAGCTACGAAGTATGTTTTTTAATTTTTTTACAGAGCAAGGACATGCCCTTGTTCCGAGTTCTTCGTTGATTCCTGCAGATGATCCCACACTTCTCTTTACCAATGCTGGTATGAATCAGTTTAAAGATGTTTTTTTAGGAAAAGAAAAACGAAGCTATCCGCGAGCTGTTTCCATTCAGAGATGTATTCGAGCAGGAGGAAAGCATAACGATCTTGATAATGTTGGTTTCACTGCGCGGCATCTTACCTTTTTTGAAATGATGGGAAATTTTTCCTTTGGTGATTACTTTAAAGAAAGCGCTATAACGTACGCCTGGGAATTCCTCACAAAAACCATCGAGCTGGAGCGCGATAAGATTTTCGTCAGTGTTTTTGAGAAAGATCAGGAATCGTATGATATATGGCGGCGCATTATTGGAATTTCGCCGGAACGTATCATTCGACTTGGCGCCAAAGATAATTTTTGGCAAATGGGCGATACGGGACCCTGCGGTCCTTGTACAGAACTTTACTATGATCGTGGTGCTTCATGGGGGTGCCAACAATCATCGTGTGCCCCTGGTTGCGACTGTGGGAGATTTCTTGAAATATGGAATCTCGTATTTATGCAGTATAATCGTCAGAAAGATGGTACCGATCTTCTGCTTGCTCAAACAGGTGTTGACACGGGGATGGGTCTTGAGCGTTTGTGCTCCGTTGTGCAAAATGCTCCTTCAGTATACGAAACAGATCTTTTTTTGCCGATTATCCATCGCATTGAAGATCTTACTGGTCATCACTATATAACCGCTGAACCGCAGATAAAAGCAGCATTCCGTGTGCTGGCTGATCATATTCGTTCTAGCACATGTGCTATTGCAGATGGTTGTACGCCTGCTGCTGATGGACGTGGATATGTTTTACGCAAGATCATCAGACGCGCTGCGCTTTTTGCTCAAAAGCTTTCTTTTGAGCCCTTCTTTCCACATCTTGTTGATGGTGCCATTGAGACGTTGGGACCGGTATATCAAGAAATTCCTGAACGACGTCAAACCATTATTACTATTTTAGAGCAAGAGACTGCCCAATTTTCGCGTAATTTGATGCGAGGGACTAACCTTCTTGAGCGTTACTTTGCAGAACATGGAATAGCAGCCCCTGTATCGGGAACCATGGCATTTACCCTTTATGATACCTACGGTTTTCCCCTGGAATTAATGCAGGTTCTGGCTCATGAACAAGGTACATCGATCGATCAAAAGGGATTTGAAAAAGAAATGGATCGGCAAAGAAACGTTTCAAAACATCATCAAGAAGCAATCCAGCTTGCCGTTAATGCTAACGTTGCCACCGAATTTACGGGATATGACTCGGTAGAAGAAGAAACGACTATTAGCGCATTGTATTCTCTTGAAGGAACACCTTTATCGTCAGTCAAAGCACACGAATCATGTTGGGTTGTTACCGTAAAATCACCATTTTATGTTGCAGGTGGAGGCCAAATAAATGATGAAGGCTGGATAATAAAAAATGATTGTATGATGCCGCTTGAAGACTTAAAAAAACAAGGGTCAGCGATTGCGTGTAAAGTTACTCCCGTTGTTGCGCTAACATGTGGGGATCTTGTTACGCTTCGAGTGAATCGCGTGCAACGTCTCCATACCATGAATAATCATACAGCTACCCATTTACTGCAGAGTGCTTTGGTTAAAGTTTTTGGTACCGAAGTAAGACAATCGGGATCATTGGTAAGTCCTGATTATCTGCGATTCGATTTTAGCTGTTCGCAACAAGCAACAGAAGCTCATATAGATGCTGTAGAAAATATTGTTAATGAAAAGATCAGAGAAAATATTCCACTGACTATTCGATGGATGACATTACAATCGGCACGTGATGAGGGAGTAATCGCTTTTTTTGGTGAAAAATATAATCCTGAACGAGTACGCGTTGTTACTGTGCCGGGATTTTCAGCAGAACTCTGTGGCGGGACTCACGTCCGTGCAACGGGGGATATTGGGATATTTAAAATTATAGAAGTAACAGCGCTTTCTGCAGGGAATCGTCGCATTGTTGCAGTTACTGGACAAAAAGCGCTTGAATTATTTCAACGCTTGGGCCATATTACGAAGCATTTGAGCATTGCATTTAAAGTTCCTGAAAGTGACATTGTGCCTGTTATTGAAAAGCAACGCGTACAGCTCAAAGAAACGCAGCATGAACTGGCACTATCCCGTAAGCAAGTATTGCAACAATTGATGCCGCAATGGGCTCAGGACGCGCAGATTATTCGTGATATTCCTTATAATATTATTGTTCTTGAAAAATTATCTTCTGAAGAATTGCGGGGAGCAGTTGAGCTGCTTGCCGCGCATCGTGCTGGATTGTGGATTATCATTTCGACTGATCCTCAGAGCGCTCATATTTCATACGTCATTAATCTTGCTCATCAGTATACTCATAGAGCATCGCTGAAAGAGCTGCTTGAAAAGATAAAGGTTCTGGGCATGCGGGGTAATTGTAAGAATAATATGATTCAAGGCGGCGCGTCAGCGCTCCCCGAAGGATTACAGCCGATAATAGAAGATTGGTTAAAGCAACAGTAAGATATATTGTGCTTTGCGGTTGAATACGATAGGTTTACCTTCTAGTATTGTTCTTATCATATTTTAAGGATCCGTTATGTGTTTTTCTGCTTCAGCAAGTTTTATCGCTGCGGGGTTTCTCAGTACAATAGCAATCGCTACGTTGCATAGAGCGACACGTCCTCAAATAAAACCAGTAGCACTGTTACCATTATTTTTTGGTATTCAACAAGGTTTAGAAGGTCTTGTATGGATTTCGCTTAACGCACCGGGCGATTCATTGTGGTGGCATATTATTCAAGGAATTGGCATATACGGATTTGTCTTTTTTGCAGCATTGTTTTGGCCAATATGGATTCCGTATGCATTATATTGTGTTGAGGAAAATACTTCCTACCGAAAATTATTGTATAAGGTGGTCATCACGCAACTTATCCTTGCAGCTGTATACATCATAAGTTGGCATTTTACACCAATCATTGCCACCAACATTAATTGTCATATTGCCTATTCAATATTTTCTATGCAATTTTCATGGCTTGCCTATAATCCGACATCATTGCTCCTCCGATTGGGCTTAAATTTTGTAAAAGCTTTCATCAGTATTGCTTATTTATCGGCAACGGCCTTTGTATTTTTTGGCTCAAGCATTCCTTATGCAAAAGTGATGGGAACGCTTATACTCGCAGCATATGTTGTTGCAGAGCTGGGCTACCGCTTGTCCTTTGCTTCAGTATGGTGCTTCTTTGCTGCAGTTATTAGTATGCTGACCTACTATGTTGTTTACACGTATCAAAAACGCGCTTAAAAACAGTTTACGATTTTTGCGGCAACTGCGATTCATAGTATTCGATTTTTTCTTCGAGCTTCTGAACACGAATGCGCAATTTTTTCATTTCATTCAAAAGAAGCACTGCAAGGTCATGATATCGCACCGTCATTGGATCATTTTTTTCATCTAAAATGACCAATTCTGGGTAAATTTCCTGAACTTCTTCAGCGATTAACCCCCATTGTTTTGTATGGGATGCATCTTGAATATAGTTGAAGGTTACCGGGCGTAAGTCAAAGATAATCTCACTTTCATTCCCCAGATCCTGAATA
>Ga0206845_1040_pt2 | contig 45169 bp, 44 predicted proteins | sample Alteio_BWOrgCont_19_FD_152887 | JGI IMG/M metagenome (GOLD analysis project Ga0206845, IMG submission 152887) | Enriched cells from forest soil in Barre Woods Harvard Forest LTER site, Petersham, Massachusetts, United States -... | ecosystem: Environmental > Terrestrial > Soil > Temperate forest >...
TTTGCCGAGGTGGATGCGGTGACCAAACTGGTGCCGGAAAAACTCAACATCACGATCAGCGATGCTTTGGATCAAGAGCCGCGCTTGCATGAAATGATGGAAAGCAATCCGACCGTGGCCACCCTGATTGATTTGGCCAGACGGGTGGAGGGGCTCGTTCGCCATGCCGGAATCCACGCCGCCGGTGTGATCATCGCCAGCGATAATCTGGTGAAGTACGCGCCCCTTTACAAAGGCGCCGACGGGGAAAATGTCGTCCAGTACGACATGAAGCACGCTGAAAAAATCGGCCTGATCAAGTTCGACTTCCTGGGCCTAAAAACCCTGACTCTCATCCACCGCGCTTTGCAATTGGTGGAAAAAAATCGCGGAAAGAAAATTTCCGTGAATGATATTTCCGTCAACGACCCGGGGATCTATGAGGTCATCTCCAGCGGCGACACCGCCGGCATCTTCCAGTTTGAGGGTGACGGTATCACCAATGCCATCCGCATGATCCGTCCCTCCAGTTTTTTTGATATTACCGCCATCAACGCTCTTTACCGGCCGGGCCCGATGGCGATGATTCCTGAGTTTGCCAAACGCAAACACGGCGAAGCTCCGGTGGAATTTATTTTCGAGGATTTGCGCGAAGTTTTGCAGGAAACCTATGGCATCATCGTCTATCAAGAACAGGTAATGGCCATCGCTTCCCGTATTGCCGGTTACTCTTTGGGCGAAGCCGACATGCTCCGCCGGGCGATGGGTAAGAAAATCAAAAAAGAAATGGATCAGCAGCAAGAGCGCTTCCTGCAGGGAGCGAAAGACCATGGCTATGATTCCAAGAAATCGGCGGAAGTTTTCGAGTTGATGTGTAAATTCGCGGATTATGGTTTCAATAAATCCCATGCCGCCGCCTATTGTGTGATCGCCGCGCAAACAGCTTGGCTGAAACGCTACTATTCGGCGGAATTCTATGCGGCCCTGCTGTCGACGGAGTTGGCGGATACCGATAAGGTCGTTCAGTACGTCAAGGACGCACAAAAGCACAGCCTGCGGGTGTTACCCCCCCCACGTCAATCATTCCGACTTTCTGTTCACCGTGAAAGGTAACGACATCTACTATGGCCTGGGTGCGATCAAAGGTATCGGCGAGTCCGCCATCAATGCGATTTTTGAAGCCCGCGAAAAAATACCGAACAAAACATTTTCCTCCCTGGAGGAATTTTTCAATAAAGTCGACATCAAAAAACTCAATAAAAAAGTCATCGAAGCTTTGATTAAGGCCGGTGCTTTGGACGGTTTCAATGCTCACCGGGCGCAGGTTGCGGCCGGTTACCAGAAGTATATGGACCGCGCTGAAGAAAATCGCCGCAATCAGGAAGTGGGCCAAGCTTCATTGTTTGATTTGGGTCCTGCCAGTGAAAGCGCCGTGGTCTTGGAAGATGTGAAGGAGTGGCCGCGCCCCTTGGCGCTCTCTTATGAAAAAGAGACTTTGGGTTTTTATCTGAGCGATCATCCTCTGGCCGGTTATGAACAGATCGCCTCCATTTGGACCTCAGGATTTGTCACCGATTTGCCGCGCATTTTCGCAGAACACAAAGCTAAACCGGTGAATGAAAATGACAAACAAAAGTACGATTTTCGCAATCGCGACGGTAATCGCAAACGGGTGGTGGTGGCGGGAATCATCGCGGAAAGCCGCGAGTTGATTACAAAAAAAGGCACGCGCATGGCCTTTGCGAAGCTCGAAGATTTGACTGGTGCGGTGGAATTGGTGATTTTTCCCGATACCTTTGCGCAAGTGCAGGGTTTACTCAAAGAAGAGCGTCCGGTTTTGGCCGGAGGTTTCCTGGACGGTGACGAGGGGACGGTGAAAATTATCGTCGACAATATGATTCCGCTGGAAGAAGCTTTGCGGAAAAGTAAAAAGATGATCCTGCATCTGCATCGCCTGGAGGAAAAAGACTATCAGGTTTTGGATTCGCTCCTACGCGATCACCCCGGACAGACGAAAGTGGAGATGGTATTGGAGATTCCCGATCTCGATCAAGAAGTGCGGATCGAGCCGCAAGAGATCTCGGGGGTGGCCGTCAGCAATGAATTTTTGGAAAGTTTGCGCAGTCAATTTGGTAGCACCGACTTTGTGGAGATGAAGTTATGAGAAAAATTTTAGAATTCAGCCTATTTTTTCTTCTCTTGTCCAATCCCGCCCTCGCCGTGGAAAAAATCAAATGGATTGAAAAAACCATTGAAGTCGAAACGGATGAGATCAATCCGACCCTGGCAAAAAAAGATTTAATTGAAAAAGCAACGGTCAAAGCCTCGGAAGATATGATCAAAGATATTATTGGCGAGGCGAAATTTTCGCGCAATCGGACCTTGATTGAAAGCAATGTGATCAAGCGCAGTGCTCGTTATGTTCCATTTACCCGCCCCGGGGATTTGGTGGCGCTGCCAAATAAAGGCTTTCGCCTGAGTGTGAATCTGCGCATTAGTCAGGATGACCTGCAGTCTTTACTTTTGGAAAACGGTTTGTTTTACGAGTCTGACTCCACACCCATTCTTCTTCCGGTGGTCACAATTACCGACAAAATCGGCGGGCGCAGTTATGGTTGGTGGCAGGAGATGGATCCGAAAAAGATCGACTTGGCAAAAATTTCCCGCAGCATCGAAAGCGGTTTGAAAAATTCCTTTTGGAAAAATAATTTCTATGTTCTGCGCCCGCAAAGCATGCATTACCAGGATCTTCTACCCAGCGACTCCAATCATTCCTTCTTTTCTTTTTCCTCATCGAATTTGGATTGGTCGGCGATCGCGGGGCAGTGGAACGCGCAGATTTTGTTACTGGGGGGGATGGATATCAATAAAAGCACCCAGCGCAGCGATGCCTACCTGATCGGTTTGCACTTTTCCGCCACGCAAGTCTTGAACGGACGCTCCATTGCAGAGGTAACCCGTCAGTATGAAACCGATGGGGGCCGTATGGACCTCGTTGTGGAGCAAAAGCTACGGGAGGTTTTGGATTCGGTGTGCAGCGACCTGGCTTCGCAAGTTTTGGAGGCCTGGCAAAAGGGCACCATCGGTTCCAGCGTCTTTCGAATGACCGTCAATGGGCGCGTGCCACTGCCGATGCAAAACGTCGTTAAAGATGCGATTCGGCAGCAAGTTCGTGAGGTCAAGAACGTCAGCGAACGTCTGATTGCCGCCAATCAATTGGTCTTAGAGGTGGACACCCAGCTCACTCCGAAAGAATTTCAAAACAAGGCGCCTAAAATTACCATGCCCGGTTATGTGCTGACCGCCGAAGATGCCAATGATAAAGAGGTTACCTATAAATTCTCGAAAGAGAGGCCGTAATGACATATTTTTTGAATCGGGCCAGAAAAATTTTCCTTCTTGTCGGGATCTCCATCAGCTTCCTCAGCTGTGTGACGAATCAGCCCGGCGATCCGCCACAAGTTAAAAAAGAAGTCAGAGATGTCAGCCTGCAGGCTCGGCGTGAGGATTCGGCTCCTCGCAAACGCTTGATGGTGCTGCCGTTTCTGGACACCAGCGAGGTGCGACCGCAGGAGTTTCGCGATAAAATCCGCAGTGAGTTCATCCGAGATATGAACAAGAAGGGTGAATTGATCGTGGTGGACAGCCGAGATTTGAATTTGGATCTCAAACAGCATATGAAGAGTGGCGAGTACATTTTGGCCGATGTCGGTAAAGCAGCCAGCGACTTGGGTGTTTCTGCGGTTCTGGAAGGTAAAATCGTCGAGCTTAAAGTCAGCCGCAAAGCCGACCCCGTGGGTATTTTTCGTCAGATTGTGACAAAGCTGGAGGCCTCGGTGCGTGTGCGTTTGGCCTGGGCTCGCAATGGCAAGGAGATTTTCAACACGATCAAAACCGTCAGCCTTGAGGAATCGCAAACGCGGGTGGCGGAAAACGCCAGCGCCGACAAATTGTTAACCACCAATCCGGAGTTGCTGGAAAAATTGGTGGCCGACGCCTTCAATGATTTTGAACCGCAGATTTTTTCAAGTCTTGCAAAACTCAGCTGGGAAGGGCGCATCGCCGCCATCAACGGCGACAGAATATTTGTGAATGTGGGCCGGATCTCAGGCTTGCAGGTTGGTGATATTCTGCGCGTAACCGAAGAGGGTGACGATGTGTTTGATCCACAGACGGGCAATTTCATCGGGCGCTCACCGGGCCGACAGAAAGGCACCTTGGAAGTGGTCAGCTACTTTGGCCAGGACGGCGCCATTGCCGTCATTCACTCCGGCGCGGGTTTCAAAGAAAACGATCGGGTGGAGCAGTACTAGTGGATCAAACGCTTTCGCAAACCGCTCTGAATTTACGTTGGTTGGGCTTGGTTCCTTACAACGAAGCGCTCGCTTTACAAAACCGAGCCTGTGATCACGTCCGCCAATACCGCAGCACATATGTGTTGGGACTGGAACATCCGGCGGTTGTGACTTTGGGCAAACGGGGAGTGGCAGAGCGGGACTTGGTGGCCAATTGTTCCTTCTCAGTGATGGAAGTCGATCGCGGCGGTCAGGCGACTTTGCATTCGCCGGGCCAGCTAGTCGTGTACCCAATTTTAGCCCTCAATGAGTGGTCCTTGGGCGTGCGCCAGTACGTCGAAATTTTACAAAAAGTGACCATTGCCAGTCTGGCTTTCTTGGGCATTCACAGCGTTTCAGGGGATGCCGTGGGCTGCGGACCGGGTATTTACACCGAGCGTGGAAAAATTGCCTTCATCGGTGTTCGCGTCGAGCGAGGAATTGCTTACCATGGAATTTCTATTAATGTTTTTAACGATTTAGATGGTTTTCAGCAGATTCGTTCCTGCGGAATACAAAACGCTCGAGTGGATCGCATCGGCGATTACCGTCAGGATATCAGCCTCAGAGACCTGTTTTTTACGTGGAGTTCTCTGTTGCAAAAACAGCTGCTCTTGACCAGCACTCAAGGTCTGAGGCATGTTGTCGGCAAGTCGTCTGTTAGCGTAGTTGGTAGCGCGCTTCCTTGACATGGAAGAGGTCAGTGGTTCGAGTCCACTACAGACGACCAATTCATCTCATCGTAAAGAATTTGGCGTTAGGTTAAGGAGTAGCCAAAACAATCCCAGTGTTTTGACGGCTTCACTAAATTCTTTGAAATCCACCGGCTTTTTTACGTAGGCATTTGCTCCTGATTTGTAGCCGGAAATGACATCTTTGTCCTCGCTTGAAGTCGTCAGAATAATCACCGGCAGGAATTTAGTTTTTTCATTTGCGCGAATTTCTTTTAAAACCTGGATTCCATCGATTTTCGGTAGTTTTAAGTCCAAAAGAACGACTTGTGGCTGAATTTTACTGTCCCTCCCCGCATGCATTCCTCTGCAAAAGAGGAAATCCAAAGCTTCTTCGCCGTCTCGGGCCACGGTGATTTCGTTTGTGACCCCATTTTTTTTCAGGGCGCGAATCGTAAGGGCCTCATCTTGTGGATTATCTTCTACGAGGAGAATAAATTTACTTTCAGGATTCATAAATTTCCTTTCACGGCAGGCTAAACCAAAAGGTAGTCCCCTGGCCAACTTGACTTGTCGCCCAGATTTTGCCGCCATGCCGGTTGATGATTCGACGGACAGTGGCTAGACCAACTCCAGTACCTTCATACTCGGACTCCGAATGAAGCCTTTGAAAAACGCCGAAGAGTTTGTCGTAATATTTCATATCAAAACCAGCGCCATTATCACGCACATAAAAAACATTTTTTCCTTCCTGTTTCTCTGCGCCGATCTCAATCTTAGGTTGACTGCTCTTTTTGGTAAATTTCCAGGCATTTCTGACCAGATTTTCCAGTGCGGCTGAGATGAGACCCTCATCACCCTTGGTCTGCATATCCGGTTGAATGGTGACATCTCTTTTCTCATTGGGCTCTTCACGTTCAATTCGAGCGATCATATCTTTCGCCATCTTGCTCAGGTTGATTGTGGTCATATTCATCTCGCGGCGGGAGTACCTCGATAGGTTCAGCAGATCATCAATCAGCCGACCCATTTTCTGGGTACCCTGCCGAACATATTCAAGATAGGTCTTGCCTTGATCGTCAAGTTTCTCTGAGTAATCCTCTAAAAGGGCCTGGCAAAATCCGTCAATACCACGCAGCGGAGCCCGCAAGTCATGGGAAACCGAGAAACTGAATGCTTCCAGTTCTTCATTTAAAGTTGCAAGCTCACGAGTCTTTTGTTGAAGGGCTTCCTCATGCTTTCGTTTTTCGGTAATGTCGCGGGTAATTTTTGAATAACCTAGGATTCGCCCTTCACTGTCCCTGGTCGGGGTTATGATCACGCTGGCCCAAAACTTGTCACCATTTTTTTTGATCCGCCAGCCCTCTTCTTCATAGCGTCCTTTCTCTCGAGCGACCACGAGTTCCTTGTCAGGTCTCTTGCTCTCTTGGTCTTCTTTGCTATAAAAAATAGAAAAATGTTGGCCAATAATTTCCTTTGCAGAATAGCCCTTTATTCGCTCGGCACCCGGATTCCAGCTTGCGATTTTACCGGTTGGGTCTAAAAATAAAATTGCATAGTCTGATATAGTTTCGACAAGGTGATGATAGTTTTCTAAGTTGTTTCTAAAATCATCCTTTATCTGTTCATATTGGATTGTTTGAGATTGGGCTTGAGTGACATCTTTCACCGAATGAATGATCAACGCAACACTCCCGTCGTCGGCAAAAACCGGAGAATTAGTTGGACTCCAATAACGCACCTCAAAGCCTCCGCCCTCAGATTCGGGGCGACGGATGTCATATTTCTGAACAGCCATGATGTCGAGTTTTCTAAATTCAAGTACACGCTTTAATGAAGCTCGTAAATTCGATGTCCCTGTGGCGCCAATTTCATCGGGGTTGTCGGGAAAAGCATTAAATAAGTTTTTGCCAATCAACTCCTCACGTTTTGTCATTGTCGCTTGTGCGTAGGCATTGCTGACCGCCACAATTTTAAGGTCGGGACTCAGCACTAAATAGAGCCCGGGAACAGATTCAAAAAGCTTTTGAAAATTTACTGAGGCGTTTTCCATTATAATTTCCTCGATTGGCGTGAGCTTTAATCTAACAGTTCTCGCACCTTTTCCAGGAGAGCTTCAAGACGGTAGGGTTTCTCCATGAATTGAATTTTTCCTGAATCAATTCCCTCCCGAATCAAGACATTGTCCGTGTAGCCCGAGACAAATAGAAATTTTGCGTTCATTTTTTGTTCTTGCATCGCCTTAGCAAACTCGGGCCCTCCCATTTCAGGCATGACCACATCAGTCAACACCAAATGGATCGGAGATTGATGTGAGGCAACGATTCCCATGGCCTCCACGCCATTTTTGGCCGGCAAGACTTTGTAACCATTCTCAGTCAAGATGTCGCAAGCAAGGTTTCTGAGACTGGAATCATCTTCAATAACCAGAATGGTTTCACTTCCCCGTATATCAGTTTTGGTTTTCTTTTCGCTTTGGACAACTTTGACGTCTTCATCGACCTGCGGAAAGTAAACTTTGAATGACGTTCCTACTCCGACCTTACTTTCCACCAGGACAAGACCCTTATTTTGCTGGACGATTCCATAAACCGTGGAAAGACCCAAACCCGTGCCCTTACCGGCCTCTTTGGTGGTGAAAAACGGTTCAAAAATTCGTTTCTGTGTTTCTTCATCCATGCCGCAGCCCGTGTCGGACACAATCAAGGAAACATATCTCCCGGGTTTCATATCGTATCGTTGCGCGGTTTTGTCATCGAGTTCATCGGGTCTCGTTTCAATCGTTATGGTTCCACCTTTTGGCATGGCGTCCCTACTATTAATAACCAGATTCATGACCACCTGTTCAATATGATTGGGATCAACTTTTATATTTGGCAGATTTTCCGCCAAATTGAGTTTGATGGTGACGCTTTCTTCGATCAGCCGTCTGAGCATTTTTTCCATATCGACAACCAATTGATTTAATTTTATCACTCTTGGTTGCAGAATTTGCTTACGGCTAAAAGCCAAAAGCTGGCGGGTCAGACCGGCGGCTCTTTCTCCTGATTTTTTTACTTGTTCTAAGCCCTTGTAGATAGGCTCGGCTATTTTTTTTAACTCTGGATTTTTATCCAGGGTTTTGACGATAATTCCAGTTTGAATCAGGATAATAGCAAGCACATTGTTAAAATCGTGGGCAATGCCACCGGCAAGCTGACCGATAGCATCCAATTTTTGGGCTTGCCTGAGTTGTTCCTCTTTCACCTTTAAATCAGCTTCAATACGCAGCTGTTCCCGGTGTTTTCCCGCTTCGCCGATTTCCCTTTCAATCGCCGGAATCAGTCGGGTCATGTTCGTCTTCAAAATATAATCATTGGCTCCGGCTTTAAGGGCCTTAACCGCGTCTTCTTCACTGACCGATCCTGAGACAATAATGAAAGGGGTTATCGGCATTTTTGTTTTTGCTAGGCGCAAGGCGGTGAGGGGATCGAGTGTCGGCAGGTGATAGTCACAAATGACCAAGTCCCACTTCGGTTGTTCCAAAGCGGCCACCAGAGCGGATTCATTTTCAACCCTGAGGTAGGTTGGTTCAATTCCGCCCTTTTTCAGATGTCTAATCAATAGCTCGCAGTCAACCGGAGAGTCCTCGACGAGGAGAAAATTAAGATTCATAAGACTGAACAGTGAATCGGATCTGTTGAGTAAGCAAGTCTAAATTCAGCGCACAAGAATTAACAAATAATTAAGGTTTAGTGCTAGTTTCTTCGTCGAGAGCCAGCGATGCTCGATCCGACAGGCTGGACCGAGGTCTTCAAATAGGAAAATTCTTAATAGTTCATCATAAATTTTTCCTCACCTTCTTAGAAGTTTGAGACGATAAGTCATTAATGAAAAAGACCTTGTCGAGTTCTGAGATGAACGACCTTTTTGCCAAGGCTGTGGAAACAGCCGAAGAAGGAATTGGCCTGATCAGCCCGCAGGGAGAAATCATTTACATGAATGAAGGTTTCTCCAGGCAACTCGGCTATTCTCCGGCCCAGGTCATTGGCAAAACTGTGTTGGATTTTCTAGCCCCGGAAGGGGTCCGCGCTTTCCAAGAAAGAAAAGAAAAAAGAGTTAAGGGCGAACTTCGCGAGCGCTATGAAATGGTCTATATCCATGGACAAACAAAAGAGTTAGTTTATGGCATGCTCAACGTCAGTCCGATTAAAGACAAAGATGGCCAAGTCCTCTATTCTCTCGGCATGCAAACGGATATCACCAACCTTAAAAAAACACAGATTGAGCTGGACAAGAACATAAGCTGGTTAAAAAAGGCCCAGAAAATCGCCGGATTTGGATTTTGGGAGATAGACCTCAAAACAGAGAGAAGCTGGTGGTCGGAAGAGTTAATTCTGATGATGGGTCTTGCGCCAAACACCGGAGCCCTGAGCTTTTCTGATTTCCTAGAAATGGTTCATGCAGATGATCGTGGTGGGCTAAAAAGTCTGGTCAAACAAGCGGGGACCCTTGAAATGCCCTACACATTTCAGTACCGGTTGTATCGACCGGACGGTGAATTGCGCTACTTGCGTAACTCGGCGGATGTCGAGAAAAACCAGGCTGGCGAAGTGACTCAAATCAGCGGCATCGTTCTTGATGTTACGGACGAGATTCGTCAGGATCAAACCATTGAACAACAGCGAGCCATGGGTATTGCCTCTGCCAGACTTTCCACCGTTGGCGAAATGGCGGGCGGCATTGCTCATGAAATTAACACGCCTTTGAGTACGATTCTTTTGAGTGCAGAGATGATCAAAGAAAAGGTTCAAAAAACGCCTCTACCCGTCGAGGAAATTTTGAAAAGGGTTGACGCGATTATGGCCGTGGGGGATCGAATCGCCTTGATCGTGAAGGGTCTCAGGCAGGTTTCCCGAGATGCGAGCGGTGACGACGTCGAGGCATTCCATGCAGAAAAGCTTGTTCATGCAACACTCAATTTATGCAATCAAAGATTCGCCAACCATGGAATAGACCTGCAGGTCGCAGAAGTAACACTCTCCCAGAGTCTGCTTGGCCAGTTTGTGCCACTGACGCAGGTTTTATTCAACCTCCTCAACAATTCCTATGATGCGATTTGTGATTTAGACAAGAAATGGATCTCCATTGCCGGCCAAACTACAGGCAATTTTTTTGAAATCGTTGTTACCGACAGTGGAGCAGGTGTCCCGCCGGCAATAAAAGAAAAACTCTTTCAGCCCTTTTTTACCACGAAGCCGGTTGGTGTAGGGACGGGCTTAGGCCTTAGCGTCGCAAAAGGTATCATGCAAAGCAGGGGAGGGGACTTGCTCTATGATGACTCCTGCCCAAATACTCGGTTTATTATGAAAATTCCGCTGGTAAATTTGCAAAAGCAGGCCAGCTAGTTGTTGTATTGAGGTGAAATATGCCGAAAATTTTGGTTGTTGAAGATGATAGCTATTTTCGTGAAGCCATCTGCGAATTTTTGAAGGGCAAAGGGTACAGTGTTTTGCAAGCCCCAAACGGCAGAATTGCAAAGGAAGTTATTTCCGTCCAGAATCTTGATATTGTCCTATCCGATATCCAAATGCCTATGCTCAGCGGTACCGAGCTGTTGGAATGGGCAATGAAAAATAAACCCCTGCCTTTTATTATCATGACCGGATTTTCAATGCTGCTGGAAACAAAATCCGCTTTTGAGTTAGGCGCAAAGGAGTTTCTTGCTAAGCCATTTAAAAATGAAGAATTGATTGCCGCGATTGAAAGGATCATAGCTCCAAAAAAAGAATTCGAAATCGTGAGCGCGCATGAACAGTATTGCAAAGTTTCTATTGGTGAGTTTGTTGCAAGGCCAAAGGTTGACTTTGATGTCTATGTGCAATTGGGCTCAGACAAATACATCAAAATCGTCCGTAAAGGAGAGGAAATCCAAAAAGAACGGGTCGAGCACTACAAAGAAAAGGGACTGAAGTACCTCTATATTGCTAAAGAGGATTTTGGCAAATTAGTCGACTTCAATATGAATGTAGCCAAGCTCATCAAAGACCGCGGCGATGTTTCTCAGGAAAAAAAGTTAAACTTCATGAAATATACCGGCGAAGTGATTTTAGAGAGGGCTTTTATCGACGGAGTTGACAAGGGTAGCTTTCTTGAAGCGCAAACATTTTTGAAATTGACGATAAATACAATTGTTGACACCAAGGAGCAGTTTGATCTGCTGGATATGCTCAATTCCCATTCGGATTTTATCTACGCCCATTCCATCGGGGTTGCTATGTTCTCGATCCTGATCGGCCGTAAATTGGGACATGAGTCCAATCTTGTTTTTTTCAAACTCAGTACCGCGGCGATGTTTCATGATATCGGCAAAAAGGAAATCGACCGCGAAATTCTTGAAAAACCAAGGCACTTGCTTTCGACAAAAGAGCGGAAACTGATCGAAAGTCATGTGGTTCGTGGTCAAGAAATTATGAGTGCCATCAAGGGTATGTCCGAGGAGATTACCCAGATTGTCTATGAACATCATGAGGATTCTGCTGGTCAGGGATATCCACTGTGCAAGCGGGGAAGGGACCTTCATCCTCTTTCTAAAATCATCCAGACAGCGAATTTATTCGTTGAACATGCGTTGAAGGGGCCAACCTCGGAAGGAATGGCCGGCGTCGATGCGATTAAATATTTGGAAAGAATTTATCTAGACCGCTTGGATACGGCCAGCATGGCCGCACTGAAGAGCCTGTTCATCAAAATCTAAGAGAGATGAATTTTCTATTCTTTGGTTTTTAGCAGATGGTCATTCTCTTGAATGAACTTTTTGATCTCATCGGAAATATCTAAAAGCTTTAACCATTGCTCTTTATAAAGAGTCACCGGGAAACGGCCCATGCCGTAGACCGAGAGGGCCCCCTTTTCACTGACTTTCATCGAGAGGGTCCCACGTGGAGGTCGTTTGTTTTTGAGGGCTTCGTTTTCAGCTTTTAAGCGGGCGATTTCTGCTTTCATATCATCAGACATTGTTCTCTCCTGAGTTCAGATCTTATCTCCAGTGGTATGAGATTGTCCAAGGATTGTCGGCATGATTTTATCGGCATTTCTCGCCAGCCTAAAGCCCTGCCTTTCGCCATAGGACTTAAAAATTCCTCAATAGTTTCCGAATAGAGAAGACGGGGAAAGCAACTGTGGCAAAGTCGGAATCAAAGCTTATTGAGTTTTTTTTACCCACTACCAGCGATTGGGAGTTGCGCGCTGCCAGCGCAGTCGTAGCGAAGGCTTATATCTCCACTTTTATTTTTGTTCTGGTGCAATTGCCACTCAATTTTTTCGTTCAGATCCGCTATATCGGATGGATCGGCGTCTGGTCGATGGTGATGTCGGCCGTCTGCCTGTTGCTTCTGCGCTTGGGTTTTCCGACTCTGTCTCGAGTCATCTATTTCACATCTTCTTGTGCCACCAGCGTTGTGGTCACCGGCATGACTCTGGGTCGATCTTTCAACTGGATCTTTACCCTGAATTCCTTAGGCGGGGTTGCAGAGGTGACAGCGCCGAAAGAAAAAGGACTGCGGCTTTTTGTTTATATCGCCTGTTTCCTGGCGCTTGTTCTTTCTTTGTTCGTCTGCTTCGATCCTGTGTTTCCCTGGGATTATCGCCATGAATACGAGAATTGGCTCATGCCCTATGCCATTTTTAATGTTAGTTTCAGTCTTATTTTACGGCTTTTTTCTTCGCAGCGTTTTCATAAAGAAATGATGATGTACAAGGGGAGACTGGAGCAGCAGACTGCCAGCAGCCTTCAGCAGGCCAAAATGACGACTCTTGGTGAAATGGCCGGCGGAGTGGCGCATGAAATCAACAATCCTTTAGCGATGATTTTGGGCAATGCCACTCAGGTATTTCGCGAGGTTCCACCTGGCGCCGTGATGACTGATAAAATGTCCGGTAAGATTGATAAAGTCATCCAAACCGTCGACCGTATCGCCAAAATCGTTAATTCTCTGCGCGTCTTCTCGCGCAACGCCGATGAGGATCCATTTCAGAAATCAAAGATCGAAAATATTCTGGAAGATACAAAAAACTTTTTTGGCGAAAAGCTGAAGTCCCATCAGGTTGAACTTAAAATATCAGGAGACCTGAATATTGAGTTTGACTGCCGGTCCAGTCAAATTTCTCAGGTCCTCGTGAACTTGATCAACAACTCCACCGAGGCTGTTGCCAGTCGAGTGGAGAAATGGGTTGAAATTCATGTTCAAACCCGGGATGGAAAAAAAGTGGTGTTAACCGTCACCGACAGTGGCAATGGGATTCCTGAAGCCATTGCTGACAAACTGATGCAGCCGTTTTTCACAACCAAAGAAGTTGGTAAAGGAACGGGCTTGGGTTTGAGCGTCTCCAAAGGGATCATCGAAAGTCATAGGGGTACTATTGAATTGGATCGTTCCTGCCCCAATACCCGTTTTGTGATTGAACTTCCGATTCATCAGGCCCTTGCGGCCAACCAGAAGCCGTCCGGAAGTGCAGTCGCCTGATGGAAACTCAAAAAGGATCTTCCGCCTATTTGCAATTCTGGCTTCCGAAAAATATCGAAGATCCGAATGTCATCGCCGCAGTCGGTATTTACCTTCGGGCCATGCCGGGACTTTGCCTGGTCGGAATCGGCATTGTTTCCGTATTCTATTACCTTGGTGCATTCGCCATAGCAGTGGCGACGATAGAGTGGCTCTGCGTTGTTTTACTTACTTTTTTCATCATAAAAGCTGGGTTTTACCGAGCCGGCCGAGCTCTCCATATCGGTAACTCGGCAATTTTTCTTCCCATCTGCACCGTTATGATGGGTGTGCAGTCGTACATGTGGGTTTACCTCGTGAACACGGCCGTTGGTTCGTTATTTTTTCTGGCGCCGAGTGAACGATCCCTGCGTCGATATTGCCTTGGCGTCAATTTTGCCGGTCTGATTTTAACTTTTTATCTTAAATATTTAAATGTGATCACCGTCGATGTGCCCGCGCAATACGCCGAGAATATTGGTTACTTTGGTATATTTAACGTTTTGACGTGTATGCTGGTTTTGGCCGTGGATTTAATTCGGTACCAAGCGGCGGTCACATCCTATAAAACCCAGCTGGAACAACAAACACTCACCATGGTTCAGCAAGCTAAAATGTCCACCCTTGGCGAAATGGCCGCCGGTGTGGCTCATGAAATCAACAATCCTCTGGGTGTGATTATCGGTAAAATTGATGTTTGGAAAAGCCGTTTTGAGCAGAATCAAATCGATATGAGCAAGGTGATAACCGATTTCGGTAAAATTCAGGTCGTAGCGCAAAGGATTGCTAAAATTGTCAGTTCTCTGCGCACATTTTCACGAGATGCCGAAAACGATCCCTTTCAAATCAGCAAATGCAGTGAGGTGTTGGAACAAACCATGAATTTTTGTGCTGAAAATTTAAAAGCCCATAAGATTGATCTGCGTCTGTCCATAAATCAAAATTTCGAAATTGAATGCCGGCCAACGCAAATCTCTCAGGTTTTGGTCAACCTGATCAACAATTCATTCGATGCCATTCGCGATCTCCCGGAAAAATGGATCGAAATTAATGCTGATTTGGCCGGAGGCAAAGGCAGATTCACAGTGACCGATAGCGGGCATGGCATTTCCGAAAAAATCGCTGACAAAATCATGCAACCATTTTTTACCACCAAAGAAATTGGCAAAGGAACGGGCTTGGGATTAAGCGTTTCCAAGGGAATTATCGAAACTCACAAGGGAACTCTTCAATTGGACCGCTCTTGCGTCAATACCCGTTTTGTGATTGATCTTCCGGCTCACAATAATAATGTGAAATAATGGATTGGCGAATCTTTGCGCTAGGATCGGCAGTATTTGCGGCGTTGACCGCCGTTTTTGGCAAAATCGGTGTTTCTGAAATCAATTCAAATCTGGCCACTTTGATTCGAACTTTTGTCATCTTGCTGGTCACAGCGGCTCTGATTACCTATCGGAGTGAATGGCAGCGGCCCGAGGTATGGTCGGGAAAATCAGTTTTATTTCTTGTTCTTTCAGGAATTGCCACCGGCCTTTCCTGGCTCTGCTACTATCGGGCTTTGCAGTTAGGTCCTGCCTCGAAGGTGGCACCGATTGATAAACTCAGTGTTGTTTTCGTAATGATCTTTGCGCTTCTGTTTTTGGGTGAAAGTCTAACCTGGAAAACTGCGCTGGGGGCTTTATTTATCAGTGCCGGCGCAGTTTTCATGGCAATTTGATTATTGTCCGGAAGTCGGCGCTGCTGCGTCCTTTTTCTCATCTGCTCTTCGCTCTTGGTTGACGCGATTCTCTTCACGGTTGTCTTGTCTTTGTTCCGCTTTGGTAATGTGTCCGCCATTAGCCGCAGCCTGAGATTGTTCTTGTTTTTCGATGCGGTTGTCTTGGCGATCCAATTGTTTCGCCTGAGAATTAGTGATTTTACCATTCACAGCGGCATCATTATTTTTTGCCTTTTCATTTTGGGCCCGATCCACCACTTCTTTTCGGCGAGGGTGTTTTTTACCGTTAATATGGGGGTCTTCAGCCAGTGAGTTGAGACTCACAAGAATGACGATTGCGGCAGTGAGCATTTTTACTAATTTCATATTTCCTCCTGCGGAAAAATGGTTGGTTATGAACTTGAAATTGAATGGATCAGGCGGCGTGGGCGGACGCTTTGCGCTCGTTGACCAAATCTCTTAAAGCAATGAAAGCTTTTTTATTGTAAGGCTGACCCATGGTCACTTCAATAAAAGTCAAAGCTTGTTCCGGAGTTCGCGGATTGGGATTATTGGGGCCCTTAATCGAAATATCCACAAACGTGTTGGCCAAGGCCACCACTTTTGCCAGAGGGTTCATGCGAATATCACGAAGGCGACGCGGATATCCCTGACCGATGGCATTTTCATGGTGTTCGTAGACAATCGCAGTAATGTCATCCGTTATGGACGGCATGGAACGTAAGATTTCGCCGCCACGAAAAGGATGAGTTTCATAAAGTTGCCGTTCGTCTAAGGTCATTTCATGTCGGGGTTTTTCCAAAATTTCATGGGGCAACTCCCTCAAGCCCACATCGTGTAACAGAGCGCCGATGACCAATTTTTCCATGGTCGCGCTCAGGGTCCATTTCATTTTATGGCCAATCATAACCGAGATCGCACCCACGGCCATCGAATGACGAATCACATCGCCGGGAATGCTCGACATCATTTCCACCACCGAAAATAAGTCCGGTTTGGATTGGACCAGAGTCCGCACGCTGGTGGCGACGACTTTGGCATGCTCGATAGCTTCGTGGCCCATTCCCAATTCTTCAATTTCAGTGAAAACACCGTCCATTGCTTTGGAAATAAAGTGGGCTTTTTTCTCGCCGGAAACTTCTTTGTTGTTAATCAAAATACCGGCGATCACCAGGTTCTGACCGACACAGTTTTTGTATTCTTCCTTTTTGACGTAAAGATATTCGATAGAGTCATCGTTGGCGACATGCAACTGCTCGAGGTTGGCTAAATCACCGGCGCGGGCAACTAAGACATAATTGTTTAATTTGATGCGCAGATAGACATTGGCGGGAAAAGGCGCGCCGCTGGTGAATTCGCTTTTGCGAATAGGGATCATTTCGTCATCGCTAATGGGAGCATGATTTTGTTGAGCCATAACCACCTATCGTCAGGTGGTGGCGACGCATGAACTGATCTTAGGTCCTAATTAAAACAAAATTCCTAATCTGAGACTATAAAAGGCCGGAGCACCGATGGTGTTGTTACCGAAAATGCTGGTGTAGCTCAAGCAGACATCAAATTGCGTGGAGGACGTCCGAAAAAATTCCCAACCCAAGCCCAGATTCCCGTCAAAGCCGCCGATGGTGGTGGCGGAGGAATAGGACGAACCGGAAGCGCCGAAACCCAGGCCGCCCGTAACATAAGGCGCGGAGTTTTCATCGGTAAAGAAAATATTCAGGCCCAACAAGCCCGATAGGAAACTGGTTCGCCAATCTCCGGACATCACCAAGTCGGCTAAAACTTTAATATCGGCGAAAGGACTCACTCCCCAGTTGTAGCCGAGGGCAAAATCGTAGGACAACATCGTCACACCCATATTTTGAAAATAGGCGGGGCCAAAGCCGGCGTAGACTGAATTTTTGGATTCGATGCGATTGCGCATTTCGTTTTTCTGATTTTCCTTCACCTCGCCGACGCGCAAATCTTTTTTCGTGGGTGTGCCGACCATCGCGGCCCGCACGGCGCGATCGGCGGCTTCATCCATATCCTGAATAGTGGCGGCTTTTTGTTTCGAGATGTACACCACTTTTCCGTCTTTGATTTTGCTTACGGTCAGCACATAGGAAGGACCCAGCTTGACCACATCGGAACGTAAAACATAATCAGCCTTATCCGCTTCCGCCAGGGTGCCGCCGGCCGAGGTGACGGAGGAAGTTTCCAAGGACCGTACGGATTGGGTGAGTTCTTGATCGCCATCCGAGGTTGTAACCGTGCCGACAAAATAAGAATCCGCGCGAGCCACGCTGCTGAAAATCAAAAGCGCAAGAGTGACGAATTGATAGATTCTCACTGAAATCCTCCACCTGCCATTTTTTTCCATTGGCGACCTTGCCGGCAACTGATCAATTCAGGAAATTTTAACGCGACAGCTAAGCAGTGGAGGGGCTCGACTTTGGTGAAGAGTTTTTACGTCATTTTTACTACACCCAGCCTCAATTCAAACATATGGATCTTATAGGCCTTCTCGCTCGGCGAGAGGGCAGCTAACAAGAGGAGTCTACATGTTGAAAAGTTTCGGCCTTGTGCTCGCATGTCTTTTATTGTCCAGCCATTCACCTGCAGAAGAGGGAGGCTCCAGCAACACCACCGTGGGAAAAGTTCCCGATCAGGCGCCGGCCACGGAAAGCAAAGCCGCTGATCCTTTTGCCTTTGCTGATTTCGGCTGGCTGAATGGCAATAGCCGGCAGACCACCTTCCCATTGGATTCAAAAGTTTTCACCGGGCAATTTTCTTTCGATTCCAACTATGTCTATGACTTTGCTCATCCAACTGATCACACGCTGATTGGTTCGACCAACTCCGGTCGTACCGGTGAGGTGCAAGTGGAGCAGCTGGGAATCGGCGGCGATTTTCACTATGAAAACGTGCGCGGTCGTTTGATGACTCAGTTTGGAATGTATTCGACCATGACTCCACGAAATGATGCCAGCCCGGGGCGCGGTCAATGGGATTTAGGCGATGCTTACCGGTACGTTTCTGAAGCCTACGGTGGTTATCACTGGGACATTTGGAACGGGATCAATTTGGATGTGGGAATCTTCATGTCTTACATCGGACTGTGCAGTTACTACAACTTTGAAAACTGGATTTATCAAATGTCCTATGTTTCTGCAAATACGCCGTGGTTTTTTAACGGTGTTCGCGTCCAGACATTTCCCAATGAAAGACTGAAATTGGAATATTGGTTGATCAACGGTTGGCAATCCTACGGCATGTTCAACGAAGCGCCTGGATTGGGAATGCAAATTCTGTGGCGACCGACGGGGGATTGGTCCTTTGTCTCCAATGAATACTACGGTGCCGACACCCTCCAACAGCCCGGGCGACAAAGAGCGCACACCGACACCAGTCTACAGTACAAATATTATGACAAGCCGGCAAATACGCTGAGCAAAGGTGCTTTTTCTGTCACCTGGGACATGGGCTGTGAAAACGGCGGCGGTGTGACTTGCAATGGCGGCAGCGGCGGACCTGCTCAATATTTTCTGGGTCTGATGGTCTACAATCGATTGTGGTTTGAGCATGATCATCATGCCCTCACTGTCGGTGGTGGAGCGATCAACAACCCCGGCCGCTACTTGGTGTTGTTGCCGCCGATCAATGGGGCAACGGCTTTTTCCAGCGCCTCCACTTATTTCACCCAAAATCCAGGCGATGCATTTCGCGCTTGGGATTCCTCCATCACCTATGACTACATGCCCAGCCAATTCCTCACCTATCGCTTTGAAGTCATCCATCGCGAGGCCAACGTTCCCTATTTTGCCGGCTCGGGCGGGATCACTCCGCCGGGAGGAAACTCAAGTGCACCCAATGCTCCGGGCTCCGGTAGCACGGTGGCTGGTTTTACCCCCGATTTGGAAGACACTGAAAATCGCGTGAATGTGGCGATGATGGTGCGATTTTAAATTATTCAACGATCTTATAAATGCCGCGCACCTTTTCGGCGGGCAGGGCATTGTAATGCCACCATTCATGGGGCAGCTGCAAAAATCCAGCTTGCTCCATAATCTGGCGAAGAAAGCGTCGGTTGGCAATCTGCTCGGCGCTCAGTTCACCGGCTTGTAACAATTGCTCTTCCAGCTGCGGCTGCGCTTTCTGGGAAAAATCATCGAAGTCGGTGCCCATATCCAAAGGCTGTCCGCGTTCATTGAGCAAACTCAAATCAATCGCCATGCCGAAATTGTGCATGGATCCCAATTCTGGGTCTGCAACATAATCCTTCATTGGGGTCGAAGCCACGAACTGAAACATTTTTCGTTGCACGGAGCGCGGTCGTAAAGCATCGAAGAGTAAAAATCGATACCCGGCTTTCTGCTCCTGCAGAAGTTTTCCGGCCCGCGAAAATTTTTCGTAGGCATCGCGATGTAAAAAGGCCTGTTTAAAACCCTGGTAGAGGTTCTCTTTCATAAAATTGTTTTGCGTGCTGTAGCGCAGGTCCAAACGCAAAAAGGGGAGGTGAGTGATCTCCACTAAATCCTGACCGAAACGATCTGTGGCGGTGGCAAAGGGAGATTTCATTCTTAAGAGTTCTTACGAGCCTGGTCTTCCAGCTTTTTTTGATAGACGGCTTTTAAACTTTCAATCTCTTGCTGGTGCTTTTTATCCATTTCGCTTAATTTTTCGTGTTGGCGGGATCTGAGGTCATCCATTTGGCTGACGGTCATATCTCGGAATTTTTCCAATTCATCGTTGTGACTTTTTTTGAGGTCATCGACCTCGGTTTTGTGTTTATCATCGACTTCCGCTTCCCGTTTTTCATAGTAGTCACGGACCCGCGAAATTTCATTGGAGTTGCTCACTGAGCTCATATGTCGACCTCGTGGATTTCATAGACTTGCCGGCCAAGGGCAATGCCCTTGGCTTTTAAATGTTCCAGACCCGCCGCTAACACCTTATCACCGATGCGCAACTGCAAGCCGTAGGAGTCAATGTAATAGACAACTTTGAGCACGACCCAGGAGTCCGTCGTCTCGTTAATAAATACGGAAGGAGGAATATCGCTGCGCACGGAGGGCACATCCGCCAGACTTTCTTTTAAACACGTTTTAGCCACTTCAATATCGGCGTCCAAAGGTAGGCGAAAAATCTGGGTGCGGATAAAAGGTTGGTCGCCGCCTTTGAAATTCGAAATCTGCGAGTTGGCCATGAAACGATTGGGAACCGTGATGGTCTCGTCGGTCATGCCCAACAAAACGGTGGCTCGCCAGGTGACTTCCCGGACTTGGCCGACCATGCGTTGCACGCCGCTGACAACCTCCAACCAATCGCCGATTTCAAAAGAGCGGTCCAGTTGCAGGGAGATGCCGGCGAAAAGATTTCCCAACGTATCCTGCAGGGCCAAGCCGAGAATGATGGAAAAGGCCGCCGACGTGGCTAAAAGCGGGCCCACCTGAATTCCGAAAAGATAACTGGCTCCCCACAAAAGTAAGGTTACCGACAGCAGCAGTGAAAAAATATTCACAATCAAAACCGGTACGGCCGTCTTCATGTTGCCCAAAAAAAGATATTCAAGCAGGATAAGTCTCGCCGTTTTCACAAAGACAACCATGCCCCAGAATGACGTCAACAAACCGAGATAGGGGAGAGCGCGAGTGATCCCCCATTCCAAGTGTTCTGTTTGGTAGACAAATTTGTAGGCTACAAACAAGGCCGAAAACCAGAGTGTGTGCCGCCACAAGTTTCGGAAGTGGCCACGCAGGCTGCGGTGCCGCTCTTCGGATGCATCTCTTAGAAACAATTTGTAAAATAGCCAAACGAAAAGAACCAAAGCAATCATGATCACGTAGGGTTCGTAATCGATCAGGCCGTAAAGAGCCTGAGTTTTTAGAATTTTTTCGGTCATATTACCGAGTGGATTCGCCTCATTCATAAAGACCCTACCTTCAATTCTCCGCCATCGGACAGGGGAGTCAACGCGACCTAGAAATCAAGCCAGGCGCAGGACTGGAGCAAAGTCCGGTAAAGACCAAAAAGGGTCGAATTCGCCGAGCCAGACTCAAGGTCTGTCTCAATTTGACCGATGCAAAATCTGTAGAGCTCCGTATACAAGGGGGACCTGATATGTTTCGTCGCCTAACCATTTTTATGAATTTAATCACCTTTTGCTTCGCGCAAAATGCTTGGGCCATGGATAAAGAGGACATGAGTGGTTACAACGAAGTTCTCAAACAATCTGAACTCACCAAACGACCCATCAGCCTCAACGAATTTCTGGCAAAATTCGGCGCACATTTGCCGACCGAGTACCGTCAACAACTCGAGGCTTTGGCGAAAGAAAATCCCAAGTTCATGATTCCGCAAATGGACGTAAGAAAAATCCAAGTGAACGGCCAGGACCAATTGCAAATCAGCGTGAATACAAAACAAGGGTCGGTTGCCTTCACATCTCAGGATTCGGACAAATCCATTTTCTCCATGGTTGGAAATTTCAACGGCAAGGAGATCAAATCGAACCTGACTTACAAAGACGTGCTCTTTAGCCATTATCTGGCTTACCAGGTCCGTATCAATGCCAACGAACAAAAGCCGAAAATTCTTACCGCCGATCAATTCAACAAATTAACGATCGATCAAAAAAAGGACTACATGAAGCATGTGCGGGAGCTGTTAGCGGCTGCGGAGGCCGTGCAGTACGCAATTCCATCACGTGGTTCCGATCACGGCGCCTTTATGGAACTCTTGCAAATGTCTTTTCTGGGCTTGGCCTATGCGGCTGACGAAGCTGAGACTACGAACGGAAGCCAATGCGTGGTTGCCGGCTGGACCAATGGAGTCTGGGATTCTGCCCATTCTATCTGCGACGTTCCCAAAGAATATAAAGATCCTAAATCGTGCAGCAAGGTACCTACAGGCCAAAACATTGTCAGATGTAATCCCGATGTGTTTGGCGATGGTCTTTGCGTCGGATTTGACGGCTCAGACAATAAGCACCATGCGACAGCACACTGTAGCGACCAGGATAAGGATTTGAGTCACTATGTTGACCATGTCGTGAATGTCCAAAAGAAAGTCGGCGACGATTTTTTTAAACATGTTGCTGGTATGGCTAACTATGCACAGAAAACCTGCGCCACTAATCCTCCTAGCAATGACCAAAAAGAAACTTGCAGTGCTTTTCAGACACGATTGAATGCCATCGCCGGCATTAAGTGCGGTGCGGAAGTACTGAAAGGTCGTCAAGGATTCCCAGCCGATTGTACGGTGAAACCACCGGCGCCGACTGCGGGACCCCAGAATCCGGATCCCAAAGTAAATGGCGCAAGAGCCTTAGCGGGGGGACCTAAAAAAGCTAAAGGCGCTGGCGCAGATGGTGCCGGTGCAGGCGCAGCAGCTGCGGCCGGAACCCTTGTGGTCGGTCCTGATGGAAAACCCGTTCTTGGCGCAGACGGAAAACCTGTGACAGCCGAGCAGCTCAAAGACGCAAAACCTGGATCCGATGACTTGTGTTCAAGATTAAATGCAGGCACGGTGAGTACCACCGGTTGCAACATTTCAACTGTGATGTGCGATGGTACGCCTAAACAATCCTGTGGAGGTTGTACCGCTGGGTTTGATCAAACCATGGTCCAAGGTACCCAGGTTATCCAATGTGTCCCTCATGATGCAAATGCCGACAAAAAGACCGATAACAAGAAAGAGGAAGATGAGGGAATTGGTGCCTTCCTGAAAAAATATAAAAGCGAACTGATCTTAGGGGGCGTTGTACTCGCCGTTCTGGGCTTGTTCTGGTTCCTGTCCTATGAGCAAAGGATGCAAGAAAAACAAATGCGTCTTTACTATCAGCAGTACACCACTGGAACCACGGTTCCTCTGCCAGCGGTCTCCACAATTGGCACGCTGGCTCCGCCACCGCCTGGAAGTCTATGGATGAGCCATCCAGGAGGAGTTCAATAAGCCATGGAGATCAATCGTAACCCTTCCGGTGAACTTCCCGAGCCTGAATCGGAACTTCCCATTCGGGACCTATTTCAAAAATCCCGATTGGCATCGACGGATTTCATTTTGGGAGCTTCCTTTCACCGCGGTCCCAATCGCCGGCGTCGCAACTACCGTCTGGTCGTGTTTAGCTGGGCGGCTTCGCTGATCGATACCTTACTTGGCTTTGCTTTGAGCATGATGGTGATTTTGGCCTCTTCCCTGTTGATGAAAGTGAGTTTTGTTCATCTGTTGAACTTCTTCCACGGTTCTCTTTATTTTTTGGCTTTGACCTGTTTCGTCGCTTCGGTCGGGTTGTACAAACTCATTCTGCGCATTTATCTGGGTTTTACCATCGGCGAGTGGGCCTGCGGGTTACGGCTCGGCAGCCCTAAGGAACGCATTTCCCCCGACTATGTTTGGCGGGTTTTTCTGCGCTTTGCCGTGGTTTTCGGTACGGGAATTCTGGTTCTGCCGATTATGTCCATCGTCCTCGGTCAAGATGTGGCCGGTCGGATCTCGGGTCTTTATTTAGTTGAAAAATAATCATTAAGAGCGTTAGGGAAATTCACTGGCGTGGGTTTTAACATAATCCCGGATGAATTCTTTTTCGATGCGGCGGATTTTGACCACGTTAGAGGAGCCGTTCAAGCTGTCAGTCATTTTTTTATTTTCCTCGTCTTCCAGCTTGTGCATGCGATCGAGGCCTTCGGGTAAGTAAACGGCATCAATTTTATCGCGAAGGTCAACCAACTGTGTAACCGTGCTTTGCTCAATGGCGATGAATTTGATCATCTGTTCCTCAGAAATTTTCATTTCTTTGATCAAGCTCAGGTCATTGAGCCGTAACGTCCATTTCTGTTGGTAATCGGAGTTGAGTTTAACCTCGGCGTAATGTTTCATGTAGAGGATATTGTCCGTATAGTTGTCGCGGAACTCATTGTTTTGGTCGGGATGATAGACGGATTGAATGCGTCTTTGCTCGATCATCTGCTTGGCGACGTTATTTTTTTGATCTTGGCCACGGAAAAATCCGACGACGGCCTGATAATTGATTCCCAAAATAACCACAGCTGCAGCACTGGCGGCAATGGAGCCATTTCTGATCAGTTTCTTCCGTGCCATTTCTTTTTTCTCATCCCTTTTGTCCAGATGAGACGTAAGAGGTTTCAAACTAGCTGAATCGTCGACCAGAGCCTCCCGAACGGTATTGAAGATGGCCTGACTCAAAACGCCGATTTGGTTCGCATCGGGAACGTGAGTTTGTAGGGTATCGGCCAAACGAACTTCGACGGTTCGGGCGATTTCGTTCGCCTGTTGTTTGCGGGCCTCACGAATGCGACCTTCTTCGGTCAGAATTTGTTTTTTGATGTCTTCCTGAGCCTGAGCACGAAGTTTATTGAGCTCCTGTTCGGTGCTGAGTCGATGAGATTCGTGTTCCAGTGACAACTGATCCATTCGTTTTTTGTATTCGGCCTCCAGAATTTTTTCTTTTTCCGAAGCGGAGGCTTTGTGCTGGTCGATTTGTTTGGTGAGGGTCTGTAACTCCTGTTTGGCTCGGTCGAGGTCTTGCGCGGCAATATCGGCTTTGCGGATCGTGGCCTCGGCGTCGTTCAGGCGTTTGAGCAGTTCTTCGAATTCTTGCTTTTTTTGTTCCAGGGATTCGCGAAGTTCTGTCAATTCGGTCTGTACGTTTTGGTACTGCCGGGTCAATTCGTGGACGGAGGAGTCCAGTTCCACCTTCTGTCCCTGTAGCGTTTCTAACTCAGTGGTGGTCTTTTCCAACTCTTGTTCTTTGCTCTTGATAATCTCATCTTGTTTTTTGGTGACGACTTCCTGAATTTCATTCAGAGCGTCTTCTCTTTGTTTGGCAAGGGCCTGCTGATGTTCCTGAATATGCAAGCGAACTTTTTCTTCAACATCCTTATGGGCCTGTTTGACGATTTCTTCCGCTTGCTGCAAAGCTTTTTTACGAGCTTGCGTAGCTTCCGCTTGTGAAGATGACCGCATTTTTTGGGCATCCGCGCGCGCGGATTGAATAATTTCATCGGCCTTGGTTCTGGCATCACGGCTGGCTTCCAACATTTTCAAGTGGGCATCCCGGGAAAGCGTGGCAATTTTTTGCAGGGAGTCCTCTTCTTGTTTTTCCAAGCGCGTTTGGGCCTCGACCAACATTTGCTCGGCGACTTTTTCTCCGGCTGAGCGCGCCGCCAGGGTTTTGGCGTGAATTTCTTCCTCCAGGGCCTTGATTTCACCGCTTAGGTCTTTTCTTTGCGTTTCCAGATGGGCCATATGTTTGGCCTTGAGTTCTTGATATTCTTGCTCAGCCTTTTCATGAACGTTTTTAAGAACCATATCGGCCCGAGCCATATCGGCGGTGATTTTCTCTTCGATGGCACGCAATTTGGCCTGTTGATGATTGATCGTGGTTTGCAGCTGTTGCAGTTCCTGCTCAAAAGTTTTTCTTTGCAAGGTCAGATTGGCAGCTTGTTTTTCTTTAAGGAAGACCTCTTCGTTGGCCAATTTGCTCTGCATTTGTTTACGCAGCTCACTGGCTTCAATTTCAACGGTGTGGATACTTTGCTGATGCTGGTGTTCCAGTTTAGCCTTCATCTCGGTTTCAAATTCCACTCGCGCGGAATCAGCCAATCCGGAAATAACTTCGGACATGGCCCGATTCAAAATCTGCTTTTGCCTTTCCGGTGACTGCAATTCCACCGGTTTTGGGATGGTGGTAAAATAAAGGCGTTCGTCGCCGCTGCCAATCGTGATCGGAAAGCTGGGCATGATTTCGACTTCGCGATCGGGCTGGAGTTTTTCTTCTTTGTAATAGGTGCCATTCACAGAGTTTTTATCTTTGACAAAAATACCGAAACCGTCGAAACGAACCTCGACGTGTTCCCGGCTGGCGCTGGAATGAGGATACAGTAAGTCGACATTTTGCGATCGGCCGATAATAAACGGCGATTTTTCGACGAGGTGGGTCCTTTCACCTTGCGGCGATCGAAACGTCACTAAGCAAAGATATGAACCCTTTTCATTACCCATTCATGCACTAAGTTCCTAGGCCACATTTTTTCCCGAGTCTTCATCTAAATCTCGAGTTCGTTTTCGCTTCTCCAGTTGTTGCACAAGGCTTGCTGCGGCCAAAGCCTCAAGCGGATCTTTGTGCTCGTCAAATGGTTCGTTGCCGTCCGGAACTTCATTCGAATGCGAATAGTTCCACAGCAGGTCCAAAGAGTTTTCCAAGCGGTCCACGGCTTCGCTATAAGCACGGTCCGGGGAACACCATGTGTTCAACAGAGTCATACAAACAGAGAAAAAGATACCCATCAAAGAGGAACCCATCGACATGGCCACTTCCACCAAGAAACTATCCATGATGGCTTTGGTTTTTTCCGGATCGTTAAGGTCCATACCGCTCAGTTCAGGAATCCCTTTCATAACGCCCAAAAAGGTACCGAAGATCCCGCCGATAACGAACAGACCAGGAAGAATATTGAGGAGCTCGTTCGTTTTACCCGTGGGAATAACACCTAATATATTGTTGAAGTAAGGGTTTTTAGAAAACACGTTTTTCGTAATGTTTAAGAGCTTCGGCGGTTGTCCACCATAGCGCAAAAACCGAATTTGTTTCAAGAAATCATGGACGATCCAGGCGCAACCCATTTTCACCAGGAAAACCCGGTCGGTAAACGACATCATGGGGTCATAACGTCGGCGCAAGAGTTTGTCGCGATTTTCGAAAACTTCGTAAAACGTTTTTTCCATGAGTCTTTTTGAGATCACATAGAAGGAGACGTTTTGCGATTTGCGCACATCTTCCCGTTTCAGAAAGCGGCTAACCCGTTTTTCGAATTCCCAGGCAAACCATTCATGCCGTTTCACGGTGTAAAACACCAGAGCTCGGCAGACGATGGCCGCAATAAACGTCAAGCACATAAATGGCAGATGGATATACCGGGCGATGATCACCAGGTTGTTAACCACTGTAAAAATGAGTGAGTCTTGCATAGAGTCTCCTTTAATCCTTTAAATTAAATTTAATAATAACCCGCTGTAACTTCGCGCAATCGTTCTTGCGGCAGAACGATTCGGGTGACTCACTGGCTACGTCACGATTGGCTTGATCGAAAAATGACCGCCCGGTGACCTTCACCAGAGGCAGCAGTTTTTGTTGATATTTAAATTGCATCTTCGACTGGTCGAAGATGTGGTTGAAAATGGCGCGAGCGCGGTTATAACTCAAGTCCAGGTTGTAGTTCACGGCGGCACGGTCATCCGCATTCATGCTACGAGGATCGATGTATTTTCCTTTAAATGTCGGTGACGCGAAACCGACGATTTCAACGTTGGAAATTTTATCGGCAATTTTTTGGTTTTCAAACAGACTGGAAGAGTAAACGGGTACCGCTTGTTCCAGGATTTTTCTCATTCCAGGTTTGAGGCTCGAACTGCCGGATTCGAAATATTGATCGCCGAAAGCCAAGACCACGTCACCGGTTCTGGGGTCGACGTCCGCTTTAATACCGTTTTTAGCAAAGTTCTTTCTGATCGTGTCGGCCAATTTCTTTTTGGCGTTCAAGTTTTCTTGAGCGTTGGCCAGTTCGGCACCTTGTGCCTTATATTGCGCACCCAAAGCACCCAATTGGTCGCCCAAGGCTTTGGCTTTGCGCTCCGACTCGGCTCGGTAAGCGGCCTCTCTGCCAGCCCTTTCCGAGCCGGATAATTTTTCTTTGGCCATGGCGGCATCGAAGGCAGCTTTGTCGCGGCCTCTTTGCGCTTCATATTCGCCTTTCAATTTGGCCGCGGCAGCATCGTACTGGGCTTGGGCAGAGGCTAGTGAACCTTTTAATTTTTGATTTTCGCCGGCAACTTTATTCAAAGTTCCTTTGGTCTGCTCTAACTGACTGCCTTGTTCATTGTATTTTGCGGCCAAGGCACCCATTTGTGCGTTCAACTCCTGCGATTTGCGTTCAGCATCGGCGCGGTATTGAGCTTCTTTGGCAGCCCGGGCATTGGCGGAAAGTTTTTCGTGAGCCATGGCGTTTTCAAAGGCGGTTTTGTCGTGTTGTTTTTGCGATTCAAAGTCGTTTTTCAATTTCGCGATACCGGCATCATATTGCTCTTTGGTGGACTTCAGAGCGCCCTGCAATTGTTTATTTTCACCTTGAGTGTGACTCAAAGCAGTCTGCGTTTGCGCCAATTCGGTGTTGATACGGCTCAGTTCGCCTTGGGCTTTTGAGTTGCGATCGCGCAAATCAGCGATTTGATTTTCAGCTTGAGTTTTAAGTTTGTGTTGTTGCTCTTCGAATTTTTTCTTGCTGATCTGATTGCTTTTGTATGAGTTACGTAATTGTTTGAGGCGCTTGTCCAGATTTTCTTCCAAATCGGCAATTTTGTTCTGACCGCGAGCGATCTCGGCTCGTTTTTGCGCGACATTTTTTTCCAAACTGGTAATTTCATGACCTTGTTCGTTGATCGTCTCGCCTTGGTTTTCGATCATCGTATCGCGGTGGTGAATGCGGCCTTTTGCGATCAGGTTGGCATTCATGATATTGCGGATCATTTGTTGGTATTTATTCAGGGCTTGTTCTTTTTTACCGTTCTCGGTCGCTTGTGCCTGCAGTTTGATTTTTTCTTCTTTCGCTTGCTCTTGCAAAAGATCCAATTTGCCCATCAGTTCTTCGTAAGAGCTTTGTTCGTCATCGGAAGCTTCGTGTTTGAGGTAATCTTGTTTCAGGGTCGAATAAACTTGCAGTTGTTGTCGGTAATCCTGGTTTTCTTTGACCAGCTGTTGGTACTCCATGTGCTGGCGGATTCCGTCGGTGCCTTGTCGTAAGCTTGCGGTCACGTAAAGAAGAAGAAAAATAACGGAAAGACCAAGGAACAAGTCCGAGTAAGAAGTCCACATCGAGTCTTGACCGCCGTGGCCTTTTTCTTTTTCATAACGGAATGACATATGACTCCCTCTTTATTTGGGGCCCTCATCTTTTCAACTCACTCATCGGAAAATCGTTAGAAAAATAAAGGTATTATGTTTTAAAACCCGACCAAAAAAGTGCGACTCTGCCCAGACCAGGGGAGTGGCAAAAAGTAAGTCAAATTTCGAGTGTTTCAGTGATTGGGGCGCTTAACTTCGGTGAAAGCAGAATCAAATTGATACTCAACTTCGGTCCAGTCGCCAATTTTTGGACTGAATTCGAATAGAGGCCGGTCAAGATCCATATCCAGAGGGTCTGATAGAGCGTCATTGTGAGACTGGTGTGGCCAAAGTCGAACCAGCAAAATAATAAGCAGGACCACGGCCAGAAAAGCACCGCCGCCGATCAGATAAGGGCGCGGTATTTCGACCGGGATTCGATAGCGCATTGGGGTTTTGGGCTCAAAAAGATCAGGATTTTCATCCACACTCATCTGCATTGCCATTTGTGTCGGGTCCTGGATGGAGATCTCGGTAGGTCGGGCTTCTATCGGCAAATGTTCAGTTGGTAGTACGATGGCCGGTTCTGTGGCTGGCAAGGACGCCGTTGATGGCGGCGGCGCTGGCGGTATGGCCGAGACTGACCCCTTCAGCGGTGGCAGATTCAAAGGCGGAATTTCAAAGGGTGCAACGCTTCCCGGCCGCGGTGCGATTGTTGTTGGGCCGTCGAAAATTGCCGATGTCGAGGAGGGCGGCGGTGGTTCGCTGGGAGGTGGTGCGAGAGTCGGTGTGGAGACAGTTTCCGCCGGAACAGGCGGACTGGCCTTCACTTCCGGCTCCTCGATCACCACGTCCTTGGTGATTTCCTCGAAAAAATCGCCTTTGTTGGGAGTATCATCGTTCGTGGTCATTGTACTCCCGGACTGATCAAACCGGTAAAAATTTTTGCCAACAATTTGTTTTGGGCTTCATCAAAGCCGGTCAGAAAAAGTTCTCCGTAAATCGAATGGTGATCGTGCAAAGCCGATGCGAATCGAAAAACTGAATCGAAGGCTCCGTCGATCATATTATTTTTTAAAACACACAAATGCACCTGGTTGTCCGAACTAAAATCAAGTGCGATCCGAGATTGCCGGCAGGTCAGCGGTTGATTTTGAAAAAAATTACGAATGTAAGTATCGTTGCTGGCAATCAATTGCGACAAATCTTGCCCATTTTTCGCCGAAATGTCGGAAAAGATGAGCCGGAGCTGTAATCCGATCGTGTGGTCATCCAACAAAATCGGATTTTGCGGCTCACAGGTCACATTGGTGGCACCACCTTCTCCCGAGGTATGGCAGGAAAAGTAAGTTGCCAGATTGGTCACGCTCCAAGAACCCACCCGCAGAGTCTGTTTTTGCGGCGGGATCATCAAAACCGAGACGATGCGTTTTTGCAGGGCTTGGATTTGGTGAAGCAGTTGCTGATGAATCCCTTCCGAAGGTGGAACTTGCTGACCAAGACTTCTGGCCTTTGCGAACAAATAGGAAAATGCTTTGCCTGGTACGATTTCCTCGCTGGCGGCCAAGGCCATCGGGGAGCGGTACATGCCCGCGATTTTACCGAAGTGGTTGATCAGCAACGAACCGCTGGCTGTGTTGCCAACGGGAAGATTTGCCGAGCGGACCGTGTAGGCCTCATGAATCAGATCATTGCTGTTGCCCAAGTAGACGGCCGGCATCAGGTTGGTGCTATCACCTAAGGGTGAAAGAACTTTGACCGTTTCCCCATTGAACGGCAGGTGCGTGGAAAGATCGCTTTCGCCGATGTAGGGCTTCATTTCCGTGGGCGAATAGAGCAGAGCCAGGCCGCTGAAAATATCGATATATTGAACGAACACCTCGCTCAAGATGCCATTGGCGTTATGCATGAAAATTTTCTGCTGAGAGTAGCGTGCATAGCGGGCGGTATTTAAGTACGTCGTCACAACGTGATGAGGAGAGATTGCAAAACCGGTGAAAGTGCTGAGGTAAACCGGGGTCGCCGGGCTGTAGTCATATAAAATCAGATGGTGCACAGCCGGATTGCAGCGGCGAATACCCATGGCATCGCTGGCGATAGGAGGCTGCACAGTCGAACGGGCTTCGCCGGCAGGGGAGAGAGCCAGAAGTGCAAAGACAACAAGAGAAGCAAGCGCCGAGGCGATTTGAGTCATCAATACTCAATGCTAATCGTAGGAAAATGGCGGCACAAGAAAGGAAAACACTCCGCCAGCGGATCTGATGGTATTGTTACATAATCATGTTTTTTGCACCCTAGGATTTGGGCATCATCATGGAATAAGACAGGACGTACATTTCAATAAACAGGAAATCTGCCTTGCTCAGGCCTTTGATCTGCAGGCCAAGAAGTTTAAAGTCCGGATTTTTATCAGCCCGTGAACAATGGCGGACATCGACTTGCGGTATTTTGACGATTCTTTGGTAAAAAATCAGTGTGACGTTGGTCAACGTATCGCCAATTTTGAAATTTTTTACGAGATCTTTGTCAATTTTCACGCCCAAGCCGCTGGGGCTTAAATCATGAACGGTTAAAGCAATATCTGAATTTTGAACGGGATCAAAAAATTGGATCAGCACCGGGTCTTGATCGGAAACCTGCAAGCGCTGAGGAACTCGGCGTTGCACTTCATGCACGGTTTTCGGAGTTAAAAACGTGAAGTCCGTTCCTTTTTGACCAACGAAAGTCAAAGAGCACAAGATCCGTGCGCTGGGACTTGAGGAGGAGGATAAAAATACGGAATTCTTTTTCTTTTCTTCCTGCAGGCGGCGGGCGCCGTTTTCAGTTGTCGTATGGAAAGTCACATAAGCGCTTTGCTTATCGAAATCGGAAAAATAACCGCGAACTCGCCAAGACATATCCATACTATATATATAGGAGGGAACTCCGGGCCCTATGCAGGTATCAAAAGCACTGTCCTGACTTATAGGAATGTTTTCCATTTGCGGAACATAGGCAGGTCCTTTTTTCTCATCCCTTTTCGATTGGATCCAATTCATGCTGCTTTCTTCGCGTGTGCCTCGGATCACCAAAATCTCTGTGGAGGCGCGTTCGGGTTTAGGTTTACCCCGCTGTTCGGCTTTTGCCTCCAGGTCTCGATAATCCCGGGCCAGTACGGCTGACACCCGTTTTGCGCCCATTTGCGGGCTTAAAATTCGCACGAAAGTAAATTGGCTCAAGGTGCGGCTAGAAAGAATTTCCTGTTTTGTGGAAAATATAATGATCTTGATCGCCGACAGGTTCATTTTGCGGATGGCTGCTTGAAAACACTCGGCAAAATTTGTCAAAGAGGCGCGATCACTCAGAGGCAACATAAGAATTCCCTGCTGATAAGCGACCAGGTTATCAAAACCGTGCACAATAGACGGCAACGGAATGATATCGACGGTCATGGACCGGCCTAGATGGTAAGTTAAAATATCCGGAGAAAAGCCGCATTCACCGACCATAAATACAGGGACAGCTTTACTATGAACTCGCGGAGCGGCCATAAGTCTTGAACCTTTTCCTGAGGTCTTATCGGCATTTAAAGGAAAAAAAGATTGGACGAAGGGCTAGATTGTGGCGAAAAGCGAGGATCCGATCTTCACTCTGATAAGTAATATTATGTTCCCCAGGATCTACTTGTGATTTTGCAGTAACGAATGATTTACTAATGAGGTGATTCTGCAGGACACAAACGTTTTCGACAATATCATTGAGTCTGTTTTGATTACCTCGGGCGAGTTTGAACTTGTCTATGCCAACACGGCTTTTTCAAATTTGGTCGGATTGACGGCCAAACGTATGAATGCCAAGAATCTTGCCCAGGCGCTGCCTTTCAGCGATTTGGTGGGTCACAAGGCCATCAATCAGGACTCCACCTTAACCACCGTCGGTGGGCAAAAAATTTCGGTACAGGTTTGTGTGGAAGACATCACGATCGACAACACCAAAGGGCTTTTGTTTTTTATTCATGATATTTCCGTCGAAGGCGCCTTGCTCAACAAATACAGAGGCGAATTGAAGGAAAAAGAAGCCTACATCAGTATCTTGGATCGCAAACTTTTCGAGACCAGTTTTCTTTTGGCCGTCACTTCCAGTCTAGGCGTCCATAAGGGCGACAGCCCGGAAATCATGACCCAAATTCTGGGTCTTATCTGTAATAAATTTTCCTTTCCGACGGCGGCTTTGTTGAATGTTTCCGAAGATGGCGTTCATGTCCTGGCCACTTTTGGGAAAAAATCGGAAGAGGATTATTGGTTGAAGGTTTTTGATAAGACGACTCCGGACATTTCCCGAATTGACATGTTCGGGTCTAAGACTTTTTCCGGGGTTTTGATGGTGGAAAGCCAAAATCCCCTCAAAAAAGAAGATCGCGAGCTGCTTCAACAGGCCGGAGGGCAGCTCATTTCCCGTCTGGAACAAGAGCTGCTGTACACGACGGCCATCATTGATAGTAAGACCGGGCTTTATAACGCCCGCTTTTTGCAGGACTACATCACCAACAAGATCAAACGCAATCAGACACAGAAGGAAATGTTTGGTCTGATCATTGTCGACATCGATTTTTTCAAAAAATTTAACGAGAAATTTGGTCACACAACCGGGGATGAGGTGCTGGCCTTCGTGGCCAAACAAATTCGCACGGCGACCCGCGATTCCGATGTGGCAGCCCGCTTTGGCGGTGAAGAATTTTGTGTGGTGACGACCAAAGTGAATCAAAATGGCCTGCGCGGCGTGATGGAACGGATCCGCGGTTTGGTCGAAAAAGAGCCTTTCTTCAGCTCCACGCACGGTTTACTGAATGTTACCGTGAGTGTCGGCGGAGCGATCTACCCGACTCATGCTGAAACTGCCGATGATTTATTTTCAAATGCCGATCAGGCTCTTTACGTCAGTAAGAAAAACGGCCGCAACAAGGTTTCCATGTTCGGCGAAATCGACGAGGAACTCTAAACTTAGCAGCTCACTTTTTAATAGGCAGCGAGTTAAATTTCTTTGGAAATTTAACTCGCTGCCTATTAAAAAGTGAGCTGCTAAGTTTAGTCCCAGACCCATTCTTTGAAGCCTTGGGCCTTCGCGGTGGGCAGATCCTTTTTCTCGATTTCAAAAACATTGGCTTTGCCGGTGAGGGTTCCACATTGCTGAATGTGCATCAAACCATCGGCTCGATTGACGGCGGCATAAATCTTAATCCCTTTGAGGGAGGCCTTCATTTCATCGAGCGGAATCGGTTTACCCATCCCGCATTGAAGGCTGCCATCATATTTATAGACGCGAATTCGGTCCAGTGGCCCGCTGGGAATTTCGTACTGAGCCACCTTAGCCGCGCCTGCGGGATTGGCTTTGTCCTTGGCCGCTTGATTTTCACGGCAGTTGCCGTTGGCGCAACCAATGATCAGGGTCGCAGCGAAGGGTAAAATTTTGCGCATCTGAGTGGACACGATTTTACCTCAAATAGGGAATGGCGTTCGGATATTTAAAACCGACTTCCAAGGCGTAAACATTGGCTTCACCAGAGATAAAAAACACGTGATTGCTTTTTTCATCCACCGTCGGCGGCGATAAAATGCCACGGCCGGGCTCGAAAGAACCGATCTCCTTGCCTGAACCGGAGTCTAAAAATATCAGATTTCCCTGCGATTCGCCGAACACGACCAAACCGCGAAATAGGCTGGGAGTGGTCGCAATTCCCTCGGGCAAGGTGTAACTCCACACCTTGTTGCCGGTGGATTTATCCACGGCCAAAAACTCCGAGTTGGTGGACGCGTAGTAAAGCCGATCGCCGATCACCAACATGCCGCCATAACCACCTTTTTCCGAGGTCCAAACCAGGTCTCCTGTGGAGGCGCGTAAACAATAGAGATGATCGTCAAAACCCAGCGCATAGACCACCTCCCCGTCTACCAAGGGATTCGTGTCCAGATCTTTGAATTTTTTATTGTGATTAAGCTGTTTTTCCCACTTCACCTGACCATTTTTGGCCAAAAGAGCCACCAGGGTTCCATCACTGAAGCCGACAAAAAGAACGCCATTTTTAATCGCTGGTTTACTGCCGCCGCGAACGCGCAAAGGATTGGGATCTTGGCGTGTGTAGAGCCACAGTTGTTTGCCGGTGTCCGCTTCCAAAGCATACAGCGAATTTGCCCCAGTCAGGAAATAAACCACGCCGTCCTCTAAGAGAGGTTCGGCAAGGTCTTCAACCCGCGTGGGAAAGGTCCACACGATCCGACCGGTACCGGCCTCCACGGAATAAAACTGGCCGTCCAAACCGCCAAAAAAGATACGATCCTTGACGATCGCCATGGAGCTTTCCACACCATTGAGCACTTTTAATCGCCACACCTCCCGACCGGTGAAGCGTTCATAGGCGACCACGCCATCAATCGCGTTGGCTTGAATCACCATATCGCCGTGGGCTTTGTCGGTAAAGAGAATGGGACTCATGCGGTTGATTTTTCTGAAGTTCATGTTGAGGTGCTCAGGGCCCTGGCGCACCCATTCCTTGCGAATTTGAAAAGTTCTTCTTTCGCGTACGTTGGCTTGCCAGTTTTCAAATGAACTGCAGCTAGACAAAACCACTCCCGCCAATACCACAAGACCTATTCGGCAACTTTTCACAATCCCATTCATGTCAGTTCACTTTCGTTTTTTCAGTCAGTTTTAACAGACGCAGATATTTTTCGGCGGCGCCGGCGATGGCTTTGTCCTTCGCTCCAGCAATGATTTTATTGTAAGCCTCTTCGGCTTTTGTCCGTTCGTTCATTGCCTCAAAACAAAGGCCTTGCCGTAAATAGACTTCGCCTTCCAAGATTTGCGCCGATTTCATCGCCAGGACTTGGCCCCACGTTGCGACGGCCTGCGGACAATCATTGAGGTTGGCTTGGGCCGTTCCTTTTTGCTCCAAAACCATCGCTGAAAGCAGATCAGAGCCGAGTTGAATCTTATTCATCGTATCCAGGGCTTCTTTTTCGCGATGATATTTAAAGTCAATTTCAGATAAAATAAGGGCTGACATGCGGGCAGCATGGCTGTTGGGGAATTGAGCGATGAGTTCCAGAAACTGCTGAACGACGGGGCCGTAGTCTTTGTCAAAATCGCCGGTGGCTTTGACCGCATCAGCCGCCGCTTCGGGCTGTTTGCCAGCCTTTGGTTTTTCGGGGTTTTCGGCTCTGTTAAACGCATCTTTCTTTTTCAGGTAGTCGCGTTCGATCTTATAATAGGACTCTTGGGCCTGAGTTTCCTTTTTTTCCGATACATATTGATAGGCTGATAAGCCAATGCCGACCAGGATGAAGACCACAATGGCGCCTACGACGATTTTGGAGTGTTGGGTGGTCCATTTAAACCCTTTTTTCAGCTCTTGGGTCATGATATCTGGCTGTTTGAGCTCTTTTTTATTGTAATGAGTCGTCACTGAGTGCCTTTCCGTTTCATCTTTTAAATGCAGTAGTTTGGGAAGTTTTAAGCGGTCGTCCCGGAGAGTCAAGAGCGTGGTGGTTTTCCGCCATTAAGCTGCGCTGCGATCCTAGCCTTTCAGTAAGCGGTAGAAAGCAAAAGCCATGATGATGGTGGCGAGGCCGACCATGATTGTGGTCATGCGGTTGACCTTGATTGCAGTTTCCAGAGCCTTGATTTTATCTTCGGCCGCCTGATTTTTTTGTTCTAATATTATGTTATTCTGAAGAAGGTCCTGTTCGATCAGTTGGACCCGCTTCAAAGTCGTCGCTTGTAAAACTTCGGGGTCCTTGCCGATAAAATATTGGGCCGTCAAACCGGGGATTTTTTCCTGAAGGGTCAAATACCATTGCAAAGCCCGCCAAATATGGGGCGGGGCATCCCCCTCTTTCTTCCACCGGGTCCAGGCGGATGGATCGACCAACAAAAGTTGGCACATTTTTCGGGCTGATAAACCGAGCTGAACTCGGGCCGATTCCAAACTGCCGATTTGGCGTTTGATGACCTCAACCTGAGCTTCGTAATGAATCCGCTGTGAAGTCTTGGCCTTTTCAGAGGCCAATGCCGGGCCGTCTGCGGGGGTGAAATCCAGATCAGAAAGGGGGGTAAAAAGGGTCTCCGCGGGGACTTCCTTCGCCAAGTTTTTTTCGTCGCCTTCAACCTCGGAACCAGTGTTGTTATTTACAATATCCATATTGTATTTTCCTTCAAAAGTAGTTGTGAAATACAAAATAAGGATAAATCACAGGTCTTGAAAGGCAAGATAAATATTTGAAAACAAATGTGTTTTTTCCAAAAGGTATCCCGGTATGTCTTTTTTCAAAATAAACTAAAACTTATAGTTATAATCTTTAGTGCTAAGTTGATGAAATTAAAAAACAAAATGTTCTGTTGTTCATTTTGTGAATTATGTAACTGATGCTTTCAAGTGTTTTGGACTCGACGAAGCGGCCGTTTTTCTGCACAGTCAAAATGTGGCAGTGGTTCGCTATGCTCTCAACAAAAACAAATATCTTTTAGCGCCGGAAGTCCAAAAGCTGCGCCAACTGCTTCGCGATTTCATGGCCAAAGATACACGCAACTGTCTGCTGCTGGAGCTGGCCCTTCGTACCGGGGCGCGGGCTCAGGAGCTGCTGAACGTACAGAAGTTCGATTTGAATCCCTATGATCAATCCGTGCTGATTCGTGGTTTAAAGGGCTCCAATGACCGGGAAATCCCTGTAGCAGCGGATTATTTCCAGCAATTGCATCGCTTTTCCGAGGGCCAGCCTGGCAACAAGGTTTTTCCGATCTCCTATGACCGACTCTATCAAATCTGGGAAGTCTATCGGCCGATCCCTAAAAAGTTTCATTCCTTGCGGCATACCTTTGCAATCGAGTTGTATCAAAGAACCCGCGACTTACGTCTGGTGCAGGTGGCCTTAGGCCATCGCAATATCCAAAACACCATGATTTACGCGGATTATCTCTATTCCGTTCAGGAACTGAAAAGACTGATCCTGTGACTGTGAGGGACAGCGACCAAGGTCTTGCAAAGGGATAAATTCCTAAAGGATTTTGACCTTTTGTCGATAGGTACCTGTGGGAAAAAATGAACTGAAGAAAAATCAGTTTTTCGATCTTGCCCTTGATCTATTTTGCGTCAGCAATACGGATGGATATTTTGTGCAGCTCAATCAGCAATGGGAGGCCGAGATGGGCTGGTCGACTAAAGAGTTGATGTCAAAACCCTATTTGAGCTTCGTGCATCCGGAAGATCAGGACAGAACCAAAATAGAATCCGCCAAGCTCCTAGAGGGCAAACACGTCATTCAATTTGAAAATCGCTTTCGCCGTAAAAACGGCGAGTATCGCTGGTTATCGTGGCGAGCTCAATTCGTTCCCGAGCAGGACGTCATTTATGCCGTGGCCCGCGATGTGACCATGGAAAGAAACCGCTACCAAGAGTTTCATCAGAAAGTGGATTTTCAGGGGACAATTCTGGATACCATCAACGAAGGCATCGTGGTCCATGAATCCAACGGCAAAGTCGCTTTTTTTAATACCTCGGCACTGACCATTACCGGTCTGACCGCTGAACAGTTGGTGAACCCTTCCACCCGCGATGCGGCGTGGTCCTGGGTGCGTGAAGATCTTACTCCATTTGGTCGGGAAGATAGTCCGCCTTTGGTTGCCTTGCGTACGGGAAAACCCCAGATGGATGCCGTTCTGGGCTTCAAAAAAGTCGACGGCTCGGTCACCTGGATTTTGGGAAGCTCTTTGGTGATCAAAGGCCCGGGGGGGCCCAATGACTGGAAAATCCTCAGCACCTTTAGCGACATCACGCAAAGAAAGGCCTCGGAGAAATCTCTGATCCAATCAGCGAAGATGTCCTCACTGGGGGAAATGGCCGGAGGGGTTGCCCATGAAATCAACAATCCTTTGGCGATCATTCAGGGTAAGGCCTCCATCCTTAAAAAAATGGTGGAAACGGCCGAGGTGAAACGAGAGCAAATTATCACGTATCTGGATACCATCATCGCCACTTCTGAGCGCATCGCTCGTATCGTCAAGGGACTGCGTTTGTTTTCGCGAAACACGGAACACGACGCTTTCCAAGACCAGGCGCTGGGACCTTTGCTGAACGAAACATTCAGCCTCTGTAACGAACGCTTCAAAAACCATCGCATCGAACTGAAGGTTTCCGAAGTTCCCGAGGTTAAAATCAGTTGTCGGCCGGCGGAAGTTTCTCAGGTTTTGTTGAACCTTCTTAATAATTCCCATGATGCCATTGAAAATCTGACTGAAAAATGGGTGGAGGTCGCCGTCAGCATGCCCACTCCCGACATGGTCAGAATCACGGTGACCGATGCCGGCAGCGGGATCCCTGCCGATGTGGCGGCAAAAATGATGCAGCCCTTTTTCACCACCAAAGAAGTCGGCCGTGGCACCGGTTTAGGCTTAAGTATTTCGAAACGCATTATCGAGGTTCATGGTGGAAAAATCTATTTGGATCGCGAATGTAAGAACACCCGTTTTGTGATCGATTTGCCAGTGGCGAAGCCCCAGGCAGCAAAAGCTAGTTAGAGCGCCTTATTTCACATCTTTCAATTCTTGTGAAATGCGATGAAAATTCTTTTTTTCCAGATCAGGAGTTTTTTGATTTCTAGTTCTCTTACCGGAGTCGGTTTCAACCGCGACATTCTCAGAGGAGTTTTTACCCAGAACGCTTTCGCCGACCTTGTGAAAGTTGGGATTGACGGTTTTGCCCAAATCCTTGGTTTTCAACTGTTGTTGCAGGGCTTGGCTGAGGCGTTTTTGATTGGCAGCGTTTTCCTCGATCAGGGCATCGAAATCTTCGTCGATCGTCTTGGCGTGAACGGTGGTTGCAACAGAGAGCACCAAAACAATCAGGCTGAGCACTCGGCCCAGGATCATACTGAATTTGGTTGTCGCAACAGGTTTCATATCTAAACTCCTCGTACAAGGTTTAAGTGTGCAAACACAGTGCCATATTAAGACCGCATATAGCGCCGATACGGCTAAAAAAAGTGTCGAAAAGTTAGACACCCCATAACGAATTTATTTCAGCCTCTGCTGCAGCAGCCGTCGTAAAAACGAGCCGGGCTCGGTGGGCCTCTGGACCTTGGTCACCAGATCATCAAAGTCGCGGTCCAGTTCTTCAGTGTCCAACCCAACTTTGCCGGCTAACTCCAAACTGATACGGCGAAATTCGTTAATCGCCTGGATTTTGTCCTGGAGGGAAAAACGTTGGTCTTTGGCATCAAACCAGGTGCTGGTGGACAGGCGATTCAAGAGCGCCCTGCTAGCGGCATTTAAACTTGCCGATGTCCGACTGTTATCTTCAAGAAATTTGGCGATTTTAAGCAAGGCATCAGCAGTCGGCCCCTTGGTCTCGAAATGGATGGCCAACAAGAAGGTATTCAATTCGGCTTTTTTTAGCAGGTAGTCGGAGTCAGCCTCCAACTCCTTGCGCTCTTCCGCCGGCACATGCAAACGGTTCAGATTGTCAGTCAGGCTTTGCTCCACTGGCAAAAGCCAGGGTTTGCTCTCCTCTAAATCTTCCTGTGCCAGGGCGGGATCGGTATCAATGGCTTGCAAAAGTTCTTTCTCTGTTTGTTGCAACTCTCTGGAATCCGTAAAACTTTGCAGATACTCAGCTAAGGCTGCGCGGGCTTCCGGAGCATGCAGGGCCGGCAAATCGAACTTGAGTTCCCACTCCAACTGCGCCCGATTTTTTGCTTTTTGCAGCCTTTGCAGCATGGATTTTTGTCGAATGCTGAGGGGTAAGGTCAAAATATCTTGGCATTGGACATCTCCGCTTGGAGGGGTTTCATTCCAGGAAACTCGCGCTGGAAAATGAGATAACAGAGGAACAAAGACAATCACCCGGAGAAATTTTTTCATCGTGCCCAAAGCCTGCCAAAGGTATGCCACGATCTCCGCTGAGACGGCGCGGAAAGGGGTGCTCTGGACTGTCCATCTTTTTTACGCAAAGCCGGAGTGGGTCCGGCGACTTGACTCGGCCCAGCTCGTGCCTGATATTGGTCCGCTATGTTAATTAATTTGAACGATGTCCCTGAAGAGGGAAAAAGTTGGTCCCTGAATAGCAACACCGGCGAGCTCAACGACGTTTTGCGTGATCTCATTGGCGCGCTTTTTCACCAAGCCGAACTCACCATTCGGCCCTTGGGTACCACTGGCACTTTTGAAATGGTGGGACGTATCCAAACGCAATTGCCGGAACAATGCTCGCGTTGTGGAATCGATTATGACATGGGCTTGGAAGAATCCTTTCGTAACTTGCTCATGCCGGAGTTGGAAACTCCCCGCGATGCCAAGTTTTCCCGCCCTAACCATTTCACCGACCTGCATGAGCAGGGGCCGGATGTGGTTGAATACCAAGGACACATGTTTGATGCCGGTGAATTTTTTCACGAATTGGTGGCCTTAGCGGAACCCGTGGTTCCAGCACCGCCTGAGGATGAAAAAGGCAACTGCCGGGTATGTAAAATTTCGCTTAAAAATCATAGTTTTAACTACGATGAAGAGTTGAAAGTGCCAAACCGTCCATTTACTTCTCTCAAGGGAATTAAACTCAGTTAGAGATTGATTTTTAGCTTCAATTTCATATACATTGCCAACTTCATAATTTTTCAGTGAGGTCCCCATGCCAACGCCTAAGAAGAAAACGTCACGCTCTCGTCGCGATATGCGCAGAAGTCATGACGCATTGTCACTGCCCGGAGTGGCCATCGACAAGAAAAGCAAAGAACTCGTTCGCCCACACCGAGCGCACAAAGGTGCGGACGGAGCTTATTACTACAAAGGTAAGCAAATCAGTCCGGCTGCTGAATAGTCCATGTACCAAACCCGTATTGCCGGTACAGGCTCCTATCTTCCTGAACGAGTCTTGACCAATTTTGATTTAGAAAAATTAGTCGATACCAGCGACCAGTGGATTCGCGAGCGTACGGGTATTGAGCGCCGTCATATGGCGGCGCCCGGCCAGACCACTTCCGACTTAGCTTATGAGGCCAGCCAGAGGGCTTTGAAAGCCGCCAACATGAGCGCCGATGATATCGACATGATTATTTTCGGTACCGTCACCGGTGATCAATTGATGCCGTCAACGGCCTGCTATTTACAAAAAAAATTAGGCTGTGCGAAAACACCCGCCTTTGATTTAGCCGCCGCCTGTTCGGGTTTTGTTTATAGCCTGACCATTGCTGAGCATTTCATTCGTGCCGGCACTTATAAAACCATTCTGGTCGTCGGAGCGGAAGTTCTGCATAATTTCGTCAATTATAAAGACCGGGAAACCTGCATTCTCTTCGGCGATGGCGCCGGCGCTTTTGTCGTCACTCGCGCCGAAAAGAATGATGCCAATGTGATTTTAAGTTCTCATTTAATGTCCGTGGCTAGCCTGGCGGATTTGCTGGTATTACCAGCCGGCGGTTCCAAGCAACCCATCACCCATGAAATCCTGGACCAGGGTGGGCATTACATGAAAATGAAAGGTCGAGAGATCTTTAAAAATGCTGTGCAAACGATGTCGGCCTGTTGTGAAGAGACTTTGAAACAAAACAACGTCAAAGCTGAAGACATCAGTTGGTTGGTTCCACACCAAGCTAATTTCCGCATCATGGAGGCTGTCGCTGAGCGCTTTGGCTTTCCGTTGGAAAAAGTGGTCAACATCGTGCACGAAATGGGAAACACCTCGGCAGCAACCATTCCCGTGGCCTTTGATACGGCGGTACGAGATGGCCGCATCAAGCGCGGTCAACTGATTTTGCTGACCACGTTTGGTGCTGGGTTAACCGCCGGTAGTATGCTTTTGCGCTACTAAGTTGTGAGTGAGACATCTCGCTCAGCGAGCTGTCTGTGAAAGGAAGAGTCTGTGTCCATGTTCGTATTCCCCGGCCAAGGTAGCCAACAACCTGGAATGGGTCGATTTTTGTTCGATAATTTTTTTGTGGTTCGGGAGCTTTTTGGGGAAGGGTCTGAGGCTCTGCATTTGGATCTCAAAAAATTATGTTTCGATAGCTCCGATGCGGATTTAGCTTTGACTGAAAATACCCAACCCGCTTTGCTTGTGACCTCCACAGCCACCTCAACCGTACTTAAAAAAGAATTTGGTATTGCTCCCCAGGCAGCTGCTGGTCATTCCATCGGCGAATACGCCGCTTTGGTCACGGCCGAGGCAATGCCCTTTGCCGCCTCGATCAGAGCCGTGCGCACTCGCGGTCAGGCCATGCAATCGGCAGTGCCGGTTGGAAAAGGCGCGATGCTGGCGGTTTTGGGCTTGGAACCTCAACAGGTACAAGAACTCTGCGAACACGCGGTGAAAATGTCCGGCACGGGTCCATTGAGTCCCGCTAATTTTAACTCTCCTGGACAAGTCGTCATCAGCGGTGCTTCCGGTCCCGTGGAGTGGCTCAAAACCAGTTTTGATGCAGAAAAACTTTGGGGAGCAAGTGGCCCCAAGCGCGTGAAAATGATTCCCCTGCAAGTCTCCGCCCCTTTCCACTGCGCTCTGATGGCTCCGGCGGAGCAAAAAATGCGCGAAGTCCTGACCGCAATTGAATTTAAGGATGCGCAATTTCCGGTGGTGCAAAACTTCACTGCAAAAGTCGAACAAAAAGCCACGGTTTTGCGAGAGAATTTGATCCGCCAGGTGTCTTCGCCAGTGTTGTGGATGCAAAGTATGGCAGAAGCCAAAGCGAGAGGCTGGACTCGGGTCATTGAGTGCGGTACAGGAAAAGTCCTGCAAGGATTGCTGAAGAAAATTGACCCTGCATTTCAGGTGTTGACCACAAACTCTTTGGATGAGCTGAAACAAATCGAGCAGTTGGGATCTCGCCCGGCGAGATCCACTGACCAGTAAAGGGAGCTTCATGAGCAGCAGCTTGCAAGGGAAAAAAGTATTTGTGACCGGTGGCAATCGAGGTATCGGTGCTGCGATTGTTAAAGTCTTGGCTGAAAAAGGCGCGCAAGTGGCCTTTACTTATTCGGCTCGTGAAACTGAGGCAGCTAAGGTTCTAAAAACTCTGCCCGGCGAAGGCCATTTTTATACACAAATGAATGTGAGTGACGAAGCCTCCGTACAAAAAGCCATCGATCTGGTGATGGAGCGGTTCAAGGACCTGGACGGCGTGGTGAACAACGCCGGGATCACCAAAGACACTCTGCTTTTGCGCATGAAAAGCGACGATTTTGATCAGGTCATCAACACCAATTTGCGCGGCACCTTCCTGGTAACAAAGGGCGTCCTTAAATCCATGTTAAAGGCTCGCAAAGGTTCTATTGTAAATATTACAAGCGTGATCGGGTCCACGGGCAATCCCGGCCAAGCCAACTATGCGGCCAGCAAGGGCGGCACGGTAGCTTTTTCAAAATCCACAGCCCTGGAAGTGGCTTCGCGGGGGATCCGGGTCAATTGTATTGCACCTGGTTTCATTGAAACGGAAATGACTAAAGTTTTGACGGAAGATGTGCGCCAACAAATTTTAAGCAAAATTCCTCTTGAGAGAATTGCCGAACCCGAAGAAGTAGCTTATAGTGTGGCCTTTCTGCTCAGCGACGAGTCTCGGTACATCACCGGCCAAACGATCAACATCAACGGCGGCATGTATATGTAGACCAGTGGGCTGGTTGAAACTATAAGAATTTGTTTTATGAGGAATAAATAAGAAGTAAAAATAAGAAGTAAAAAATAGAGTCTATAAGGAGTCTAAAAAATGGAGACGGAGGTTCGTATGGGATTAAATCCAAAAATTAAAGACATTATCGTGGAACAACTTGGTGTTGAGCCCGAGAAAGTAAAAACAGAAGCTTCTTTCATCGATGATTTGGGCGCAGACAGCCTGGATATCGTTGAGCTGGTGATGGCGATGGAAGAGGAATTCGATCTCGAAATCCCTGACGAAGATGCAGAAAAACTTCGCACTGTTGGCGATGTTGCTTCTTACCTTGAGAAAAAAGGCAAACTTTAATCTCTATAAAATCTATGGCACAGCAACGGCATTCACCCAGTAATCCATATGTACGTCCGAACACCCGTCCTAACCGTCGGGTGGTTGTGACTG
>Ga0206845_1042_pt1 | contig 44579 bp, 37 predicted proteins | sample Alteio_BWOrgCont_19_FD_152887 | JGI IMG/M metagenome (GOLD analysis project Ga0206845, IMG submission 152887) | Enriched cells from forest soil in Barre Woods Harvard Forest LTER site, Petersham, Massachusetts, United States -... | ecosystem: Environmental > Terrestrial > Soil > Temperate forest >...
CTTTGGGCGCCGGGGCTCTTGACCTTTATTCGCGTTTTACAAGGACTCTCTTTAGGCGGCGCTTTTTCCGGCTCGATGACATTTTTGGTTGAGCATGCTCCCGCCGACCGAAGAGGCTTGGTGGGCAGCGCTTCCGTCGCCAGCCTGATCATCGGCTTTTTGCTGGGCTCAACCGTTTCTGCGATTATCAAGGCGCCCCTGACCGAGCTGCAATATGAAACTTGGGGATGGCGGATTCCGTTTGTTATGGGCATCGGTGTGAGTTTCATTGGTTTTTACATTCGTAAACACTGTGAGGAAAGTCCGACTTACGAAGCGGCTAAAAAAAGTGGTCAACTGTCCAAAACCCCGGTCCGCGACGTGTTCGGCACCGAAATGGTCCACGTGATACAAGCGATTGGTATTTATATCACGGTGACCATGCCGTTTTATTTGCTGTCCGCTTATTTTATCACCTTCACGGAACACACTTTGGGTCGCGCCAAAGAAGAAGCGCTGATCCTCAATAGTATCAACATGCTGATTTTGTTGGCGGTGTCGCCTTTCTCGGCTTGGCTTTCCGATCGTATGGGCCGGCGAAAAATTCTGGGCATCACGGCCTTGGGATTTTTGCTTTTCGTTTATCCAATTTTCATTCTGATGAGCCAGCCCGGCTTCGGTTACATCATGCTGGCGCAAGCCCTGTTTGCCGTCATTGTGGGTTTCTACATCGGACCGGTTCCGGCCCTTTTAGTCGAGATCTTTCCCACGCGCCTTCGTTACACGGCGATGGCTTTGTCCTACAATATCTGCGCCGCTCTCTTCGGTGGCACGGCACCGATGGTCTCGGAATGGTTGATGGCAACCACGGGGAATCGATATTCCATCGCTTACTATGTCATGCTGGGTTCGATCGCTTCTTTGCTCGCTCTCTTCTTTTATCGCGATCGCCATTTGGAAGAATTGCGCTAAGTTAGCAGCTCACTTTTTAATAGGCAGCGAGTTAAATTTTCAGTCTCTGAATTTTTCCAAAGCTTGTTCCTATCTCGTTTCAAAAACGAGTTCGGCTTGGCGCGGACGCTTGCCGGGTTCCCATCATTCCCCTTGCCCCTCGCCATTTGCAAGCGGACGTGACAAACGCATGTCCGAGCTTTTTGAAACGAGATAGGAACAAGCTTTGGAAAAATTCAGAGACTGAAAATTTAACTCGCTGCCTATTAAAAAGTGAGCTGCTAACTTAGGCGATTTGGTAAACGACGCCTTGTGGGGATACAGCGACTTGTCCGGGGTTTTTCTGAGCCATCGGCAAACGCAGGCAGAAACAGACTTCCTCGCCTTTTTGTTCAAAGGAAAGTGACCCTAAATTGGCTTTAGCCAATTGCGAAGAAATCTTCAGGCCCACGCCGGATCCTTTGCTTCCCTTCGTAGAAAAACCCGAATCGAACAACTTGCCCGCCACATGCGGAGGAATGCGACCGGGATTGAAAACACGCAGCTCGACGTATTCTCCAGACGGCGTATTTTCCGTTTTAGCTTCGAGGCGGATCCATCTTGTTTCAACAACGGAAAGGGCGTCGGCGGCGTTGATCAAGAGGTTGGCCAGAATCATCTCCACATGCACCGGTTGGGTGTACATGATGATATCGTTTTCAATGGTATTGCGCAGATCGGAAACACCGTGCAACGCCAAGCGAGGGCCGGCAAATTCAATCGCCGTTTCCACGATCTTCTTAACTCCGACTTTTTCCGGATTGATCTCGCGGGAACCTTTAATCAGGTAGAGGTAAGCGCGCACCGTATCTTTTAATTTCTTCACATGCCGGGCCAGTTTTTCAGAAAGCTCTTCTTGCCCGATTTTTTTCAAAGTTCTGACGTCTCCGTCCAAAATGGCCAGGGCATTGTTCACGTCATGAGCCAAGCCTCCCGCTACCAGCGCTGTCGCCGCCTGCTTGGACACTTCGTCGAGCTGTAATTCCAGAGCGCGAACCCGGCTCAGGGATTGGCGATGGTAGTACTCACCAATGCGCAGGATTTCGAAAAATTTTCCCAGGAACAATAGACTGGGAGTAGAGACAATCGCAAAACCCAACAACATCTCGTTGAACATCACGATGCCCGAAAGCATCAGACCGAACAGCAGCAATTTTTCCGACCTTCGATAGGTCCAAGTCCGATAGAGGAAATAAAAAATGATCGGGAACAAAACCAAAACACTCAATCCACCCATTGCCATGATCGTGCCTGTGGGTGTGATCAAGTCTCCACCTCCCGCATGCATCATTTCAGTGGTCACCGGGCGGGGTATTGGCAAAAATAGGTAGGACGAGCCAGTGAAAGCAGCTTGAATGAAGGCAGCAACCGTCATGACTCCAAATATTCCCGGAATCGCAAATAAGAAGCGCATGATTTTGGCGCGAACATCCAAAAAATCGGCGATAACTTTGATATAAAAATAACTGCAGAAAAAGCCAGTTGTCCACAGCCAGTGATACAGGAAATATCCGAAGGGCATTTCGTGGTAAAAAAAGCCGACGACGTCCCCCATGGAGTAAAACGCCGTAAACAAGGAAAGACCGATGTAGTTGATCAATTTCGAGTCTTTGGAAATCTGATAGTCCAACAGTCCTCGAATGGTCAGTAACACCATCAGCGTGGCAACCGCAAAGGCGGAATGAGAAACAAAAAAGATGATGGTTGAGAGCTGCATGAACTTTTATTTAGCCGGTATTTGTGGGTCGATTTCAAGTCGAGTTTGCTAGACCCAGACCAGTTTCGTCGGACATTTTATAAGAGGGGAAAATGGCCAAGCGTCGGGGAAATTTTCCACCTAACTTTAGATCAAATTCATTTTTGCATCCCTGCCCGTAGCGCCAGCCTGGTCCCCCAATTGCAGGCGCTACGTCATGGGAGGTTTGTATGAACCAAACTTGTGAAAATTGCGGGAATCAATACGATAAAGCATTTAAAGTGATTATGAACGATCAAGAGCATGTTTTTGACAGCTTTGAGTGCGCCATTAATGCTTTGGCTCCACGTTGCAATCAATGTGGCTCCATCATTATCGGTCACGGCGTTGAAAGCCGTGACCAGGTTTTTTGCTGTGCGAATTGCGCCAAAAATGCCGACCATGAAGGTCTGGTGGACAGGGTTACTTAACAAATTGACAGTAAAGATCCTGCACAATTTCTGCACCTTCGACTCGAGCTTTTAAGTGGGACAAATGAGCTCCGTGTACCGGCGCTGTATCCACTAAAACATCCAATTCAAAGTCATTGCCGATAAATTTGACCGGAGCTCCCAAAGCGGAATCCTGGAGGCGGACGACCTCAAAAACACCCATCAATTTGGATCCCATCAGGGTTTCTTCGGACACGGACGCCAGCAAACCTTTTCGGCCGACAGAGCCGGGGCGAAGCGGGTATCGGATGTCCACTCCGTAACCGGCATCGGCCAGGTTTCTGGCATCCCGACAGACCAGGATAGCAATTGCGGGGGTTTCACTTTCCACAGCGGGATTTTCAACACCCTCAGCGAGGGCGAAAAACGGTGTCATCAGTAACGTTGCGATAAGATATTTCATAGGGTCTCCTTTCAAGAGAGTTTGCAAGCGCTGTCTACTCTCAATTCTTTGACACCTCCAGTGAATTTCCTAAAACGAAGACAGAATTTGTACTCGTGTGAGTACAAACGGACGGTCTTTTCCCCTGTTGGATCGCAAAAGAGCTCTTGCAAAATGGATCAAAACTGCGTAATTCAAAGTGAATACACAATCCACAAAGGACAGATCTTGAAAAAGGCATTTATCACCGGAATTACCGGACAAGATGGGAGTTACCTGACCGAGCTCTTGCTTGAAAAGGGTTACGAAGTGCATGGCCTTGTGCGGCGGGCTTCGACTTTTAACCGCGGCCGCATCGATCACCTTTTGGATACCAGTAGCAGCGGTCTGGCTAACAAATATAGCGATTCTCTTTTCCTCCACTATGGAGACATGCTTGATTCCGCCTCTCTGGTGCGCCTGCTTGCCAAGGTCAAGCCGGACGAGATTTACAATTTGGCGGCACAAAGCCACGTGCATGTTTCTTTTGAGGTTCCCATCTATACAGCTGAATCCACGGGTCTGGGCATGCTGAAACTTTTGGAAGCCGTTCGTGAGGTCGGTATCACACCGAAGATTTATCAAGCCGGGTCTTCCGAGATGTACGGTAAAGTCCACGAAATTCCGCAAAAAGAGACCACACCCTTTCACCCCCGCTCTCCCTATGGATGCGCCAAAGTGTATGCCTATTGGACTTCGGTCAATCATCGCGAAGCCTACAACATGTTTGTCGCCAATGGAATTTTGTTTAATCACGAATCCCCGCGACGTGGGGAAAACTTTGTCACCAGAAAAATCTCTTTGGCTGTGGCTGGGATCAAGTTAGGTTTGCAAAAAAAATTAAGCCTGGGAAATTTGGATGCCAAACGTGACTGGGGATTTGCTAAAGATTACGTCGAGGCTATGTGGCTGATGCTGCAGCAGAAAGAAGCCGACGACTATGTCATCGCCACCGGCGAGACCCATTCGGTTAAAGAATTTTGTGAAGTCGCCTTTGGACATGTCGGCTTGGAATATAAAGAATTCGTAACGGTTAACGAAAAATACTTCCGCCCCTCGGAAGTCGACATTTTGATTGGCGATGCCAGCAAGGCTCAAAAAAAGCTCGGCTGGAAACCGAAAGTCGGTTTTAAAGAACTGGCAGCCATGATGGTCGATTCGGATATTGAGCTTTTAGAGCGTCGACAACATAAAAAGTTTTAGAGCCTATCCTATGAAAACTGCCGTTGTGGTCGGCCCCAAAGGACAAGATGGTCGGTTGGCCACTGAATATCTGGAAAAATCCAACTACCGTGTGATTGGCATAGGCCGCGGCGGTCCCGTCAATATCTTATCCAAAAGCAGTGTCAGCTCATTTCTTGCCAGCACCAAGCCGGATGAGATTTATTATTTAGCTGCCTACCATCATGCTTCCGATGAAAAATTGCCGGACCCGGAAGTGCTTTGGAAAAATAGTGTGGATGTTCAGGTCACCGGACTCCATAACTTTCTGTCGTCCATAGATGAGCAAAAATTAAATTGCCGGTTATTTTATGCCAGTTCAGTATTGGCTTTTTCCGACAGCAGCCCCTCGGTCATTACCGAAGAGACGCCGCCCGAAAGCGATTCGGTCTATGGAAAAAGTAAAATTATGGGAATGGAACTGATCCGTCAGTTCCGAGAAAAAAATGGTCTTTTCTGTTGTAGTGGAATCCTGGGAAGCCATGAAAGTCCCTATCGTCCCGACAACTTCGTATCGCAAAAAATCGTAATGGCGGCGGTACGGGCGCAAAAGAATCCCTCGGAACGGCTGATCCTAGGTGATCTTAACAAAGAAAATGATTGGGGCGCTGCAAGGGACTATGTTATAGCTATGCACAAGATGTTACAGGCAAAAAAGCCCGATGATTATCTGATTACGGGCCAACTCCACAAGGTGAAGGAATTCGTGCGCATTGCCTTTGCGCATCTGGGTCTTGATTGGGAAAAGTACACGCAAGAAGACTCTTCCCTTTTGACCCGCAAGACGGCGAGCAAAATTTTCTCTTCGCAAAAAATAAAAAAGAATTTGGATTGGCAGCCGCAAACGTCATTTGAAAATATGATTCGCGAGATGGTTGCTGCAAAAGGGGGGGATCTTGTCCACTGAAAAAACTTTGATTTTCACTCCCACTTATAATGAACGCGAAAATATTATGCCGATGTTTTTGGCGATCAAAGGTCTGGGTTTGAAAGCAGATATTTTGTTTCTGGACGACAATTCGCCGGATGGAACCGGTGAAGTGATGGAACAAATCAAAAGCCAAAATCCGGGTGTTTTCGTCATTCACCGCACCGGTAAATTGGGCATTGGCTCCGCTCATAAAGAGGGTATTCGTTGGGCTTATGAGAAAGGCTACGATCGCCTGTTGACCATGGACGCGGATTTTACTCATTCGCCCGAATATATTCCCGCAATTTTAAATTTGCTCAAAGACAACGATGTCTCCATTGGTTCGCGCTATTTAATGAAAGATAGCCTTAAAAATTGGAATCTTTTGCGCAAAACACTGACTTGGACGGCTCATGTTTTAACCACGCATTTGTTGAAACTGCGCTATGATTCGACCGGTGCGTTTAGGGGCTACAATTTGAAAACTCTTCCCCATGCGGTCTTTTTAAAAGTCGAAAGTAATTCCTATTCATTTTTCTTCGAGAGCTTACATCTGCTGAATTTTAACGGCTTCAAAATCGTCGAGTTCCCCGTCTCCTTACCGACTCGGGCCGCCGGCAGTTCCAAAATGACGGTCGTCGATGCCCTGAAGAGTGTTTATTTCTTACTGAACATGTGTTTCAAAACGTACTTTCAAAATTCGAAGATTCGGGTACGAAGTAAAGAAGTCTAAGCAATCTGATAAGTGACGTCGGAGCGCGAGAATTCCGTAGTTGGTTTTCTCTGCACTGCCGGTAAACTCAAGCAAAAACAAACTTCATTGTCCCTTTGCTCGAATACCAAAGAGCCAAGATTAGCTTTGGCAAGCTGAGATGAGATTTTCAGTCCAACGCCTGATCCCTTGGCGCCCTTGGTGGAAAAGCCCGACTCAAATAATTTACTGGCAACTTGCGGAGGAATTTTCCCAGGATTAATGACCCGAATCTCAACAATATCCCCGGCCGGCGATTGGAGTTTTTGCGCCTCCAATCGAATCCATTTTGATTCGGCATCGGCGAGGGCATCGGCGGCGTTGATCAACAGGTTGGCCAGAATCATCTCCACATGCACCGGTTGGGTGTACATGATGATATCGTTTTCAACCGTGTTGCGCAGATCAGAAACTCCATTCAATTGCAGACGGGTCTGGGCAAACTCTATAGCCGTCTCGATGATCTTTTTAACTCCGACTTTTTCTGCATTGATCTCGCGGGAACCTTTGATCAGGTAGAGGTAAGCGCGCACCGTATCTTTTAATTTCTTCACATGCCGGGCCAGTTTTTCAGAAAGCTCTTCTTGGCCGATTTTTTTTAAAATCCGAACGTCTCCATCGAGGATCGCCAAGGCATTGTTCACGTCATGAGCCAGTCCGCCGGCCACTAAGGCCGTGGCAGCTTGCTTGGAAACTTCGTCCAGTTGCGATTCCAGAGCCCGAACCCGACTCAGCGACTGACGGTGGTAGTACTCACCCATGCGTAAAATTTCAAAGAATTTTCCAAAGAACATCAAGCTGGGGGTCGAGACCAGTGCAAAGCCGACGAGGGTATCATTAAATGTGACCACCATCGACAGAACCAAACCGAAAATTAATAATTTTTCGGAGCGGCGGTATCGCACCGTAATGTACAGAAAAGATATAATGATCGAAAGCATAAGAAAGATGCCAATACCACCAAAAAACAAGAGTGGCGTTTTCGGCGTCACCAAATCCCCGCCCGCCGCATGAACCATATAGTTGTCAACTACACGAGCTTGTGGTGAAAACAGAAAAGAGTCACCGGTAATGATCGCCTGAAGAAGTGAAAAAACCGTTAAGGCGCCGGATATGGCCAGCAACTTCAATAAAATACCGAAAACCTTCGACCGAATCTCCAGAAAATCACCAATGACGGTCAAATAAAAATAGCTCGAGTAAAAAGAAGTCGCCCATAACCAATTGTAAATCCAAAGATTGAACGGCATCGCCTGATAAGAGGTCACCACTACGTCGCCGATACTGAGCATCGCCGTGCATAGCGATAAGCCGATGTAATTCAGCAGCTTTGGATCTTTCGATATTCGATAGTCCAATATTCCACGAATGGTTAACAAGACCATCAAGACGGTGATGGCAAAAGCGAAATGAGAAACAAGAAAAACAATGGTCGATGGTTCCATGAACTTCTATTTAGTCGGAATACGGAGTGTGGACTTTGAGTCGAGATTCTCAGCCACCTCGACCATGATCCAGGCCAGCGAAGAGGCCGTCCAGTTTTGTCCTGGAACCTTTTTGCAAATCAGGATTTTGCCGATAAATGTCCGTAAGAAAAGAGATTATCTTGGCAGAAAAAAAATTAGTCGACGAACACGTTGGGCAGATCGAGTCTCTGGTAAGCAGAGTCAGCGAAATCATTCTCGATAAAAAAAAGGAAATTGAATTAGCCGTCATCTGCCTTTTAGCAGGCGGACATCTTCTGATTGAGGATGTGCCTGGAGTCGGCAAAACCACCTTGGTTCAAGCTTTAGCTCGGCTGACGGGGCTGAAAAATAAGCGGATTCAGTTCACCATTGACCTTCTGCCATCGGATATTTTGGGCGGCCCCATTTACAATCAACGGGATCAAAAGTTTGAGTTTTTTTCCGGACCTATTTTCTCGCAATTGATCCTGGCGGATGAGTTGAATCGGGCCAGTCCTCGTACCCAAGGCGCTCTTTTGCAGGCTATGGAGGAATATCAAGTTTCAATTGACGGTGAAACTCACCATCTGCCCAAACCATTTTTTGTGATTGCGACTCAGAATCCCCACCAACAACAAGGCACGTTTCCATTACCGGAAAGTCAATTGGACCGATTTTTAATGAGCCTGGAATTGAACTATCCTTCGCCTTCGGTGGAGGTCGAAATTTTCAAGTCCAGGGACAGTCGGGAAAAATTGGCGGAAGTGGTCGCTATTTTGAATGACCATGATCTGTTGCGTATCCAGAATCAAGTTCAAGGTGTCAAAGTTCCCCATGTTGTGGCCGAATATGTCAGCCAACTTTTGCAAAACTCGAGAAATATAAAAGGTAACGCTCTTCCTTTATCGACACGCGCTGGAATCGGCCTCGTCCGAGCCGCGAAAGCGAACGCCTTTTTGCAGGGAAGAAATCATTTAATTCCAGACGACATACAATTGGTGATCGTTCCTGTATTAGCCCATCGACTTGGGGGAAATTATGGCATCCGAAAAGGTACCGAGTGGGCGGTGGCCCTTCAAAAACAGACCCCGGTTCCCGTTTAGATCCAATCGAACCTATATTTTTCCGACGGGATTCGGCTTTATTTTTGGAACCTTAGCCCTTGCCCTGCTCATGATTGGTTTTGGTTACCAAAATAATTTGGCGGATCTTTTTGTTTTTTTTCTGGTTTCAACCGCCGGTACCGGCATGATCATGACCAATCAAAACATGAGTCGAGTGAAGATGAAGGTTCGGCCGCCTGATACCTGTTTTGCCAATGAGGACAATTCATTCATCGTCTCATTATCCAATCAAACCAAAACTGCTTCCTATCAAGTCGAGATTTCGGGACAGAATATAAAAAGCGCAAAACAGGATATTCCTGCACGGGCAACAGTGCTCAATTATGCGACCTGGAAACCAACAAAAAGAGGGTTGGAGCAAATGCCGCGAATGACTCTGGCAAGTACATTTCCTTTTTCAATGTTGCGCGCTTGGAAAGTCGAATCGGAAAAACTCCAAGTGGTGGTATTTCCCCAACGCCTTGGCATGAAACAGTTTCCCAAGAGCGCGGGAATGCAAGACGAGCTCGCCGACGTCGGTCTGTTTCGCGAACTGAGGGAGTTGCGCCCGTTTGATAGTCCACGACGGGTGCACTGGCCCTCCTCTCTGAGAAACCAAAAACTGTTGGTGCGGTCATTTGAAGACACGCAAAAATTCAGCGCCCAATATCTTTTTAACTGGGAGATGACCGCACATTTGCCAAACACTGAATCGCGCTTGAGCCAACTGGCGCTGTGGGTGGATCTGGCCGAGCAGCAGGGATGTTCTTACGGGCTCAAAGTCGGCAATTTTGTGTCCGCCGTGAGCAGTGGTCAAAATCACTGTCAGGAATGTCTTCGCTACCTTGCATTGTTTAACGAGAAAGAGTTGTTAGCTGGATGAATGAGAACAAATTTTTTTCGCAGAAGTGGATTGCCTTGGCGCTCGGGTTGACGATGACCCTGGTGGCAATGGACTCGCCCCGGTGGGTGGCTGCGTTCTGCATCTTAACCTTCCTTCTTCGCTGGCTGATTGACCTTGGCCTGCTGAAACCAATTTCTAAATTTTTGACCAATTCCTTAGCAATTGGCTGGGGTTTCGGCGTTTATTTGGAATATCAAAATTTGTTCAGCCAAGATGCAAGTTCGGTGTTTCTGGCAGGCCTTTGTGCTTTGAAGATGTTGGACTATCGATCAACCCGGGACGTGAAATTCCTATTCCTATTGGGTTTACTGTTGGTGTCCCTGCGGCCACTTTTTTCCGTAGAATTGGGTTGGGCCGTCCCTAGCTTCATTGCTTTTTATTTTCTTTGGTTGGCTCTTCTGGATTTACAAAAGAATTCGAATCTTAAGTTAATGAGTAAAATTGTGATTTGGTCGCTTCCCTTGACGGCTTTTCTCTTTTTCGTTTTTCCAAGATTTATTTTGCCTTGGGCGCAAAGGCAATCCACCCATACAAATACGCTTGGTTTTAGCGATGAACTCAATCCTGGCTCGGTGGAAACATTGGCCTTGAATTCCAGTCCAGTATTTCGGGTTAAATTTGACTCCAATGACGGGATACGGACTTCTCAGCTTTACTGGCGCGGATCCGTGATGCGCAAAAGCCAAGGTCTGAAATGGTCAACGGGAGATCAGGAAATCCAGGGTCGCGAACCCAATCAAAAGAACGGCTTGCATTACGATGTCTTGATGGAACCCGATGGGCACAACTATCTTTTTTCCTTGGATCGGCCTTTACAACTTTTCTCAAGGGCGATGCCAATCCTACGCTTCAACTATAGCGTATTCAAAACACCGGTATTCCATGATAAAGATTTTGCCTACCAGGGCATTTCAGACCTGTCGGCGTCATCCGATGACCCCTACAGCGAGGAAGACCTGCAAATTCCCGAGCAGAGCTACAGGGTGCAGAATCTGGTCAAACAAATTATCTCGGATAAACGATTGAACGAAAATACCAAGGGGACTTGGCGAAATCGCCGCATCCAGGCTCTTGACCGCTTTTTTGTCGAGCAAGGCTTTTTCTATACGCTGAGCCCGGGATCTTATCGAACCAACAGCATCGACGAGTTTGTTTTTAAGCGGAAACTTGGCTTTTGCGAGCATTTTGCCGGCGCCTATGGAACCTTGGCTCGAAGTTTGGGAATTCCAAGCCGTTTGATCGTCGGCTTCCAGGGAGGGAAATACAACTCCCTCGGAGATTTCTGGCAAATCAACACTACCGACGCCCACGTTTGGGTGGAAGTTTTTATCGACGATCATTGGCAACGCAAGGATCCAACGGAACTTGTGGCGCCCCTGAGGATTGAAATGGGTGCCTACGATTTTTTCAATCTTTCCGAATCGCAAAGACGACTGCGAACGCCCAAAGAAGTCGCTGGCGCACAGACTATCTTTGATTGGGCGCCGGATGTTTTTTCCACTTTTTTCGCCAATCTGAATTATCGGTGGACCCTCTTCTTTCTGGACTTCAATTCTACAGTTACGATTCAGTCTCTTTTTTCATTTTTTCGCGGCTGGCTGCCATTGGTTTTGATCGCCATCCTGATCTTGTTCTTTCTTCCCATGTTCTTTCGAAGATCAAAATCTCGGCGGCTGACTTTAAGTCGCGAGGTCATGAATTTTGTTTTAAGCGAGTTTCACGATAAGGCGCTGGTCGACATGACCCCTCTGCGTGCCATCCAGAAAATTTCCCATGGAGACCAGACACTTCGCGCGTTTCTAAAGCAAATCACAGCTATCTACAGTTTGGAAGTCTATCAAGAACTTGATCCATCCACTCTGGCCGATAACTCAGAAATCCGGCAACTGAAAAAAGACTGGCGCAAATTAAAGCCCCTTCTGCTCAAGACCATTCGGGCGACCAAAATTTAAGCTGCGTATTTAAAAACAATATTGATCAGAAGATTCTTGTCCACCGGCTTACTAATGTAATCGCTGCAGCCGACCTTCAGACATTTTTCCCTATCACCCTTCATGGCAAATCCGGTCAAGGCGATAATGGGAACTTCAATTCCATTGTCACGAAGCTCTTTGGTGGCCTCATAGCCGTCTTTTACCGGCATCTGCATGTCCATCAATACCAAGTCATATTTGACCGCTAATGCCTTTTGGACTCCTTCAGCACCATTCTCAGCCAAGTCGACAACGGCCCCGTACTTATTCAAATAAAGACTCAATAAAAGCTGATTGTCCTTCGTATCTTCGACAACTAAAATCCGTTTGTCCTTAATTCCCAAAGTGTTGATCAAATTCACCGGCGTGTTATCGCCTTTGCGTTGACTTGATTTCTGCGCGATTGGCGCCCGAGGTTCATAGAGGACTTTGATCCCGAAAACACTGCCGGCCCCGGCCTGGCTTTCAACCAGTTGGACGTCACCGCCCAAAAGATGGGCCAATTTTCGCGATAAAACCAAACCTAATCCCGTTCCACCAAATTTTTTCTTGATGGAGTAGTCGCCTTGAGAAAAGGGTTTAAATAAATTCTCCAATTGTTGGCCGGTGATCCCGCTTCCTGAATCTTTAACCGAAAATAAGAGATGAGGACCAAAAACTTCATAGGTGACCACGACCTGACCTTTTTCCGTAAACTTAATGGCATTGCCAATCATATTGATCAAAATCTGCCGCAACCGGATGACGTCGCTGCAAATATATTCCGACACGTCGCCCTTCTTTTCAAAATGAAGAGAAATTCCTTTTTCTTCACAGCGCATATTCATGAGCACATAAAGATCATCCATCACTTGCGAGATTGAAAAAGTTGCTTTTTCGATTCCCATCTGCTCGGCTTCCACTTTTGTCAGATCAAGAATATCATTGATGATCGTGGCTAAATTGTGTCCGGTGCGTTCGATGATATCAAGATATTGAATTTTTTCTTTAGTGGAAAGCTGATCATCCCGCAAAAGATCCGTGAATCCCAGAATGGCATTGAGAGGTGTGCGAATCTCATGAGACATATTCGCTAGAAAAAGATTTTTTACCTGGCTGGCATGTTCGGCTTGTTGGCGCTCCGACACCTGCTCATTGAGGTCGGCAATCATAACATTGATGGCATTTGCGAGTTGTCCCAACTCGTCACTGGAGCGAACCTTAATATTCTGCTGAAAATCCCCCTCACCAACTTTGATGGCGGCGAGACTGAGTTCTTGCAAGGTTTTGGTCAGGCCTCGGCTAAAGATGATCGTCAGTGTCAGTCCCGTGCTTTCGACTGTAAATACCGCACAGATCAAAAACCACATTAAAATATTTTCCAGCCAACGGGAGGCTTCGCCAAGGGTTGATGAAAAATCCCCTTCCAAGTCCGTCAACTTTTCATTCAGCGCGAAGACCTGATCGAGGATGACCATTATTTTTGCTTGGTCGGGCCGAGGGGCAAAATTGATTTGCTGATGCAGTTCACTGCCCAAACGAATCATTTCAAAAATTTGCGTATCGGCCGCCTGCCAGGCTTGAATGGACCTGGTCAGATAGGAAACTCGATTGAACCGTCTCATCAAATTAACCATAGGAATAATGTCATCCGGATGAATTTTGCCGGCGATGAACCCCTCTTTAACCGCATTCATATCCATATTTTCTTTTTCCATTTCGATACGAGCGCGGTGATCCCCTAAGGGAACCTTGAGGTCCTCAAGAAATTGTTGATAAAATTTTTCTTGCCGGGTTACCGAATATCGTTCCAGGTCGTGAACGGCATTTTTTTGGGCCTTTGACCAAAGCCCTTCACCGCCGACAAAGGCCCGAACCGCCGAAAGTATGTTCATCGCAAACAACAATGTGAATAACTCGGTGGCAATCAGGGATGCCATAATCCCCACGACGGCATAAAGTTTTTTTGAAACCGAAAGATCACGCCACCAATTAAAGATTTTTATTAATAGGGGCATATTTTAAGCTTCTTTCTTCTGCAACGAATACCCACGTCCCCAAGCACATGTGATGGAGATCCCAAACAGCTTAATTTTTTTTCGTAAATTGGCGATATGGGTATCCAGACCGCGGGAGGCAACATTAATTCCGAAATTTTTCCAGATATTGCGAATGAATTCCTGTTTGGAAACGATTTGCCCTTCGTTGCGTAATAAAATCAGGAAAATCCGCAATTCCGTCGGCGTAAGATCCAAGGCAATTTGCTGCTCATTCTCATCGGCAAAAAAGCAGTTGCAAAAATCCTGGTCAAACTCAAATAGCCCAAAACGGTGTTTGGCTTTATCGATTTGTTGTAAGCGTTTCGATTGCAGCTCAACTCGGGCCCTGAGCTCGGACATATCAAAAGGCTTGGTAATGTAATCGACAGCTCCGGAGGTCAATCCATAGACTTTATTGCTGACATCGTCGGAGGCACTCAGAATGACTTTGGGAATATTTTGATTTTCTAGATCCAATTCTGTGCAAAATTTCAGGCCATTTCCATCCGGCAGGCTGATATCTATAATGAGCAGATCGTACCTGTTATTTTGACCTAATTCCGATCGGGCGTCGGCAATGGAATAAACTTGTTTCAGCCGATGGGGCTGCAGGCAAGTTTGCAGAATCTCGCCAATATCAATGCTGTCATCAACTAACAGAATTTCCATATCTCCATCCTTATGAAAAGCGGAACTACTGCTACCCTCTATTATAAGCCTCTTTTGTCGCGGCGAGCTTTTGGCGTCGAAATTCCCAAAATGAGACACCTTTTTGAAACAAAAACGTTAAGAATTCTTGGCATTTTCCCAATCCCTTGCTGGCAATTATTAAAGGAGAATAAATTGTAAAGGAGGCCCATATGTTTCCACTCATCTTCATAAGCCTAGCGTTGTTATGCGGTGTTGGGCTGTATTACATGTTTCTGGCGAGCGCGATATTGTTACCGGTTCTGCTCGTCGGTGTGCCGGTTGCTTGGGGTTTTTATACTATTATAAGGATGGCACACACGCTGGATGACAGGATTGTCGACCTTGGCGATAACGAGGACTGGATTCCGTTCAATTCTTACCATGCCCCGCCAAGTATTCTGATTATCGAGGACGATCTTGATGCGGCCACCGCCGCGCAAGTGGCGTTTGCGGACTTAGGCTGTTCAACAAAAGTCGCGATAAGCTTGGAACAGGCAAAAGCCATGCTGTCCGAAAACAGTACGGACTTCATTATTTTAGACTGGCTTCTGCAAAATAATACTGAAGCCGGGCAGGTCCTCGATGAATTGAGCCAAAATAGCCTTATCAAAAACAAAGGCCATCGGCCCAAAGTTGTGACTTATTCAAGTCTCAAATCTGAGGAGATTGATTTCCCTCACAGCGAGGATTTCGAACATATCGAACACTGGCAAAAGCCCATCCGATATGCCGATTTCCGAGGGCGGTCGATGCAATTGTTGGCAACATCAGGATACTAAAGCGGGAGACTATTATGTATGACAATAACCCCCGGACCGACTTCGAGAATTTTCCTGCCGAACTTTTACCTCTGATGGCAGGTTTCCTGAGTCGCAGGAAAGGGGATATTCAAGAATTAAGATTGTGTCTTCGGGAAAGCCGTTTTAACGACTGTAAAAATCTCGCTCATCGCCTTAAAGGAGGTGGAACCAGTTATGGCTTCCCGGTCATGAGTGAGCTCGGCGAGCAAATGGAAAAAGCGGCAAAGGCTGAAAACCGCTACGAGCTTGCCGAGCTCATTCAGATTTTTGAACACGTTGTCATGAAGGCCATTCACGATTTTAAACTCTGGGAAAATAAATCCACAGGTTAGTATTATTCTTTTAGCAATTCCCACTCATAGGCCCTAAGCTGATGAAACCAACTTCAGCGGAGGGTTTATGGGCTCACTGAGATTATTTCATGCTTTAACGTTTTTGTTGTTGATTCAAATCCCGGCTTTGAATGCCTTCGCAAAATCCAGCTCTTTAACCGTCAATCCCAAGGCCCCAAAGGGTGGTGTCGTCAATCTCAATTTGTGGGGCGAGCCACCCACTTTGAATCCTTTTGCGTCCACCGATGTTTACGCCTCGAAGATACAGGATTTAGTTTTGGAGTCTCTTCTCGAGCGGGACGGAAATACACGACAACCAAAGTCGCGACTGGCGGAGAAGTGGGAGATTTCCAAGGATCATACGGTCTATACTTTTCACCTGCGCAAAAACGTCAAATTTCATGACGGCCAGCCCTTCACTGCCGAGGATGTGAAGTTCAGTTTCGACGCTATTTTTGATCCCAAATTCAAGGCCATGCACCGACAACCTTCCTTTGATGGGATTGCCAAGGTGGAGGTGGTGGATCCCATGACGGTCAAGGTGACCACGAAGAATACTTATTTTTTAAACTTTGATTCCATTGCCTACGATCTTCGTATTGTCCCGAAACATGTCTATGAAGATGCCAATAATTCGGCGAAGAATCGTCTTCTGATCGGAACCGGGCCCTATATCTTGGATAAGTTTGATCCGGGTCAAAGATTGGTTTTAAAAAGAAATCTGCAGTGGTACGGATTTTCAACTGCGGACTGGCAGGGCTACTACAATTTTGATCAAATGAACTACCGCTTTGTTAAGGATGAAAATGTCACTTTGGAGTTGTTAAAAAAGGGAGATCTTGATTTCTGCTGGCTTTCGCCTGAGGGCTTCGCCACCAAAACTCAGGATCCGCCTTGGGGTAAAAGTGTATTCAAAACCCAAGTGGAAAACTCTTCACCCAAAGGCTTCGGCTATGTGGGATTCAATCTTCATAAAACATTGTTCGCAGATAAAAATGTTCGCTTGGCCTTGGCCAGTTTGATGAATCGTGAAGAGATGAATAAGAAGTTTCGTTTTGGAAAGGATCTATTAGCGACGGGACCTTTTTATCAGCAAAGCGAATATGCCTCGAAAAAAGTAAAACCCATTCAATACGATCCCCAAAAAGCCCTTCAGCTTTTAAACAAAGCCGGATGGAAAGATGATGATAAAACCGGCGTTTTACACAAGATGGTGGACGGTAAAAGCCAAGATTTTCACTTCACACTTCTTTATACGGTTAAAGATTTGGAAAAATATCTGACGATTTTTAAGGAAGACTTAAAAAAGGTCGGCGTGCAGATGGACTTGCAAATTTTAGAATGGAACTCTTTCCTGAAGTTACTTCACGATGGAAATTTCGAGGCGACGTTCATGGGATGGAGCGAAGGCATGGACTGGGACCCCAAGGCGGTTTGGCATTCCTCAAGCGCAGCCAACGGCGGCTTCAATGAAGTGGAATACAAAAACCCTGCCGTCGACCAGTTAATTGATAAAGCTCGGTTGGAAACTAACCGCGAGGAACGAATGAAGATGATGCACAAGATTTACGAAATGATCGCGGAGGATGTTCCCTACATTTTCATGTTCAACGGCCGCTACGATTCTTATGCCTATTCCAACCGGGTGGTCCGACCGGGCGAGACAATGAAATACGCGATTGGTTTCGATACCTGGTGGATGGCCAATCCTTGATGACTTGCCGAGGGCGATTGTATTTTGGCAGATCTATCTGCCAAATCTTGCACGCTTCGGAATTGGTGATATTCCTCGCATGAGGGGACAGTGCCTCATGAAGGAGGCCATATGTACAATATCAGTCAGTGTGAGGACGATTCCGGTTCTCTTCTTGAGCAAGAGATTGCTGAAATTCATAAAAAACTGAACGATGAAATGAAGAGCGCTCCTGCCAGCTCGACGGCGAAATTATCCATTGAGAAAGAGCCGCAGGGTCTTTGGGTGGTTGATCTTGCCGTCGTTTTTCCTCGGGGTCGGATCTCCATTCTTCGGCGAGGAGAAAAACTATCCGAGCTGATCGAACAGATCACGCTGGAGGCAAGAAACAATATTCATGTTTGGCGGGCCCATCAGGAGATCGAAAATTTCCATTTTAACAAAATGACCGAGGCCGATTTATTTGCCGAGGTCAGTGCCCTGAAATGTGAGAAAAATAATTCCCCATTCTGGGTGATGGTGGTCGAGGACGACCCGGCAGCCTCGAAAGTGTTGGCTACGACCCTCCACTCCCTTGGATGTGAAGTCGAGATGTTTCTGGGGCCCGATGGAGCCATCCAGCGAATTTTACAAAAACAACCGGATTTGCTGATTTTGGATTGGAATTTACCTTATCAAAAAGATGACCATTTCCTTATCGATATTGACCATCAATTGCAAAAAAGGGACGAAGGGCATCTTCCTAAAAAACTGATTCCCGTGGTGATCTGCTCGACCTTACCCTTGCAACAAATCACCTTGCCGCCGGTTTCCCATTTTTACTTTTTCAACTATTGGAACAAAGGTCTGCCGTTTTCGTCTGTTTTATCGAATCTGGACAAGACCGTGGAACAACTGTCAGAGATGAATGGTCTGTAAGAGATTATTGATAATTTCCCGATTTATCCTGAGAGTGAGCTTTCGATCTGTGGTTTTGAATATTTGTTGGTGCTTTTTGAGCTTCGGAATGGGCCACACTCAGTGGTAATGCGATGATAAAGGTCGTTCCTTGCCCCGGGGCACTCACGACCTCTACTTTTCCGCCATGACTTTCGATAATTCCACGAACGAGGAAGAGGCCGATTCCCCAACCTTTTTTTCCGCTTTTTTCAGCTGAAATGGCTCTTTGGAAGGGCTTAAACAGAACAGGCTGGTCTGTGAGTGGAATCGGAGGTCCCTCATTGTGAACGGAAAGTGAAAGTTGATTATGGCTTTTTTCAATTGTCACTGTGACAGGGGCTTGCGGATCACCATATTTGATTGCATTCGTGCATAAGTTTTCGATCACGCGGCGTAAGGCCATTGGGTCAACATAGGCACAACATTGAGCCAAACCTTTGAGCCTAAATCTATTTTCATAAATTTCATTTAATACACCTAAGGTTGTTTTCGTCAGCGCAACGATTTCCTGAGTTTCGCGCTTGAGAGGAAGCTCCTCGCCGGCACTCAGACGATTGGCATCCAATAAATCATGAATCATATAATCCATGCGCTCTACGCTTTCGGCCATTCTTTCCGCCAAGCGCCGGGTGGATTCTGTGGTATCAGGACGAATAACAATCAACTGCGAACTCATCTTAACCGTCATGAGCGGAGTTCGAAGATCGTGGGTCAGAGTCGAAACAAAGCGTTCGCGCAGGTCCCGCTCTTGCTCTAAATTGCTGACAGTTTCACGCAAGGACTTCTCAATACCCCGCAGAGACGTAACGTCCTGGTAAACAATCAAGGCCATGGCCGGTTGCCCGAAAGCCGCTTGAATATTGCGCGAAAATGCCAATAGGTGGGTGATTCTGCGAGGAGTTCTCCAAACTATCGGCTCGCCATTGAGTTCTTCACCGCGCGCGGCACGCATTCTTGGCAAATCATATGTAGAAAATGGTTTTCCAGAAGGATCCTCGCAAATAAAATCAGTGCGTTGAGTATCTGGAATATTTCCCTCAATACCCTCCACCATTTCAAAAACGCTAGGGCTCATCGAGACAACTTTGCCGCTGTCGGCTTCCACCAGCAACATAGGTGATGGAATTGTTTCAATCATCCGACGTAGCCAATTTTTCTCGTTTTCAGCGGCAACTTTTTCGAGATGTTGACGGGTGGTATCGCGCGCCACACTGTAATAGGTGCCGTTGACCAATACGGTTTTCCAAGTGAGCCAAATGATTTTCCGATTGCGAGTCACAAAGCGCGTTTGAAAATCCATTCGGCTTGCGGTTTTCTCGATTTTCTCCAACTGCGCAGAGGCCTCATCACGATCATCCGGATGGATAAACTCCATAAAAGGATGCGCCAGAAGTTCTTCCTGAGAGTATCCCAATGTTTTTTCCCAGGCCGGATTCACGCGCTTAAAATAACCATCTGTGCCTGCTAGGCTGAGGCAATCATTGGAAAGGTCAAAAAACCGATCACGTTCCGCTTCCGCCCTTTTCCTTGCGCTGATATCCGTCATCGCCGTTCGGTATAAAACTTTGCCGGTTAAAGCATCCAGCGAATGAGTGGTCAGGAGTTCGACCTCGAGTACGCTATGATCTTTTCTGGCAAGCTGAAGCGCGGTGGTTTGAGGTCTTTCTTCGCCGGCGCATTTTCTCATGTGATTACGGAAATTGTGCAGATTTGGACCCAAAAACCAAGGGGATAGGGAGCGGCCAATCAGCCAGCGCCGCTCAACCCCCAACATTCCCGCCAAAGTCAGGTTGGCGTTCTTGATCAGGCCGATCTCGTCCATCGTCACATAGCCGATCGGAGCAAAATCGTAGAGATCGACATAGCGATCCAAGGAGTCTTCAAGGGCCGCACGGGATTCGCGCAGTTCACGATTTTGCATTTCCAATTCAATTTGATGCACTTCCAGTTCATGCAGCAATTCTTGCAGTTCATTCTCGATTTCTGGCGATGACTGCAGAGTGTTCAGTTTTTCTTTCAATTCATCCTTTGTCATCCGTTGGTGAGCATTGTGAGGATGTTTTTCGTTGGCCATTTCAACCCCCTGGTGCGGCCTTTGGTTGGAGTATTGCCTCCCGTCCCGTCAAATCGAACAGTGAAATCAGCAGGAACAACTTGCGTTGACCTTCCCATTCCAAAGTACGGGCGTTGAGCACCATTTTTTTATCTCCAATTTCTTCAAATTTATGTGTAACGACAAAATCTCGGACCTCTAGTTTCTTGGGTAAAACTTCTTCTAAAAGCGTGCGGAGCGTGGGGATGTTCCATTGGCCGTTGCCGAGTTCATAGAACAGGCGGCCGATGGTCTCTTCGGGAGTGACTTTGAAGGTTTTGTAAAAAGCCTGATTCGCCCTTTCGACGTGAAGGCCTTTGTCGAGCACGATCAACGGATCACGCACAGTCTGGATGATTCCATCTGAATAGCGTTCCGCTGCCTTAACTTCAGTCTCGCGTTTTTTGATATCATCAATGTTGATAAAGACCAAGACAACGCCTTCTATCTTATTGTCGGTGGTTCGATAGGGACGAATCTGTACGGAGTGCCAACGGTTCTCGCGATCGAGGGTTTCCAGCTCAATGGTTGAGCGGGAAGTGATCACTTCCCGGATTTTCTGTTCAAAATTTTCAATCTTGAAACCCAGATTGATATCCATAATATTGCGGCCTACATCGGCGGCAATTAGTTTCAAACTTTTTTCGGCCATCGGGGTGAATCGCCGGATGCACAAATCCGCTCCCACCATAACGATCGAGACATTGGCGTTGCTGAGCACATTGATGAGATCATTGCTGAGAAGATCAAGCTCGTGGTTGCGAATCGTAAGCTCATCGTTCAGCGAGGTTAGCTCTTCGTTGGTGGATTGTAGCTCTTCCTTGGCGGTTTCCAACTCTTCATTGGTGCTTTGCAATTCCTCATTGGCCGAAGAGACTTCTTCATTGGCACTTTGCATTTCTTCGTTCGTGATATTCAAGTCCTCGATGATCGACTGCAATGAGTTTTGAGTGAGCTCAAGTTCCTCTCTGAGCCTTAAGATTTCAGTGTTCTTGCCATGGGCAAGTTTTCCATGGCTCTTTCCGGATTTTTCAGAGGCGGCCTTCGTTTTTTCGCGAGTGATAAAAAGAACCAAACAGTGAAAATCACCGCTATTGTGAGTGATCGGCACGGCTTCCACGTCGACAATTCGGCGGAGTCCTCCGGAAGTGACTCTGAGGCCGTTTTTCCGGATAGGTCTGCCTTCTTTCTCGGCTGCATGGATCAAAATTCGAATATCAGCGGCCATTCCATTACGAAGCATTTTCAACAAGTTCCAGCTGGGCTGGCCAGATGCCGGTGCGATGAAGTTGTCCGTTTCACCGCGAAATTGAATGATATCCATAGCCCGGTTCACCAGGACCCAGGCGGGAGCATATTGATCGAGAACCAATCGCTCAGCGGCGCCGATGGGATCAAAAGATTTCACGCTGCGTACAAGTGGAGCCCCTTGTGGGCTATTGACGCCAATCGCCTTTGCAGGCATTGCCTGAACGTCTTGATAATCACGATGGATGACCGGGGATGAGCTTTTCTTCACATAGATTTTATTTTTTTTATCGATGATAGAAAAGAGGGTCACCGCCACACCCACGGACTCTGATGAGCCCAGCATCAAAAAGCCATTCGGATTTAAGGCATAGCAAAAAGTCTCCATCAATTTCTGTTGAACACGAAGGCCCAGGTAGATCAGCAAATTACGGCAACTCAGTAAATCCAACCGATTGATCGGGGGCTGACTGGTAACGTCCTGAATGGAAAAAATGCAACAGTCGCGTACCAGACGAGTGATTCTGTAACCGCCTTGGTCGCGCACAAAAAATCGTTCCAAACGCTCCGCAGATACTTTCCTTACGGCGGACTCGGGAAATATTCCGGCCCGTGCAATTTTAAGTGCGGATTGACAAATATCCGTGCCATAAATCTGAACAGGAAATTTAGTTACCGAATCACCTAAAAATTCGATCAAGGCCATGGCAATAGAATAAACTTCCTCTCCGGTTGAACAGCCTGGGACCCAAATACGAATCGCTGTTCCCTGAATTCGATCTTTCGTAATTTCCGGAAAGACTCGGGTTTTGAGGGACTCAAAAGCCTCTACATCCCGGAAGAAGTCGGTGACATTGATCAGTAAATCCTGAAACAGCGAGTCCACTTCCACGGGAGTGGTCTGCAAATAGGTCAGGTATTGTCGGATGGTCTCAATCCGGTGAATAATCATGCGTCTTTTAATCCGCCGGATAATCGTCGAATATTTATAATTTGAAAAATCGATTTTAGTGGTCCCACGAAGCAGGATAAAAATCTTCGGCAGAATTTGCTCAGCCTCGGGGGTCAGACGGGTTTCCTCGATGGGAAATGTTTTTTTAACAATCGGATGGCTGGCGATCTTGACAAGCTCGCGCGCCAAATCATCAACCTTCAGAACAAAATCTGGCGCTGCCTCAGAGATAGCCGCATTCGGCATTCCGTCAAACTTGGCATCCTTCGGATCTTGCACCAAAGTAATCCCGCCGTCCGCCTTGATCTCGCGCAGGCCATGCGCACCATCAGAACCTGTCCCCGACAGAATCATGCCGATAGCCAAATTACCCTGATCACGGGCCAAGCAGGTAAAAAATGTGTCCACCGGGAGACTCACTCCGTGCGGTATGGCCAAGGGACCAAGATGCAGAACTCCATGATAAATTTCCAGCAAGGCATTCGGAGGAATGACATAAACCTGATTGGGACAGACACGCATGCCCTGTTGAGCTTCTTGCACCTGCATGCGCGTCGCTTTTTGCACCAAAGTACTCAGCATACTGAGATGTTGTGGTGAAAGGTGCTGAATCAACACAAAAGCCAAACCGGTGTCCGGAGGCAGAGAGCGGAACAGCTCCATAAAGGCTTCAAGCCCACCCGCCGAAGCACCAACCCCTACAATCGGGAAGGGTAAACCTTCGGGTATTATGGGCTCAGCTTGATCTTCGGGCAAAAACGATGGGGATGACACGTTCAAGGAACGGCCTTCCTTAGGTCGCGCTTTTTGACTTTTCGGACTCAGGCCTTTTTTTTTAACCACTTTTGTCATCCAACTTCATTTTTAACAGGACTGTGGGCTGATTTTTGGGACATGGCAAGGAAACAAATTTCTCATTCAGGTTGAAAATCAGTTTTCAATTCAGATGAACTACCTTCTGTTTAGAATGAAGTTTTCTTCAATTAAGGTGCATTTTGCCACATGAGACCTAGGAGAAAAAAAAGACACCTATCGTCTTCTAAAAACTGTGCTAGGGTCCCACGGCATATGAGTTACAAGATTTTAGTTGTGGATGACTGCAAAGATATCAGAGAACTGATGACCCTGGCACTTCAGCCCGAAGGATATGAAGTTGCCGTTGCCAAAAATGGCAGACAAGCTTTGCAAAAACTGAATACCGAAATTCTTCCAGATTTGATTTTTGTCGATCACGAAATGGACGAATTGGATGGACCAGGATTTTTACGAGAGTTGGAACAGCTTCACCCGGAAATTCTTGCCACTGTCCCGATTATCATGTTTACGGGTACACAAAGCCATTTAGTCAGCAAAAATTGTGCGACCGAAATTGTCGAAAAGCCCTTGGGAGTCAATCCCCTGCGTATGCTGGTAAAACGGTATCTGCACTGATAACAAAAGTGGAAAATGAGGCCCTTTTTACAAGAGCCCCAAGAAAAGATTTATGTCTATTGGATTTTTTTCATCTGGCCGACAAAGTTTTTGCTTGGGCCAGAACCATAACCACCCCATCCGATACAGATCGGGTCAAACCTGTTTTCAGAATTGTAAGCACTACCGCAGTCGGAATAAAATAAACCAGTTAATACAATCAATGGGGACACTTCAGTATCCACGATCGCCGGATTCTGCCCATTTGGCAGTTGGACTCGGAAAGGCAGAATGATTCTATTTAGCACAGGGTACGTATCGTGGCTCGAACAATTTCCCGGATCAACTGAAAAAATCAAGTCAACATCAATAAAACGAGCCATGACCGGGTGAAAAAAGGTGCCACCAACCCATTCATCTCTTAGGTTAGTCAGTTCAAAGCCAATCAGTTGGCCAGCTTTTACCTTACAAGTCTTGTGGACATCAAGGTTGTGGTATTCAAATGGGATGATTGACAAAATTGGTTTGTTACCTTGATAGCTCAGATTTAAAGCCAAATCTCCGTCATGCGCGAAAATTCCAAATAAGTTAGCTCCATAAGCCTTCCAGGTTCCCTTATAGCTTCCGGCAGTTGCATTTTTAATTGCGGGAATCAAATTGAGGTACTGGGGATCAATGGAACCCATGGGGAGGTTTCCATCAGTAACTCTTAAATACTGCACTTTATCTAAGGAGGCGGCAAGCATAGTAGCCATTGCAAAATTGAACATTTTGTTCACGTTGGTTGTTGGCACGCCATCCAGCTGCGCAGCAGCTGTAAGGTTTGGATACGGAGTCATATCAATTGGTTGATCGGGAGTCCCTTCAGGAAGAACTTTGTAGTTAACAGTATTGATAAAGGCCCAAGCTTCAGTACTGACTTTCTCGCTATCAATCTTACCGTGATAGGCGTGAAATCCGGCACCTGTATTTTGAGATGCACCCTGAGCACGAACTTGACATGATATCGATACGGCCAAGGCGAGCGCTACATTGAGAGCAAAAGGATTTATTAATTTCATAATTACCTCGTTTATTATAAAATGGGCCTCAAACACTTCAGCAAAACCTGTGCCGACCGGTAAATACAGCAGAAAAGGGCTGGGCTTTTCTTAATGTTCAGCCTCTATCTATTCTTGGTAAAAAAGTAAAAAATCCAAAGCTGAGGGCTGCGGTTGGGAGAAAGCCCGAAACAAACAATCAGCCAAATAAAAAAGGGACCCTTGGTCCCTTTTTTATTTGGTAGGGACTACAGGAGTCGAACCTGCGACATCTACCTTGTAAGGGTAGCGCTCTACCAACTGAGCTAAGTCCCTGTTCACTGGAATCTCGCTGGGCGAGATTCCCTTTACTTGCAGATCATCGATGTGGACGGATCCACCTTGACGATCTCGAAGGCCGCCCTTTGTTCCCACTTCCCAAGCGGAAAGAGGGTCAAAGCGACGACGACCTTACCGCTGGATTCTGAGGAACGCAAGCTCCTGCTGTCGGTTTTGTAGTCATCGACATCCTGTTCGCTGAAGGCATGGATGGTGAGGTTGTAAGACCGGCCCTGGTGAACCATTTGCGCGTAGATATAGCGGTTGGTTTCATAGCCCAGGCCACGTGCAACCACTTTGCAGCTAACGGGGTCGTACTGCGTGATTTGCACCATTTTTTCGCCGTTTTGATCGGTTTTTGTCTTGAAGATAAACTCGTCCGTGCAGGAGCCGCCGGTGGCTTTCCACACGCCTTGAATATTGTGCCAAGGAATCTGAACTTCGCTTCCCCAGGGCCATGGCCGTCCATCGCCGCCCTTGATGCTGTAGTTATCGGAGCCCCAGCACAGCAGGCCCGAAGCCGGTGCCGCCAGGCTGATCAACAAAGTCAGAATCCAAGCTATGTTTTTCACGAAAATTTCCCCCCACCCTGATCAACCACAATCCTTGCCGACTTGTTCATGAAGTAACCGTTTTTAGCACGGAATATATACTTAGGTTTGTCATAGTCAGGTTCTATCATTTTTCGTAATCGCTTAATGGTCACATATATTTTATTGTCGTGCACAGCTGGGTCGTAATTCTGCTTCCAAACGTGCTCCACAAGGTACTCCTTCGAATAGACCTTGCCTTGATTTTGCGCAAAAAGTTTCAATAAATCCAACAGAATAAATTGGTTTTTGAAGTCCACCTTACCGATTTTTCGTTCCAAAACCGTATGGCTTTCCACGTTGAACAACAGGTCATACTCGGTTTCCGAGTCACCCAGGTCCGCCAGCTCCGAGCGGATATCAGAGGCTAATCTCTTCATATTCTGCGGGTCTACGGATTTTGCCGCCAGGGAAAGGTAAATCCTGGCCATGTCCTTATCCCCCGAGCGCAGGTAAGCCCGGCCTAGATTGAACAGAACATAAAATTGCATTGTCATGGTTTTGTTTTGACGAACCAAATCGTAAGCCTGCCAGAGGACCTCGACAGCCTGTTCGTATTTCCCCAGTTGGGTCAAAATCCAACCGTTGAGGATTTGTGAAGAGATGCGAATTTCAGGAATGTTCATCACCTGAAAAAAGATCTGCAAATTGTAGATTTCTTTCAGAGCTTCTTCATATTTTCCAAGGCCGGCGTAAACCAGCGCGGTTCCGGCAACGGCATAACAAATATCCTCTTTGTTGTCGTGGGCAAGGCCCAAAGCCAAGGCTTTTTGCAGGTAATCCAGAGCTGTTTCGTCTTGGCCCTTGTAAGAAGCGCACAAAGCCAGGGTGTAATAAGTTTTTGAGTTGAGCTCAAAACCTTCCTTCAACACCAGATCCTGCAGCTCTTCCTTGGCGGCGGTAATTTGCTCTTGATTCTCAGTTTCAGCGTAGAGACGAAGAAGGAGGTTCGTGGCCTTCAAATATTTTGCGAATTCCTTTTCGCCTTTGTATTGCTGGGCGGCCGTCGTCAGCTTGTCGATTGCCAGCTGAAAATCCCCACGGTCTGTATACAGTTGACCCAATTCAAATAGAGAATCGGTCTTGGTCTGGGTTTTATTCATTAAATCCCCTCAACTCGTGATGTCGGTTATTTCTATGGGCTTCTTTTCTGACAAATTTCGTCGAGAGGGTCAATAAATTCTTAAATTTGTATTGCCGATAAAGTATGCAATATCAATGAATTAAAGGGCTAAATGTTTCCAAACTTAAATCATAAGTACATAAAATAAGACAGTAAAATAAAGATGCATAAAAACTAAATTCAACTCACTTAGTTTCTTAAAAAATGATTGATCGAATGGATTGAATTCAACACCGCACCAAATCAGTGGTGTTGGAGAGCGTGGCCGGTGAAATTTGCTTTAATTCCAAGGTCGCGTTCTCTGATGTTTTTGAAAACATCCCGTGGGCCTTTGATATCTAAAGCATTCACCAAAACCTGATCGACATGATCCACCAAGATGATGCGCAGATCTCGCAAAATCTCTTTCGGGATTTCCTTCAGATCTTTTTCATTCTCTTTGGGACAAATGATGGTTTTAATACCGCCCCGATGAGCCGCCATGATTTTTTCTTTCAGGCCGCCGATTTCCAGTACTTTTCCGCGCAGGCTCACTTCACCTGTCATCGCCACGGTTCGTTTCACCGGAATTTTGGTAATGGCCGAAACAATCGAGCAGGTCAACGCAATCCCCGCCGACGGACCGTCTTTGGGAGTCGCACCCTCGGGCAAGTGGATATGCACGTCGATATTTTGGAAATATTCTTTTTCCATGCCGAACAAGGGCCCGCGCGAGCGCACGTAGCTCATCGCTGCTGAACAGGATTCTTTCATGACATCGCCGAGCTGGCCGGTGACGGTGAATTTCCCTCGACCGGGCACAACCGCCGCTTCCACAGCCAGCAAATCACCGCCCACTTCCGTCCAAGCCATACCGTTGGTCAGGCCGATCTCATTGTCATCCTCAATACGGCCGAATTTGTATTTTTCCGGTCCCAACAATTCGATGACCTTTTTGGGAGTGATATTGTAAGACGCCGCTTTTTCAACTTTTGCTTTTTTCTTCGTGGTTTTTTTGCCGGAACCGTTCATTTCGGCAATCGCTTCGTCTTTCACGATTTCACGAGCCACTTTACGACAAACATTGGCGATCTGCCGTTCCAAATTACGAACGCCGGCTTCCTTGGTGTAATAGCGGATAATGGTTTTCAAGCTGGCGTCTTGAAACGAAACCTTGCGATTTTTCAGGCCGTGAGCCTCGACTTGCTTGGGCACCAAATACTGAAGGGCGATGTGGAATTTCTCCGTCTCGGTGTAACCCTCCAACATAATGACTTCCATCCGATCCATCAGCGGTCGGGGAATATTATGCAAGGAATTGGCCGTGGCGATGAACATCGCTTTGGACAAATCGTATTCCAATTCCAGATAGTGATCTTGGAAATTGCAGTTTTGTTCAGGATCCAAAACTTCCAGCATGGCTGAGCTCGGATCGCCGCGGAAATCAGAAGCCATTTTGTCGACTTCGTCCAAAAGCATAACCGGGTTGCCTTTGTCCACTTTGCGCAAAGCCTGCAGGATTTTGCCGGGCATGGCGCCAACGTAGGTTTTACGGTGACCGCGGATTTCCGCTTCATCCCGCACGCCACCCAAAGAGATGCGCGCAAATGGCCGATTCAACGAACGTGCAATGGAGCGCGCCAACGAGGTCTTACCAACCCCGGGAGGGCCCACTAAGCACAAAATCGGCCCCTTCAACTGATCGGTGATGGCCAAAACCGCCAAATATTCGAGAACCCGCTCTTTGACTTTTTCCAAGCCCCAGTGATCGTCATTCAAAACTTTTTCGGCAAATTTGATATCATGGCGCTCTTCCGCATACTCTTGCCAAGGCAAAGCCAGTACCCAGTCGATGTAGTTACGCACAACCGTCGCTTCCGCAGACATCGGCGACATCATTTTGAGTTTTTTGATCTCTTTCATGACTTTGTCGCGAGCCTCTTTGCTCATTTTTTTCTTTTTGGCTTTTTCTTCCAGCTCGCGCAGCTCTTCTTGATAGTCGTCTTTTTCGCCCAACTCTTTTTGAATCGCCTGCATTTGTTCGTTCAAATAATATTCTTTTTGCGAGCGCTCCATCTGCTTTTTCACGCGGCTGCGAATTTTCTTTTCAACCTCGAGAATTTCGATTTCCCCGGTCATCAAATTCAACAGATGCTCAAGGCGCCTACCTGGATCGATGATTTCCAGAACCTTCTGTTTTTCTTCCAGTTTCAAATTCAGTTGGGCAACGATAATATCCGCCAGCTCGCCGGAGTTTTCGATGGTCGATACACGCATCAGGATTTCCGGCGGAATGCGTTTGTTGAGCTTGACGTAGGTCTCGAAAGTGGTTTTGAGAGAACGGACTAAAGCCTGGGTTTCCACCATCCCAGAAGCCTCTTCCGCCACATCTTCGACCTGGACCACGAAGAAGGATTCGTTAGCGATAAAATTTTTGATGCGGACACGGCGTTTTCCTTCGACCAGGACCTTCACTGTTCCATCCGGCAAACGCAAAAGCTGGATGATCGTCCCGATCGTCCCGATGGAATAAATATCTTTGGGTTCCGGATTATTGGTTTTCGCGTCCTTCTGAGCAGCCAGAACGATGTCTGTTTGTTTGCTCATGGCATCTTCGAGGGCGTTGATACTTTTTTCCCGCCCGACGAAAAGAGGCATCATCATGTGCGGAAATATGATCAGATCCCGCAACGGTAATAACGGCAGTTGATTTGATGTAGCGGTCGATTTCCCTGTGCCCTCAGCCATGTCCCCCCCATTAGCACCATTAACATACGGTTGCAATCACCTGTTCGGCGGGCCTTTATCTGAGGACGTGAAATAACCGGGTTTCGGTTACGCGCTTTCGGCGGAATCTTTCTTTTCTTTAGCCAAAGCCGCCGCGCGCATTTCTTCCTCAGACTTGTAAATCAGCTTAGGCCTTTCGGCTGAGCTGATCACCCTATCATCAATGATAACTTCTTTCACGTTCGACATGGAAGGAATTTCGAACATGATTTCAAGCATCGAGTGCTCAATGACGGCGCGCAAGCCACGGGCACCTGTTTTGCGCTTCAGAGCCTCTTGGGCGATAGCTTTGAGGGCGGGGTCGGTGAATTTAAGGGAGACTCCATCCAAGGAGAACAATCTTTGATATTGTTTTGTAACGGCATTTTTCGGTTCTACCAAGATGTCGATCAGGGCCGCTTCTTCCAGTTGATCCAAAACAGCCACTACCGGTAGACGGCCGATGAATTCCGGAATCAGGCCGAATTTGACCAAATCGTCAGGCTCGACTTTCTTCAAAATATTTTCGCCGGTGTCTTTTTCGGCTTGTGTTTTGATATCCGCGCCAATACCCATGGTGCGGTTCGAGGTTCTGTTTTCGATGATTTTGTCCAAACCCACAAAAGCGCCGCCGCAAATGAACAGGATATTCGAGGTGTCGACCTGGATAAATTCCTGTTGTGGATGCTTACGACCGCCTTTGGGTGGCAAGTTGGCGACCGTGCCTTCCAAAATTTTCAGGAGGGCTTGCTGCACCCCTTCACCGGACACGTCCCGGGTGATGGAGGGATTTTCTGATTTTCGCGAGATTTTGTCGATTTCATCGATGTAAATCACGCCCCGTTGACATTTTTCGATGTCGTAATCGGCGGCCTGCAACAAGTTGAGGACCACATTTTCCACGTCCTCACCCACATAGCCAGCCTCTGTCAAAGTCGTGGCATCGGCCATGGCAAAGGGGACATTCAAAATCCGCGCGATGGTTTGCGCCAACAGCGTTTTTCCCGAGCCGGTTGGGCCAATCAATAAGATATTGGACTTCTGCAAGTCCACGTCTTGATTCTTCTTACTGCCGGTCAGGGCGTTGATCCGCTTGTAGTGGTTGTGCACAGCCACTGCCAGAGATTTTTTCGCCTGAACCTGACCGATGACGTAATCGTCAAGGTAGGTTTTGATATCAGCAGGTTTGGGAACTTTGAAAGTACCCTTAATCGTGGACTCTTTTTCACGCTCTTCGTCGATGATGTCGTTACAAAGCTCGATGCACTCGTCGCAAATGTAGACGCCGGGACCAGCAATGAGTTTTTTGACCTCTTTCTGGCCTTTTCCGCAGAAGCTACAACGAAGAGATCCGCCTTCTTTTCCATTGCTCATTCGTTACTTCCCTTTGTTCTCTTTAGTCGGCTCACGTTTCCTAAATTCTATCACATGATCTACTAAACCAAATTCTTTGGCTTCTTCAGCACCCATATAATAATCCCGTTCCATATTCTTAGCCAAGAACTCATAATCACGACCTGTATGTGTCTGGTAAATTTTAGTCAGTTTGTCTTTTGTACGTATCAATTCTTTAGCCGTTATTTCAATGTCCGTAATTTGTCCCGTTAAACCGCCACCAGAAATAAGCGGTTGATGGATCATAACCCTGCCATTCGGCATGCAGTAGCGTTTACCTTTCGCGCCAGCATTCAATAAAAGAGAGCCCATGCTGGCCGCCATGCCGAGACAAAACGTCGCAACATCGCATTTCACGTATTGCATAACATCGTAAATAGCGAGGCCGGCAGTGACACTTCCTCCTGGTGAATTTATATACAAATGGATATCTTTTTCAGGGTTGTCCACTTCCAGAAATAGGAACTGAGCGATGAGGGCATTAGCGACCTCGTCCGTCACCTGCGAACCCAACATCACGATCCGATCCTTCAGAAGTCGGGAATAAATATCATAGCTGCGTTCGCCACGGGATGTTTGCTCGATGACATAGGGAATCAGTGACACGGTTTTCTCCTGGTTAATTCGCTTGTTTACCGTTAATGACCTTTCGGTAAGATCCGCTTAGGTCTTAATCGCCCATAGTCTGGGTCGGTTCATTTTCTCAATTTGAAAAAGACTTTATCCGGAAATCAGCGCATGTTAAAAGTTTTGCATCAATATAGCGCGGAATTTAAAATAACGCGCGTCAAATTGATAACATTTTGTGCGCATTTGATAACATACAGATGAAAAAAAGGGAGACGAACGGATGGAATTAGAATTGATCAAGGCTCACCAGGATAACAAAAACTCGACTTTGGTCATATTCTCGGTCTGTCCAAAAGGTAAGCAGGAAGATATCAATGGGAAATCCGAAACTGTTAAAATCCTGCATCCTCTTCTGCACAAAATTCTGAAAGACTCGATCGCCGACAAAACAATCACTGGCAAAGCACAAGAAGTCTGCCTTTTCAGAAATTTTAGCTTTGAGGGCTATAAAAATCTTCTCGTGGTTGGCCTTGGCAGTCACAAAGATCCAGAAGCCGTCCGGCAAACCGCCGCCGCCGTGTACAGCGGCTTAAAGGGCGCCAACGTCCACGACGCTTGCGTCTGGATGGATCAATTGCCGGCCGGGAAGAAAGAATTCCGCACCATGCTGGAAGCCTTTTCTGAAGGCCTTTTGCTGGCGGCGTACAATTTTGACGAGCTGAAATCCAAAAAAAATGACAAGACCGATAAAAAGGAACTGCGTGTTTTTCTGCAAACAAAATTAGCCACAGAGGCGGCAGTGAAAAACGCCCTCCGCGAGGCTAAAATTTTGGTGGAGTGCGTGAACTTTTCGCGTCGTTTAGGAGACCTGCCGGGTAATCTCATGACTCCCACGATCATGGCGGATACCGTCAGCGAAGCGATCAAAGGCACGGGCATCCGCGCAGAAATTTGGGACAAAGCCCGCATTAAAAAAGAAAAAATGGGGGGGCTTTACGGAGTCGCGCAAGGCTCGGAGCAAGAACCGCGGTTTATTATTTTGCGCTACAACGGCGGCGGCAAATCGAAAAAACCAATTGTTTTTGTGGGTAAAGGAATCACCTTCGACACCGGCGGCATCAGCATCAAGCCCAGCGCCGCCATGGAAGAAATGAAGTATGACATGTGCGGAGGTGCGAACGTCATCGGCGGCCTGCTGGCGATTGCCAAGTTGAAGCTGAAAGTGAATACCATCGCCTTGGTGCCAGCTGCGGAAAATATGCCGAGCGGTGTTGCCACCAAACCCGGCGATGTTCATCGCGCCCGCAACGGCAAAACCTTCGAGGTGAATAACACCGATGCGGAAGGGCGCTTGATTTTGTCGGATGCCCTCTGCTTCGGCAGCGAACAAGCACCGCAGATGATGGTCGATGCCGCCACTTTGACCGGCGCCATGGTTGTGGCATTGGGGAACACACACACGGGATTTTTCACCCGCAACGACGCCTTGGCTAAAAAAATCCAACAGGCGGCGGGAAATTCCGGCGAGTGGGTCTGGCGTATGCCTCTTTGTGATTTTCATACCAAGGATATGAAGGGCACCTTTGCCGATCTATCCAATATTTCCTCCAGCAAGGGCGCCGGCTCGGCAACGGCTGCAGCCTTTTTGGAACAGTTTGTGGAAGCTGGGATTCCCTGGGCGCACTTTGATATCGCCGGAACCGGTTGGGCGGTTGGCAATCGCCTGCCTTATTGCTCGAAGAAAGGCGCTAGCGGCGTGCTGGTGCGAACTTTCGTGGAGCTGGCAAAACTTTACGAGTGAATCTCCATGTACTGTGGATCCAAAGGATGCAAGGGGATGATCTCAGGCCGATCGATACATTGGTAAATATCAAAACAGTCGCCGTCCAACTTCAGCCGGCAAATTTCGTTGCCGTTTTCTGAGACTTGAATCGAGCGCAACTGCATGTGTTCGCTGATAAGCTGATTGTAGGCCGACGGCGCAAGGTTCAAGTCATTGATAAACCTAGCCACAGTTAGGTAGCCAAGCCGCAGACTCAAGTCGGCTGGGTCTTGATTTTGATCGATCAGGAAACTGCGCAGTTCCCGCCATTTCGGCAGCGTCAAGTGATGTGGCTGGAAAAATATATCAAATTCACCGGAGATGACAGAGAGAGGAGCAATCGCCTCTTCGTGAATATCTTCATCCTGATCTAAAAAAACTTCCCACCATGTTTTGCCGATTTGTGCATAGTGAAGGACCACATCTCCATAATCGTTGTGGAGATCAAATTCAGAAAAGTATTCCGCAGGCATTTGGTGACGGACCGGCCTCATCGCCTCAAGAATCAGAGCGGACGCCAAACGGTCCTTATCCTTATGGCCCTTGTCCAAGGACTCCAGATCATGAATGCAATGATTGAGATTCAGAATCGCCACGCGGGCTAAAGGGGAAGCTTTATTAAAATATTCAGAAGGCGTGTCTGCGTTTCCTCTTAAAAGTTCAAAATGATGATGAATGATATTGGCAAAAGTCTGGTCAAATTCGCCTGAGGCCCTCTCGGGAATTGAATAGAGTCCTTCCCGATTAATGATCTCAATCGCGGTGTTCAATCTTTGCGAGATATGTTCGGGAGTTTTATAAGGACTTACAAAACCGGTGAAGCGTGGGAAGAAACGATTCCGCTCTTGAACGAGATTGACGAGAAGGCTCAACCACTGCATGGCCGACTTTTTCTGCAGAACCCGCCAGCGCAGCGTCACTCGTGAGTTCTCGTCCATTGGCGAACAAAGTTCAATTCCCAGATATTTCATAACGGAATTATGCGATTCGAATCGCTACCGTTTCAACAGAATCTTTTGGGGCTCTGTTTCACTAAGGAGCTTCTGCTGCTGCCTTGGGAGCTTCGGCAACGCCCTGAATGGTCAACTGCGAAGTGCCTTTGATCCAATTGGCAACTTGTTCGATCGGGATAACTCCGCCGTAATTGGCACGAACGGTGGTCCCTTCGGCTTTGAGGCCAACCGCCTTCGACAGAATAAAATAGCCGTTCATACTGTCGACAATGTCATTTCCCGCATCTTTAACCAGGCCGCCGATTTGGAGGTTGACGGCTCCGACCTTAAGAACGTTTGCTTCCAAAGAAGATCCGCCAAATATTCCGCCAAAAGTTTCCAGGTTTTGAATCGGGCCTAAAATAAAGCCGGCACCGACTTGAAAATTAACTTTATTGACCTCAGGCGAAGCCTTGCCGAGGGCATCCGTATAAACCCACAGCTTGGTACCGATCTCATTGTAGATGTAGCTTCGTTTGACTTGCAGTTCCCCTTTGTCGTTTTTGACCCGACGATCATAAACCACGACCTTCCAAGGGCGAGCAACGACAGCCAGAGAATAATTGTCCTGCGCCAGCCAAGAAAGAACGGGACCAAATTTGGGAAAACCACGGAAAAAATCATCCACAGCTTTGGGCATTCGATAGGTCAAAGTGACCAGGATCGCACCCGGGGTTAGGTTGCGCACATCAAAAGTTGTTTGATGGACCACCAGTTTGGAAACGTTGTCTTGCATGTTTCGGAAAGCGGTCAATTGGGTCTGAACATTGGTCAATGAATTAACTGCATCCGACAGATAGGCTAAAGTTTCACTGGCAGAAGTACTATCTTGCTGGCGAATTTTTTCATCCAAATTGTCGATGGTAATGCTGCCTTGTTTGAATTCCCCATCAAATTTTTGCAGACGGGACAGGGATCCTATGGTCAATTTTTTATCTTTAGGGTTTGTCGACGAGGCACCGATCCAATCGATAATGACTTGTTTTGCAAAATCCTGAGTATCTTGAAAGGCTGCCAAAGTTTCTTCTCGGTCGACCCATTCGATGGGTTTAAAGATATGAACCTCGTCACCGCTGACCACAGAGAAAACCTTGCCACGATGAAGGAGCGTGCTGATATCCTCGCCGGCCGATTTCTTCGATTTGCCAGTGGAGGAAGAGCTATCGGATGAACTTTTTTGCCCGTCAGCAAATGCATTCGGCATAGCTAAAAGACTGACGGAGACCAAAATAGCACAGGGAATTGTTAAGGAAACTTTGCTTTGTTTTTTCATAAGGATAGCCTGTCTTCAAGTTCTATGCCACTGGTATGCCATTGGCGGATAGGCTTATAGCCGGCGGCAACTGTCTAAAGTTTAGTGAATTCCACCATTTTAAGGCCCCATCCAGCACCCCAATTCAAGCACTGATATTGCATGAAACGCAGGGATGAAAATAGCCTTGGCTTTTTTTCCTATCTTGCTGTCGATTTCCTTGGGCGCTGCGGAGCTCTCCGCCCCCCTGGCTTGTCATGCTGTTTTCCACTCTGAGCTCTCGGATTTTTTGACCTTCAAGAATAACTACCGCGTTTATTTTGCTCAACGTGCGGAAAATTCGGCGGAGTTGGAACAAACGGTTTTGAGTCTGCACTCAGATATTGAAAAATTAGCTTTTTTCGAGGCCTATGCGGATTCCACTGGGCGAGATTATTTGTCTTGGCTGAAGCTGGCCGATGAAGATAGCAAAAAATCAGATCAATTCCTGGCCCTGATCAAATCCTTCGACCTTGACCAACCAACGACAAGCTATCGCCTGATGAGTTTTCTTGAGCAAGCCTATATCGTGGCCAACCGGCCACCCCTTGGCTGGCGACGGTTTTTCGGCCAGAGCTATCGAAAAATCATCGACCAGCGCATCGAGCTTGAACTGGCCCAATCGGATCTGAGTGCGGCCTTGCGTGAGTTAGGTCTGATCAGAGACCAAACGATCCTGGAACGGATGAAGTGGTGGCAAAGATCCTTCGTCAATTACGAGCAGCTCACTCTCAATTTTGGAACCAACTGGCTTTTGTATCAAGTTTTGGGAATGCCGCTTTTGATTCCCAAAACAATGTTCACCAGAGCTAAAGATTCCGGTGGCTTCACTTCCGCCGATGTGTTGAAGCGGGCTGAATCGAGACGGGGAAAAATAGGGGCAGGGTTTGATTTTGCCACCGACAAAACCCGCCGAGCCTTGTTTGCGGGAATTATGGCACTGGCAACGGCTCACGCGGTCGCTCACTGGACGGAGATCGAAAAGACCAGCGAACTGTTTGCCAACCGGGTGTCGAGCCTGATCGAAGCGAAGGATCAGACCCTCGATTACACGGTCACCCCCGAACTGGAGGCAAGTCTTCATACCGCCGTTTATCAAGAATGGGCGAGGCTTCAATTGGCCCGCCACAGCCACCAGCCGGATCCTATCCATAGCTTAACGGATCGGGCCCGGTGGATTCAGTTCCAGGAATCCTTGACCCCAGAATAGTTAGTCAATAAATAGCGTGCAAATACTGAAAAGGAGATACCAATGAAATTATGGACTCTTATTTTGCTGGCGACAGCAATGATGGTTTCGACTGTGTCACAGGCAGAACAAACCGTGCTTTGTGGTCATCTTAAGAAAACCTATCGACTGGTGAATAGTCCGACCGATATGCCGGTAATGACCCGGGTTATTTTCAAAATCGATGATGTCACTGTTCACAGTGATAGCATCGGCATCTATCAACAGTTTCGGGAGTTGAGCGGTCGTATCGTTTGCGCCAAAGGGAATTTGAGCGAAGGTACACTTGAGGTTGCAGCGATCGAACTCAGCGAGAATCCATAAACTCAGGGCGACGATACCGCCCTGAGCGTTGATGGAAATTGATCTTAGTTACAAGAATAAGTGGCCGCGTAGCAGGAATCAGCCGATTCCCCATAGCTGATACATTGGCCTTGTGCTTCCGTCAGCGCGTTTGCCGAGCTGTTGTAGTCCTGACCGGCGAAAGAGGTTCCATCAGCGACAAAGATGGTGCAGTCGTAAAGAACCGGTTCCGGTTGCGGAACGTAAACCACCGGCGGAATGGGATCAATGCGATGATCGCGTCCATCATCCCGATGATCGTCGCCTCGGTCGAATCCGCCCCGATCGCCGCCTCGGTCGCCATCACGGCCATCAGCATTTGAAATCGATGGTATAAGACCGCAAACAAGAATGATTGAGAGTAATGTTTTCATATGTGGCACTCCTTTTTAGAGGAGCAAAATGCTCCTGACACACCTCATAGCAAGCGGAGTGCCAGAGCAAAGGTGCGAATTGGCTCCAATTACTTAAAATTGACGATGAAAGGATGGTCTGTCAGTTGGTGGATTTCTTGATCGTCGATGGTCACTTCCTGACCGGGGTCATGTTGATCGATCAACTTAACACCGCGGAGGCGCCATTGAGCCGGCCACTCCTGCATGACATTGGCAAAACGGATCTTGATCGGGTGTCCTTCGCGAAAGTCAAACTCGCCGTCAGCAACGGGCTCCCCTAAGATTTTACTGACCGGAATCCACAAGGGCGAAATCGAATTGATGTCCAAAGAGGAAATTTCACAGGATCCTTCCACTTCCATGGAAGGTTTTTCGCCGCTGGTGGCGACCCCTTCTCCCTCAAACTGCAGAATGATCGAAGTGTATTTCTGGCAAGCAAATGTTTTTTGTCCGTTGTTGCCCTTCACCACGAAGTGACCAAGCTCGATACCAATGTCGGTGTCTTGCACGTGAATTTTAGCACCCGACACCAAACGCTGTTTGGAAGCCTGATCCAAGGCCGCACCATCCAATTGACTGAAATCATACACCCGACGGATGGCGGCCGGATCTCGCGCCGGCGTTTTATTTCCGGCCTCTTCATTTGGCACAAAATCAGGCGAAAATCTTGTGACTAAAAATCCGATGGTGAAAAAGAAAAGCAGGAATATAATCACCATGAATGGCTTCATCAGGCACCTCACTTCTTAGGATAACAAATGCCACTCAATGGAAAAGCCCTTCCGTTATGCAGGAAATGGAAATCTAGACGAAGGCAGGGGGGATCGCCCGGGCACGATCCCGGTGTACGGGATCTTATTTCTTTTTGAATTTCTCGAACTCGACTTTCATCTCGCGGGCCTCGTGGGCGATGGCCATTAAGCCCAAGCGAGCGCTCCAACCATAGACGTTTTCCAAGGGGTGGCCTTCCAGGCTGACGTTCAGATCGGAAACGCAAAGTCGCTTGTAAACCGCTCCGGGAGAATTCAGGGATTCCGTCGCACTCTTTTCTTCGTGAGTCCGCAAGAAACCGCCGGCCAAATCGGAGCCGATCATGTAAATCACCGGCTCGGCGCTGTGGTTATCGGAGCGTACGCGTGTGGAAATTCCCTCTTGAATGATCAAATCCTCCACATCGCGACCGCCTTTGGCCGCTTTCATTTTTTTTCTGGATTTGTAGTTCCATTCCAAGATTTCTTTGCCACTGCCCACACGCACCACGGCCAAACCGTAGGTGCCGGAGTTGTTTTTAACGAAAACAAAAGGTTCCTCGCTGATGTTCCTTTTGCTGTATTCACTTCTGATTTCCCCCAGCACTTTGTCGACTTGGGCACTGAGGGCCTGCAAAGACTGATCACTTTCGATGTCGAAATGCTCAACCACTTCGGTTTTCACGTTCAACAAAAAGGGATCCAGGCCCAAAATTTCGCAAAATTCAACGACAAGTTCATTATAAAAATGGAAATAGCGGTGCTTTTTGCGCTGGAACCAGCCTAAGCCCCGCGGCGGATTGATTGGGAGGCTGATGGTTTTTGCCCACTCTTCCAAGGATTCGGAAAAATCGTTGTTCGACACCACCAGATCCGGCGCGAAAGACTTCACCTCGTCGCTATCTCCGTAGCCAGAGTGCACCTCCAGCTGATGGCCTTGAGAACTGGTGACCGTCAAGGGTTTGGGGAGGCGGCGGGGAAAGGCCAATAAAACCTGAATTCCGCCCTCCTCAAAAATACTGCGAATGGTGTAGATGTTATCCCAGTAGTAAGGATTTTGCGTATGCTCCTCGGTGATCAACAAAACTTTTTTTACGTTTCCGTAGTGATCGGCCAGATATTTTTTCATGACCTCGACGTCTGAATCGCGGTCATTGTTACAAATATTGTTGAACCCGGCCGGATAAATATTGCCGTCCACATTGGAAATTTTAAAACCGGAGTCACGAATATCAAAACTGGAATAGATGGGGTAATTCAAACCGCGCAATTTTTTGCAATACCAGTCCGCCATTTTTGAATTGGATGAACAAAAGTTATCGTGAAGCTTGTTCTTGAGCATCTAATTTCCCTTTAAGTTTGGATCAACAGGTGGCACGGCCGGGCTCGGGGCAGCAGCAGATTTCTTTTTCAAAGGCTTCTGTTCGGCAGGAAAAAGAGGCTGTGAATCCACCGTGCCCTGCTGGTGCAGACCCTGCCGGCGCAACGATTCTTGGGTGAGCGGCGTGAGGTTCGGCGAATTGGCCACTATTTTTTGCCCTTGTGCCTCGATCTGGTCCAAAAAGGCGAAAAGAGCCTTCACATAGGGATTTTCCTCGTCGCCCGGCACACGAAACGTGCGCAAGTGCTGGGTCATCTGTAACACCTCATTGATCGCCCGCAATTGCGCCTCTTTCTGCTCTTGCTCGGCAGCGAAGGCATCCAAGGTCGAGTTCTTGGGAATCTGCACGATTGTGTTCCAAATGTCGCGGTAATTGTACTGCAGATTTTGCAGAGCCTTCGCCGACCAAACCGGATGATTCAGCTCCACGGAACGTAAGGAAAACACCTGCACCAAGTCCAGAGTGTCCATCTGCGCTTGCAAGTTTTCCAAAGAGATCTGATTGGTCGAAAGAATTCCCATGATGTAGTAGGTACGGGCTTTCCATTCGTCGGTTTTTTCGCTGTTATTTTGAGAGAGGGAAGCGATACCTTGCTCGGCCAGATGAAAATATTTGCGCGCTTCATTCAAATCCAAGGACCGGTTGTAATAGGCCGCAAAGCGCGCGGGCAACTCGGCTTTGGCGATTTCCGCCGGCAAGTTGTCCGCCAAATTTTGCGCATCCGTCAGGCTGGCGAACGTTTTCGCCTCGTCACCCAAAGCTTCGTAATCAAAGCTGGCATAAAACGAAGCCAAGGACAGCCATTTCGGTTGGTCCAAGGAGCTCTCCATCACTTGCCGCAACAGGTTCAGCGACTCGACATATTTTCCCTGGCCGCTGAGGGCCCGGGCATGGCCGATCAAAGAACGATTGAGAAAAATATTCTGCGGATATTGCTTTTCAAACTTGTCGAACAGTTCACTGGCTGAATAATAATTTTGCATATCCAAAGCCCGTTCCGCCTCTTGAATCCGCGTTTCCAGGTTTTGCCTCACCAGCGGGTCGATCGGCGCCGCTTCTTCCTTTTTTTCATCGTGGGCGCACCCGCACAGACAGGCGAGGATAAAAACCGGCACCATTTTCCATATCCAATTTCGCCTCATTTTTTATCCTTACCCCGGGTTTCGTTGTCTTCAATCAATTGCGCCAACTCGGCCACATCCTTGAGGTCCGAAAGATCCCGATCAAACTCCGGAATACGAAATAAAAAATTTCGATCAGCGGAGTTACTCAGGAACCCTTTTGCAAAGAGTTCAAACGTTTGATCGCGCTCTTGGTAGTATCTTTTCATTTCTTCATAGAAATTCACAAGTCTGGACCCTTTAGACACGGGGGTCCGAGCCTTGTCATCCACCTGAGTCAGCTTCAGCCACTGAGGGAAAGCTCTATTAATAATGATGCAAGAGAGGTGATAACCGCCTTTTTGAATCTCCCGGCCAAAATATTCGGCTTCCTTGAGCTTAGCCAGGTCAAAAGCCGTCACCAGAAAAAAATGGGTGTCCGGGTTGACCAACAGGCGATGGACCGTATTGACTCGGTCTTCCAGCTTGAACTGCCAGGCCTCAATGTTGCGGAAAAAATCCGACAACTCCCGCATAAATTCTGAACCTGTCAACATCTCTAAAACCCGCATCACTTGCAAACTGCCGGCCTGCAAAATCCCGGCAAGCATCGCCAGGCCTCGTTTTTTTTCCGAGGCCGGGTTGCGCCGGAACCACTTGGCCACGCCCTCATTGAATAGCACCGAGAGCTTTTGTGGAGCATGCAAAAAATCAATCGCATGTTTGGTCGGCGGCGTATCGAGAATGATCAAATCGTAGTTTCCACTCTCATAGGTGGAGTAAAGTTTTTCCAGAGCGGTGAACTCCTGCGATCCACTGAGGGTGGTCGACAATTGCACGTACAGTTTATTACGCAAAATTTTTTCGGCGAGCTCATCCTTCTGCGCGGCTCGGCGGATAAACTCGTCGAATATCTTTTTGGCGTTGATCACCGCCGCTGATAGCTGTCCCTTGATCTGAGGATGGGAGATTTGCGAAATTTCACCCGTGTCTTTTAAGCCGAGGGTGGTTTTCAAGCGCTGCGAAGGATCGATGGTCAAAACCAAAACCCGCCGGCCTTTTTTTGCCATCAAAAACCCCAAAGCAGCTGCCACTGTTGTTTTCCCGACACCACCGCTCCCCACGCAGACAATGACTTTGGCACTTTGCAAGGTTTCAATCATGGCTAAAAACCTCGGCCAATTTTTTGACCACTTTGAACGGATCATTTTCCAGAACCCAGGGCAATTCTTGCACCGCCAGACCGGTTTTTTGCAGAGTCTGCTTCATCCGCCGCTGACGTTCATCCAAAGAAACCAGGTGATCTTGAAAATCTTTGAGTGGTCCGGGCGGCTCGCTCAAACACTTGCCATCGAACTGGGCCAGGCGATTGAGAAGCAAGGTGGGTTTAAGACCCAGAGTTTCCTGAATATCATTTGCCAGTTCGATGCCCTCAACCACCGGCAATTCCTCCGGCGTCGTCACCACGTAGTAGTGGCACAAATGAGCATCCTTTAAAGCCCGATCAATGGACCGGCTTTGCTCACCCATCGGGCCAATGCGGACAGCGGAGGCCATCCCTTGCGGAGCTCTCAGCAAGGCCATAAAATGTCCCGAAGCAAAGGCATCCACAACGACGCAATCATAAGGTAATTTCGGCCCCACATTGCGTGGCGGGCCGCTGGTAATTTTTCCAACGATCGCCAGCTCAGACAAGCCTGGTGCGGTGTTGATCAGGGCTGTGGACACTGAGTTTTCAATGAAGAGACGGTAAAGAGTTTCGACCTTGAGCAAATACAAAGCGTATTCATGCAAGGATTCCAGCCCCGACCAGCGGGCCACATCCAAGTTTTTACGGAGATTTTGCCCCTTGTACGTGACCGCGGGCAGAGCGAAGTAGTCCTTGTAAAAACTTCGCTCGCCGAGCTCCACCAAAATTGTTCTTTTGCCAGCTTCCGCCCGGCTCCAGGCAAAGGCCGCAGCTACTGCTGATTTTCCAACTCCGCCCTTACCGGTGACAAACGTGATTTCCATGCGGGGAACGAGTGTCTCAGGCCTCTTTTTGCGAATCATTGCTCAGCGCATTATTTGCTTGCTAACCAGGCTTCATTCCCATAGATTACGCGGGCTAAGGAGCGTTATGAAAACAAACTTGGAAAAGCTCAACAATTTAGCACGTAAGTTGAATGTCGAAATCCCTGCACAGGCCGTCGATGAGGCCATCGAAAAAGCCCTTAAAGAAGTGCAGCAACAGGCTCATATCAAGGGCTTTCGGCCCGGAAAAGCGCCGTTGCCGACAATCAAATCCATGTACGGTGATCGGGTTCGCCAAGATGTGATCCAAGACCTCATTGAGAAACATTATTACGAAGCTTTGAAACAGCATTCCGTCGAGCCCATCGGCTATCCGGAATTTGAATTTGATCCGATCGCGGACGGCAAGGATTTCTCTTTTTCCGCCGCCTTTGAAGTGCGCCCGGAAGTGACCCTCAAAAAATATGAGGGCCTGGAAGTTCAAAAAGAAAAATTCGAATTGGATGAAAAAAAGATCGATGAAGTTCTAGAAAATATCCGCGCTTCTCGTGCGCAGTCGATTCCGGTGTTGGAAGATCGGCCTGCCCAAGACGGCGACATCGCCGTGGTGGATTTTGACGGTTTTGTCGATGGCAAGCCTCTTGAAGGCGGCAAAGGCGTTGATCATAGCTTGGAGTTGGGCTCCAACTCATTCATTGACGGCTTTGAGCAAGGCGTGATCGGCATGAAAATCGGGGACAACAAAACCCTGCTTCTCAAATTTCCAGATCCTTACCATTCCAAAGAATTGGCCGGCAAACCTGTGGAATTCAAGGTCACTTTGAAACAGGAATTTCTGAAATCCATCGGTGCCCCGAGCTCTTTGGATGAGCTGAAAAAAACGATTCGCGAAGACCTGGTGAAAAATGAACAGCGCCGGATCGAAAAAGACATGAAAAATCAAATCCTGAAGCAATTGGTACAAGCCAACCCGGTTGATGTTCCGGCCTTCATGCTGAAAGACCAAAAAGAAGCCCTGATCGCGGACATGAAGCAAAAAATGCTGGATCAAGGCATGAGCGACACCGAATTCATGGAATATGCAAAAAAATGGGACGGAGATTTCAATCAAACAGCGGCGGAAATGATTCAAGCCGGCTTTTTGGTGGATGCCATCGCCAACAAACATGATCTGCATGCCACTCAGGCGGATTTTGAAAAGAAAATCGAAGAGTACGCCCAACAATCCGGCATGGAGCTGGAGAAAATCCGCGAATTCTACTCCAAAAAAGACCAAAGCCAGCGCTTGAACTACATGCTGACCGAAGACAAAGTGATCGACTTCCTCTCCGGCTCAGCAAAAATTAAAGAAATTCCGGCGCAATCAAAAGAGGCCTAAGATTTTGGGTTAGTTTTAGGCGGTATCGAGACGAATCTGCTGCGACTC
>Ga0206845_1043_pt1 | contig 44245 bp, 45 predicted proteins | sample Alteio_BWOrgCont_19_FD_152887 | JGI IMG/M metagenome (GOLD analysis project Ga0206845, IMG submission 152887) | Enriched cells from forest soil in Barre Woods Harvard Forest LTER site, Petersham, Massachusetts, United States -... | ecosystem: Environmental > Terrestrial > Soil > Temperate forest >...
TGCCGAACTCGTGCGGCTGCAGGTCGAAGACGTCCAGCAGCGCGCCGGCCGCTGGGTGATTCCGGATTTGGTGGGGAAGGGCAACCCTCCGCACCGTTCCCCTTCCGGCCTGGGTCAAACTGCTGGTCGACGCCTGGCTGGAAGTGGGTGGCATCGCGACCGGACCGGTGCTGCGCGCCGTCAGCAAAGGGGGATCGGTCGCGGATAAAGCCCTGACTGCCAATGCAGTCTGGGGGATCGTGCGCGAATACGCCGGGGAACTCGAACTGGGCGATCTCGCCCCCCATGACCTGCGCCGGACTTGCGCCCGCCTCTGCCGTGAATCCGGCGGAGCCCTGGAACAGATCCAGCTCCTGCTCGGCCATGAATCCATCCAGACCACCATGAATTACCTCGGCATCAAACAAAACCTCGCCGAAGCCGTCAACGACCGGCTCGGACTTGGTGATTAGAGGAAGAGACGACGAGTATCGCACTGAGATTCAACCCTGCATCTCCGGAATCGAGCAGATTGGCTCCTGGCGGGATCCCGGGAAGAACGCGAGTTTCCGTTCCTGTGGGATCTGAGGAATGTAATCGATTGCCAATGCGAATGAGAACGAGTTGCTGGTTTCTGATACAGACCGCAACCTTCTTTCTGTGGGGCAGACTTCATTCGGCGGTTCATAGCTGGCAAGGTCGTTGTCGTGCCCGTTTCGGGGCTGGATGCTGACGAACTCGTGTATGCACCCGCCGATCTCCGCGCTCTTGGATGGCCTGCCAGACGATCCTCCTTCTTCTCTTCTTGGCGGGGACGCGCTGCTGGCGGTAGTCTACGATGCGATCAGAACGTCATCGTCGGCTATCGGATCGAACTACCTAAACACCTTGATGATGGTGGTCTTCGACGAAGCAGGTGGGACTTACGATCACGTTCCCCCTCCGCTGGCTCCGCCGCCCGACCCAGCGGCCCCGAAAGGTTCAAATGGGGTTCACATTCAGTCGGTCAGGTCAGAGAGTGCCGGCCATCGCGATCTCTGCGTGGATACCCCGACGCACAATTGTCAATGAGGAGCATCGTCACACTTCCCTGATCCGAACGCTACGTGAGAGGTGGTCGCTCGGAGGCACTTTTACTGCCCGCGACGCCGTGGCGCGGGACATCGGTCCTGCCCTTTCATTGAGGGTTCCCAGACGGCCCGAGGAATGGTGTCGCGCTGTACTTAACCTCCGGAATCGTCACGCTCTACGCCGGTTCATTGTAGGTAACCATTGGAACAGTGCTTAAAATCTGATCGAAGTGTTGTATCTAACCACCGGACTGCGTGAGGACGCCCGTCGATCCCTCGCCGGGTGGTGAAACAGCGTCGTCAGAGCCGAGGGCCACCGTTCCGCAAGTTTGAGTATGCCCGCTCTTTCGTCGAGAGGCAGCGATGCGAGGAAGTCGCGGAACAAGTATCCCACCGTTCGCGCCGGTCTCGATTAGGTGCTTCTTCGAGAGCGTGGAGAATACGATCAAGCGCGGAGAGTACAAGGAACCGGCCAAACCACGGAAGGTTCGACAGCCGCGGATCGTCGAACCGCCCGCCGACGGTGTAGGACAGACGGAACTCGTCTGGGACAAACACGTCGGCAAGGATGAACCGGGATCCGGGAATTCGATGCAGCAGGATTTCAACGAGATCGAGCACGATTTGCAGGAATCAAGTGGCACTAACCGGGCCAAGCCCGCATGGCTGCGGCGGACAACCATGCAGGCATCCATACATCGTTTCCTGAAGCCGTACGACGCGTCTCAGGGCGGGAGAATCAGATATCGCATGGGTTGCCCTCAACCTGGCGTGGCAGCGTTCGCAGCAGAAGCAAGATCCGCACCAATACGGAAAGGTGATCATCCCACAGGAACAGCAGCGGTCAATCAGCGGGGAAAGATGCCGAGGGCAATGGGTACGAAACGCCAGTGTCCAATGGGCGCGAATATAGACAGGTCTGTTCAGCGCCCGTTGTTCCTCGCCGGAAGGCATGCAAAAGGGTCTGGCCAGCTGAACGGCCGGTTCACCTGGACTGGGATAAAACTCGCGCGTATGGGTAAACCAGGCGAGACTCCGATGCGGGAAATGAGCGCGCAGATCGATAAAGCTAATCCGGCTTTCCCTGACCCGACAGAATGACGCAAGTCTGGCGCACCACGCGGCTGGCAAGTGATGATCCAGGGCGCCGGCCAGCGGCGCGATGTTTGCGCTGCGGGCGCTCTCGATCAGCTCGCCGAAGGAGAGCTTGTTGGCAGTTGCAGTCCGGTGAAGCCAGGACGAGATCAATTCATCGCTCATCGGTCGAGGCGCCATCGGCAGCACTGCGGGTACGACCTGGACTCGATGCTCATCCGGCAATACGTCTGCTCCGCCGGTCCGATATCGACACCAGCGTCCGGGCCGTCAAGTCGTCGGTCAAGTCCTCCATATCGATCCGTTCTCGGCCGGTTTCGATTCCGCGCGCCGCAGCTTCTTCCAGAAGTCGGCACACGCGAACCATCACCCCATCTGTCAGGCTGAAGATGCGCTTTTGCAGCCGCGGCTCACGCAGTTCCGAAGCTTGGCGGAGAGGCAAGATGGAAGCGAAACTCGCAAGCAACTGGGAAAATGCGGCGTCATTCTGCCAGGAGGGTAACTCGCAGGCTTCGAAGCGGTCCGCGAGTTGCTGATCGGTCATTAGGGCTTGCTTCGCCTCATGAGTTCCCACGCACACCAGCGGGATGCGAAGGTCATTGGCCAGGAACCGAATCGAATTGAGAAAAATGCGTTGTTCCCGAAAGGTTCCGGCCAGTATTGAGTGGATCTCGTCAATGATCAACATTCGTACTTCCAGCTGCCGGGCCGCAGTGCGGGCTCGATGACGGAGCGATGTGGAGCCCAGACCCGCAGGTAAAACCGTCCCGAGTGCGACGAGAAGCTCCTCATAGAAGTCCCGTTCCCATGGCGTGGGCGGCATCTGCATTGCCGCAACGGGCACACGGGTTGTACCGGTGATTTCGTCAAAACCGGAACGATTATCCCGTAGGAATTTCTGCACGATTCGCGTCTTTCCCATCCCGGTCGCGCCAAACAACAACAGGCAGGGCATTCGATCACGGGGAGGATGTGACAACAGTTCCTGCAACCGATGCAGGATCTGGTCGGCGCGGGGGTAGCCGATCCATCGATCCTGCCGCATCCACGAGATCCGCTCGGCGGCGGACAGCATCGCGTAAGGTCGGAAAGCAAGCTGGAGATGCGCAAGATCATTCATGACCACTCTTCCACCGGATAGGGAGTGATCTCGGAGACTTCGCCGGGTGCTTCCGCGCTCGCCGAGTTCGCTGTCGAGGTGACCAGAGGTCGGATACGTTCCACTGCACGGCGCTGGCGCGACGTTCGCCGGGCACGCTCGACCAGCTTGCGTTGCTCGAGAATCGTGGAAAAGATCAGCCGCTCATCGACAGTCTGCCGCCCATCCTGCCGCAGTCGCTTCATGGCTTCGCGATGCTCCCACAGGCTGATGGGCGGCAGCGCAAGATCGCGATACGGAATCGGCCAGTAGTGTCCGCCGTCGTCGCGCAGATAAATTCGCGATAGATTGCGAGGGTCATACTTGACGATCACCGGCTGCTGAGAGCGCCCAGCCAGCGGACTGAGATAGTTATCCCAGTAGTGAATGTTGAAAAGGCGGATGCCGTCGCGTCGAATGAGCCGCCGTTCGTCTGGAAGAAAATCGAAGAAGAACTCGGTCGGGTTGATTGGTTGCTTTTCTGACGGGTAGTCGCCTTTGTCGGCAACATTGGAAAACGTAGTGCCTGGCAACAAGTGAACAGCACCCATGGTGGTGCCAATGAGCCGCTCGATGTGACCACCAAAGTGCGGCCTGCGCACTGGCCGGTACTCGAGCCGAATGCCGTATTCCTGGGCTGCGCGAGTCAGAGATTCGGCATGGAACTCGGGCGCGTTATCCAAATGAAGAGTCTCGGGGATGCCTGCCTGGACCAGATCCATTGGCAACAGTCGGGTCTTTGAACTGCGCATGCCGACCGGCCTGAATATGGCGGCTGCCGCCTTTCCTCCCATCCGTGCCTTCATAACCGCGCCGGGGTCAAAGGCGTTTAACCGTCGCTTCACGCTGCGGAAGTTGGGTGGTCTGAGGCCTCGCTGCTGGCAGATGGCTCCAATTTCACGCATGAGTCCGCGATGCGGGGCCGTTCCTTAGTGAAGTAGTAGTGCTGGATTGCGCCCTGGATGACGGCTTCGCGCTCGGGCTCGAGCAGACGGGAACCCCGCGGACGTCCACTATGGCCGAGGAGCAGCGTAGAGGTGCGGGGCCGTTTTCTGTATTGTGCGACGAGCTGGTAGACGACACTCCGCTTGAGGTTGAGCGTCTGAGCGGTTTCGGCGACAAGCGCCGGAGTCAGGCAAGATTGCTCCGCCAGCGGACGGATCACCGCCTCCCGTTGACGAGCGACCTCCCAATCAGAGGCCGACGCATCATGCCACCTGTCGCGCTGCACTCAAATCCGAGATTTTAAGTTTTGAGACCCGATTACGGCGCTTAAATCGAAGACAGCTGCAAGGGTGCTGCGCTTAAATCTGAGACTGAGCAACGGCGATGAATATGGATGCTGATTGCCACGCGCGCCACTTTTGCATCTAAACCCGAGACGAACTTCTGGTGATCTTTCGTCTCGGATTTGACTACAACAGTCTCATATTTAAGCGCCATAAACATTGCGCTCAAATCTGAGAACATGTTGGAAACAAAGCAGTGACAATCTCGTCTTTGAGTGCAGCGCGACAACGAGGCCCAAAGCCGACGGGCTGAAGGAATGACTCTCCGCCTGCTGGTTAGCGGCGCTTTGATGTGATGCAATCTCTTTTGTGCGTGCATTTCTTACAGTCGGCTTTTGTATTCTGGTGTGCGTTGCTCGGCCGGCGGCCCAAGTAGCAAGTCACCGCGTGCCGAAATTCGCGGACTACCAGGTCAAGGCGCGGTTCACTGGCGTTCCGGCGAATCCTCGTTTTACCAATCCGGAGGAACTTCGACCCGACCACAGCTATTCCGCTAACGATATGCTGCCGGACTCGGACGAAAGGTACAGGGGATCGGTGTCGCTCACCGCTGCAAGCGGTACAAATTTTGCTGGCAGCTACACCATTGCGGAATGGAGTTGCGGCACAGGTTGCAGCTCAAGCGTCGTAGTGGACGCGCGAACAGGGCGGTTGTACCGCGACACGCCATACGGCACGCTCGACATAATGAATCCGGGGTCAAAAGATTATGCTGGGTTGTCATTTCGGCTCGATAGTAGCCTTCTGATTGTGGAGGGATGCATTGACGTGGACCAGCATCCGTCTGGCTGTAATAGAAGTTAATACAACTGGATACCTCCGCGGTTCATTCTCCTTCGCAAAGAAACCTTACCCGGCCAATAAGGTATCGATTCGGCGATTTATCCCTCTGCCGGAAAAACGCGCCCTGGTTTCTGCAGTGCTGAGGCGGGGAAAAGGACTCTCGAGAGCAAGACCCTCTACCGCCTCGCGAAGCCGCGGCGAGATGACACGACGTTCTCCGCGGTCTGCACGCGACTTCCTGACCAATGCAGTTAAGCCGGACCGACGATAGGCTGCCACCCACCGTTGCAGCGTTCGAAAAGAAACGCCTGCTCCAGTGGCCACCGAGCGAAGCTCTCGACCGTTCTGCAGATGTGGTTCGAGCAGCCTGAAGCGGGTTAGCGCAACTTCGCGATCCTCCTCCGACAATGCCGAGAACTCCTGCACAAGTCACATCGTACGACAAATAATTCCAAAATATTTACGACATTTAATTCCACAAACCACAACCAGGCTGTCCGGTATTGCCGCCGGCTCGCTTTGAATGGTTTCACGGACTGGAAGCTTCCTTCGATTGCTGAGCTTCAGGGGATTTTCGGGGGTGCCGAGACCCAAACCGGCTATCACGTCAGAGGTCCCGTTAAACTCACGGGTTGGCAGTGGAGTTCGACACCAGGCAAACAGGAGGGTGAAAACTGGGCTTTCGATTTCGGCGACGGAGGAAGAGCGTCGGTCGCGGCCGGAGATTCCGGGCTAAATCGAGCGCTCTGTGTCCGTCATTCCGACGAGTAGTAAGCTATTTTGGTTGCTGCGCACTGGCGGCCGTATCGCCTGGTCCGCCGTCACCTTGAGATCCACCGTATACAGAACGCCCGTCAGGGAGAGTCACACGCCGCGCGTCAATCACGTGCGATCCGTCTTTGGCCAGATATCCGTCGACGACAAGCGTATCTCCCAGCTTTACGTCACCCTTCTTCCAGCCGCGGCGCGAAAGCGCGCCGGGTCCCCCCCCTTCGCAGGCCCAGTTCACGACATTGCCTTTGTCATCCGTGACGTCGAGATAGAAGTAGGAATGGGGATTTGTCCATTCCACCTTCGTGATGGTTCCCTTGAGGCGCACGACCTTGTGTCCGTCGAATTCGGCGGCGAAGGAATGGTGAGCCCAGAGAGGTAGGGCCGTGACAAAGACGGCGCCTGCGAAGCATAAAGTAAGTTTGGTTCTCATAAGTTTGTCCTCGACGGAGCAGTGACGGAACTCATTTATAGCCCGGCGGCAGGATGGTCTTTGCCGGGTTAGAGGCCGACGGCGGCGGAGGCAGCGGAGCCGGATCGTCATAACCGCGTGTTCCGTCGGCGCGAATGGGGCCCGGGCCAAAGCCCAGATGCCCCTGCGAGACGTCGATGTTGTTCTCATTGCAGGCCTGCTCGCGCGTGACCTGACCCGGCGCGCTCACCCACGTCCTTTGGAAATGGATGGGCTTCGTATAGAACTTCGGATCTTCGACGGTAAGTTCCAGGTGCAAATGGCCGGCATCAGAACGCGTCCAGCGCTCTATCGTGTGCAACTGATCGCTGTGGGGATCCGCATTTTCGTCGGCCCATGTCTTTGTATCTTTGAAGGCCACCGAGTCGATCACAAAGGTGTCGCCGTCCCAACTGCCGATTTCCTCACCAAAGTAGGTTGGATCGGGGTCTTCCGAATGTCTTCGGGCATCCGTGGGAATCACCCGGAACGTTCCGTATTGATACAGGAAAGCCGTGGCGCCGGCAGTCTGCAATAGTTGAAAGCCCATATCCCCGACATCCTCGCGGGGAAGCCCACCCTGGATGCAGAGGCTCTCCGGGTCGACCGTGTGCTCGACGTTGTACTTATGCGCGGCTTCGCCAGCAGGCGTGAATGGCAGCTTGAAGCCCGGCAAATCCTTGCCGAGATTGCCGTGAGGATTAGCATGACCGTCGTCTCGCCAGTAGCCTGTCAGATCGGGATGCCCATCTGCCCCTCGCGGCGCAGGGCCTGTTGGCACATTCGCCGCGCCCCGCTGCCTGCCACCACCTGTCTGCGCCGCCACTGTAGCTGCGCTGAATACAAGCAATGAAAGCCCCGCAGCAGCGGCGAAATACAACCTGATGGAACCACTCTTCATAACCAACGGCCCTCTCCAAAATCTATCACTTGATTAATCAGATAGAGTATAGGATGATTTAAGACGGAACGTCAATAACCTCGATGAAATCTCGATACGAAAGGGACAGCGGATTCGACAGCCTCAAGGCAGGCGCAACGTTGGCCGCCTTTGTCGGAGTCCTCGCATTGGGATGGTTTGCGTTGCCGGTGCGAGCCCAGATCGTTGTGAAGGATCAAGGGTATCTGCCGTTCGCCGACGCCCCGATCAGCTATCGTTCGGAGAACCTGAGCGATCCAGTCGCGAAGCTGCAAAGCCAGTTGAATCGAGGTGAGGTGAAGCTCGATTATGAAGAAGGACATGGGTATCTGGCCTCTGTCCTCCGCGCATTGCGCGTGCCGGTCAGTTCCCAGACGCTTGTCTTTTCAAAGACGAGTTTTCAATACCCGAAGATTTCGCCTGAAACTCCACGCGCGCTCTACTATAACGACGACGTCTATGTCGGACAGGTCCACAACGGAAAGTCGCTTGAGTTTGTCTCGTTCGATCCGATGCAGGGTGCTATCTTCTACGTCCTCGACGAACACCAGGTGAACCATCCCAGGTTTGAACGGTCTGAGCTCGATTGTGTGCAGTGTCATGTGGCCCCTCCGACACGGAACGTGCCAGGTGTCATGCTGCGGTCTGTCTTTACCAGTCCTTCCGGCACCCAGGCCCCGAAAACAGCGGCGTTCATTACAGGGCAGGAGAGTCCTCTGAACGAGAGATGGGGCGGCTGGTATGTAACGAGCAAGCTCGGCAGTACTGCTCACATGGGAAATGCGATTCTCCCCGATGGCGCGACGCCCGATAAGATTGCCGCGGGCACAAATCTGCCGGATCTTACGAGCAAGCTCGATACAAAAGCTTATCTGACGAAATACAGTGACATCGTCGCGCATCTCGTGCTCGCGCATCAGACGCAAATGCACAACTTGATTACGCAGACCAATTATCAGACGCGACTGGCACTATATGCGGATGAAACGCGGAACAAGGCGGCTGGTCTGCCTGCCGGAACGATTTCGGACGCGGTGCGGAAGCAGTTCGAACGCCCGGCCGAGCAACTCGTTCGTTACATCCTCTTCACGAATGAGGCACCTTTGACGGAACCGGTCGCGGGCACATCGGGGTTCGCCGAGGAGTTCGCGGCGCGAGGTCCTCGCGATTCGCGCGGCCGCTCTTTGCGGGATTTTGATCTCCGCACTCGAATCTTTAGATATCCGTGCAGTTACCTGATTTATTCGGAGGCGTTCGATGCCATACCGGCGCCGGCGAAAGACTACATCTATCGCCGGATGTTCGAAATTCTGAGCGGCCGCGAACAAGCCCCCGACTTCGCGGTTCTGTCAGACAAAGATCGGCGGTCGATCCTCGAAATTCTTGTGGCAACGAAGCCCGGCTTGCCTGAAGAGTGGAAGCAGTTCGTGGCTCAGGAGCAGCGAACCGGGCTCAATAAAGCGAACAACAACCAGGCCGCCACAGGTCCGGTTAACCGTCAACCGTAGTTAGACAGAAAGGACCAAACGAAGAAAATGAGAAGCCTCTTGAGAAGTCTGGCCGGCGTGGCCGCGGTCGCGCTCGGTATCGGCGGCGGAACGGCCGCTCAGGCCCAGAATCTGGAAGGTCGGTGGGCTGCGACTGTGGTACAGGGCGGTGTTGCGATCCCGTTTCGTCTCGATATTTCAGGCGACGGAAGTAATGCCGTCGGTACTTTGTATAACGGCGAAGACAAGGAAACGACCACCAGCGCGAATATTCACGACGGCAAGGTGGAGCTCAACTTTGAGCACTATCTGGTATCCATCACCGGAACTTTGAAAGATGGCGAGCTGGATGGCAAAGTAGTCAACTCGCGTCGAACCGGTAACGGTAACGCGGGAGGCGCGAGCAGTCGTCCGGCGCCCGATCCTTCCAGCGAAGAGGCGGGACGCGGCGGCAGCGCGTTCCACGCGGTGCGGTATGTGGCCCCAACCGCGGCCGCGGTGGCGAACGTGCCATCCATTGACGGCGTTTGGGAGATTCCGCATGAATCGAATAAAGGTGAGAAGGCTTGGCGGCTCATCGTTACGCAGCACGGGGCGGACATCACCACCACGATTCTGCGCGTGGACGGCGATACCGGAGCTCTCACCGGAGGGTGGCAAGACGGTAAGTTCGTTGCCAGCCATTTCGATGGAGCGCGGCCAGGCCTGTTTGAACTTAAGCCGCTACCGGACGGAACACTCGAAGTAAACAATAAAACCACGGGTGCGCGCGGCGGAGTCATGATTGCGTACCGGCCCGAAGTGGCCCGAGCAAAAGGTCTGCCGGAGCCGGCGAACTATCTGACCCACACGAGCGTAAGAGATCCGCAGGAAGTGTTTACTTACAGCTTCCCGGACATCCATGGCAAGGTTATCTCGAACGATGATCCGCGATTCAAGGGCAAGGTTGTTCTGGCGATCGTCACCGGCACGTGGTGCCCCAACTGCCACGACGAGGCGCAGTACCTCGTCCAGCTCTACGCCAAATATCACAGCCAGGGATTAGAGATTGTAGCTCTGGACTTCGAAGAGCCGGACCAGCAGAATTCGCTGACCCGTGTCAATGCGTTCATCAAGCAATACAAGGTGCCTTACACATATCTGATCGCCGGCGCGCCCGCCGATATGTGGGATAAAGTTCCCCAGGCAGTCAACCTGAACACTTGGCCGGCCACGTTGTTCATTGGAAAGGATGGCCGGGTGCGGGCTACCCACGCGGGATTCGCTTCTCCGGCGAGCGGCGTATTCAACGCGCAACTGAAACAGGAGTTTACGTCAAATATCGAACGCCTGCTTAAGGAGAATACCGAACAGCGTTCCGCCGTAGCTACGGATCCGGTGGAGGTAGCCGCGCGCTAAGACCGAGTCGTCCGCCAGCCGTATCACGCGGTTGGCGGACTATTCCCGCGGCCGAGTCAGATCTTATGTTGTATCGAAAGCTCAATCGTTTGCCATTGGGGTTGGCATTTTCTGCCTGTCTCTTATGTCAGACGCCACCGCCGCAGGCGAATGTCGTTCATGTGGCTCCCCCCACTCAAGTCAAAGTCAGGGCGGGAGAGGCTGTGAAAGCGGCGCTGACCATTCATGTGGATACAGGGTTCCATGTGAACAGCAATAAGCCCGCCGACGAGTTTCTTATTCCATTACGCCTTACTTGGAATCCCGGACCGCTGGGCGGCGGAAAGGTCGAATTTCCGAAACCAAAGCTGGAGAAGTATAGTTTTTCCGTAAAGCCCGTCTCTGTCTTTACCGGCAGCTTCGACATCGTGACACGCTTCCAGGTCCTGTCGGATGCGAATCCCGGCCAGACTACGATCACCGGTAAGCTGCATTATCAGGCCTGCAATGACACGACTTGCCTTACTCCTAAAACAATCGATGTGACTCTACCGGTTGAAATAGTGAAGTAAGTTTTTTCACCGGAATGATGACAACGAACTTCTATCGGGTAGTGTTTGTTCTTGCGGCAGGTCTATGCGGCGATTTAACGCTTGCGGCAGATGGCGGAACTGCGCATCTGCTGATTCGGACTGATCTGGAATGTAAACTCACCGTTGACGGAAAGCCTGGCGGCGTGGTCCGCTCCGGAGAGGCCGTGACGTTGAACTTGCCGGCGGGAGAGCATCGGGTGGAAGCGGTTCCCGTAGCGGGCAGTGCCCACTGGGAAGAGACTGTGACTCTCACCGGGCCGGACAACCAGGTCCTGACTGTTTCGTTGCGCCCAGCCGTTGCGCGCGCCGAAGCTGAAAGCCACGGGTATTGGACCGATCCGGAGAGCCATTTGATGTGGGCAGCGGCCGATAACGGATCCGGCGTGACCCTGAGCCAGGCCGTCTATTATTGTCGCTTTTTGACGCTCGGCGGTCACAAGGATTGGACTCTGCCATCCATCGACGACCTCCAGCGCCTGTTTGGAGGGCCTGCGGATCAGTATGGTCATCACATCAAAGCCCCTGTGAAGCTTACTGGGTGGACTTGGAGTTCTTCGCCCGGTAAAGAGGCGGGAGAAGAATGGGCTCTCGACTTTGGCGACGGAGGCCGGGCTTCCATCGTAACCGGCGACTCGGGCCTCAACCGCGCACTCTGCGTTCGCATGGCTCAAGACTGACGACCTCAGGAAGGGGAATACCGAATCGCGGTTGGGCCGTCATGGCCGACCAAAGTCCGGGTGACACTGGGAACGCAGGCTGAAATGGAGCACCCGGCGTCAGCACTTTCTCGCGGGGTCCGCTAGCGCAGCTTTCGCCCCATTTCGAGCACGGGAGCCGCAAGGTCCTGGACGAAGCCATTCAGAAGTGTCTTGCCCATTGGCCAAGGTCCGTGTCCGGAAGCGACGTTAATATGTCCGGCAGCGCCGGCGTTTACGAAGGTACTCCTCCACAGAACCGCGAGCCGTCTTGCTGCGGAAAGCTGCATACAAGGATCGTTCTCGCTGGCGATCAACATTGTCGGAATCGGCAACCGATTTTTCGGAACCGGCGCGAAGCTGCGAATTTCCGTAGGGGCCTTCTCCCGTACAACATCGGCCGGCGCCACCAGGAACGCGCCCTGAACCTTTTCCCGAACCTGCTCACGCGATCCACCGACCCAGTGAGCGAACGCCACGCATGCGAGGCTGTGAGCCACAATCACCACCGGGCCCGAGCAATCGGCTACAACTTCTCCCAGGCGATTCACCCACTCATCGCAATCAGGAACTTCCCAGTCTCGCTGTTCCACCCATCGCCAGTCCGGATGCTCCGATCGCCAGATTGCCTGCCAATGGCCGGGGCCCGAACCATGCCATCCGGGGACAAGAACGGGAATTGGCTTTGTTTTGTCGGGGGATCGCCGGACGATCGTATCCTGCCTGGGGAAGCAAACTCGCGACATATGGGTCACTCCTGTCGATCTATCTACTCGGAAGCATTGGGATCGGTCTGACGGATCGGAAGATCCCAATGATCTTCGGTAAGATCCCAGCGGTGGCCTTCTTCGCGTTTCAATGTCACCTGATCGGGAAACAGCTTCTTTTCGATAGCGCTCGCCATGGATGGAGACGCTGCGTCTTTGTAATAGATGACGATGCGGTAGCTCCAGCGATGGTCGTCGCTGGTGTGGAGCCCGGGCCGGAACACTTCGAATTTCAGAACGCTGCCTTGCTCCTTCTCTTTATTAAGGGTTGCGATCTGGTATTTCCGGAAGATCTGCCAGAATTCATCCTCATGGCCCAATTTGACTTTGTAAACCCACTCGACGATGTAGGGGGCAGTTTGCGGTGACTGCGCCTTTGCAATCCCGCCCACCAGTCCGTATGATGCCGTTACAAGGAGAAAAATCGCGCTTAGCCGAATCATCCTATACTCTATGGATTTTATATACTAAACGAGTTGATGTCAAATGGTGAATGTTTCGCCGGATGAAAGTCCTTTTTTTAGGCGATCCCGCGACGAGGGAATCGTGGCCGGAATCCTTCCGCGACGACTTGGGCAACCGCGGCGAGAAGCTCCGCCGGCTCCGCGACGAGCTTTCCACCGGCAAGACAGTCGCCTTCTTCCACAATTCGGACGAACACGCCGCGCTCGGGCTCGCTGCCATCCTTCGGAGCGGTGAAATTCATTGGGCTGCGGGCTTGTAGCGCGATGACAAGTAGTCAAGAAGCCCACTGCGCTGTTCGGGCTTTAGTGTCGAACCCCATCCGGTCATCTTTGTCACTTCGCGATCCCATTGCGCGCGAGTGAGGTGCTGTTGGCGCATCATGTGATCATCGTGGCAGATAAAACACGCGGATTTGTAGCCCTCGGGTTCCGATTGCGTTGCTGGCTCGGGTGCGGCGGTTGAGGCAGGCGGTCTCTTAGATATTGTGACCGGCATCGGTTGCGGGGCGTTGTAAAGATATCCGTTGGGATTCCACTCCGCCTCGATTGGCTGAGACTGTCCGGCCTCGTTGGTGGCGCGCGACATCAGGGTGTACCGGCCTGCGATCGCCTTCCATGGGAAGACCCATTTGCGGAAACCGTACCTGGTGGCGTTGCCAGCAAAGTTAGCTGCAGACCAGGTTTTACCCGCATCCGCGGATATTTCCACCTTTACTACAGGAGAGAAGTTCGACCACGCCACGCCTTGCACCACGATCTGCCCGGGTGCGGCCCATTCGCCTGGATGCGCGATGAGGGATTTCACATTGAGCTCCGTGACCGGAATCATGTCTTTCGGATCAATGACGGCGCCGGGAGCGACATGCTTTGGGGGATGCCGGTAAGCGGTTTTCATCCAGAAGCCGTCGAAGTCGTGATCCAGAAGTTCGATACGGGTGAGCCATTTTACCCAAGAGTCGCCAGCCCAACCGGGGGCAATGACGCGGATGGGGAAACCGTGGTCGGCGGTGAGGGGCCTGCCATTCATCTCCCAAGCGAGGAGCGTATCGGGGTGCATGGCTTTCGCCACATCGAGTGTGCGCTGGAACTTTGGCATGTTGCCCAATGGCACGTCGGCGCCGTCGAGCAGAAGTTGTGTCGCATCGGACTTGATGCCGGATTTTTCGAGAACATCCTTGAGGCGGACACCGGTCCAGCGGGCGTTACCGACGCTGCCGAAGCGCCACTGGGCTCCTGCGACGGGCGGCAGGTGGAAGCTGCGCCCATTACCCGCGCATTCGAGAACACTCACCAAGTCGGCGCGGGGGTATTTCTTCAGATCGGCAAGAGAAAGGGAAAGAGGGCGTTCCACCAATCCTGAGATCTCAAGCTTCCAGCCCGGAAGATGGACTTGCGGAACCATGGTGTGGCAACGCACAAAGAAGCGTTCTGTCGGGGTAATCTCGTCAATGAAGTCCCTTACAGGCGTTTCGAGGTCTTTAGGAGCCGACGAAAGCGTAATCAGACCCTCCGGTCCTGCGGCTGCGGTGTGGCGTGCGAGTAGCGTAGCGGCCCCGCTGAGGAAAAAGGCTCGTCGAGTGACCGTCATGACTTATAAGATACGTCTTGCTTGCCAACGAGGGGAGAACGTCGCGGCTGTTTTTTCAACATTTCCGTCCGGGCGAGTTCGCCGACTCTGCTGCTTGAAAGCCCTTGTCGGCGCCTTGGGGTGTCCGATCGTCATCTCAAGATAAACTGCGACCAACAGGAAGAACTTCTGCTGCGAGTCGATCCATCGCGTCCGGGGCCAGACCGCCGGCGATGGAGATGACGCAGCAGCCGTCCACAGGGCCTTCGTGCGGACGCGACGCACATCCGTGAGGCATGCGTTTCCGTCTGCCTCAGGTTCGCGCCGTCACTTCTTATCGGAAACGGTGTTGACGCTACCGGCTGGAAGCAATGCGGTGTCCACATCGCGCAATCCCTCCACGCACGCTTCCTCCCACGTTTCGACGGGTATTGAGCGATGGGCGATTCAATCCTGCGAACACTGTGCCCGGATTCAGGCACTGGACCAAGCCCGCGAAATGTATTTCGCGATTCTCTAGTGCGGACCCAGGGCTTCGAACAAGTTCCTCGCCGAGGTGAGCGCGCCGGGGCCACTTGCTTCAAAAAGCCAATAACGCTCGACGTCATGCTTGTTGGCGCTGAGTTGAAACAGCCCCTGGCTCTTGTGCTCCGCGATCATCCAGTTGACCACGATCTGATAGTTCAGCTCGTGATTGAAGCCGAACGGAGTATTCCGATCAAACGTAAACACAGGTGCGCCGGGCCATACGGCCGTGATCGGCAGGGCAGAATTTCCGCTGAAAGGAGATGGAGGTTTGGCTGCCAGTCCGGGGTCTCCGCCGAGCACAGCCGGACGCGCCTCAGTCGGCAATCTCGCAACCGCTTTCAGCGCCAGCCATGTAGCCGCCTGATGGTGTCCGTGAGTGTCGGACGTCGGCAAAAGGGTCAGGACAAATCCGTATTTCTCTTTGACGAGGAGCTTCGTCAGAAACGAAAGAATCCGGTCCGTGTCCCAGAGTTGCCTGGGGCCTTCGTTCGGATCGAGAGTGAATCCGACGTCTTTCTGTTCCAGAAAATAATGCCTGCCGATGCCCAGAACGCGTCCCGCCGCGAGCGTCTCTTTTCGGCGGATCTCAGGGAGTGCCTTTCGCGCTACTTCCTGCTGCGTCAATTGAATGCCGTAAATCGGTTCCGCGAGAGAAGAATAGTGGAATCCTCCCGCGCCGTCCGTGATCACGACTTCATCCACGCTCCCGCCGAGTTCTTTCGCGATGCGATAAACCGTGGCCGCGAAGGTATACTCGTCATCCGGATGCGCGACCACCAGCAGAACCTTTGGCGGCGCGGCGTAAAGCGGCGCAGCCGCCAGCAGCAGGATAGTAAGGGATGTGACGCACGCCAGGAACCGCCTTCGAGTCGTACTGGAAATGCGATCGCGCATCATCATCCGCGGTTATCGATCATTGTGCGCAACAGGGCTCCACAACCGGCTAAGAGCGATCGGCCCGGACCGGCGGTCGCGAGATATAAGAAGATGAAGCAGAAGAGCACCGATGTCTCGCCTCCGTTTGACGCCGGATTCAAGCCATGCGGGAAGTGTGCGAGGAAGAATGCAAACGCCATCTGGCCCGAAAGAACGAACGCAACCGGTTTCGTAAAGAGTCCCAGACCAACGAGCAGGCCGCCGAAGAATTCCAGAATGCCGGCGAACCAAAGGAGGGAGAAAGGCGCCTCAGGATGACCCGTCCCTCCGCTTCCGCCAAAAAATCCGAAGAGCAGTTGGGCGCCGTAGATAGCGAATGAAAAACCCGCCACCGCGCGTAGCAGGGACAGGGCCAGAAGCTCTAGTCGGAGTCGTTCATTCAAGGCCGTCGGCGGTGCGGTCGCGACTGCCGATTGTCGTTCCTGAAGTGATTCGGTCATCTTTCCTGTCCCTCGTGGCCGCGCAGTCGGCGGCGCAAGATAGCTGATTCGGCGCGATGGTAATTCTCGCGCAGGTCAACGAGGACTTAGACAAATATTTCCTGATAAGAGTCTAGCAAACTATTAATTCGATCAACTATAGTATGATTGCCCTTTAAGGAGGAACCATGTTCCGGGAAACAATGTTCACAACATCGCGTCTGCTCGCCATAGCCGGGTTGACTACAATTTTGATTTCTGCCCAGCCGCCCCAAGGCCCAGGCGGCGGTCAGCCAGGCAGAGGTGGCCCGCCGGCAGCGCAGGCGACCCAACAAATTAAACCGGGTCTGTTCGTCATTACCGGCGCGGGCGGCAATACGACGGTCCGCGTTACCCCCGAGGGCTTGATCGTGGTGGATACCAAGAATCTCGGCGACCAGTTTTACAACGCGCTGGCGGAACAGATCAAGGCCATTTCGCCTCTGCCCGTGAAGTTCGTGGTGGTGACGCACCACCATCAGGATCACTGCGGCAACATTCAAAAGTTTCTGGACGCCGGCGCGACCGTCGTTGCGCACGAGAATGTTAAGGCGAGCCTCGTGACCTACGCGCCTCAGCAGGGAAAGCCCGCCAATCCCAGCGTCACGTACACCAAGGACTATACGATCAAACTCGGTGGCGTTGAAGCGGACGTCCACTACTATGGCCGCGCGCATACCAGCGGCGATTCTTTCGTGTACTTTCCCGATCTAAAGGTGCTCAGCGGCGGCGATTCGATTGTCGGCGCCGCGCCCAACGTGGACTTTCCGTTCGGAGGGAGCGCTGTTGAATGGGTAAAGGTGCTCGACGCGGTATCGGAACTGGATTTCGACACTGTTGTCCCCGGCCACTCGGCGCCAGGCCAGACCATGATGACGAGAGCGGATTTCGATACATTCAAAACGAAGCTGGACACGGTCGTATCACGCGCCCGCGAACTGGTAAAGAACGGCACCCCGAAGGACGAACTGCTCGCGAAAATCAAGACTGACGACATCGGCTGGAACCTCACCGGACCGCAATGGAATAATCCGCAGCGGCTTGACGCGTTTTATGCCGAACTCTCGAAATAACGCGACCCCGGGGCAACGCTGTGAATCGATATTCGAGGACCGTCTTCGGGAATCCCCAAGCCTATCCGTTGTGCGGCTTGACACGGCCAAACCATTTAAGATGAGATCAACATGTCACTAAGAATCAACGATACTGCGCCAGACTTCAAGGCTGAAACAACTCAGGGGCCGCTCGACTTCCATGAATGGATCGGCGATGGCTGGGCGGTCCTGTTTTCGCACCCCAAAGACTTCACACCCGTCTGCACCACGGAACTCGGTTACATCGCGGGCCTCGAACGGGGGAATTCGCGCAACGAAACACGCGGATTATCTGCCTCAGCGTCGATCCCGTGACGAGCCATAGCAAATGGGCGGCGGATATCGAGGAGACCCAGGGCCACAAAATGAACTATCCCCTGATTGGCGACCCTACGCTCGAAATCGCCAGGCTCTATGACATGCTGCCGGTGAACTGGAAGCAGGGCGATGATGTCATCATCCTGCCTGCTGTATCCGACGAGGAAGCGAAGCAGAAATATCCCGACGGATGCAAAGGCTCCGAAGCCTTATCTGCGAATCGTGCCGCAGCCGAAGTAGATTGAGTTCGAGTCAGGCGAGGGCATTCAGCAGTCTGTCGATTTCGGTGTGATCGTTATAGATCGATGGGGAAATCCGCATCAGATGCTGATCGATCTTCACGTCGACGTTTGCCTTTTCCAGCCGCGCGGCGACGACCGCCGGATGCTCTACGACAAAACTGACAATCGGTGACCTGGTCTCCAGCGGGGTAACGGACTGGTAGCCGAGCGGCGGCAGCTCCTTCTGCAGGCGCGCTGTAAGCGATTGCGTATGAGTCTGAATATTCTCCACGCCAAGGCGTTGGATCCAGGGCAGGGAAAAGTTGAGAGCGGCTACGGTGCTCTGTGAAATGGTGCCGACTTCAAAGTGTCCCGCGGCGCCCCCAACCGGCTTCCAGGTGGCGGCGCCGTCAGCCGTGATGTCGAACGGGAACACATGGTTCTCGTAGTTGCCGATCTGCCGCGAGCCGAACTGGGTTCGCCGGATCACGCGGTCGAGCAGATCTTCGCGGACATAGAGGAAGCCCAGACCCATGTCCCCCATCAGCCATTTGTGGCTGCCGCACGCGCAAAAATCGACGTCGGCCGCACGCACGTCAATGGGAACGGCGCCTGCTGCCTGAACAAGATCCGCATACACGTGTGCGCCGTGGCTGTGGGCCAGATCGCAGACTTTCTTCAAATCGTGCTGAAAGCCGTTCAGATAAGAAACCAGGGAGATTGCGATCAGCTTCGTATTCCGGTCGACTGCTTTTTCGAGGTCCGACATTTCGATTCGCCCGTCACGCGGTTTCACGAAGCGCACGTCTACGCCCTGAGCCTGCAGAGAGCGATAGAGGTATGTTGAGGTTTCATAGTGAAGTCGGTCGGTAACCACATTGCCTTTAGTCTGGGGAAGATCCAGACCCGCTGCCACCAGATTCTCCCCAACCGTGGTGCTGGGGACGAAACTGATCGCCGATGGCTGCGCATTGATCAGTCTCGCGAATTCGGCTTTCACCCGACTGCCGGTTGGCGTGTAATCCGTATGCGAGGTGCCTGTGGCCTTTCGTTGCAGGTAGGCTTGAACCGCGGCGATCACCCCCGAACTCAGCGGATGCCAATATGCGTTGTTCAGATAGGCGAGCTTTTCCGCAATGGGAAAATCGGACCGGACCGGAATCTCAACGGTCCTCGGCGATTGCGCCTCCAGCTTCATCCGAAGGCCTAAGCCCGAGGATGCGTAAGCGGCGGTTCCTACCAGCCAGTGGCGGCGATTCAGTCTCATAGGAGTGTGCGGCGCGGCGCTCCTTTAAGCACCAAGCTTCAAAAGGTAATTCTCAAGCCCAGCTGGACCAGTCTCGCGTAATTAATCTGGCTGGTGACCTGGCCGAAGGTTGAGGTGCTGGTCACAACCGTCGCGGGATTGGCGAACTGCGGCGTATTGGTCGCATTCAGCGCTTCGGCCCGGAACTGGACTCTCAGGCGCTCCCGGATGAGAAAGCTCTTGAATACTGAGAAATCGATGTTGAACAGGCCGGGGCCGGTGACATTGAGGAACCGGCTGGTGTCGCCAAACGTAAGCTGAGGCGCTACGCTGAATGCCGCCGGATTCAGCCAGCCGGTGAGGCGGGAATCGACGGAGCCTGAAGTGGCCGCGGAAACTCCGGTCGCGTTGGGCCGCTGATAACTGGCGCCGATCAGGCTGTTCGCGTTCGATTGCGTCACCGACAACGGGAATCCGCTTTGAATGACGCCGAACGTATTCAAAGACCATCCCCCAACGATATAGTCGAGCAGGCGGCCGCCGGTCAGGTACTTCTTCCCCTTCCCGAACGGCAACTCGTAAGTGGCCGACATCGTGAACCGGTTCGGGATATTCTGCGTGGAGAGACTCCCTTCGCCGTTCAGGTTGTATGCGTTCTGCGGACCGGTTACCTGCACAATATTGCTGGCGCCCGCGGCGCTCGCTCCCGTGATGTCGTCCTCGTTGCGCGACCACGTATAAGAAGTGAGAATACTCAGCCCATTGGAGAAGCGGCGTTCGGCCCGGACGTAAAAGGAGTAATAGATGCTCGACGCCGTGTTGGTGTTGGACACCGATACAGAAGTGAACTGCGGGTATGGCAGCAGAGACTGGGCACGGGTGATGTTCGCCGTGGCGAGACTGCCGACGCCGCCGTTGCCATAGAGGGGATTGGGGACCGCCTGCGACAGCGCCGACGCGCCGAGCGAGTAGTACGCCGGGTTCAGCTGGTCGATGTTGATGCCGCTCTGCAGCAGGTGAACGTTGTGGGAATCCAGCGTGCCAACGCTCAGCACGAATCCGGCCGGGATCTGCCTTTGCACTTCAAGCGAGTAATGTTGCGAATAACCGGCGGAACTCGCGCTGGGAGAGAAGACAGTGATCGCCTGCCCCACTCCCGATGCAAGGCCGAGTGTATTCCCGGTAGGCTGCAGAAGGCCGTTCGGATAAGGATTGGAGAGAGTAACCGCGGGTGTGTAATTACCGTTGGTCGATGCGTTAATCGACGTGGTCTGCGAATAGCCGATCGCGTTCTGGTAGCTGAAGAACGTGGGTACCCAGTAGATCCCATAGCCGCCGCGAATGACTGTCTTACTGTCGGGCGCATAGGCAAAGCCAACGCGGGGCCCGGGCTTGACAGACATAGGATTGCCCGTTTGCGTCGGATTTCCCCCGACTCCCGCGTACTCGACCCCACCCACGATAGGAAAGCCCGACTGCGACAGCGGGCTGGTTGCGGTGGTGTTAAACCCGGTGATGATCCTGTTGTTCTCCTCCTGTACTCCCGACTCGAACTCGAAACGGATGCCGAAGTTCAGGGTCAGTTTGGGCGTGATGCGGTAATCGTCCTGAACGAACCCGCCGTAGTACCGGATGAAGTCGTCGAAGTTGCCGACGACGCTCTGCGACCCGCTGGTGGGGTAGCCCAGCAACAGAGACGCGAGACTGCTGCCGGAGAGGCCGTTCGAGACCGTCGGACTCGCCTGTGTGAAGACACTGGAGAAAGTCAGACTCGTCGGGCCCGCAGCGGGCGTACCGAAGTCATGAACCGTACGGAAGTCGAAACCCGCCTTCAGTGTATGCTTGCCGAGGAATCGGGAGGCGGTCGCATTGAAACTACGAGAATAATAGACGTCCTGGGCGGAGGTGCCACCTCCGAAACTCGAATAGTCGCTCATCGTGATCGCCGGGAACGCGGGATTCGTAGTCGCGGCGACCAGGGATGGCGGTACTCCAAGGGACGCCAGGTTGAAACCAGCGCTCTCCTGCGTGCTTCTGGTGTAGAAACGGTTAAATCCCCAACGGGCGGTAACTACCGTGGTCGAGTCCGGCGTTATCGTTGCATTAGCCGAGGTCGCGTCGACTTTTCGGTCGCAGCAAAAGCCCTGATTCGGAGTACCTGCATTGGGAAATATGTTTGTGGGATAGTCGACCTCGAACGTCTTCTGATAAACATAGGAAGCCGACGCCCGGAGCCAATTGGTGAACTGCTGATCCAGTTTGAAGATTCTCTGGTCTCCGCGGTTCGGATAACTGCCGGTAAAGTTGTAATTCTGTTGCGCGTAGTAGGAAGCGGGCACGGTGGGATAGTAAGAGGCAATCGCCTGACCCACAGGATTCTGCATACTTAGGGGAATAATATTACCCTGAAACGGAGTCCGTACTCCGGTCGAGGGGTTCGTGCTGAGCGGGTCGTAAATGATCTGCTGCTTACCATTCTTGTTGACGCTCTGCGAGAAATTCCCCTGGAGCTCAAGAGCCGTCGGCACTGAAAGCGCGGTGGTGGAACCATCGGTCTCACGGTAGGCTTCATCGCTTGCGAAGAAGAAAGTCTTGTTGCGACCGTCGTAGACCTTTGGAATTATGATCGGACCTCCCAGAGAAAAAGCGAAATCCTTGAAGGGAGAGTCGGGTCTTGGCTGTCCGTGGAGATTGGCGAAGAAGTTGTTTGCCAGCCAGTCCGTCTCGCGAATGTGCCCCACCGCGCTGCCGTGCAACTCGTTCGTGCCGGACCTGATCGAGGTATTGAACGTCCCGCCGCCGGTGCGGCTTACCTCGGCATCGTAAGTGCTGGTTTGCAGATTCAATTCCTGAACCGCTTCAGGCGATGGCACAATCACGGCGCGATTGTTGGAATCCGTGATGGAAATACCGTCGACCGTGTAGTTGTTTGTGCGCAGCGGGCCGCCGGCGATCGAGACCTGCGAATTACCATTCTGGTCCTGCATCCGGTGAAACTCCGGATTCGCGGCATAGACCACTCCCTGTGCGAGTTGGCCCGCGAAGAAAGGGTTGCGGCCAAGAAGGGGCAGATCCGTAATCTGCTGGTTGTTAATCAATTGGCCCGTGGATGCATCGGCCGTACTAAGCGGAGGCGCTTCGGCGGTTACGCTCACCGATTCGCTGACCTGACCCAATTCGAGCCCGATATCCAGGGTGACATTAGCCTGAGTGGTAACGACTACGCCTTTATGTTCCAGGTGTTTGAACCCCGCCGCTTCGACTGTCAGGGTGTAGCTTGCGGGCTGAACCGCGAAAAAATCGTACTCGCCCTCGCCGTTGGTAGTAGTTGTCCTGGGAATGTTTGTTCCTTCGTCTGTAATTGTGACTTTCGCCGACGGTGCGACAGCTCCGTTTGGATCCGTTACGCGTCCACGCAATGAACCTGTAAACGATTGCCCGAATGCGAGGGCAGAAAACACTAGTACGGAAACTACTGACTTCACGAGGTCTCCTTCGATGGTCCGCTCACATGGCGAGACGTCGACACGATCGGCGCATTGCGCCGCAAGTTTGGCAACTAACTACTATTTAGATCGAGTATAGGGTGATAGTGCCTTTGTGTCAATAAGCTGCGGTTTTTTTTTCGGCCCACCGGCGAGCGGAACGGCTTATTGCGGAACGGAGGGAGGGGGCGAGCGGCATTCTTAATGTGAGATCAGGATCGCGAACTGCTCGGAAGTTAGGGGTTGGAGAGAGCAGTTCAGCGATGCGCAACCCCCCGCCCGCCGTCATGCAGCGATGTTGGTGAGTGTCTGGAATCAATCGATTAAGTTCTAGTTCGTCACTACAGGCAGAGACATCTACTGCCCTGCGCGGAGACATGGCCCCGAGCAAGGAGGATTGAGGTCAGAAAAAATCACATCGGTTCGGGCAGTTCCGCGGTGAATGCCGCCTCGCCAAATCTCGAGCCGGTAGGGGCGGCGGCTTTGATCGCGACCGACCTCGCCACCCCGATTCTCTAAAGGTCACTGCTTGGGCGTAGTACCAGGAACTTTCAATCCTACTTTGACAATTCGGTTATTAGTATATACTCGATAGAGTATAGGGCGATTCTAAACCAGCTGGTCTTCCCTTCACCCACAGAAGCGGCATTGTTGTCGCTGATGCTTGTGGAACAGGCAGATGCTGGCATCCCAAGCCCGCAACTACAAAGACATGGTCCGTAGGAGTACCGATTTCAATGGCAGCATTCGGTGTACGAGACTTCGTTCAAACGCGCTACCGCATCCGGCTCGACTCGCGCCTTGCAGAGATGGAAACGGATCACGGACTTTTGCTGGACGCGGCTCGAAGACAAACAGACTCTCAGACAGCCGTGATTTATGTATTTCAAGCGGAGACTTCGGTGCTGAACGGCATCACGGTTCGGTCCACTGTCGCAGCGCGCGTGAAAAACCTTGGGGTGACTCTCAGCCACCCGACCAGCCAATGGATTAAATCTCTTGCCGATGCGGTAGAGGGCAAGCCTGCGACCGAGTTGAATTTCGAAAAATTCCCAGAAGTTCTGCAGTATCAATTGATGCGCCTGATGGTGGTGCCGCTCCGAACGCGGAGTGATCTCCTGGGCCTTCTTACACTGGGGCGGCTTGTCGACGCCGGCTTCGATGAGTCGGCGCTCGAAGTGACGCAACGCGCGGGCCGTCTATTGACGGCCATGCTGGAACGGGACTGGCTTCAGCACAAATTATTGGAGCGGAATCTGGTCGAGCGCGCGAAAGGAATCCTACAGGAGCGCCGAGTGTTGTCGGAGGAGGAGTCCTATCTGCTGCTACGCAATTACAGCCGCCGACGCCGAATGCCGATGGCGCATGTTGCGCAGGAAATCATCGAAACGTATGTTCCGACGGGCGACCCTCCAAGCCGGCAATGCTCGGTATGACCGCCCGCTCATCAGGCATCGTTGGTTTCGTTCGAGATCACGGCAAGAACCGGCTGAGCGGAATAGCCTGGGTACCAATCACACGAATGCGGCGCGACGTGCCGGTCAACTCAGCCGTGCCGCCTGCGGCTGCTGAGCCGTGTCAGCGCCATGACGAGGCTGTCGATATCGGCGCAGGTGTTGTATAACGCCAGCGAAGCCCGAACGGTGGTTTCGACACCGAAGCGGCGAAGCACGGGCTGGGCGCAATGGTGGCCCGCGCGGACCGCAATCCCCTCGTGATTGAGCGCCGTGCCTATGTCCTCGGTTTTGTACCCGCTTAGAACAAATGAAATGACGCCCGCCTTCTCGGCCGCCGTCCCGATCAGCCGCAGTCCTGGAATCTCCTTCAGCAGACGAGTCGCGTAGTTGAGGAGCTGGTGCTCGTAGTTCTCGATCGGCTCCAGGCCGACCCTACTCAAATAGTCAATCGCCGCGCCCAGCCCAACGGCGTCCGCGATATTGCCTGTCCCGGCCTCAAAGCGCGCCGGAGCTTTCCGATACCGCGTTTGCTCGAAGGTCACGTCTTCGATCATGTTGCCGCCACCCTGCCATGGCGTCATCTCGTTCAACAATGCTTCCTTGCCGTGAAGCACGCCGATCCCCGTTGGCCCAAACATCTTATGGCCTGAGAAGACATACCAATCGCTGTTCAGCGCCTGCACGTCCGTCCGAATATGCGAGACCGACTGTGCACCGTCCACAAGAACTTTGGCGCCGGCCCCGTGAGCCATCTGAACCATCGGTTTGGCCGGCGTGACAGTTCCTAACGCGTTTGAGACCTGCGGGAGCGCCACCAGCCTGGTCCTCGGTCCGAGCAGCTTGCCGTATTCCTCCAGAATCACCTGGCCGGTATCATCAACGGGAGCGACCCGAAGCCGCGCACCCTTCTCGTTCGCCAGTTGTTGCCACGGCACGATATTCGCGTGATGCTCGAGCCACGTCACAACAATCTCGTCATCTTTGCCGACATTCTGGCGGCCCCAGCTCTGCGCCACCAAATTAATGGCTTCCGTTGCTCCTCGTACAAACACCACTTCATTGGTCGATGACGCGTTCAGGAAACCGCGGACTCTCTCCCGAGCGCCCTCGTAAGCATCGGTCGCGCGCGCGGCCAGTTCATGTGCCGCGCGATGGATGTTGGAATTCTCGTGTTCGTAGAAATATTTCAGCCGGTCGATCACGGCCTGTGGCTTCTGCGTCGTCGCCGCATTGTCGAGCCAGACGAGCGGTCTGCCGTTCACTCTCTCCGTCAAGATCGGAAAGTCGCGCCGAATCAGATTGACGTCGAAGGGAACGCGAGCGGCGTCCAAATTTGCCTCCCGGAGGCGCGTCACTCGTCCCGCCGCGTCGTCTGACGCCGCGGACCGCAGCGGTTCCAGCAAGGCGCGCAACTCCGCCTCGCCGGGAAGACTAACAGTCCTTGGAGAAAAATTCGGAGAAAATTGGTCTAAACCGAAGGCTTGGGGGGACGGCCGGGCTGGCGTTTGTAAATCAGCGCCTGGCCAGGCCGAGAAGTACTCATTGGCCAGGCGAGCCAGCATGTCGACATCCAGAGGCCCCTCACCGGCGTCAATTGTACTCATGGTATCGGCCCGTCTCAACCCCTTCGAGAACCGCCAGCGCATCTTCCGTCAAGACCGCCAGCGAGCAATAAAGCGAAACCAGATACGACGCGATCGCCTTCGGGTTGATGCCCATGAAGCGGACCGCCAGTCCCGGGCTTTGTTCGCCCGGCAAATTGGGTTGATAGAGTCCCACGACCCCCTGCTTGCGCTCGCCGGTCCGAATCAGAATAATGTTCGTTGTACCGTTGTCAAACGTGATCTTGTCTGTCGGGATCAACGGAACACCACGCCACGTCAGGAACTGCCCCCCAAACAGCGGAGTCGTTGGGGGAGGGACCCCGCGACGCGTGCATTCCCGACCGAACGCCGCTATGGCGGTTGGGTGTGCCAGGAAAAATCCGGGCTCCTTCCAGACTTTCGTGAGAAGCTCATCGAGATCGTCCGGTGTAGGCGCGCCTTTCCGCGTCTTGATCTTCTGATGCGGCGCGATGTTGTGTAACAGGCCGTATTCCTTGTTGTTGATCAGTTCGCTTTCCTGGCGCTCCTTGATTGTTTCGATCGTCAGCCGCAATTGCTCGGTAATCTGGTTGTAGGGAACGCTATAAAGGTCGGACACACGCGTATGAACATCTAGCACGGTGTTTACCGCGCTCAGCATGTATTCGCGCGGATGCTCCTCGTAGTCAACAAAGGTTTGTGGCAGGACTCGTTCATCACGCACCGAACAGTCGACCTCCACTGCCGTCCCCTCCTTAACCCGGTTCAATCGGTAGATACCTGCTTCGACGGGAACCCACTGCAGCAAATGCGTGAGCCATCGTGGGGTGATGCTCGACATCTGCGGTACGGTCTTCGTTGCGTTGGCAAGTTGCCGGGCGGCCACGTCGCCCAAGGCAGTTTGCCGCTCTGTTGCTTCGGCCATTCCTCTCCTTTGATAAAACTGATTGGTAACTGATCCTACTTCTTTGTCGCTGTGGGCGGCGGTAGCTCATCGCCTGTCGACGCATCATCGATATGCTATGGGTCTATCGCCTTCTGCTGGAGCCAGGTTTGGGTATATCAATCACCTGGCGCTCATTGTCAGTACTCGTTGTTTAAGTAATTCTTTGCCGCAGCTAGAACGAGTGACGCACGCGCGAGCCCTCGGACCGGTTTCGATTGCGATCCAAAGTCTCGAATCGACGCCATCCATGATAAGCTCCAACTCGAACCCCAATTCCCTCGGACCATGGGATTCTTTCCTTTCCTGGGCCAATACTTTCCTCATATCGGCTAGCGCCAAACCTCCGGTCGAAAACGTGCGCCCGGCTGAGCGTATTTCTCGATTATTTCTTTTGCCAGGTCGATCATCGGTATCTCGCGGCGGCGGCAATCGTTGCGAAGGAACAAATATGCCTGCTCTTCGGATAATCGCCGACGATGCCGCAGTATTCCCTTGGCTCGTTCGACAAGTTTTCGCTCCAACAATCTTTTTTGCAGAAAATCGCGTTCGAGAATAGCAGTCAGCAGCCGCGCCATTCGATGAATTACTTTGATTGCCGTCTGATCGAAGTCCACTTCGACGCTTCGCCCTAGTGTCAGCAAGCCGAGTAAATGATCTTCCGTCCGCAAAGGCGCTGTCACAAGGCTCTTCAGTCCATACTGGAGGACCTCCGGAAACTCTTCGAAATTCGAATCCCCCGGCTTCCCCTGTACTGGTTCAACGAGTGCGTCGATCCAGTGGCTGCGCTTGCTGCTCAGCGATACCCTGGCGGTTTTCCCGCGTGCCGCGATTCCCGACACCGCCACAACTGAGTTGACCTCAAATTCCCACGGAAACTCATAAAGGACGCCGGCGTGGGAATTTGTCTCCACGAGCATCGCGTCCAGTAGCCACGCGCGATCCGTATCCACTTGGGCGACGCTCGAAGCCAGGCGGACACGATAGCGGCTTTGTTCTCTGTTCTCTCCCCGTGTGGCCATGGCTGAAGTACTTGGCATCTTCATAATAGTCTATATTATCGATATAGTAATGTATGATTGTGGGGATCAGCCAGCCCGAGCTGTTCTTTCCGTCCGGCCTCGGCCGCTAATCATGCAAGTATTTTATTTTTAATAATTTAACAGCGTTGGCTTAAAATGCGGTTCCTCTAAGCATTGACCGCAAACAGATTCAGACCTCGTACCCGTGTACATGGGAAATACCAGCTACAACTGTAAGCTGTCCTCGATCAGGTGGATGGAGAAGGCTGAAAATACAAAGCTCCCTCCGGCGTTTCCACAGGAGGGAGCGCTGTCATCGACAAATCAAAGATGACAGAATGAGCCGGGCAGCCGGCACTTAACGTGTCAGCCGCGTCTCGGGGTGCTCCTGGTCATGAATTTGAACCCGCTTCTTCGGCCCCTGGTTCTGTCTGGTCTTCGGTCGTTGCTTTTTCTGGTCTCGCGTGTTTTTTATATTCATTCGTCTGAATTTATTGTGTTCGTCGTGGAACACTCCTTTCGTCCTACTGAATACCATGGACCGGGGAGCAGTGCGCAAGTTTAATCTGTGAAATGGCACCGCCTTTCGGAACAAATCGAAAAGGTCATTCCCACCAAGGAAGGCCCCGGAAACGTTATCGGAGGGATTCGGAGAAGAAACGCTTCGGATATTACATACCCTCCGAGAAGCCTGCCATTCCCCCTCCGGTGCGAGCCCTCTATCGCAGCCGTACGAGGCCTTCGATGTTGGGCCATGGACGCGAGCCGTTCCCGCAAATTAAAGGAGTACTTGCCTTTGAGATCATCACGATTCGTGGGTCGAACCGCAATCGCTCGGGCGAGCTCTCTACGGATTTGGCAGCCGCATACCTCCAATCATGGGTGCGAAAATGAAAGCGGTCGTCGCCGGACACCCCTGCAAAGGCGCACGACCGCGATCCAGAACCGATCGACTGCTTCCACACCTGAATGACAGACCAAAGGAGTTCATGAAACCCAAGCTGATCCCCTTCCTCCTGTGCGCGACCACTGCCGTTCAACAGGCATTGTGCGCCCCAGCCAACTTACTCCTTGTTCTGGAGAAGGCGGCAAACAATCTGGTAATCATCGATCCGGTCAGCCAGGAGATCGTGGCGCGGGTGCCAGTCGGTAAGGACCCGCACGAGGTGGTGGCGTCCGATGACGGGAAGACGGCTTATATCTCGAACTACGAACATGGTACGGGCACGACGATCGCGCGGGTGGATCTGGTTGCGCAAAAAGCACTGCCGCCGATCGACCTCGGGCCATTTCGAGCGCCGCACGGGCTTGCGTATGCGGGCGGAAAACTCTACTTCACGGCGGAAGGGTCGAAGGCGGTGTGCCGCTGGGACCCGGCTACGGAGAAGGTTGACTGGGTGATGGGCACCGGCAAGAACCGCACACATATGGTGCTGGTATCGAAGGATCTGGAAACAGTCTTCACGTCGGACGACGGTTCGGCCACGGTGAGCTTCATTCAACAGCCAGCGACGCCGATAGCGGCGGGGGCAGGGGCTGGCGGTGGCCGAGGCGGAGCGCCTTCCCTCTGGAATATCGACACGGTGGCGGTGGGACCGCGTTCGGAGGGCTTCGCTCTGTCCCCGGACGGCAAAGAATTGTGGATCGCAAACGCCCAGGAGGGGACGATCTCGATCATCGATGTGCAAGCGCGGAAGATCCTGCGGAACATCCCGTCGACGAAGGCTGCCAACCGGATTAAATTTTCACCCGATGGCAAGTACGTGTTCGTGCCCGATATGCAGGGCCAGGAGTTGCTGGTGATCGATGCGGCGGCGCGAACCGAGTACAAGAGGATCGCACTGCCGGGAAACTCTGAAGGCGTGGCAATCGCACCGGACGGGCAGCATGCGTACACGACCCTGAACTCGATGGACGGTGTAGCAGTGATCGACCTCAGGACGATGAAATTCGTCAGTGAGATCAAGACAGGCAAAGGCCCCGATGGGCTGGCATGGGCGGCACTCAAATAGTGAAGCCGATACACGTGGTTATTGAGGTCTCGTGCCCTCATCCAGCGATCGGCGTGCGGCTCGAAGCTGCGTAGCTTCCGGAGCGCAAATTCCGCCGGTCCGCCCGTGAAAGCCGCAGCCCCATGGGCAAGGCCTCCTGGTACCGGTTGAATCCGTAAGAGAGAATCGGAGCTGAATCATGGCACAGACATCGATACAAATGGGTCCGATCGGAATCTGGACGCGCCAACTTGAAGATCATCCGGCGGCGAAAGCGCGAGAGACCGCTCACGAGTTGAACGAGCTTGGTTATGGAACCCTCTGGTTCGGCGAAGCCGCCGGGCGCGAGGCTCTGACGAATGCGGACTTGCTTCTCGCGCGTGCCAGGCGAATGGTGATCGCTACCGGCATCGCGAACTGGAATGTTGCCGAAAGTGCGTTCGATGCGGTGAAAAGGAAGCGGTTACCAATCACGTTTTCATCAACTGTAAATGCGCGTGCGGTGAATCTGACCACGATTGGGACTTCCACCCTGCATATGAAGGATCTGTTTGTTGGAGGTGTAAAGCGTTTATAAGCGGCACCTCTAATTAGTGTCAAAAGATAGGCTGAAAACGCCTGAACGACCGCGATCGCCAATTCGATCTCATAGATTCAGACAATCTTGTCCGCACGAATGAGCCTCAAGTTCGCCCCGCGCCCGCTCGGTTTCGAGCCGGCAAGTCTCTGAGAACCTTCTCATGGACTCATATTCAGATAGCTCTACGGTTCCGATTCTTGCGCGCATCATCCGAACGGAGTGAGCGTACGCTTCCGTTGTGATCTTGTACTTGTCGAGAAGTAGCTTTTTCTCTGCGCAGGGCACAACGATACGAGATTGCCACGGCACGCGTGGCGCTATAACCCGCAAAAGTACTGGAAAGTGCGCCATGATCGTGCAATTCCTTACATTGAGATGCCCGGCTCTGTGGCGGCAAGCGATCGCCATGACTGAGGTTCCTCGCGTTCCCAGCCACTTTTGCGCCCGCTATAAACATGCTTAAATTTTTCCACAGATGGCCATTGACGACCACACGGTACCCAGGATGGTTCTGATTGTGGACTCCGATTTGGAGTTTTCACAGCACCTCGCTTATCTTCTAATGCTCAATGACTATATGGTGATTCGGCGGTTAATTCTTCGCAGGCCGAATCGCTGCTTAAACACTTTGGACTACGAATCGACCTCGCAATCATCGAGATCTCTCCGAAAGAGGAAAGAGATGGCAAGCGAAGCGGACTCGAATTGTTCCAGAGGCTAATGCGGAGCGGAGCGGCGCAAAAATTAATGGCCATCTCTTCTGGCGATCCGACCAGCGCGGAGCAGGCTGCAGATCTTGGCGTAGAGGCGGTTCTTATCAAGCCCTCAGTTGAATCCGACGTCTTCAATCAGAAATGGCTTGAGGCTGTGAGCGAGAAGATAGGCTTGGCGATCCCGAACTTCACCGTCCGCTCCGAATGGATAAAAGAAAGAAGCCAAAGACTATTACGCCAGGCAGGGCGGCTGACAAGTTCCGAAGGTCCCAAACTGATAGGAGGGAAGTCTGCGCGGTTTATTCCTGAACCTCAGTCAGCCACGCCATACGCCCAACCGCCGGGCGCACTTTTCACTGGGCCATGACAGGGACCGCATCGACGCCCGCGCCTCGACCTCCGGATCCGGCCTCCGGATCCGGCCGTTCCCGAATCCAGGCCACCAGCGAATACACCGCGTCCCCAAAGAACGAGACCGCCTGAATGACCGCGATTGCCCAGAGCATAGCCGGTTATCGGCTGTCCGAGGCGAAAGCTTCAGGACTTCGAAGCCCAGTACAGTACGCCACGATGACGGTTCGGGTAACCCCGGACCAAAACTCGGATTCATTTATTCCGCGACGTGCCCGAAGACATCCCAACGCCGATTCCACACATGGACTTTGGCGCTCCAGACTGTTGCGGCTGCCTGACTGGCCGGATCATCGGCGACCGCGGCGAGATCTTTTGTAACGAATGCGCGGAGGTCGTTCGGACCGTTCCTGCGAGTGACCTCCAGCGGCAGCGCGACACCAAGCCGCTCTGTTTGTTTTTAGCAGCTGGTTGGGTGTCAACGCAAAATAGAAAGTTCCTAAAACGAGCAAGATAGAAAGTTCCTAAATGCTCGTCGCTCCCCAGCCCGTGAGGGGATTCACAAGGGGGCGGCAGCCCTCTTGTGGGGGGAGCCGCGCTTTATGCGGCGTGGGGGGAACCCGCCCGCCCCGGCTTTCCCTTTGGGGAAACGGGAAAGGGGGATCAAACTCCTTGCTGCCGCAGGCTTGTTCCTGGTTCTCCGCGACCGGCGGAAATCGCCGACTGCGAACGCGTGCCCGAATTCGCTTTCCAGTTGCGCACGCTGAAGCCATCCATCCAGCGACTCGTGCCAGGCGGAGACACGTATCGCCGTGCCGCCCCCGCCCGACCCGGTACCAACGTCTTGTCTGCCTTCTCGCATACACTCAGCGGAAAGAATTCCTCGCCGATGCGGGCCATCAGTCTTCCGCTCAGCCGCTCCTCGATTCGGATCGTCGACCCGCGCAATCCCGGCCGTATCTGCTCTCTCGCTATCTGCCAGTGCTTTCCTTCCCACGCGATCGTGTAATCGTTCATTACCCTGCGTGTCCATGTGGCTGAGAATGCTTTCCAGGCAAAGCGCTTCTCCCACCGGCCGGTGCGCGTTCACGGCGCTACCCGCCCTCACCACGAATCGACAATTCCACTCGGGCAGAAACGCTGCTTCCAGATACTGATTGGCCTCGTCCATCGTCGTTGCCCCCGCTTTGCGTAATCCTTTCACCAGCCGGTCCTGCAGCGTTCCAAAGCAGCGCTCGATTCTCCCTTTAGCCTGCGGCGAATGGGCCGCAATCCATTCGATTCCCAACTCCCGGAACGCCCGTCCCAGCTGTGTCTCCGTCTTCGGCCCCGGCTCTTCCTCTTTCCACCCCGGCGCCAGCGTCGGCTGGAACAAGCTCGCTTTATCCGTATATACCGCCTGCGGACGCCCGTAGCTCTCTATGTAAGCCCACAGCACTCTCATGTGATGCCCGGTGGAATCGGCCGGCACAAAGCGCGCAAACAGCGTACTTGTAGCATCGTCGATCAGCGCGATCAGATACATCTTCTCCGGCCCGCGCTATTCCAGCCACGCATGGATGCTGGTATCCCACTGAATCAGTTCTCCCCGGCAGCTTCGTCGCGGTCGCCACATATGAATCTGCCTGACCTGACGCGGTTTGGCTTCCCACACCCCCTCCCGAATCAACAGCTGACGCAGCGTCTCCCGGCTCACCGCGATCGCCAGATCCTTCTTCAGGTATTCGGCCGCCAGTGTGGGTCCGAAATCGCTGTAGTCGCGCCTTACCGCGGCGACCGCACGCAGGGTGGTCTCTTCCCCCACCCGCCGATTGGAGCGCCGGTTCCGCAGTCCATGCACGACTGCCCCATCTCCCTTCTCCCGGAAACGCCGCAGCATCTTGCGGAAACCCCGCTCGCTCACTCCCAACTGCTCCGCGCCCTGCTTCTGCTTCAGATGCCCCTCGTTGACCTCGTGCAGCACCTTCAATCGATCCCGCTCGTTCGCACTCAATTCCAGCCGCTCCTGTTGTTTCGCCAATCCTCATTGGCTCATGCACTCAAAACAGGAACTTTCTACTTTGCTCTATTAGGAACTTCTCACATTGCGGCGACATTTAGCAGTTGGTTGGGTTCGTTTCGCTCGTTTTTCTGCTAGCTTGGGTTCGTTTGGAGAATTTGCGCGGCCGGCGCCACCCCTCGCTATTGAAAACAGGGGTGGCGAGGACTACACGGTTTGCCGCCGACTTTGCTTGGTTATCCACGCGTGGGTTTAAATTGTCAAAGATCTTTGGCCCGGATTCGCAACCCTTTTCGGCACCGCGTGTCGGTTCCGTCTGCAGTGTACATGCCCTGAAAGGCGATAGATGCACGCGCGGACGTTAAAGCGTTTGCTTTCAGCTGAAGATTTTCTGAAAGTTGTGACCGAAGGTGAAGGAGCCCGGCGCTACTACGAGTGCGTTTGGGGTTGCGCTTTGCGTCTGCCCGCTTCGCCGCGATACTTTCCGCCGGCGATTCGGCATGCGAAGCTGAGCGATCGCGACAAAAACGGAGCGGATCGACCACCTCTGCAAGTTCATGATGGCGCTGGATGATCGGATCTCGAAGTTGGAGGAACGATGAAGCAACTGAGATCAAATGGCGGGACAGAGGGTGCGCTCTCATAGATGACTGGTAATCGGTCGCGGTCTTGTGCGTTACGCTGTTCCGGTGAAGCGGATCTGCACCGTCGCGGTCGACAAATCCACGCTCCCGGGCGGCGCCGATCCATGGCCGATGCCAGTGGAGGGTAGCGTGTTCGAAGCAGCGGCGGTCATAATCCAGCAATTCTCGGTCACCTGGTGGGCGAACCGTGTGAAGGTGATCGAGGTCCGTTCTGGCGAGGGCGTCTGACGCGTTTCTGTCGACCGCGTCAGGCGGTGGAATCTGGAGCGGCCGAACGGGATACGATGATTCCGTGGAAGTTCCGGACGAGCAACTCCCGCCAATCGTGGAAGCGCTCGAACATTGGGCGGCGTACCAACGCTCGCAGAAACGGGACTAGCGCTCATCTCTCGAACTCGCGGAGAAGCTGAAACGCAAACCCCCTGCAAGCGAGAAGGTAGAGAAGCGAACCGCGCAGAAGCCCGGGTCAAGGGTTCCCTGCCTCGTGGTCGCTTACGTGGCTGCCGGTGAACAAGATCTTGACCGGCAAGGGCCGGTGAGACGAGCTACCTGGTATCGGTAGCTGCCAACGACTTCTCCGCACGCGCGGCTACGTCGCTAAGCTCGTTTCTTTTCTTCCATCCCTCTGTGTTGTCGCACTGCAAGCACACCGGCTCGTCGAAAACGTACATGCTGGTGTTTCCACCACAAATTCCGCAATTCGCCATGCTGCAACCTCCCTTCGAGCAAAATCGGAGGCCTTAACCATAGCGCCGATCACCTCCACTTGTCTGGTCAATACTGCTCACGCGCAAGGGGTGTTCTGCTATACGCGCCACTTTCTAACCCTCGCAAGGGAAAACGGTCGTGAGTACAGGAAGTCAAGGGACTCTGTTTTACGTCGTCAAGACATCTCCTGCTTATCCGGTTGTGTCAGCAAGCCCCAACATGTTGCGGTCAACCCTCAGATGGTGGCTCGCCAAGGTCAGCGGCGGCCCGTATCTCTTCATATTTAGTTTTAGTGAATTTATGCCCGGCGCCAAGTCCAAGCAGCGTTTGGAACGCAGCCATCGGCGTCTTTCGCCGATTGTGACAAAATACGAATTCATCCAGGTAAACCTGGAGTTGATCGCGACTCACACCGTGGTGGGTCCCCAGCAGCCAACTGTTGGAGATTGCCGGTGGCCCCGTCCGCCAGGGCACTACAGATTTCGCGCCTTTCCGTAAGTCCGTTGGCCGGGGCTGGCTGCGCGGCACGTGCTGAAAGCCAGCCTCTTTCAACCCGGTGAAGCTTTTCAGTCCGTCGGTGTATACAGTAGAACCTAGCTTCACGTTTTCTTTGAGGAAGCCCAACAGAGTCTCTTTTCTGAAGTCCGGGATCACCGCCATGCGTGCGCGCCCTGTGGTAGTTCTCCCCCGCTTCTCGACGGCCACCAGCACCAGCGCCGCCTTACGTCCCTTGAGTTGGCGATTGCCCCGCAAGCCGGCTTGGGTACCGCCAACCCATGTATCATCAACTTCCACATCGCCTCGCAGTGGTTCGCGTTTCAAGTTGATCATGGCCCGCCGGAACTTGTGTCGCATCATCCACGCCGTCTCGTACCATGACAGACCGAGTTGGCGCTGCAGAAGTAAAGCGGAGAGTCCGCGCTTGTCGGTGGTCATTAGGTAGGAGGCCCAGAACCAAACGGTCAGCGGAGTTTTCGTATTATGCAGAATTGTGCCGGCCGTCAGAGAAACCTGGTACCGGCAGCCGGCACACTGTCATCGTCTGAGCTTCGCTAATTCATACGCGCGCCGGTTTTCACATTTCCGACACACGAAGCCATCCGGCCAACGGCAGGCGGCAAGATACTGTTGGCATGCTTCTTCGGTGGCAAACTTCGATTGAAATTCCCGCAGACTTTTGGGAAATCCCGGCCGAGGCACGCGTTGATACTACCTGTTGGGGCTTGCTGAAACAACCGGATAAGCGGGAGATGGCTAGCTGATTATCTGGGTGATGCTGAATGAAGGGGAATAAAATCAGCGGCTAAAAATATTCTCGGGAAATTATCAGCCGGAGGCGGGTTCGCTTGATCCTGTGTGCTGGTCACACTGCGATTCCTCCGATTTCGTGCGACAAAGAGGGCTTCGTATCGTCTATGGCCAGTAACCTGCTCCACATAAACGCATGATAAAGACTATTTTGACGACAGCCCTGATGGGTGCCGCTTTGATCATCCCGGTAACGCTCGCGCCCGTCCCGCTCCAGGCGGCGGACCAGACGTACCACGATAAGGGTCACAATGATGACCACCAGTGGAATAACAACGAAGACAAGGCATACAGGGCGTGGGGAAAAGAAAACCACCGCAAATACGTGCCTTTCGCCAAGCTCAAGGAGAATGAGCAGCAAAACTATTGGGGCTGGCGCCACGAGCACTCCGACGCCGTCCTGAAGATCAACATCCCCTAAATCCAAGCGTTTCCTGCCTCCGGCGCGTTTGACTGTCCGGCGCGCCATCCCACCTGTATATATAGATCACTTGAGCAGAGGGCGCTTAGACGGCTCCGAGAAACAACGAGAAAAGCGATCGCTCAGTCTAATTGGTATTCGGAACGTCATCTGTCCTGAGATTTCGACATTGAACCTCTCTCTTCCTTTAAGAGGAAATGAGGCCGGCACACCGGCCGTCTGGCTCCAGCAAGAGGGTTCCAGGCGCGTTTTGAGAACTCTGGACCGATCGGCTTGAGTTTCACCGAACCTTAACTCCAACCGTACGTGAACTTCAAACGTACTTAATCGGAACGGGAGCTGAAAATATGGTCGCAGAAGAGATCCGCGCGGACGTTGCGCAGGACGTATTAACGCCTGAGGTGATGGAGAAGATCGACGCTTACTGGTGCGCCGCAAACTATCTGTCAGTCGGCCAGATTTACCTTTACGACAATCCGCTGCTGAAGCGGCCACTGGCGCTCACGGATGTCAAGCATATGCTGCTCGGACACTGGGGAACGACGCCCGGGCAGAATTTCATCTACGCCCACTTAAACCGGGTGATCAAACAATACGACCTCAACATGATTTACGTCTCCGGACCTGGGCACGGCGGTCCGGCGGTGGTAGGCAACACGTACCTCGAAGGCACTTACAGCGAGATTTATCCCAATATCAGCCAGGATGAAGCCGGGCTGCGGAAGCTCTTTCTGCAGTTTTCGTTTCCCGGCGGAATTCCCAGCCACGCATCTCCCGAATGCCCCGGTTCGATCCACGAAGGCGGCGAACTGGGCTATTCGCTGAGCCATTCCTTCGGAGCGGTGTTCGATAATCCCGATCTGGTGGTCGCCTGCGTCGTCGGCGACGGCGAGGCGGAGACCGGACCGCTGGCTACTGCGTGGCATTCCAATAAATTTCTGGATCCGGCAACTGACGGCGCGGTGCTGCCGATCCTGCATCTCAACGGCTACAAGATTTCAAATCCAACCGTTCTTGCGCGCATCACTCGCGAGGAGCTCGAACAGTTGTTTCGCGGCTATGGATGGACACCGTATTTCGTCGAAGGTCACGAGCACGCTCTCATGCATGAGGCCATGGCCGCCACGCTCGACAAGGCGGTCGACCACATCAAACAAATCCAACACGATGCGCGCGCGAACGGGAATACCACGCGTCCGCGATGGCCGATGATTATCCTTAATTCTCCCAAAGGCTGGACGGGGCCGGAAGTGGTTGACGGGCTGCAGATCGAAGGCACATTCCGGGCGCACCAGGTGCCCCTCGCCGTTTCCGCCTCCGCGCCTCCCGAACACCTCAAGATGCTGGAAGACTGGCTGAGGAGTTATCGGCCGGAAGAACTCTTTGACGAAGAGGGCCGCCTGAAACCGGAACTGGCCGAACTTGCGCCGAAAGGCGAGCGGCGTATGGGCTCAAATCCTCACGCCAACGGCGGAATTCTGCTGCGCGATCTGCGAATGCCGGATTTCTGCGACTACGCGGCCGACGTGCCTGTGCCCGGCGCGCCGGGCATCGGAGACACGCACGTGCTTGGACCTTTCCTGCGCGATGTGGAGAAACTGAACCGCACGGAGCGAAATTTCCGGGTCTTCGGGCCGGATGAAACGCTTTCCAACGGCCTCGAAGCTGTGTTTGAGGCGACCAATCGCCAATGGATCGCCGCTACCGTCGCGAATGACGAATTTCTCGCGCCCAGCGGCCGCGTGATGGAGATGCTCAGCGAGCACCAGTGCGAAGGGTGGCTCGAAGGTTACCTGCTCACCGGGCGTCATGGCGTCTTCAACTGCTACGAAGCCTTTATCCACATTGTCGATTCGATGTTCAATCAGCACGCCAAGTGGTTGAAGGTCACTTCGTGCCTGCCCTGGCGGCGCAAGATTTCCTCATTGAACTATCTCCTGGCGTCGCATGTCTGGCGGCAGGATCACAACGGCTTCACGCATCAGGACCCCGGCTTCATTGATCATGTGGTGAACAAGAAGGCGGAAATTGTGCGCGTTTACCTGCCGCCGGATGCGAACTGCCTGCTCTCCGTGATGGATCATTGCCTGCGCAGCCGCCATTACGTCAATGTTGTGGTGGCGGGGAAACACCCGGCGCCGCAGTGGCTGACGATGGACGCTGCGGTGAAGCACTGCACAGAGGGCATCGGCATCTGGCAATGGGCGAGCAACGATCAGGGTATTGCCCCCGACGTGGTGATGGCGTGCTGCGGCGATGTGCCCACGCTGGAAACACTCGCCGCGGTCTCGATTCTGCGCGAGCATCTGCCGGATCTGAAGATCCGCGTGGTGAACGTCGTCGACCTTATGAAGCTGCAGCCGCACAGCGAACATCCGCATGGTCTGACCGACACGGACTTCGACGAGCTCTTCACCAAAGACAAGCCGGTCATCTTCGCTTTCCACGCCTATCCCTGGCTGATTCACCGGCTCACTTACCGGCGCACCAACCACCACAACATTCACGTCCGCGGCTACAAAGAAGAAGGGACCATTACGACCCCTTTCGACATGACGGTGTTGAACGAACTGGACCGCTTCCACCTGGTGATGGACACGGTGGACCGTTTGCCGCAGACGGGCGACCGAGGCGTCTACCTCAAGCAGCAGTTGAAGGACAAGCTGATCGAACACAAGCGGTACATCGACAAATACGGCCAGGATCTGCCGGAGATTCGCGACTGGAAGTGGACTCCCGAAGGGACCCAATAAACGTGGAAACAGCCGGATTCTCGAACCCCGGCGCGGTTGTCTCGATCCGAGGCAGCGTTGTGGATATACGATTCGATAAGCGCCTGCCGCCGATTTACTCGGTGCTGCGGGCGGGTGACGGCGGGCGAATCGTCATCGAAGTTCTCGCTCAGCGCGATGACCACTGCGTGCGCGGAATCGCGCTGACGCCCACCCAGGGTCTGGCGCGGGGCATGGCGGTGGAGGACACGGGCGGACCTTTGAACGTACCCGTGGGTAAAGCGATTTTGTCGCGCATGTTCGACGTGTTTGGCCAGACGATCGACCGCGGAGCCGCGTTGTCTGACGTCGAATGGCGATCCGTCCATCGGGATCCGCCGCCGCTGGCCGGGCGTTCCACAAAATCCGAAATGTTCGAAACCGGAATCAAGGTTATCGATGTTCTCGTTCCGCTGGAGCGCGGCGGCAAGGCGGGACTTTTTGGGGGAGCGGGCGTGGGCAAGACGGTTCTGCTTACCGAGATGATCCACAACATGATTGGGCATCAGGACGGCGTGAGCATATTCTGCGGCATCGGGGAACGCTGCCGGGAAGGTCAGGAGCTGTACGCGGCCATGCAGGAGGCGGGTGTCCTGAAGAACATGGTGATGATGTTCGGCCAGATGAATGAGCCACCCGGCAGCCGATTCCGCGTGGGCCACGCCGCGCTCACGATGGCCGAGTATTTCCGCGACGATGAACACCGCGACGTCCTGCTGCTGGTTGACAATATTTTCCGCTTTATCCAGGCGGGGTCGGAAGTTTCCGGTCTGATGGGGCAGATGCCGTCGCGGTTGGGCTATCAGCCGACGATGGGTACCGAGCTGTCGGGGCTGGAGGAGCGCATCGCCAATACCGAAAATGGCGCCATCACTTCAATCCAGGCGGTCTATGTGCCTGCGGACGATTTCACCGATCCGGCGGCGGTGCACACGTTCTCGCATCTCTCCGCTTCTATCGTGCTTTCGCGCAAGCGAGCCAGCGAAGGGCTTTTTCCCGCGATCGATCCGCTGCAATCCAGTTCGAGGATGGCTACGCCGGGGATTGTGGGCGAACGGCACTACAGCTTGGCGCAGGAAATCCGAAAGACGCTTGCACAATATGCCGACCTCAAGGACATTATTGCCATGCTTGGCCTGGAACAGCTTTCGCCCGAAGACCATAACGTGGTCGCGCGCGCCCGGCGCCTGGAACGTTTTCTTACTCAGCCCTTCTTTACAACAGAGCAGTTTACCGGGATGAAGGGAAAGCTGGTCAGCCTTAAGGACGCGCTCGATGGGTGTGAGCGGATACTGCGGGATGAATTGAAAGACTCGCCGGAAAGCGCGCTCTATATGATCGGCGGCATCGGTGAGGTCAAAAAAACCGGCGAGGTGAAGAAGGCCGGCGATGGCAAAAAGGCGAAGCAAGCATGAATCTGAAGATTCTTCTGCCTTCCCGGATCTTCGCTGAGAAAACCGACGTTTCGCGCATCGTTGCCGAGACGCAGGAGGGTTCCTTCGGGCTTCTGCCGCACCGGCGGGATTGCGTGGCTGCGCTCTCGCCGGGAATTCTGATTTATGAAACGCAATCCGACGGTGAGGCATTTGTTGCCGTGGATGAAGGCGTTCTGGTCAAGGCGGGCGCGGATGTGCTGGTTTCCGTGCGCCACGCGATTGGTGGAACGGACCTTGGCCAACTGCGCGATTCAGTCAAGCGGGAATTTGTGAACATCGACGAACGGGAGCGAAGCGTGCGTTCCTCGGTGGCGAAACTGGAGGCCGGATTTCTGCGGCGGGTGGCGGCCTTTCAACATGATTAACGAGCAAAGCGGGGAGAGGCTGGCCCGCCAGGTAGGCGCGAAGGCGGATCGCAAGATCAACGCGCGGCGCAATCCGGCGCCGGGCGTCTGGTTTGGCCTTGGAATGATGGGGCTGGTCGGTTGGTCGGTCGCGGTTCCTACCCTTCTTGGCGCCGCGCTCGGTATCTGGCTGGATAAATACCATCCTGGGAAACATTCGTGGACTCTGGCGCTGCTGGTTGCGGGGCTGGTGATCGGTTGTTTTAATGCGTGGCGCTGGGTCGCGAGGGAAGACAAGGCGATTGGAGATGACTAGTATTCCGGTTCTGCTGACAAGCTGGCTGGCAGGCGGCGTTCTGGGCATGATCTTCTTCGGCGGCCTCTGGTGGACGGTACGGAGGGGAGTTTCGTCGCAACAGCCCGCGCTTTGGTTTCTAGTCAGCATGCTGGCGCGGATGAGCGTCGCGCTCGCCGGATTTTACTTTGTCGCAGGCGGCAATTGGCAGCGGGTGGTGACATGCCTTCTGGGATTTGTTACGGCGCGCTTTGCGGTCACCAGGCTGACACGAGGCAAAGGAGGTCCGCAATGCACCTTACTCCCGACCAGGTGATCTTCTGGCAGCACGGGTTTTTCAAACTCAACGCCACCATTGTCTTCACGTGGGCGCTGATGCTTGTGCTGGCGGTCGGTTCGAAACTGATTACGCGTAAGCTCGCAACAGGTCTGGAGCGCTCGCGATGGCAGAATCTCCTCGAAATTATCGTCACCGGCATCAATCAACAAATCGAAGACGTGGGCCTCAGCCATCCGGAAAAGTATATCGGCTTTCTGGGGACGCTCTTTTTGTTTGTAGCAGTAGCCAGCATCTGCATTGTGATTCCCGGCTACCAGCCGCCTACCAGTTCGCTTTCGACCACCGCGGCGCTGGCCTTGTGCGTTTTCGTGGCCGTCCCTCTTTTTGGAATTGAGGACCAGGGCCTGGGCGGGTATCTGAAGTCCTATACCGAACCGACTATCCTGATGCTGCCGTTCAATATCATCAGCGAGCTTTCGCGGACGCTGGCTCTGGCTGTGCGTCTCTTCGGCAACATGATGAGCGGGGCGATGATCATCGGCATTCTGCTGACGATTACTCCGTTCATCTTCCCGATCGTCATGACCCTGCTCGGCGAACTCACCGGAATGGTGCAGGCGTACATCTTCAGCATTCTGGCCGCGGTCTACATTGCGGCCGCCACGCGCTCGCGCAAATCCGCGCCCGAAACAGCACCACAAACCCTCAACCAGCTAAAGGAACAACATGGATAGCACAACTGTCATCGGAGTCGCCTCAATCGTGACATCCGGCATTACGATCAGCTTTGGGTGCATGGGGCCGGCCCTGGGCGAAGGGCGGTCGGTCGCCACGGCGCTGAGCGCGCTGGCGCAGCAACCGGACGCCGCCGCTACGATCACGCGAACGCTGTTTGTCGGCCTGGCGATGATCGAATCCACCGCGATTTACTGCTTCGTGGTCTCGATGATTCTCATTTTTGCCAACCCGTTCTGGAACCACTTCATAGCACAGGCGGCGACAAAGTAAACCCATGCTGATCGACTGGTTCACCGTCGCTGCACAAGCCATAAACTTCCTGATCCTTGTATGGCTGCTGAAGCGCTTTCTTTACAAGCCGGTTCTTAACGCGGTCGACGCGCGGGAGAAGCTGATTGCGGCGGAACTGGCCGACGTGGCGGCCAAAAAGGACGAAGCTCGAAAAGAAAGCGACGAGTTCAGAAAGAAGAACGAGGAGTTCGACCAGCAGCGAGCCGCTTTACTGAACAAGGCGACAGACGATGCGAAGGCCGAACAGGGTCGACTGCTTGACGAAGCGCGTAAAGCCGCCGATGCCCTGGGCGCCAAGAGGCAGGAGAGTTTGTTGAGCGATGCCAAAAACCTGAACGAGGCGATCGTTCGCCGGACGCGACAGCAGGTGTTCGCCATCACTCGAAGGACGCTGACGGATCTTGCAACCGTGAGTCTGGAAGAGCGGCTGGGCGAGGTGTTCACTCGACGGCTGCGGGAGATGGACGGCAAGGCAAAAGAAAGCCTCGCGGCCGCGTTGAAGACCGCCGCTGATCCTTCGGTCGTGCGGAGCACTTTCGATTTGCCCGCGGAACAGCGTGCGGCCGTACAAAACGCGCTCAACGAGGCCTTCTCAGCCGAGATCCGCGTCCGGTTCGAGACTTCACCGGACCTGGTCAGCGGGATTGAACTTACAGCGAACGGCCAGAAAGTGGGCTGGAACATCGCGGATTACCTCACGTCGATGGAAGCCGGCGTGGGTGAGTTACTGCACCAATGAACGCCGCGCCCGAAACCTTGCAGAGTGTCTTCGACCGCGCATTTGACGATATCGACCGGGCGCAGAAAGCCTTCGTATCGGAATTCATCGCGCACGAGACAGGGACAATTACGAGCGTCTCGACAGGCATCGCCACGGTCTCCGGCCTTCCGGGAGTGGGATTTGAAGAGCTGCTCGAATTTCCCGGCGGCGTGTCCGGAATCGCGTTCAATGTCGATGAAAACGAAATCGGCGTAGTGCTGCTCGGCGAGTATTCGCACTTGCACGCGGGGGATGAAGTCCAGCGAACGGGCCGGGTCGTGGATGTCGGGGTCGGCGATGGACTGCTGGGACGCGTGATCGACCCGCTCGGCCATCCGCTTGATGGTAACGGGCCGGTGATCTCCAGCGGGCGCCTGCCCATCGAACGGCCGGCCGCTGCGATCATGGACCGGGCGCCGGTCACTGTGCCGCTTCAGACCGGTCTTAAGGTCATCGATGCGCTAATTCCCGTCGGCCGCGGGCAGCGCGAATTGATTCTGGGGGACCGACAGACCGGCAAGACCGCCATCGCAATCGATACCATCCTGAACCAGGCCGGGAAAAACGTGGTATGTGTGTATTGCTCGATCGGGCAGCGCGCGTCGGCCGTTGCGAAAGTTGTCGCCAATCTTCGCGAGAAAGGCGCCATGGATTACACCGTGGTCGTGGTTGCCGAGGGTAATGACGCGCCGGGCCTGATCTACATCACGCCCTACGCCGCGACCAGTATCGCGGAGCAGTTCATGGAAGCCCGCCGGGATGTGCTGATCGTATACGACGATCTGACGCAGCACGCGCGCGCCTATCGCGAGATTTCCCTGCTTCTTCGTCGGCCGCCCGGACGCGAAGCCTTCCCCGGCGATATCTTTTACATTCATT
>Ga0206845_1047_pt1 | contig 43300 bp, 38 predicted proteins | sample Alteio_BWOrgCont_19_FD_152887 | JGI IMG/M metagenome (GOLD analysis project Ga0206845, IMG submission 152887) | Enriched cells from forest soil in Barre Woods Harvard Forest LTER site, Petersham, Massachusetts, United States -... | ecosystem: Environmental > Terrestrial > Soil > Temperate forest >...
AACTGGCGGGCGAGGGTGGTGAATTCCGCACTGACACGGGTAATGAGCGCGTCGTGGCCCTGATACTGCACATTGTTGTTCCCCAACCATTCGGGAAAATTCTGGCCCTTTAACGCGCTCATGAAAAACATCAGGCTCGTGGGGAGCGTTTGCAATGACATATTGGGCTGCGGCGCCTCGGCCAGCGTTGATGCGATAAAAGGAATAGAGGCGGGCGTGAAATCCTGGCCGGTGGTGGCCGCACGGGCTTGCAGGAGCGAGACGATCTGCTGCAGGCCTGTCCATGTGCGCGCAAGCTCAGTGATGGGCGCGGGCGTTTGCGGTAGGGAGATGGATGACGGATTACGGATGACGGATGACGAAGGAGTGGTTTGGGGTGGCGTGGTTTGCGTGACTTCAAACGTCACCGTGCTGCCTTGTGGTAGCGGCGCGGATGTCTGCATGCGGATGACGCCTGCCGGTGTTTGCACCAATGTTTCGCCGGTTGGCTCAAGGCCGATGACCGTGCCGCTTATGGTCTGGCCGGTTGCCAGTGGCGCAGGAGATGCGGTGCTTTGCAGCTGGTTTTGTACGGCGACTGCGGCGGATGGCTGCTGCACCGCTTGCGCGGTTTGCGTGGGCGCCGTTGCAGGTACACTCGTGGTATTGCTTTGTGCAGAGCTCTGTGTGGGCTGCGAAATATTTTGCGGCGTGGTTGCGATGGCTTGCGATGTGGCAACCTGCGTGGCGGCAGGAATGGTTTGCGGCGCGGTGGTAACATTCGCAGCGGGCTCTGCGGCAAGGGCTTGCAATGCAGGCGGCGTAGGTGTGGTTGGTTGCGTAGGCAGTTGCTGCAAAATGGCCGGTGCGGATGGCGCAGGCGTTGCGGCGGCTTTGGCGTAGGTTGCATAAAATGCGGGGTTGGCCGTTGCAGATGGTGTGGCGTTTTGTGTGGGCGTTGTTGCGGGTTGCGAGAGTGTGACGAGCTTGAGCTGTACCTGCGTACCGGCAGGCGTGGGTGGTGGTGTGGGGTCGCCGGGCGTGGGAATGACCGTGCCGCTGGCGGTGACAGTGGATTGCGGTTCAGTATTTTGTTCGGTGGGTGCGGCGGTTTGCGGCTCGGGGGCTTGCGCAAGATTCTGGCTTACAATTACTTCCGGTTCCTGTGCGAATGACGACAACGTGGCCGCCACTTCCGGCGACTGGCCGTCCACACTCAGCAGATGCGCGAGGTTATTGCCGCCGACATTTTCCACGCGGATCACCACTTCGCTGCCGATTTTCAGGAAAAAGTTGCTCTGGAACGTGATATCGCCGCTGGGTGTGCGCAGTACGGGATTACCATTTAAATCTCGGTTGACGATGAAACCCGCCAGCACCGTGCCCGGCTGGATACCACCTAAAAATGCCGCACCCTGGCCTGCGCCCGCCGAGCCCGGTGACTGCTGCACGCCCTGCGTGGTTTGCGTCGGCAAGAGCGAGATCAGGCGGAGGTCGGCCATATGTTAATCCTGTGCGTAGCGAAGCGGAGGCACAGGATCCCGTGACTCATTATAATAAAGATCCTGTGCTCTCGCTTTGCTCGCCACAGGATTTACCCTCATTTCTGCATCAGTTTTATCGATAGCACGGCCGTATCGGTGGCGGCGGTGGAATGCGGCGCGCGGATCAGCAGCGATTTCTGGTTGCGGATGGCGTCTTTGACCTTGTTGTCGCGGCGGACGATGCCAAGTAGTGGCGGCGAAATATTCAGGAAATTCACGCACGCTTTATTGAGCGCGGCGTAGGTGTTTTCGCCTTCTCGTTGCGTGCTGGCCTGGTTCACAACCACGCACATATCCGGCGGGGTTTTGCTAGTGTTGGCGATTTTGATAAAGGCATAGGCGTCGGTGAGCGAGGTGGGCTCGTCGGTAACGACCACAATGCAGCGGCCTGCCAGCGACGCCAGATATTGCACGTGCTGCTCGATGCCGGCGCCCAGGTCCAGCACCACGAAATCATAATTTTTTTGTAAGTCTTTGAGATCATCTGCAATGCGCTCAAGTTTTTCCAGAGGTAGCGCCGCCAGCGATGCCGAGCCGGAGCGCCCGGCGATGATGTCGAACCCGCCTTCGGCATAATTCGTGATGGCTTCTTTGAGTGTGTGGCGGCCCGACAGCATGCTGGAAAGATCGCGCTGTGGCGTGAGGCCGAGCTGCACATCGACATTGGCCAGGCCGATATCGCCGTCGAACAGCAGAACGCTACGGCCCGAACGCGCGAACAAATGCGCCAGCGTTACCGCCAGCCATGTTTTGCCGACGCCGCCCTTACCGGATGCGATTGCGATGATATTGTTTTTTTCAGTCATGGTTGTCAGCATTCCCTATGTTTAAGATGATTGCAAGTATTGTAGCAACAAACGCGCCAGCAGGCCTGCGTCGAGCGAGCGCAGAGGTTCGGTGATGCTGGATGATCCGGTAACGTTTGAGAAGGTGAGTTGATGCGCGGCGGCAGCGGCCAGAATACCGCCGAAGCGCCTGGCGGTATCGGCGCGGGTGATGAGCAGGCGTTTAATCGGTAACGCCATATAAGCCTCCACGATATCGATGGCCTCGAAGCTGTCGCCACCTGCGGGTAGCGTCAATACTGATTCAATGTCATGCGCGATATAAGATTTCAATGCTTTCAACTCTTCCGCGTCATAGGGATTGCATCCGGCGGTGTCGATCAGTACGCGCGATTTTGTGCCAACGGTGGACAAATGGCGGGCGAGTTCGTTTTTATTGGCGGCGACATGGAGGTCGATGTTTAGCACGTCGGTAAAGGCCTGGAGTTGCTCAATGCCGCCAGCGCGTTTGTTATCGGTGGTGATGACAGTAAGCGGGAATTTGTTAAGGGTCAGCTGCGCGGCCATGCGCGCGATGGTGAGCGTTTTCCCCGCGCCCGGTGGCCCTACGAGCATGATGCGTGCACCGGGCTCAAAACTCAGCGGATCGAAGGTAAAATAACTATCGAGCACCATTTCCAGCGCGGCCTGCAGGGAGGGCTTGCGCAGGTTGGTGAGTGCCTTGTCGGTGGCGCAGGCCATCAACTTGGCGATGAATAGTTCCGGCATGTTGTGGAAGCGCAAGGTTTCCTGCAGCTTGAAGCGCAGCGGTTCAGCGGTGGCGTGGCGCGTGAGCGCCGATTCATGTCTGCTTTCTGGTCTGTTTTCCGGTTTGCTTTCGTGCTTTGTGTTATATGGCTGATCATCTTCCCGCTCGATGGCGGCGGTGACGCTCACACTTTTTTTGCTTTTATGCACTTCGGTGGCCAGAATGATCGCATCCTCACCGAGCGAATCACGCACGAGCCGCATGGCGGCAGGCATGTCGGCGGCGGTGAAGGTTCTTAGGCGCATAGCGGTTCTTGGTGCTTCGTTCTTGGTGCTTGGATTTTAGCAGCGATGCTTACTAAGAACCAAGCACTAAGCACTAAGGACCACCTCATATCTGCCCCAGCGTTTTGATGCGCGCTTTGGGGTAAATTTCACTCTGCGAAAGCACGGTGGTGGACGCGCGGAAGCGCTCGATGATTGAACGCACATATGGCCGGATGATGGGGCTGGTGAGCAGTACCGGTACTTCGCCTTGCGCCGCCATTTTGTCGAACTGCGCGCGCACGGTGGCGATGAACTCCTGGATACGGCTGGGCGCCATGGACAAGAGTTTTTCTTCGCCGGTGCCGCTGATGGATTCGATGAAGGTTTGCTCCCACGCGGGCGAGAGTGCGATGATCGGGATATAGCCGCCTTCGGTGGTGTTGGCGTGGCTGATCTGGCGGGCCAGGCGTGCGCGCACATGCTCGGTGATGAGCATGGGGTTTTGCGAGGAGCGCGTGGCTTCGGCAATGGCTTCGACGATGGTGGCCAGATCGCGGATTGACACCATTTCGCGCAGCAAATTCTGCAGTACGCGCTGCACGCCACCGACTGAAATCTGCGACGGAATGGTTTCGGTGACGAGTTTCTGCTGCGATTTGCCGAGGTCGTCGAGCAGCTTCTGTGTTTCGGTGTAAGACAGAAGTTCAGCCATGTTGTCTTTGACCACTTCGGTTAAGTGCGTGGTGATAACGGTTGGCGGGTCGACGACCGTGTAATTGCGAAAGAGCGCTTCCTCGCGCTGCGGCTCGGTGATCCACATGGCGGGCAAGCCGAAGGTGGGCTCGGTGGTTTCCTCGCCTCTCAGTGTGATTTTTGTGCCGCTGGGGTTCATGACGAGCAGCATATCAGGCCGGATGTCGCCGCGTGCTGCTTCGATTTCCTTGACCTTTATAACATAGGTGTTGGGCGGCAATTGCATGTTGTCCTGAATGCGAACGGCGGGAATGACAAAGCCCAGCTCGCGCGCCATTTGTTTCCTGAGCGCTTTAATTTGCTCGGTGAGGCGATGGCCCTTCTGGTAATTGATGAGTGGCAATAAGCCATAACCGAGCTCCAGGCGCAGCGCATCGATCTGCAGGAAGTCGGCCGCTTGTTCTTCAGCGGGTTTTTGCTCGATGGGTTTACCGTCCGGGCCGGTGAGCTGTTTGACCGAGCCGGGCGTGCCGGGTGCGGCTTTGGCGGAGGCCGGGTTTTTCATCATGTACCAGCAGGTGTAGCCGGTGATGCTGGCGAGCAATAAAAATGGCGCGGCGGGAATGCCCGGTAGCATCGCCATCGCAACAAGAAATCCGCTGGTGACGCCAAGCGCCGTGGGATAGCGACTGAGCTGGCCGAGCACGGCTTTTTCCGCCGAGCCCGCTACGCCCGATTTGGTGACCAGGATACCGGCGGCGGTTGACACCACGAGCGCAGGAATTTGTGATACCAGCCCGTCACCGACGGTAAGCGTGGTGTAAGCATTGACGGCGGATTGGAAGCTCATGTGGTTTTGCACGACGCCGATCAGGATGCCTGCGATGAAGTTGATGAAGATGATGAGCAGGCCCGCAATGGCGTCGCCGCGTACGAATTTGCTGGCACCGTCCATGGCGCCAAAGAAATTGCTTTCGTCTTCGAGTTCTTTGCGGCGTGCCTTGGCGACATCTTCGGTGATGAGGCCTGCCGATAAATCAGCATCGATGGCCATTTGCTTGCCGGGCATGGCGTCTAATGAAAAGCGCGCCGACACTTCGGCGATGCGGCCTGAACCTTTGGTGATGACCACGAAATTGATGATAGTGAGGATGCCGAAAATAATCACGCCGATGACCACCGAGCCACCCATTACGAATCCGCCGAATGCCTGAATCACGTGGCCGGCGGCGGCCGTGCCGGTGTGGCCGTGGGCGAGAATGAGGCGTACGCTGGCGATGTTAAGCGATAATCGCAGCATGGTGACGATGAGGAGGATGGTTGGGAAAGAGCTTAAGTGCAGCGGTTTTTCAACGAATAGCACGGTCATGAGAATCATCACCGAAATGGTGATCGATATGCTGAGCATGAGGTCGAGTAAAAACGGCGGCAGCGGCAGGATGAGGATGATGAGAATGCCGATGATGCCAACGGCGAAATAAATGTCGCCGCGCTTGCGCAGCAGGTTTGCCTGCGTGCCAAAATTCGCGAAGCTCATTGTCGCGGGAGCAGGGGCTGTTGCTGTGGTGGCTTCAGCCATGGGCGACCACCTTGTCACCCCGCTGGATAGCGGGGTCCGGGCCTGCTAAATTATCATATAAATCATGCCAATCGGGATTGACGGCTTCGATAACGTTCATCTTATATTCGCGTTTCCATTTTTTAATCAATTTTTCACGGCGAATGACTTCATTGATCTCTTGATGTATTTCAAAATATACCAATGTTTTGATGCCGTATTTCTTAGTAAATCCGTCCGCCAGATTATTTTTATGTTCATATACGCGGCGCATTAAGTCATTGGTTACACCGGTGTAAAAGGTGCTATTACGCGCTTTAGCCAAAATATATACATAATAACATCGTTGCATAATTCACTCCGGACCCCGCCATGCGGCGGGGTGACAATTATTCCGTGCCTGTGGGCGCGGGTGGGACGGCGAGGCCTTGCTCGCCATACGCTTTGAGCTTGTTGCGCAGCGTGCGGATGGAAATGCCAAGAATATTGGCAGCGTGCGTGCGGTTGCCGAGGCAATAATTCAGCGTGTCGATGATGAGTTCCTGCTCGACCGAATCCACCGTGCGGCCCACGAGCCCGCCCGTATTCTGGCTGGTTGGCTTGGGCGAATGCGACACCACCAGTTGCGGCGTTTCTGGTGCGTCCTGCAGATGAATTGCATCCGGTTCGATCTGGCTGCCAGTGGCAAGCAGTACCGTGCGATGCATGGTGTTCTCCAGCTCACGCACATTGCCCGGCCATTGATACTGGGTGAGTTTATCGAGCGCAGCTTGAGAGAGCTTGCGCACGTTGATGCCGTTGGCTTTGGAATATTTGTCAATGAAATGCTCGGCCAGCGGCTTGATATCTTCGCGGCGGTTTTTAAGGCTCGGCATGGGGAGTGAAATTACGTTCAGGCGGAAATATAAATCCTCGCGGAACGTGCCTTTTTTGACCTCGTCCTGCAAATTACGGTTGGAAGTGGCGAGCACGCGGATATTGACTTTGACCGGCTTGCTGCCACCGACGCGATCCACTTCGCGCTCCTGCAATACGCGCAGGAGTTTGCTTTGCAGGCGGGAGTCCATTTCGCTGATTTCATCGAGCAGGATGGTGCCGCCGTCGGCTTCCTCGAATTTACCGATGCGGCGCGCCACCGCGCCGGTGAACGCGCCTTTTTCATGGCCGAACAGTTCGGCTTCGAGAAGATTTTCCGGAATGGCGGCGCAGTTGACCGAAATCATCGGCCCACCAGCGCGCTTAGATTTTTTTGTGGATATGGCGGGCGATGACTTCCTTGCCGGTGCCCGATTCGCCAGTGATGAGCACGCTGGCGTCGGAGGGCGCAATCTGGTCGGCCATGGCAACGACCTTGGCCATAGCGGCCGAGGCGTAAATCATCGACTGGTTTTCTTCAGTGATGGCTTCGAGTACCGCGGCGATGAGTTCTTCATCGGGCGGCAGCGGCAGATATTCTTTCGCACCGGACTTGATGGCTTTCACGGCCGCATCTTTATCGCTGCTGATACCGCAGGCGATAACCGGCAAATTAAAGCGTTCGCGCATGAGCAGTGTGACCAGTTTTTCGATGTCTTCGCGCACTTCAATCATGACGAGATCCGCGCCTTTGCCATCGCGCAGGGCATTCATGCCGGATTCGATATCGGCCACATGCATCACCTTCGCGCCGCGCGATTTGGCAATCTGGCTCGCCGCGCCGATCTGGCCGTATAAGTCTCCGATTATCAGTAGTCGCATTTCATACTCCTGTGCTTAGTGCTTGGTGCTTAGTGCTTGGTAAAAAACCAAGACCCAAGAACGAAGCACCAAGAACCATTAGTGTTTCTCCGCCTTGATGATTTCGGTCATCGTTACGCCGATTCTTTCTTCGACCACCACCACTTCGCCGCGCGCGACGAGGCGGTTATTGACGAAAATATCAATCGGCTCGCCGACTTTTTTATCGAGTTCGATGACTGCGCCGCGACCGAGCTTCAAGAGCTGGTTGACCTGCATGCTGGTGCGGCCGAGCACGACGGTGATCTGCACCGGAATGTCATAGACCGTCTCCAGGCTTAAATTCTCGCCACTGCCGGGGTTGACTCCGGGCTCGGCGGTCGCTGGGGTTGCTGCTTCGTTAGCCATTGTTATCTCCTCCTGTGGGTAGGTTTTTCTGTAAGTTATTCATATCTATTTCCGTGTCGCGAACGGCGGTGGCGCTCATATCGCCCAGCACGCGCTCGACATTTTGCCATAATTTCTCCGTGTTGCGCTCCATCACGCCATTATGCCATTCGATGCGGCAATCAGCCGGAGGCATCTCAGGGTCCCGCAGTATGACAATATCCGTGGCCGCCTGCAAGCGCGATGCGATCTCAAGCAGTTTGCGTTCCAGCGTATCGGCCACGGCTTCGGGCACAGCGATGGAAATTTGCGGCTCGGTGAACATGGTTTCGCAAGCATGGATTGCAATATCCTCGATGACTTTCGCGCCGTTTGCGTCCAGCGCCGGGCCGGCGACCTTGCGCGCAACAGCCAGCGCGACTTTGGGCGTCTGCTCTTGGAGGTCGATCGCCTTGGCGCGATAGTCTGCCATCAGCGGCGCGACGGAAGCCACAAATTTCTCGACGATGTCGGTGAGCATGCGGTCAACGCCTGCCTGCTCATTCTCGGCCTGCTTGCGGCCTTCCTCGGTGCCTTCCAAGAACCCTTTTTTATAACCGTCGCGTTCGGCGCTCTTAAGCTGCTCTTCCGTGAAAGTGGGGGGGGGAGGAGGGGGGGGGAGCCTCCTCCCTCATTCTGCCCGTCGGCAGAAACTGCTTGGCGGATTTGCCCGGACGGGGCTCGCCAAATTCTCTGAAATCGAAACGTTGCAAATTCATATAAGCACCTTTATCGAGGAATTTTACACGACTGCGTTGCTGTTCCCACGAGACAGCCCGCTAGGCAAGGCGCGCCGCCCATAGCTTGCGCCCTACGGGCAAGCGCCTTAACGAAGCGGATGGCCGTGGGAACGCAACCCAATTGGGACGGTCGCTTTTTTGAAATGGCTGCGTTATCAGGCTCGCCATTAGCGTAAACTAGGGGCTTCGCCTTCTGCCTAGCCATTTCAAAAAATCGTTCCGTCGCAGTCATATAAAATTCCTCAATAAAGGTGCTATTCCTAGTAAATAAGCTGTTCATCGGCGTTATCGCCGGCGATCATGATTTCGCCCTTGGCCGCTAGATCCTTGGCGATACCGACGATAGCCATTTGCGCTTCGTCTACATCCTTGATGCGCACGGGGCCCATGGATTCCATATCTTCCCTGAGAATTTTCGATGCGCGTTCCGACATGTTGGATAAGAATAGTTCCTTGAGCGTATCCGACGCGCCTTTGAGCGCCGTTGCGAGTTTGTCTTTGTCGATGCCGCGCAGGAGCGTCTGGATGCCCTGCTTGTCGATTTTTTTCAGGTCTTCGAAAGTGAACATCAGTGCGCGCACGCGTTCGGCAGATTCGGCGCTGCGTTCTTCGAGCTTGCCCATGAATTTGGTTTCGGCGTTGCGGTCGAAGTTGTTGAAGATTTCGGCGAGCAGCTCATGGCTGTCGCGGCTGGCGCGCTTGGCGAGGTTGCTCATGAATTCCATGCGCAGCGTTTTTTCGATGCCGTCCATCACGTCTTTTTTCACCGATTCCATGGAAATCATGCGCATGATGACCTCGATGGAGAGCTCTTCCGGCAGATTCATGAGCACGCGTGCCGCATGGTCGGACTTGATTTTCGAGAGCACTACGGCGATGGTTTGCGGATATTCGTTTTTGAGGAAGTTGGCGAGGATTTCTTCGCTCACGTTACCGAGCTTGTCCCACGTGGTGCGGCCGGCGGGACCGCGGATTTCTTCCATGATGCCGTCGACGCGGCCTTTGCCCAGGGCCTTGACCAATAGGCGTTCGGTGGAATCATAGTTGCCGATGAGTGCGCCCGATGCCGACACCTGCTCGGCGAATTCGGAAAACAGGCGCTCGACGTTATCGGCATTCACCTGGCCGAGGCTGGACATAATGCCGGAGAGCTCGCGGATTTCGTCGTCATCCATCATGGCAAACAGCTTCACCGCGGCTTCTTCACCGATAGCCATGAGGAACATGGCGGCTTTCTGCGCGCCGCTGATTTTCCGGTAATCGTCTTTAGTTTCTTTGGGTGGTTGTGGGGCCATGGGTTATCTCATCACGATTGTTTCAATACCCATTGGCGCAATACGCCCATGGTTTCTTCCGGATATTTGTCGACGATCTCGGCCACTTTTTTCATTGAGGATGATTTCATGCCGCCTTTAATATTGGCCACGTCAATGGTGGAATCGCCTTCGCCTCCTTCACCGCCGGACATGCCGGATGCTGCGCCGGGCAGCCTGCCAGCCATGCCTGCTGGGGTTTCAAGTGCTGCCAGGTCGCCGCTTAAGCGTTCGCTCGGCGTTTGTGCCTGCTTGATCAACTGGGAAATCGCTGGGCGCAACACCAGCATGATGGCGAGTATGGCCACCACCGCGATGATGAGCGTCTGGATGATCGACTGCATTTCCAGCTTAAAGCGCTCGAAGAAAGATTCTTCCGGCGCGTTGATGCCGTCCTGGGTGAAGCGCATATTGACGATTTCCACCTTGTCGCCGCGTTTTTCGTCATAGCCGATGGCGGAGTTGACCAGCGTCTTGATCTGCTTAATTTCATCGTCGGTGCGTGGCGTGTAAACGTCTTTGCCGTCGGCATCTTTGGTGTAAGTGCCGTCCACCAGTACAGCGACCGACAATTTATTGATCGCGCCGCCCTCGACGACATGGTTCTGCGTGGTTTTGGAAATTTCGTAATTGGTGGTTTCGTCCGTGCGCTCAACGAGATGGTTACTGCTGTTACTGCCTTCGCCCGATGCGGCTGCCTGCGGTAGGTTGTTGGCGACACTCACACTGTCCTTGCCGCTTTTATCCACTGAGTTGTCGCGCTCGGAATTGCTTTGTGTAGAGCGTGCCACCTGGCCATCAGGATCATATTTTTCGGAGTTGGTGACCGTGCGGTCGAAATTGATGTCGGCTGCCACTTCCACGCGAACCTTGCCCGCGCCGATGACTTTTTCCAGCAGGTCTTCGAGTTCCTGGTGCATGCGGCCTTCGTAGGCGGTGCGGTATTCGGCGGCGCTGTCGGCCGATGCATCCCCGGCATCACCATCGCCGCGTGCGAGCAGGCGGCCGTGGCTGTCTACCACCGTCACTTTCGAGGCATCAAGCCCGGGAACGGCTGATGCAACCAGGTGTGTGATGGCAATGACTTCAGCATGTTCGAGCGTTTTTCCAGAGCGCATTTTAATGGTTACCGAGGCGCTGGGTTTATCCTGCTCGCGGGTAAATAGTTCATGCTTTGGCATGACCAGGTGCACACGCGTGGAATCGACATCGCTCAGTGAATCGATGGTGCGCGCCAGTTCGCCTTCAAGCGCGCGGGCCATGTTGACGTTCATGACAAAGTTGGAGCTGCCAAGCGTTTCCGAGCGGTCGAAAATTTCATAGCCGACGATGGAGCCGCCTGATGGCAGGCCGGCTTCGGCCATGGTCATGCGCAAGCGCAGTACGCGCTCGGCCGGCACCGATACTTGCGTGCCGCTGGCGCCCAGCTCATAGGGCACACCGGTTTTTTCAAGCTCGGCGACTATTTTTGAGCTGTCTTCCAGTGACAGGCCCGTATATAATGGAACAAGATTCGCAGTCGACATGCGCAACGTGAGCACCATGAAGAGAGCAAGCATGATGACAACGACCGCCGCCATCGCGCCGATTTTTGCTTTGCCCATGCCCTTCATTGTGTCTGCCAGTGCGCTCATGAACCACCTCCGCTTGCCTATTTATATAATATTTTTTTGCTTTTTTCTGTCCGATAAGGCCAGATTAAAACAAAAAAGTTACCAATCTATTAATGACAGGAATATTTTTCCTAGTTCGCACACATAACCACCATATTTTGCTCTCGCAGGCAAGCGCTTATAAAAAAAATTTTATGCAACTAGAAAACTTTTCTCTTGCATGTGGATATGTGATATGGAATGTCCAGAAATGCCATAATTTTACTGGCTTTGCAGGAGTATAAAAATTTTATAAGCGTAATTTTAAAGGCGTGCCTTGTGCAAAAAAAACTCTTCCCCAGCGATAGTAAGGCCTGACAAATTGTGGGCAAAAATGTGGATAAGAATGGGGATAGAAAAATACATATTTTTAAGTGTAAAAACATGTATTTTTTTCTTGTTTTTAGATAGTTCTGAAAAAATAGTTTAAAAATAATTCGTCATCCACCTTATGGGATGAGGATAATTACACAGTCTGGCGTGATGATAAATCGATGGGCATGTTTTTCAGTGCCTTCGCAGTGACGTTATGCGCAGAATGCCAGTGCGCGCATGGTATTCGAGGTCGTAGCGTTTTTTTCATCAGTGGTCATAACGTTCCTTGATGAGTGTATAGAGCGCGCGGATGGCCATGGCTTCGCCACCTTGCGGGCGGCCGGGCTGAGATTTCAGGTTCCACGCCATCATGTCGATATGCAGCCAGCTTGCGGTCTTACTCACGAATTCCTGTAAATAAAGCGCTGCCGTAATCGCGCCGCCGTAAGAACTATCGGGATCATTACTCAAATAGGCATTGGGCGTTTCCAGTTGGAAGCGATAATTTTTCCATAGCGGCAAACGCCACAGCGGATCATTTTCAGTTTTCGCGCATTTATAGAGTTCGTGGGCGAGCGCATCATCGCTCGTGAAAAATGCCGGAATTTCCGTGCCGAGCGCCACACGCGCCGCACCGGTAAGCGTTGCGCAATCGATGAGCAGGTCTGGTTTTTCTTCGTCGGCTTCATACAGCGCATCGCATAAAATGAGCCGCCCTTCGGCGTCGGTGTTGCCGATTTCAACTGTGATGCCTTTGCGCGTGGATACAATATCGAGCGGGCGCATGGCGTTGCCGGCGACCGCATTTTCCACGATGGGCAGCAGCACGCGAAGCTGCACGGGGAGTTTGGTTTCGATGATGACGCGTGCGAGGGCCAAAACATTCGCAGCGCCGCCCATGTCTTTTTTCATGAGCTTCATGCCTGCGGTGTTTTTTAAATCCAGCCCGCCTGAATCAAAACATACCCCTTTACCCACCAGTGTAATTTTCGGCGCACCTTTGCGGGCGAAGGTGATGTCGACGAGGTGAGGGGGAATCGCGGCGGCTTTGCCCACGGCATAAATCATCGGATAATTTTGTTTGAGCAGCGCTTCGCCGCTGATGACATTCACTTTTGCTTTGTGCTTCTGCGCGAACGACACCGCTTCTTCGGCGAGCGTTTGCGGGTTCATATCGTTTGCAGGCGTGTTGATTAAATCGCGCGCCCAGTGGATGGAGCCCGCCATTGCTTGCACATAAGCTACATCGCAACCTTTCGGCGCAACAAGCGTGGCGAATTGCTTCTTCGATTTTTTGTAGCGCGTGAATTGATACATCGCCAGCACCCAGCCGAGAGCGAGCTGCGTGGCATCCTGCGTGGAGAATTTTCCTTCCAGCATATAATGCTGAACCGGCAACGCGGCTGGCAAATGTGCGATGCTCCAGAGATTAAGCGCTTCATCCACGCCGCAAATAACTTTTGCAAGCTTGCCATCCTTACCTGGCAACAGACAGAAACTCCCCGGCTTGGCCTTGAACTGATTGACCTCAAGCCACTGTTTTGCTGCACTATCTGTTGTTTTCAGCCATGCGGGCAATTGCTTGGCGGTGACAAGAATAATTGGCGTTGCGCCGAGTTTTTTGGAATCAGTGACGTTAAATAAGTGTGTCATGGCGATGTTGAACGCGTGGGAGGTTTTGGTAATTGCCCTTTCAAAATATTGGCGACATCCGCTTGCTCTAATCTCTTTAGATGAACAAGTCGGTTAAGCATGCACTCATACACGTCGTTGAGTTCCCAATTATAATATAATTCCTGAATATTATGATCTCTAATGATGTCGGTAAGTGCAGATACTGCGATGGCTTCAGCTGGTTCCTGCGGTGTAGCTCTGCCACGCAGAGCGCCTCTTTTTTGAATGGCTTCTATCGTAAATTTAAAGCGTCCTTCAAAATTAAGCGTGTCTATCATTAATTGTAGCTGATCCTTTGAATTTAATTTGCCTATACTATCAACTTGGTTCTGGAAACCTGTTTTAGGATCATCACCTAAGGCTTTCCATTCCGCAAGTTTCATAGCCTATACATCCAACTCGCTCAAAATCTCCCCACCCCGCTGCGCCGTTTGCTCCTGAATGAACGCGAAGCGCAACTCGGGTTTGCGGCCCATGAGATGTTCCACGCGGGTGCGGGTGGCGTCGATGTCTTCGTCTTCGATCATGACTTTGAGCAAAATGCGGTTGCCGGGGAGCATGGTGGTTTCCTTGAGCTGCGCGGGCATCATTTCGCCCAACCCTTTGAAACGGCCGACATCCACTTTGCTGTTGGCGCGCGCGTTTTTGGCGATAATGGCATCGCGCTCTTTTTCGTCCTGCGCGTAATAGGTCGTGGTGCCGATGGTGATGCGGTAGAGCGGCGGGCGGGCGAGGAATAAATGGCCGGCTTTGATGAGGTCGGGCATTTCCTGATAGAAAAATGTCATGAGGAGTGATGCGATGTGCGCGCCATCAACATCGGCATCGGTCATGATGATGATTTTTTCGTAGCGCAGCGCTTCGGCGCTGTAATGCACGCCCGAACCGCAACCGAGCGCGAGGATAAGGTCGGCGAGTTCCTGGTTGGCTTTGATTTTATCGAGCGTGGCGGAAGCGACGTTCAGGATTTTCCCGCGCAGCGGCAAAATGGCTTGGGTTTCACGGTTGCGCGCCTGTTTGGCCGAACCGCCCGCTGAATCGCCTTCGACGATGAAAATTTCCGTACCTTTATTGGTGGAACGCGAGCAATCGGCGAGCTTGCCGGGCAGGCGCAATTTCTGCGTCACGGATTTGCGGCTGGTTTCTTTTTCGGCCTTGCGGCGCAGACGGTCTTCAATCCGCTCAATGATGTTCGCCAGCAGTTTATTGCTGTTTTCCGGATCGCCGGAGAGATAATGATCAAAATGATCGCGCATGGCATTTTCCACCAGCCGCGCGGCTTCCACACTCACCAGTTTATTCTTTGTCTGCCCCTGAAATTGGGGCTCTTTGATGAAGAGCGACAGCACAATCGTTGCGCCGCCCAGAATATCCTCAGCCATCGCCGTGGCAACTTTCTTGTTGTTGGCAAGCTCACCATACGCCTTGAGGCCCTTAGTAATAGCCGAGCGCATGCCCGATTCATGCGTGCCGCCTTCGGGTGTAGGAATCGTGTTGCAATAGGTGCTTTCGTACGGTTCTTCGTCCACCGGCCAGTGAATAGCCCATTCGACGCGGCCCATTTTTCCCGCCAGATCGGCTTCCCCGCAGAATGGTTCGGCAACAATCGTGGGGCGGCCTTCGAGCTGTTGCGTCAGGAAATCGCGCAGGCCCCCGGGGAAATGAATGGTGTCTTCGGTCGGGATCTCCGAATTGTCGCCGAGCAATTTCGGATCGCATTTCCAGCGGATTTCCACGCCGCGGAAAAGATATGCTTTTGAGCGTGCGAGTTTATAGAGTTTTTCCGGGCGGAATTTGGCTTTGCCGAAAATTTCCACGTCAGGGCGAAAAGCGACCGTGGTGCCATGCCCGCGTGCGTCTTGTCCGATTTTTTGTAATCTAGTGGTTGGCTCGCCGCGGCTGAACGATTGCTGGTATTTGGCTTTGTCGCGCGTGACTTCAACAACGAGATATTCCGAAAGCGCGTTTACCACCGAAATGCCTACGCCGTGCAAGCCGCCCGACGTATCATAGACTTTGCCGCCGAATTTGCCGCCGGAATGCAGCATGGTGAGAATGACCTCAAGCGCCGATTTTTTAGGGAATTTTGGGTGCGGATCGACGGGAATGCCGCGGCCATTGTCTTTGACGACGATCACATTATCGGGCCGCATTTCGAGCTCGATTTTATCGGCGAACCCGGCGACTGCTTCGTCCATCGCGTTGTCGAACACTTCACTCACGAGGTGATGCATCGCTGTTTCATCGGTGCCGCCGATATACATCCCGGGCCGGCGGCGAACGGGCTCAAGCCCTTCTAAAACCTCGATATCCTCGGCGGTATAGGACGCATTTTTACCGGATTTTGGAGTGTTGAATAAATCTGCCATGGCTTCCTTTTTCTTGTCATTCCCGCGCAGGCGGGAATCCATCTTTTATAAAAATGGATCCCCGGGTCAAGCCCGAGGATGACAAATTGGAGGGATTAATAGCAGGAAATTACCGGATTTCAAGGGGTTTGAGTGGATTGTCATCAGAAGGGTAAGCCAATGCTGTAAGTGAATGTAACAGAATTGTCATAAAAATTCCGAGTGGCGTATGGTAAAATATAACGATGGACAAAATTGAAGATAATATCGCCCCGCCGGATAAAAGCGGAAAATCGACTACGTTTGGCAAGCTTTTGCACATAGTGGCCTACCCGATCGCCGCGATATCCGGTATCTGGGCGGCAAACGCCAGCGTACATAATCATGCTTACGATATGGCTAAAAAGCTAGGTGCCTTTGATGATTTACTTGCGAAGGCGACTCCTAAAAGTAAATGCGACGCCCATGAGCTTCTTGCTGGAAAGATCACGACGGACGAGTACGTAGCCCGTTCGGCCAAGATTAAGGAAACATGGCAAGTGGAAGGGCTTAAGCGTATGGAAGAGCTTGGGCTAAATAGCTTTTCACGAAAATGGAAATACATGGCGCGGGCGGCCAGGCAAGAAACCATCCTGACTAGCCTGACTGCGGCGGGTATTGCCATCGGCGCGCTGCTGACAATTGCCGATAGTAAGAATGTACTGGAAGAAAATTCTCCGCCAAAAAGCCGCAAGATGTAGCCGTCATTTTTAGACTAGCTGTATAATCTCCGCCGCCAGCTTCTTAATCACCCCAATCTTATCCGCCACATCTTTCCATTCATGCGAAAACACCAGCTTATTATCCGGGCGGGCTTTGAGCGTGCGCGGGTTGCGGTCGATGTGCGCCAGCAGTTTTTCCGGCTCTGCGAATGCATTGTTGCGGAAGGTGAGCACCGCGCCTTTGGGGCCGGCGTCGATGCGTTCGATGCCAGCGCGCTTGCACAGCAACTTAATGCCAAGCACAGCGATAAGATGCTGTACTTCTTCAGGGCTAGGGCCGAAGCGGTCGGTCAGTTCGGCGGCGAAGCTATTGATTTCATCATCGGTGTTGAGATTCGCCACGCGACGATATAAACCAAGCCGCAGCTGCAAATCGCCCACATATTCTTCCGGAATAAGTACCGAAATGGCGAGGTTGATTTGCGGACTCCAATCTTCCGGTTCAGCTTGTACGTCTTCTGTTTTATTGCGTTTGAGTGCCGCTACCGCTTCTTCCAGCATCTGCTGATACAGCTCAATACCCACTTCGCGGATGTGTCCGGATTGTTCTTCGCCGACTAAATTCCCGAACCCACGAATATCCATATCGTGTGAAGCCAGTGTAAATCCGGCGCCGAGCGTATCAAGGGTTTGCATGACTTCCAGGCGTCGTGTGGCATTTTTAGTAAGTTCGCGGCGATGTGGCAGCAGAAAATACGCATAAGCGCGCATTTTGGCGCGCCCCACACGTCCGCGTAACTGATAGAGCTGCGACAGGCCAAATAAATGCGCGTTATGAATAATCATGGTGTTGGCGGTGGGGATATCCAAACCCGATTCAATAATCGCCGTTGAAAGCAGCACATCGAATTTGCCGTCGTAAAATTCATTCATCACGTCATCGAGTTGGCTGGCCGCCATTTGCCCGTGCGCCACGCCGATACGCGCTTCCGGCATAAGCTGGATGAGCTGGTGTTTCAAATCACCAATATCTTTAATGCGCGGCGTGACCACAAAACTTTTTCCGCCGCGATGCATTTCGCGCTGCAGCGCTTCGCGAATCACCACCGTATCAAACGGCATCACAAAACTGCGCACGGCCAGGCGATCGATGGGCGGAGTAGTGATGAGCGAAAGGTCGCGCACACCAGTGAGTGCCATTTGCAGCGTGCGCGGAATCGGCGTGGCGGAGAGCGTTAGTACATGCACATCGGATTTGAGTTCTTTGAGTTTTTCTTTTTGCACCACGCCGAAATGTTGTTCTTCATCCACGATCATGAGGCCGAGATGTTTGAACTGCACCTGTTTGGATAAAAGCGCGTGCGTGCCGATGACGATATTTACTTCGCCACTCGCTAATTTCTCGCGCGTGTCTTTTTGTTCCTTGGTCGTCACCATGCGCGACAGCTGGCGGATGGTAATGGGAAAACCTTCAAAGCGTGCTTTAAAATTGCGGTAATGCTGGCGGGCGAGGAGCGTGGTTGGGCAGATGAGTGCAACTTGCAACTTATCATGCGAAGCGACGAATGCCGCACGCAGCGCCACTTCCGTTTTACCAAATCCCACATCGCCGCAGATCAGACGGTCCATGGGTTTTCCGGAATGCAAATCTTCCAGCACATCGTCAATCGCTTTGGCCTGATCTTCGGTTTCGACATACGGGAATCGTGCGCAAAAGTCTTCGTAAGAACCAGTGGGTGTATCGATAATCGTACCGCGCAGGATAAGGCGTTCAGCAGCAGTTTTAAGCAGCGCCTCAGCGGCGATTTTGATGCGCTGCTTGAGTTTGGCTTTGCGTGCTTGCCAGCCTGCGCCGCCCAATTTATCAAGCCGCACACCTTCTTCTTCAAGGCCAAAGCGCGATACCATTTCGATGTTTTCAACCGGCAGGAAAAGCTTGTCGTCATCGGCATAAATAATTTTCAGGCAATCATGTGCCGCGCCCGAAACTGTGAGCGCGATCAGCCCTTCAAAACGGCCGATGCCATGCTCTTTATGCACCACCAGTTCGCCCTCGGCGAAGTTGGCGGCTTCCTCCATGAACACCGCGGAATTTTTCTTTTTTGCCTTAGCGCGCGCAATGCGTTCGCCCAATACGTCTTGCTCGCTTAAGAGCAAGACATGGTCAGTTTCGAAGCCATTTTCCAGCGGCAAGATAGCAAGACCGATGGTTTTGCCGCGAATGTCTTTAATGTTTTTCCAATGTTCAATGCGAATGCAATGAAACCCGCGTTCCATGAGCAGCGTCTGCAAACGCTCGCATGAGCCGCCCGAAAAACACGCGAGCAAAATGGATCTGCCGCCGGCGTTATCGATACGATCTTTCAGTTTATCAAACGGTGAAGTTTGATCCTGTGCGACGCGCAGGGCAGGGCGGTAACCCAATTGCAGCACATGCGGCGAGGGTGCGGTTTCGGTGAAAATGGAGAAATTTGCATGGCTATATTGCGAGAGTTTGAGTTTCCATCCGGCTTCCATCAAAAACGCCTGATCGGGCGGCACCGGATGATACACCGGCCCGGCGGCGAAACTGTTTTTGGCCGATGATGTGGTCTGCGCGACTTTGCGCGCTTCATAATAATCGAGGATACTTTCGTGCCGCTCGGCGACGGCGTTTTCGGCCTCATGATCCATCGTCCACAGCGCGTCCGGGCAATAATCAAACAGCGTGTCGGTGCGTTCGTAAAACAGCGGCAACCAATGCTCCATGCCTATATAATTCTGGCCTTGCGAAATGGCTTCATAGAGCGGATCATCCTTGCTCACCACACCGAATAAATCCCGATAGGCCTCGCGAAAACGCTGGATGGTTTGTTCACTCAGCAGCACTTCGCTCATGGGATACAGCGATAAGCCTTCCACCGCATGGCTGGTGATTTGCGTCATCGGATCGAAGGCGCGGATGGATTCGATATCGTCGCCGAACAAATCGATGCGCGTACCCTCAGACATTCCCGACGGCACGATGTCGATGATGCTGCCCCGCACGGCAAATTCACCGGGTTCCATGGCTTTGCCCGCGCGGCGGTAACCTTGCGTGAGTAGATATTGTACCAACGCATCGCGGTTCAATGTCTGGTTGACGCGAAGCTCAAACACCACTTGTTTAGTCACATCGCGCGGTGGGAGTTTTTGTAATGCAGCGTTGGCGGTGGTAAGCACAATGCGTGATTTTTTCGCCGGATTTGCCAGCGCGGCCAGTGTGCGCATACGCTCGGCCATGATGGATGGCATCGGCGATACGCGGTCATAGGGCATAGAGTCCCACGCCGGGAAACTTAAGACTTCCGTATCGGGCGCAAAAAATGCCAACGCCTGCGAAAGCTGATCGAGATTGCGATCACTGGTGGCGACATGGATAATGGTTTTGGCGGTGAGTTCCGGCGCATATTTTCCGGCCAGAATATCGGCCAGCACCAGCGCTTCGGCACCGGCGGGAACGCCGGCGAGAGTAAGTGCTTGGTGCATGGTGCTTGGTTCTTGGTAAAGAAAATTAGTCATATCCAAGTACTAAGCACCATGCACCAAGTATCTGAGTTGCGTCAGCAACTCCGCATATTCCGCCGGGGCGATGTTGCCGACCACCCACTTCCAGATATCGGCGTCGTTTTCATCGAGCAGGCGCTCATAAATGGCAAGCATTTCAGGTGCAAGGCCGGCCAGTTTTTTATCGGCGAATTGCCCTAAAATCAGGTCGGTTTCCTTGCAGCCACGGTGCCAGCTTCTGTATCTGAGCCGTTTCAGGCGGGTATCGGCGTCGGTTAAGGGTTTGTTCATAAACTTGTATTATGCTCTATAATAAGCGAAATTACAGGTAAAATTTCTATGATGATTCTTGGCTATCGTAGCACGGATGCCGTTATCACCGTTTGCCAGAATAATCGCGATAAGTCGATAGAAATCCGCGAGCTCAATAAGCCCGCCGAGGATATGCTGGGCTATAAAAGCAGCGAGTTGGCGCGTAAGCATTTGCACGATATCTTACCCTCGCGTATTGCTGATATGCTTAAGGAATATGTAGAATTCGAGACCGAAGCTAACGATGTAGGCCATGTGCTGGCTAAGGTGCAAAGCTTCAGCGTTGTGGGCAAAGACGGCAAGGAAACCGGCTACCGCCTGAAAGTGGTGCGTGCGGAATCGACCGGCGAGCGCATGTTTTTCCGCCTCGTGCTACAGGACACGACCGGCCTTCGCAAGAACGAGGCATTGCGCAAGGCCATTCAGGATAATTTCAAGGGCCATGAATCGCTCGACCCGGCTACGGGGTTGCCGGATCTGGCATCGCTGCAAAAAGACATCGAGCTCATGGGGTATTACCACAATAAAAGCGAGCTTAAATCCTGCTTTGCGATTCTGCAGCTTGACCGTTATGAAGAGCTGTCGAAAAAATACGGCCAGCCGGTAAGCCAGGGTATGGTGAAACATATCGCCACGCTATGCCGCAACAGCCTGCGCCCGGACGATATGGTTGGCAGCGTGAGTTATATGCGCGTGGGCATTCTGCTTATGGATACCACGCCGGAGTCGGCGCGCATGGTGTTTAACCGCCTGCGCTGGCAGATCGCCGCCAATCCGTATGTGCTACCGGATAAAACCAGCGTTGGTGTTAGCGTCAGTATCAGTTTCAGCAGTATCAGCGGCAGCGGCGGCGACAAAACTATCATCGAGTCCTGCGGCGATGCGCTAAACGCCATGGGCCCTGCTGCGGTTAATGCACTGACGGAAGTATAAAGAACGCTTCCGATTTCTATTTCCCGCGCTACACTCGCTTCCATGCGTCATGAATCTCTGTATTTTTTGTTCTCTCCCGTCACGCGCATCAAGGGCGTGGGTGGTGCGACGTCGCAGGCCTTAGAACGGCTGCTTCCCATGGCGACGAATATCGATGGTGCGAGCATGCCCATCGTGCGCGATCTTTTATTTCACCTGCCGGTGGGGATTGTGGATCGGCGGTTTACCTGTCCGCTGGTGAGCGCGCCCGATGGCGTGGTGGGCACATTTATTGTCACGGTCGATGAGCATCAGGCGCCCAAACGCCACAGTAAATCGCCGTATAAAGTGATTTGTTCCAATGAAACCGGCGATATTACGCTCGTGTTTTTCCATACGGCGGGAGATTATCTCGCTAAGTCGCTTCCCGCGGGTCAGAAGCGGGTGATCAGTGGGCGCGTGGAGCGTTTTGATGGCCATCTGCAGATGCCGCATCCCGATATCATTGCGCCGGTGTCTCAATTGGCCGAGGTGCAGCGACCGGAGCCGGTTTATCCGCTGACGGTGGGCGTGACATCGCGGCGCATCGGAAAAATTGTCGATGACGCGATTACCAAGCTGCCCGATTTGCCGGAGTGGATCGCCAGCGAATGGTTAATGGCGCAGAAATGGCCGGGGTGGAAGGCAGCGCTTAAAACTGCGCACCATCCTGAAGTCACCGATGATTTATCGGCCGAAACGCTCGCGCGCCAGCGCCTGGCCTATGATGAAATTCTGGCCAACCAGCTGCATCTGGGCATGCTGCGCCGGAACATGCAGCATCAGGCAGGCGAGCTGATTAAAGGCACGGGAAAACTTAGCGAAGTACTCAAAAAAAACCTGCCGTTTACACTAACCGCTGGTCAGGAGCAGGTGCTTAAAGAAATCGACGAGGATATGATCTCCGGGCGACGCATGGGGCGGTTACTGCAGGGCGATGTTGGCAGTGGCAAAACCATCGTCGCGACATTTGCCATGCTGCGCGCGGTGGAGCAGGGGCTGCAGGCGGCGCTCATGGTGCCGACCGAAATCATCGCGCGCCAGCATTATAAAACCCTAAGTGCCCTGCTGACGCCCATTGGCGTTGAGGTGGTGCTGCTCACCGGTTCCGTCAAAGGCAAGGAGCGTGAGCGCGTGCTGGCTGATATTGCATCCGGCAAGGCGCAGCTTATTGTCGGCACGCATGCGCTGTTTCAGGAGCATGTGGAGTTTAGTAATCTGGCGCTGGCGGTGATCGATGAGCAGCATCGCTTCGGCGTGGAGCAGCGCATGGCACTCACTAATAAGGGCACGATGCCGCATGTGCTGCACATGACTGCCACACCCATTCCGCGCTCGCTCACCATGACGCTTTACGGCGATATGGATATTTCCGCGCTGCATGAAAAGCCCGCCGGGCGCCAGGCGATCACCACGCGCGTGATCCCGCTGTCGCGCTACGGCGAAATCATGGAACGCCTCAAAGCCGCGCTGGATAAAGGCGAAAAGGTTTACTGGATTTGCCCGCTCATTGAAGATCGTTCCACATTGGAAGATACGGACATTGCCGCCGCAAAATCACGTTTTACGGAATTCAAGGCGCGCTTTGGCGGTGTGGTGGGGCTGGTGCATGGAAAGCAGAAAGCGGAAGATAGAAATACGGAAATGCAGAAATTCGTGGAAGGCAAAACGCGGCTTCTGGTGGCGACAACCGTAGTGGAAGTGGGCGTCGATGTGCCCGATGCAACCATTATGGTAATCGAGCAGGCGGAGCGTTTCGGCCTGTCGCAGTTGCATCAGCTGCGCGGACGGGTGGGGCGTGGGGATAAGCCGAGTAGTTGCGTATTATTGTATAATGATAAGGATGACGGATTACGGATGACGGATCACGAGTATTTGCCATCCGTCATCCGTCCACCGTCATCCGAAGCGCGCTTGCGCATCCTGCGTGAAACGGAGGATGGTTTTAAGATCGCTGAGGAGGATTTGAAGCTGCGCGGCGGCGGCGATTTACTGGGTACGCGCCAGAGCGGTTTGCCGCGTTTTATCTTCATGGACATATTCAGGCATCAAAAATTAATAGAACAGGCCCGCCAGGATGTGCGTCAGTTTCTTACAGCTGACCCGGATTTAAAGAGTCTGCGTGGGCAGTCGCTTGCCATCCTATTGCAATTATTCGGTTTTCAGTAAGTCCGCATTTTATTAAAATTTATCTCAATTGCTTGGCGCAATTAAAAATTGGTTAATGGTTGAGGCATACAATAAACTATTATGCGGCCTCATACCCATATAGCAATTCTGTTTATATGTGCGCTTACCATGCTTTCAGCGCCGGCCTCTGCGCGCATAAGAGATGAATCTGAGGATATATTGCAAAATGGTGACGTCCTCGGCAATTTCACCCGCAGCATACAGACCACGTATGTGACGCTGGATGGTTGCAAGCATTATGATATGCCGGATATTCAAGGCTATCTGGCGATGATCGACCAGTATATGGCCACGCTCTATCCCAATGGCACGCCCTATTGGGTGAATCTTGCTCTTCACAACCCTCCGCGCAGTAAAGACGAATGTTTGCAGGTCATTGTGCAACATCTTATTATTTACCAGAAAGCCAGCAAGGATTACGCCTATAATTATCCCGATGAACCGCCGCCGCCGCCGCTGGCTTCCAGAAGTCTTGCGCGCTGGAACGAGCAGAACGATTCCCGGCCTTCGCTGCATCTGGTTTCGCCGAACCTCGTTTACGTACCCTGATCACATATTTTGTTGCGTATGCAGCTGGTTTTTGTAGGCTGCTGGTGATGTCATCCACACGACGCTATTTATCCATACTCAGCAGCTGCGGCGTATTTCTGGTTGCCGCGCTGGCGCTGGTATACCAAGGCCCGGCCATGATTCGCGATGCCGATCCGTTCTGGCATATCGCTGCCGGCGACTGGATCCGTGCGCATCATCAACTCCCACAAAACGATCCGTGGTCTTTTTCCGCAGGCGTATACCGCTGGTTTAATATTTCCTGGGCGTGGGATACGTTGTTTAGCTACATCCACGAGCAATGGGGGTGGTATGGTGCCGAGGCTGCAACGGCCCTTACCGTTGGCCTTGCTATTGCGCTTACCTACAGCGCGGGGATTATGGTTTGCGGCGACGGCATTGCCGCGTTTTTTGCCATATTCGCCGGGCTGCCGATATTGCTACCATCGCTGCGCCCGCTGGAAATCACCAACCTGATGGCGGCGTTGTGGATGCTGCTTCTGATCGCGGTGACAGCTAAAAAATTGCACCCAGCGTGGCTGGTAGCGCTGCCGGTTTCCATGATCGTCTGGGTGAATTCGCATGGCGGTTTTTTCATCGGCTTTATTATGCTGGTTGCGTTTACGGTGGAAGCATTGCGCACACGTGATCGACAATTGGTTGCAGCGTTGGTTGCAGCGGGACTCATGAGTTTTGTGGCTATATTTATAAATCCATATGGGGTGGGAATTTTAGAAGCGGTTTATCGCCCGCTCACTACCACCGCCAACCATATTTTAAGCGAATGGCAGCCATTTTCTTTTTCGCCCGATTCGCTGCTGACGCATTTTTACCTGCCGCTGTTTGCGCTCTTGGTATTTCGCTATCCGCTGCCAGTTAACCCGGCCGTGCGCTGGCTGTCTTATGTGTGGCTTGGCATAGGGCTGCTCACCGTGCGGTCGCTGGGCGTGTTTGTGATTATCTCTGCACCGCTTCTGGCGTGTAGGCTCAAGGAATTACTAAAACCCAAGCGCCCGCCAACCGCATTTGCCATTATGATTCGCCAGCACGCGACAACATGGCTTGCCAATCCTTTTGCGGCGGGGTTGGGGTTGGCATTGTGCATTGCATTTTCTGTGTGGCTGCCATCTGCAGCGGCGAACCGATTGCTGGGGATTGACCAGGCCAGTATTCCATCGCTTGCCAAAGAAGAAGATTTTATCAAAACGCATTATCCGCATGCGCACATCCTTATTCATTTCGATCTGGGCGGCATGGTCGAATATGATACACAGGGCACCATTCGTACCTTTATGGATGGTCGCACGGAAACGGCGTTTCCTGCGCAAGTCATGCAGGATTACATAGATTTTGAATATGCCATGCCCGGCTGGGAGCGCATGCTTGATCACTACCATATCGATGGCGTGCTGATTCCCAAAGGTACGCCGCCGTTTGTCATGGCGCGCCCGGATTTATATGACCGGTTTGCGCAGCGTAGCGGCTGGAAAAAGGCGTTCGATGGGCCGATGGCGGTGTTGTTTATGCGCGGCCAATGAGGTTAACATTGATGTTAACATCTCTATTGCGCGCGTTTGTAATCTGTGTAGATTAGTTGAGATTATTTTAACTTATATTTCCTGGGGGAGATTTTATGGATAAGAATAAGGCACTGGAAACCGCGCTGTCGCAGATCGAAAAAAACTTCGGCAAGGGCGCGATCATGAAGCTCGGCGAAGGCAAGCTCGAAGCGGTCGATGCCATCTCTACCGGTTCGCTTGGCCTAGATCTGGCGCTGGGCGTTGGCGGTATTCCCAAGGGGCGCGTCATCGAAATTTACGGCCCGGAAAGTTCCGGCAAAACCACGCTCACGCTGCACATCGTCGCTGAAGCGCAGAAAAAAGGCGGCACCTGCGCGTTTATCGACGCTGAACATGCGCTCGACCCGATTTATGCCGGCAAACTCGGCGTGAAGGTTGAAGATTTGCTCATCTCGCAGCCCGATACCGGCGAACAGGCGCTCGAAATCGCCGATACGCTGGTGCGTTCCGGTGCAGTCGATATCGTAGTGGTTGACTCCGTGGCCGCGCTTGTGCCCAAAGCCGAACTTGACGGCGAAATGGGCGATTCGCACATGGGCCTGCAGGCGAGGCTGATGTCGCAAGCGCTGCGCAAACTTACCGGCAGCATTTCACGCACGAATTGCACCGTTATTTTCATCAACCAGATCCGTATGAAAATCGGCGTGATGTTCGGCAACCCCGAAACTACCACTGGCGGCAATGCGCTGAAATTCTATGCCTCCGTACGTCTCGATATTCGCCGCATCGGCGCAATTAAAGAGAAAGACGAAGTCGTCGGCAACTTAACGCGTGTGAAAGTGGTGAAAAACAAGGTCGCGCCGCCCTTCCGCCAGGTGGAATTCGAAATTATGTATGGCGAAGGCATATCCAAAAACGGTGAGCTCATCGATCTCGGCGTGAAAGCCGGCATTGTGGAAAAATCTGGCTCATGGTTCTCGTATGACGGCGAGCGCATCGGCCAGGGCAAGGAAAACGCCAAGTTGTATTTGAAAGAAAATCCCAAGATCGCGGCCGAAATCGAAAAGAAAATCCGCGACGCCGCTGGCACCATCACGGCTGTGCTCAAAGGCGAGCAGGCGGAGGCTCCGGAGACGGAAGACGCATAGTCCTAAATGACTGCAGATGCGATGCCAGCTGAGCCAATCAGGGCCTATGTTGATGGGTCATGGTTGATTAAAGGGCAGAATAATCCAGAAGGTACGGGAGGGTGGGGAGCTGTCGTATTTTTTGGTAGCGAACGGGTTTTATTATCCGGCGCTTCTAAAGAGCATATCGTTGGCGATACACATGCCAAGTATGATGGAATATTGGAGGTTTTAGATGAAATAAAAAAGCATCCATATTTTGCCAAAGTCACAGAAAGACAAGGCGTCAATGCACTTTTTAGTGATCAGTTTGATCCTGTTATCCTATACACGAATAACAATACACTTGTGGAGCAATGCGCAAGAAAAAATCGGTCGCGGAATAAAAGGCTCGATCCTGCCAAAAATAAATCACCAGAATTAAGGGATCAGATAGCGCAAAAAGCAGAGTCCATGTACGTAAACGTGCGAGCTGTAGACAGCAAGCAGGATATCGCTTCCGAAAAGCAGAGATGCGATGCAGAGATGCGTGTGGCCAGCGTTATGGCCAGAAAAGCCGCACAATTGAAGCGTTTGAAAAAGCAAGGTTATATATATCTAGGGCAGCGATTGGAAGGTGATGCGGCAATCGCGAGCATTGAATCGGATTATCAAAGATCCATGGCGGCAGCCAATGGCGCCAAACGTTAGAGAGAACCCATGCAATTCCTCCTCCTCGCCTATGATGCCACTGATGCCGATGCGCTAAACCGTCGCATGGCCGCGCGCGAGGCGCATCTGGCTAATATTGCTGATTACAAAGCTCGCGGGCATATGCATATGGGTGCAGCGCTGCTCGATGATGCAGGAAAAATGATCGGCTCGTCGATTATCTCGGAATTTCCCGATCGTGCGGCGTTTGATGCATGGCTGGCGCAGGACCCATATATGGTGAATAAGGTGTGGGATAAAGTACAGGTCATTCCTTGCAAAATCGCGCCGAGTTTTGCCAAAAATCCTTAGGTAATATACGGCCTTGCGCGCGCACGCGGTTTTTTGTATGGTGGCCGCCTTATGAAAAGTTTAAACGACATACGCGCCGGATTCCTTGATTTTTTTAAAGCGCATGGGCATGAAATACGGCCCTCAAGCAGCCTCGTGCCGTATAACGATCCGACGCTGATGTTCACCAACGCCGGGATGAACCAATTTAAAAACGTGTTTACCGGTGCTGAAAAATTGCCCTTCACCCGCGCCGCTACCTCGCAAAAATGCGTACGTGCCGGCGGCAAGCATAACGATCTTGATAACGTGGGTTACACCGCGCGCCACCACACATTTTTCGAGATGCTCGGCAACTTTTCTTTCGGTGATTATTTTAAGGAAGAAGCCATCAATCTCGCGTGGAAACTCCTCACCAAAGATTTTGGCCTTGCGCCGGAAAAACTCTGCGTCACCGTGTATCACACGGATGATGAAGCCTTTAATCTGTGGAAAAAAATCAGTGGATTCGCCGATCACAAAATCATCCGCATCGCGACTAACGATAATTTCTGGGCCATGGGCGATACCGGCCCGTGTGGCCCGTGCTCGGAAATTTTTTATGACCACGGCGATAAAATCCCCGGTGGCCCGCCCGGCAGCGCCGATGCCGACGGCGATCGCTTCATCGAAATCTGGAACCTCGTGTTCATGCAATATGAACAACGCGACCCTGGGACGCGCGTAACCCTGCCAAAACCCTCCATCGACACCGGCATGGGCCTTGAGCGCCTTGCTGCCGTGATGCAGGGCGTGCATGACAATTACGACATCGATTTATTTAAGAATTTAATTGGATGGATTCGTGCAACCGTATCTGACCTTAGCGGGAACCCATTCGCTGAACCCACACCTTATAGAGTCATCGCAGACCACCTGCGTTCTAGCTGTTTTCTTATTGCTGATGGCGTGTTGCCCAGCAACGAAGGCCGCGGATATGTGCTGCGCCGCATCATGCGCCGCGCCATGCGTTACGCGCATCAGCTCGGCTGCAAAGACCCGCTCATGTACAAACTCGTGCCCGCGCTGATTACCGAAATGGGCGGCCAATATCCGGAATTAAAACGCGCCGAAGCCAGCATTACCAGCAATCTGCGCGAAGAAGAAGAACGCTTTAAACAAACGCTGGAACGCGGATTGAAATTGCTAGAAGAAGAAACCGCAAAAGTCACCAAAGGCAAAAAATTCCCGGGCGAGGAAGCATTTAAATTGTATGACACGTTTGGTTTTCCGTTGGATTTAACACAGGATATTTTAAAATCGCGCGGCATTGAAGTGGATGTTGACGCATTTGAAAAGTCGATGGAAGGCCAGCGCGATATGGCCCGCGCATCCCATAAAGGCTCGGGCGATGTGGCTACTGGCAAAATTTGGTTTGCGCTGAAAGAAAAAATAGGAGCAACGGAATTTCTGGGTTACGACGCCGATGAAGCCGATGGCAAAGTGCTGGCGATTGTAAAAAATAATGAGTCTGTGCAGCAAGCGGCGGCGGGCGATGAAGCATTCATCATCCTCGATAAAACGCCGTTTTATGGCGAATCGGGCGGGCAGATGGGCGACACAGGCACTATCATTGGCGCAAATATTTTAGATACACAAAAACCACTGGAAGATTTCATCATCCATAAAGCAAAACTCACTGCGCCGCTCAAAGTCGGCGACACAATTCACGCAAAAATTGATTCCGAACGCCGCAACAAAATCCGTGCCAATCATTCCGCTACGCACTTGCTGCATAAGGCTTTGCGCGATCAGCTCGGCGAACATGTCACGCAGAAAGGATCGCTTGTCGCGCCCGACCGCCTGCGCTTTGACTTTAGCCACACCAAGGCGGTAACGCGCGAGGAAATTGCGGCGGTTGAGCGCAAAGTCAATGAGGTCATCGCGCGCGATACGCCGGTTCAGTGCACAGTCATGGCGCCGGAAGATGCGATTAAAGCCGGTGCGATGGCGCTGTTCGGCGAAAAATATGGGGACAAGGTGCGCGTGCTGTCGATGGGCGTGGACGGCGACAAAACCTATTCCACCGAGCTTTGCGGCGGCACACACGTGCGCAGCATGGGCGATATCGAGGCGTTTAAGATTACCTCGGAAGGCTCGGTGGCATCTGGCGTTCGCCGCATTGAGGCGGTGACCAAAAGTGGCGTGCGCGAGTATTTTGAAGACGAATTAGAGAAGCAACTCGATCAATTACAAAAACTACGAGAAGAAAATATTTCCTTGTCATCCCAGCGAAAGCTGGGATCCAGTGCGCAGGAAGGCCTGGATACGGGCCTTCGCCGCTATGACGATATACTTAAAAACGCAACGCTTCATGAGTTGCCTGCCTTGTATGAAAAGGCAACGGTCGAGTTACAAAAAGCCATCGCGCAATTGCAGGATGATAATAAAAAACTTGGCAAAGAACTCGCCGAAGCCAAAAAACAAGCGGCTATCGGCAGTGGTGAGGTGAATATAGAAAAAATCGGCGCGGTGAATTTCATTGGTAAATTTTTCGATGGGCTTGATCCCAAAGAACTGCGCGGCGTGGCGGAAGAATATCTGAAACAGGCCGATGTGGTGGCCGTGGGAACGAATATGGAAGGTAAGGCGTCTGTCGTGGTGGGCGTGACCAAAGCGAGTTCAGGGAAATTAAGTGCGGTGAATTTGGTGCAGGCCGCTGTGACGGAATTGGGTGGCAAAGGCGGCGGTGGTAAGCCCGAAATGGCGCAAGGCGGTGGGCCGGATGCGGCTAAGCTGCAGTCCGCTCTGGATAAAATAAAATCACTTCTGGCTGCTTAAAGACTTGCAATAAGTGGCGAACAGCCCTAATATTACAAAATACAAAAGTATATTGTAGTAATTATACATAACAATTATGCAATATTCCATCGTGCTCATCATTAGCGGTTCCATTGCCGCATATAAATCACTCGACGTGATTCGCCGGTTGCGCGAACGCGGCTATGATGTGCGCTCTATCCTCACCAAGGGCGGTGCGGAATTTATTACGCCGTTGTCGGTGGCATCGCTTTCCGGCAATCCGGTGTATAGCGATTTATTTTCGCTCAAAGACGAAGTGGAAATGGGGCATATTCGCTTAAGCCGCGAAGCCGATCTGATTGTTGTGGCACCCGCATCAGCAGATATTATCGCCAAAATGGCGACCGGCCGCGCCGACGATATTGCCACCGCTACGCTGCTCGCATCCAACAAAAAAATCCTCGTCGCACCGGCGATGAACACGCAAATGTGGAATCATCCGGCCACCAAACGTAATATCAAACAAATTGTGCAAGACGGCGCCATACTTATTGACCCGAGTGCAGGGTCGCTCGCGTGCGGTGAAATTGGCGCGGGGCGCATGGCCGAGCCAGATGACATTGTAAAGGCCATCGAGAAACAGCTCGGTAGCAACCAGCCGCTTAAAGGCACCAAAGCCCTGGTCACCAGCGGGCCAACACATGAGGCTATCGACCCGGTGCGCTATATTGGCAATCAATCTTCAGGCAAGCAAGGCCATGCGATTGCCGCAGCGCTTGCCAAGCAAGGCGCTGAAACGACGCTCATTTCCGGTCCGACTTCTCTGGCTGATCCTAAAGGTGTAAGCGTAAAGCATGTGACGTCGGCGGCTGAAATGTTGCAGGCGTGCGAAAAAACTTTGCCGGTGGACATTGTCGTGTGCGCGGCCGCTGTGGGTGATTGGCGCGTGGGAAAAACCGCCGCTGGCAAAATCAAAAAGCAAGGCGGTGCGGCGCCGGTGCTGTCTCTTGTCGAAAATGTCGATATATTGGAGCATTTAGGCCATCATAAAAAACGCCCGAAATTGGTTATTGGTTTTGCGGCAGAGACAGAACAACTCCTCAAATCCGCATCCGGCAAGCGCAAAAACAAAAATGCCGATTGGATTATTGCTAATGATGTGTCGGATGGCAAAGTATTCGGCGCAGATCAGAATGAAGTCACGCTCGTAACCGCAAAGGGCGAAGAACATTGGCCGCTTATGAGCAAAGACGCGGTGGCGCAAAAGCTCGTAGAAAAAATCATCGCGCAATTGGGCAGGAAAAAATGAAAGAGATTCAGGTCAGCATCGTGCAGCTTCCGCACGGCAAGGATTTGCCGCTGCCGGCTTATGCGACGTCGCACAGCGCGGGCGTGGATTTAATGGCCGCCATTGATGCCGATATTACGCTGAAACCCATGGGGCGCCATCTCGTCGCCACCGGCCTGGCTATTGCGCTGCCGGATGGCTACGAAGCGCAGATCCGCCCACGTTCGGGCCTTGCGCTCAAAAATGGCATCACCGTTGCCAACGCACCCGGCACCATTGATGCCGATTATCGCGGGGAAATTAAAGTATTGCTTATTAATCTTGGGTTAGAGAATTTTACCATTACGCGCGGCATGCGCATCGCGCAAATGATTGTGGCACCCGTGTCGCGCGTAGCGTGGAATCAGGTGGAATCGCTGGATGAAACGGCACGCAGTGATGGCGGATTTGGTTCAACCGGAACGAAAGTGTTGGTGGGATAATGCTGGCAAAAAAATTATTTTATGCGGTAGAGGCCGTGCTATACATCGCCTATAACGGCGCGCGTGGGCCTATTGCCAGCCGCGACATTGCGGTGCGACAGGGCTTACCTGCGCGCTATCTCGAGCAACTCATGCAGCGCTTAGTGCGCGGCGGAGTTTTGCGCGGCGTGCGTGGCCCGCGTGGCGGATATGTGCTGGCGCGTGAACGCCGCCGTATCTCCGTGGGTGACATCTGCGATATTTTGCAGGAAGATAACGGCGAAGATGATTATAAAGGCACGCCGCTGGGCAGAAGCGTGGTGCTGCCGGTATGGGAAAGCGCACGCACGCGCACGATGGATTATCTGAAACAGGTCAACCTGGCTGATCTTTGCGAAGAGGCTGAGGCCAAATTAGTTCGCAAGGATACCGAGGAAAAAATGGATTTTGCGATATGAATAAAACATGCGTTCAAGCGCCACGCAGGCTGCGCACCTGTCCTGCCAAAGGCAGGCCAATATTATTAATGCGCGAAGCGCATGGGGGTGCTAGTCGTCGCTGCGCTCCTCCAGATTCTATAAACATAAACCTAAGGAGAACATTATGACTGCTACTGCTATTAAACTCGCTCCCGTAAAGCTCGATGAACCCGGCCGCGGACGCGTCTATGACAATATTTTGGAGACCGTTGGTAATACACCGCTTATACGCCTGCACCGCGTGGCGCAGGAAGCGGGTTGCGTGGCCGATGTGCTGGTGAAAGCGGAATTTTTTAATCCGCTGTCGTCAGTAAAAGATCGCATTGCGTTTGCCATGATTGAAGCGGCGGAAGCCTCCGGAAAAATCACGCCTAAAACCGTTCTGGTTGAGCCGACTTCGGGCAACACCGGCATCGCGCTGGCGTTTGTGTGCGCGGCGAAGGGCTATAAACTTATTCTTACCATGCCGGAAAGTATGTCGATGGAGCGCAAAAAAATGCTGAGGTTCCTTGGCGCGGAGCTTGAGCTGACGCCCGCTGCCAAAGGCATGAAAGGCGCTATCGAACGCGCAGAGGAAATTCTCGCGCAAAATCCCGATGCGCTGATGCTGCAGCAGTTTAAAAACCTCGCCAACCCCGCTATTCACCGCCGCACTACGGCTGAAGAGGTGTGGAATGATACCAATGGCAAAGTCGATGTGTTCATCACCGGCGTTGGCACCGGCGGTACCATCACCGGCACGGCGGAAGTGCTCAAGTCTAAAAAGCCGAGCGTAAAAATCATCGCGGTTGAGCCGGAAGATTCAGCCGTGCTCTCCGGCGGCAAACCCGGTCCGCATAAAATTGCAGGCATCGGCGCTGGTTTTGTGCCCGATATTTTAAAGCGTGAACTGATTGATGAGGTCATCACCATCGGCAATGAAACGGCGTTCGTCACCTCGCGCAAAGTGGCCAAGCTCGAAGGCATACCGGTGGGTATTTCGTCGGGTGCGACCATTGCCGCTGCACTTGAAGTAGGCAGCAGGCCGGAGATGAAAGGCAAAACGATTGTGGTGATTGCTGCATCAAGTGCCGAGCGCTATATCAGCACGGATTTGTTCGCTGAATAATTACCGGCCATCCGGCTCTTTGGCTGCCGGGTCAAACATAGAAGAGCCGCCCGGTTTGATGGACGTTGGACCATCGGTCGGCGGCGCATCTTCTTTCTTCGGCTCGTCTTTTTTCACCTTGGCGTCAGGCACGGAGAGAATACCGCGCGTGGTGGGCAACGCTTTCGGATCGCGGAAATAGGAACCGCGCATCAGCACGATTGTCACGCGGCGGTTGCGCGGGCTTTTGGGTTCCTGCGGCACCAGCAGTTCTTTATCCGCCATGCCGATGACTTTCATCACGCGATCGGGTTCGAGCTGCGTGGTGACGAGAAAGCGGCGTGCAGCGTTGGCGCGGTCGGTGGAGAGCTCCCAGTTGGTGTATTGCGGACTGGTGACGACACCCGAGGCGTCCGTATGGCCGGTGATGGAAATGTTATTGGGCGTTTTGATGATAATGTTTGCCATGGAGTCGAGCACTTTTTTCCCCATGTCGCTTAAGACCGCGCCGCCGGGAATGAACATTGGCTTCTTCTCATCATCGATCATTTCGATCTTCATGCCGTCTTGCGATTCCTGCAAGACGATATCATTTTTGTAGTCTTTCATATCGGGGTCGGATTCAAGCGCCTGTTTTACATCGCCTTCGGCTTGTTTGAAGGCGTCGCTGTCAGTAGAATCCTGGCCGGAGGAGGTATCATCCGGGCCTTTCTGGTCGGTGGCTGAATTCTCTGCGTCGTCCTTGGGTTTTGTCGGATCCGGCGTCGGTGCGCCCGGCAGCGGGCCTTGTTTCACCTGGCCTGCAATGAGGCCTGGCGCCATCATGTCGGTGTTGGAGCGTCCCACATCGGGACTGGGTTTTTTACCGCCTTTAAAGCCGATGCCCATGCTATCCTTAAGGCCGATAGTAGGTGTAAAATATTCGGCCAGACCCATTTTCTGCTCAGGCGAGGTGACGTTGATAAGCCACAAAAGCAGGAAAAACGCCATCATCGCTGTCACGAAATCGGCGTACGCGACTTTCCACGCGCCGCCATGATGCCCGTGGCCGCCTTTCTTGATTCTTTTGATAATAATTGGTGCTTCTGGATTCTCTGCCATACGCGCTTATTATGGCTCAACAAAGTTAAGAAGGGCTTATTGAAGGGTTAACAAATGCTTGAGATGTATGGATTTAAAGCCTTGCAGCGTGGCATAATCTGCATTAATTATGGATTCGTATGCTCTCAAATTTTATTGCCGTATGTTTAATCAGCGCCTTGGTGATCCTTACCACCTGGCTTTCCACCTATGAAATCCTGGGCAAAGTATGGAATATCCTGCCCAAGCTTACCATCACGCCGCGTTTGCGCGTGATGTTCATCGGCATACCGATTTTTGCGGCACATATTATCGCCATCTGGCTTTATGCTCTCGCTTATTTTTTGGTCGAGAATTATACCTCCCTCGGAAAACTTGTGGGAGCATTGCGCGTGTATGGCGTCAATTACGAAAGTTTCCTTGATTGTCTTTATTTCGCCGCTGCTACCTATACCTCACTTAGCCTGGGCGACGTGGTGCCGACGCATGACATGCGCATGCTGGCCTCTGCCGAAGTGCTAAACGGGTTGGTGATTATCGGCTGGACAATTTCCTTTACCTATATGACCATGGAAAAATTCTGGCAATCGCCCCAGCATCATAAAAAATCCTGACGCTTTTAGCGCAGGTATAAGTAGACATATGACGATTTTGCCGAACATATTGCACAGATGTTCGCGCAAAGCCGCCAGCGCTCTGGGTTCAACAAAAAATCACCGCCGCTATCCACCGCCCATTTCAGGCGGCAGACAGCACAACTTTCCTTGGTATGATAAAGCGAACGGCAGATCAGTGATGATCGTGCTCATGTTCATCATGCCCGTGTTCGGCATGTTCTTTGTGTTCCCAATAGCCGCGCTCGAAATGCCATTTGTCTCCGCGTTTTTCCCAATGCTCACCGACCCAGTTGTAACCAGGGCGTTCTTCAATGCGGCGACCGGGAACCCATACGTGGCGGCCATCTTCCCATGCCCAGTAGCCCGGCACCCAGACATATCCGGGCGGCACGGCAGGCACGACTTCCACTTGCGCAGGCGGCGGCGCTACGCCGATATCGATATCGAAATCAATGCGCGCAAATGCCGGTGCGGCCATAATCGCCAGGGTGGCGCAGGAACATACTATAACTTTGCGTAACGACATAATCGCCTCACTGCTAGATGGTTAAACTTTCTCATATAGAAAAGTAATAGATAAACTTGCTCTGCGCAGCAAATCAATTCTGCATAAAGATTTTGAAAAATGGCGGAGCGGAGAGGATTCGAACCTCCGATACGATGTTACTCGTATAACGGTTTAGCAAACCGCCGCCTTCGGCCACTCGGCCACCGCTCCGTATTAAGCCATTTTATACGAGAGAATTCCCGCAAGGACCCAAGCAATCAACAGATAATGAGCCGTTTGTCAATAGTCTAGGGGACTTACCCTTTTACCGTTGCACATTGCCCTTAACCTGTTTAAAAATACCGCGGCATAACCCTTTGAGGGCTTTATATACTTATGATGGACGCGAATAAACAAACTCCTAAACACCCGTGGGATGAAAGCATCCGCACGATCCTTTTCGCGCTGCTTTTGGCCGTATGTTTCCGCAGTGTGGCGTTTGAGCCGTTTCATATTCCGTCTGGCTCCATGAAAAGCACGCTGCTGGTCGGCGATTACCTGTTTGTGTCAAAATATACTTATGGCTATAGCCGCTATTCGTTTCCGTTTGGCCTGCCCATATTTCATGGCCGGGTGATGGAATTGCGCCATCCGCAGCGTGGCGACGTGGTGGTGTTTCGCCCGCCGGGCCTTCCCAATACCGATTTTATCAAGCGCATCATGGGGCTGCCGGGCGACAAATTGCAGATGAAAGACGGCATTCTTTATATCAATGACAAGCCGCTGGCGCGCAAGCAGGTCGATGATTTCACCGATGCCGAAGACATGGCCAATATTCATCCGGTTGAACAGTTCGTCGAAACTCTGCCCGAGGGCAAAACCCACATGGTGCTGCGCGAGCCATCGCATGCGCTGGTGCAGGAGGGGATCGATCCTAATAACACGCCGGTGTACACAGTGCCGCCGGATCATTATTTCATGATGGGCGACAACCGCGATAATTCGGGCGATAGCCGTTTCCCGAGCCCCGTGGGCTATGTGCCGGAGGAAAATATCGTCGGCCGCGCCGAGCTGATTTTCTTCTCCACCGACGGCACCGCGCAGCTCGATAACCCCGTCAGCTGGTTTCGCGCGATGCGGTTTAACCGCTTTTTCGATCTGATTCACTGATGGATGCGCTTCAAACACGCATTGGCTATCATTTCCGCGACAGCGGGCTTTTAAAGTTGGCGCTGACGCATCCGAGCGTGGCCAAAGCGCAGAGCAACCAGCGGCTGGAATTTCTGGGCGATTCGGTGCTGGGGCTTATCGTCGCGCGCATTATCTATGACATGTATCCGGGTGAGCAGGAAGGCGAACTGGCGCGGCGTCATGCTGGTTTGGTGCAGGGTGCAACGCTCACACAGATCGCCCGTGAAATCGGGCTTGGCGAGGCGCTTAACGTCGGTGCCAGTGAAGTGCAGGCCGGCGGGCGTGACAATGCCTCGAATCTCGAAGATGCGCTGGAAGCGCTGATCGGCGCGATTTATCTGGATGGTGGAATGGAAGCGGCGGAAGCGTTTATTGAGCCGCGCTGGAGCGAGCTGGCACGTAGCGTCATATCCGCGCCCAAGGATGCTAAAACAAGTTTACAGGAATGGGCGCAGGCGAGGGGGCTGCCAGTGCCGGATTATAAGGCCGTTGATGCCACCGGGCCGGCGCACGCACCGGAATTTACCATCGAAGTGACGGTCAAAGGCCATACGCCCGCGCAGGCGAAAGCGAGTTCCAAACGCGCGGCGGAACAGGCGGCAGCAAAGGCGTTGCTGGAAAAACTCGCATGACATCTTGCGGATTTATCGCCATTATCGGCGAGCCGAATGCGGGTAAATCCACGCTCATCAACCGGCTGGTGGGCGGCAAGGTTTCCATCGTTACACCTAAGGTGCAGACCACACGGTTTAACGTGCGCGGCGTGTGCATGGAAGGCGGGGCGCAGCTGATTTTTGTCGATACGCCGGGCATTTTCGATGCGGCAAAGAATTTTGAGAAAGCCATGGTGCAGGCGGCGTGGGCGGGCATTGGCGATGCGGATGCGGTGCTAATGATTCTCGATGCCAAGCGGGGCCTGCGTGACACGGCTTTGCAGCTCATCGAGGATTTGAAAAAGAAGTGTAAAAAGCCGGTGTTTCTGGCGATCAACAAGATTGATACCATCGATAAATCCACGCTGATTGAGCTGGCAAAAGCGTGCGATGCAAAGGGCAATTTCGCGCGTATTTTCATGATCTCGGCGCTGAACGGCAGCGGCGTGGAGGACGTGAAAAAATACCTCGCTGGCGCCATGCCTGAAGGCCCGTTTTTATACCCGGAAGATCAGATGAGTGATATTTCCATGCGGCTGCTGGCAGCGGAAATCACGCGCGAAAAAATATTCATGAAACTTGAGCAGGAATTGCCCTATGCCATTTTTGTCGAAACGGAAAAATGGGAAGAAAGTGAAGGGCTCGTGCGCATCATGCAGGCCATTATGGTGCAGCGCGAAGGACAGAAAAGAATTGTACTGGGCGATAAGGGCGCGATGATCAAATCCATCGGCATGAGCGCGCGCAAGGAGCTGGAAAGTATGCTCGGCAAAAAAGTGCATCTGGAGCTGTTCGTGAAGGTAAAACCCGGCTGGAAAGATGACAGCGAAAGCTACCGGCTGCTCGGGCTCGAATTCAAAAAATAGGGCACTTTTCGGTGCAATAACGGTACAAAAAGGTACAGTTTTCGCCCATTTTTGTGACGTGAATTATTTGTTTTCAGGCGCTTGCAGTGATTTTCCGGGAGGGGTAAAAACGTTGCTTTTCTTACGCGTGTCTACCTATCATTTTAGCGAAAAATGTGCGGGCGGGGAAGAGTTCTCGCCGTAGCGCATTATTAATGCGAAGCGCCTACATTATTCTCTTCATTCGGATCCGGATGCTTTTCGGTACGAGTCTTGAAATCTTTCATGGTATAGCTCCGTACAGTCGGCTTTATCTGAGCTTTTGGCCCAGATCCGTTGCTTCCGATAGTGGCGGAAGATACGTTGTTCATGGGCTCAGGTCCTTTGTGGGCTGGAAGTTGATGGTCATGGAAATCTGTGACGACAGGCGCCTCGCCAGTCATGTCTTTTAAAAATGCAGAGAATTCGTCTTGTGATAACGGCCTCTTATCGCTGTGCCTGTCAGTGATAGCTTGCCTCCAAGTTTCTACGATTTTTGGATTCATTAGTTGGCCGCCCGGAAGGCTGATTCTTGTGACTTCTCCTGTAGACGCAATCAAGAAAGTGCCATTTTCATTGGTTTCTTCTCTAAATGTAATTTCATCGTGTGAAGTTGAATTGGTCATATTCCCCCCTTATTTTCTTGCATTCATAAATTAACATATCTTTAATAATTGTAAAGAAAAATTTACTATTTTGGTGTTGTGGTGGGAAAATTGGCTTATTTTGCTGAGGGTAAGTGCACTATTTAGGCCGCTTGTATAACCCGGGGCACCTTCTATATATAACCCATGTCCTCCTTCAAGCTCACCTCCGATTATAAACCCGCGGGCGATCAGCCACAGGCCATTGAGGCGCTGATCAAAGGCGTCAAAAATGCCGAGCGCGACCAGGTTTTGCTCGGCGTCACCGGCTCGGGGAAAACCTTCACCATGGCGCATGTGATTTCCGCCATGCAACGGCCCGCGCTCATCATGGCACATAACAAAACGCTCGCCGCGCAGCTTTATTCGGAGATGAAGGGATTTTTTCCGGAAAATGCGGTGGAATATTTCGTGTCCTATTACGATTATTATCAACCCGAAGCCTACATCGCCAAGACCGATACCTATATCGAAAAAGATTCCGCCATCAACGAACAAATCGACCGTATGCGCCATTCCGCCACGCGCTCGATGCTCACGCGCCGTGACACGATTGTGGTGGCGAGCGTCAGTTGCATTTACGGCATCGGCTCGCCGGAAACCTATATGGCGATGATTGAACGGCTTTATGTCGGCCAAACGTTTCCGCAAAAAGACCTGATTAAAAAACTGGTCGAGCTGCAATACCGCCGCAACGATACAGATTTTTTCCGCGGGGCATTTCGCGTGCGCGGCGACAATATTGATCTCTTTCCCGCGCATTATGAAGACACCGCATGGCGCATTTCCATGTTTGGAGACGAGATAGAAAATATCAGTGAATTTGATCCCTTAACCGGCGAAGTTAAAGTAAGGCTTCGTGAAATAACCATCTTCGCCAACAGCCATTACGTTACACCAAAACCCACCATCGAGCGCGCGATAAAAGAGATCAAAGCCGAACTGAAATTGCAGCTCAATGGATTATATAAAGCGAACAAACTGGTGGAGGCGCAGCGGCTGGAGCAGCGCACGAATTATGATCTTGAGATGATGGTCGAAACCGGTGCGTGCAAAGGCATCGAAAATTATTCACGCTATCTGGCCGGCACTGCGCCGGGCGAGCCGCCGCCGACGTTATTTCAATATTTGCCCAAAGATGCGCTGCTGTTTGTCGATGAATCGCATGTCACCGTGCCGCAAATCGGCGGCATGTATAGCGGCGACCGCTCGCGCAAAACCACGCTGGTGGAATATGGTTTTCGTTTGCCTTCGTGCCTCGACAATCGCCCGCTGAAATTTGAAGAATGGGACCGCATGCGGCCTGAAAGCGTGTTTGTTTCGGCAACTCCCGGAAAATGGGAATTAGAGCGCACGGGTGGCGCGTTCATCGATCAGGTGATTCGCCCGACCGGCCTTATCGATCCGCCCTGCGAAATCAAACCGGTGGCGACGCAGGTGGATGATCTGCTGGCTGAATGCCATGAGCAGATTAAGAAAAAAAACCGTGTGCTGGTGACCACGCTTACCAAACGCATGGCCGAGGACTTGAGCGAATATATGGACGAAGCGGGGATTGGCGTGCGTTATCTGCATTCAGATGTGGAGACGCTCGAGCGCATTGAAATCATCCGCGATTTGCGCTTGGGAAAATTCGATGTGCTAATCGGTGTGAATCTGCTGCGCGAGGGCCTGGATATTCCCGAGTGTGGGCTGATGGCGATTCTGGATGCGGATAAGGAAGGGTTTTTGAGGAGTAGCACATCGCTCATCCAAACCATCGGTCGTGCGGCGCGCAACGTGGATAGCAAGGTGATTTTATATGCTGACAAAATCACCAATTCGATGAAAATTGCGCTCGATGAAACCAACCGCCGCCGCACCATTCAAAGCGACTATAATATAAAACACGGCATCACCCCGGTGAGTATCAAAAAACATATCGGCGAGATTATTGAGTCGGTGGCCGAGCATGATTATTATACGGTTGATACCAAATCGAAAAAATATGAGGTGAAGCTTGGCCACAACGCCAAGGACGATCCGGAAGCTTATCTCGTCGCGCTGCGGCAAAAAATGCTCGAAGCCGCGGCAGACTTGGAATTTGAGGAAGCGGCGCGGTTGCGGAATATGATCCAAAAACTCGAAGAAAAAAACCAGAAGCCGGGGACAAAAAAACGGAATTAACCGCATGATAGATAATAATAAATTTATACATAAATTTACACGTTTGATTGCTTAGAAAATATTAACCAAAGTAATCTATGCTCATAATGAGTTAACCATAACGTTCTGACCGTGTAGCTGGGGCGTCAATGAACGATGAAATAAAGAATCAAAACCTGAAGCGGCTTGGCCTTACCTCTAAGCAAATAGACGATGAGATTGCGCGGAGTAAATATAATATCCTCAAACACATGGATACCATAGCCCAAATATTCGTGGACATGGGATATGCAGATAGCAAAGAAGATGTAAAACTCACCATTGGTCCCGAACTGGAATGCACCGAGATTGCGGGACTTGATTCCTTTATACAGCGTAATACACAAATAGCGCAGGAAGTTGATGAAGCCATTAAACGCGGGGATCCACACCCGAGTTTCAACATCAATGACAAGAAGGGCGCTTACATGCCGCCGCATGCGCAGGTGCCTGCACTTGATAAAAAATATGCAACGGTCGAAGCGCTTGGACCACATATTAAGCGGACGCATGTAGAACCTGAACCGACCTTTGGCACCAATACATTTGATGATACCAGAATGCGGAAAATTAACGGAACGCTAACCATGCTCCCGGATCTCGTGGCGGCGAGCCAGATCGAATTTTCAGCGCCTCCGCATTCCCCCATTGGGGCTACGGAATGGTTAAACAAAACCATGAATAGTGTTGTGCACGGCGCGACATCGGCAGGTCTCAAGCGCATTGATTTTAGGGCGGTTCCGCATCATTCTACTGCGCCAAACAGCATCCATCTCAATTCAGTAATTACGGTAAAGGGCAAGAATGCCTTCAGTAAGGCGGAATGGGAAAACGACCCAACCCAATATGGCAAGCCGTCCAAATTGCTTTTCTATGTTGGTGTGGCTCATAAGGATTATCTGAAGCATTCCTTATTTTTATTTGCCAGGTCCAAAAATGATTATGAACGATTTTCTAGCAAGGAAGTGTCGGCTCCATCCTACATTGGTATTACTCAGCGAAAAGAACATGGAAATTTTGCAACGGCGATGTTTCGCGGCGAAGGACGAAAAACAGAGCGTTTAAATAGTGCAAATCCCGATAGACCGGATGACGGTCCTATGCGGTTTGAGTTCAGAGCGCCATGCACGGGAGCAGCCGGGCATCCTAATAAAGACGCGTATCCCGAACAGCGTATTTTGCCGTATCAATTGATGGAAGCCTATTTGCATATGCTGGAACAAGGTGTGCGATTGTGGCAAATACGTTGCGAGGAAGAAAAACGACTCGGGCACGATATTCCTGTGCGTGAAGACTCGCTAGATCCTTTAACGGCCAGGTTGGCGGACCCAATATTTTCGGAGTTGCCGGACAACAGGGAAGTTGCTCTAAAACGGTTTTTGGAGGACAAAACGGTCCAGGAATATTGGGGTGACCGGGTCAAGAATATGGTGTTACTGTCAGACCGTGTTGATCAGATCAATGCAGCGGACGAGCACCCCTCTGCCCAGATAAGGGGTCCGCATGTAGAGCGCCTTCTCACTAAGGTTAAGAAAACACTGGCTGAGAAAAATATTTACGGTGCGTATGAGTAGCAAGAAATACAAGCATCAGCTAGGCCGCTTCGCCCGTGGATTTATCTGAGCCTTTTTCTTTTTCCTCCGCCAGAATTTTTAAGGCCTTTGGAGAGAGTTGCAGATGCAATTCGCGCAGCTGTTTTTCGTCGGCCACGTTGGGCGCCTGCATGAGCAAATCTTCGGCTTTCTGGTTCATCGGGAAAGCGATCACTTCGCGGATATTGGGTTCATCGGCCAGCAGCATCACGATACGGTCTACACCCGGCGCAAGCCCGCCGTGCGGCGGCGCGCCGAA